>FLOH01000471.1_pt1 | contig 86542 bp, 86 predicted proteins | sample 756751 | NCBI WGS metagenome assembly FLOH01 (sample SAMEA4026879, study PRJEB14308) | marine metagenome | biome: coastal water; material: water | depth 74 m
ACCAAAGCGTGACAAGACGGTCAGTCAGAGCTTGCGCAGTGCCGACACGATGAGTCGCCACGTGCTCCACAGCGGAGAGCAGCAACGATGCCGATCCGGGGCTAGGTGAATGATCGGCTAAACGCGCTGCCGTGTCGGCGCCATTCTCACTGATTCTCACTCACTGAGAATACGTGAGCAGGGGATCTGGCAAGAGCCTCCTGCCAGACTCTGTAGATGGCTTCCGCAGAGCATCATCGTCTGACCGTCGAAATCCGCTCTGACCGCGATCGGTACGAGTTGCTGCTCGACGGATCGGTCGTCGGGCTCGCCAACTTCTCGCTGAGTAATGGCGTGGTGACGATCCCCCACGTCGAAACCAACCATGAGCATCGGGGCAAGGACTTTGCTGCCCAGCTGATGAGTGGCATCCTCGCCGACGTCCGAGAGCGGCACCAGACAGTTCGTCCGCTGTGCACCTACGCCGCGGCGTACATGCGGCGTCATCCCGAGACCAACGATCTACTCGCACACTGAGGCGAACACCACGTGCAGAAACATCACGAAGCTGCGCTGTTTGGAGCCGGGCGCTCACCCGAGTTGCTTTCAGCTCAGGTGTAGAAGGGGTTGGAGCCGGTGGCGTGATCGGTGAGGTCCTTGACCCGCTCGATCGCCGGCAACGCATCGACGAGCATCGTCTGTACGCCATCGAGCATCGTCATCTTGCTCATCGAGCAACCGTGGCAGCCGCCGCCCATCGTGAGGAATGCGGTGCCCTCGCTGTCGTGGCCGACGTAGGTGACGAAGCCACCATGCGCGGCGAGCGCCGGGTTCACTTCGCCTGACACGAGCGCTTCAATTTCAGCCGACAGTTCGTCGTCGCTGGTGAGGCCCTCGATGCTCGGCGCTTCGGGCTTATTCGGGTTGCGAATCACAAGCCCCTGCGTGACGGTGTAGTCGAGCGTGGCACCGGTCATCACCGCAACATCGCTGCCAGGGATAATGATCTTGAGGCCCTCGTGGGTGCGCACTTCGTCGTCGAATGCAGCCTTCAGGAACTCTTCGAACGACAGGTCGTACCGGAAGTCTTCACCAGGCGCCGAGGCCAGACCGAGGCGCAGACCGAGCTGTTCGCCGTCAGCTTCTTCGTCACGCAACTCAGTGAGATGCTCAAGCGCTTCGGGCGTCACTGTGACGATCGGCTCGCTGGCGTTGGCGCTACCAGAATCTGATGCGAGTGCTTCGAGTGAGCTCATAATGAAAGGCTACCGTCAGGCTTGTGAGCACAAGCAGACCCGGGACCAACGACATGAGCGTCTATTTGACCGCACTCCGCGCCGACGCCGACCTACTGTCGGCTGCCATCCGCACCGGCGACGCCGCAGCCCCGGTCGCAGCATGCCCCGGATGGGACCTCACCAAGCTGCTTGAACACACTGGTTGGGTCCAGCGTTGGGCCACCCATGCTGTTCTGAATGGCGAAGCCCCGGGGAGAGAAATCGACTTTGGGCCAAGTTCTGACGACAACTTGTCGGTCTGGATCGTCGACGGTGCGACCGCCCTGATCAACGCGCTCAGCAACGCCGCGCCCAACGATCCCACGTGGCACCCGTTCCCGTTCGAACAGCAGGTGTGGGTGTGGGCGCGTCGACAAGCGCTCGAAACTGCCATGCACCGGTGGGACGCCCAGACTGCGATTGGTGTCCAAGCACTGCTCGACTCCGAATTATCGAGGGAAGGAATTCAGGAGTACTTTGAGTTGGGCCTTCCACGCGCGATCAGCCGCGCCGAGGTGGAGCCGCCAACCGTCAGCCTGCACGTCCACTGCACCGACGTCGATGGCGAATGGCTGGTGTGGAACGAGAACGGCACGTACAGGATGCTGCCCGTTCACGACAAGGGCGACGCTGCGATTCGTGGAACTGCCGCCAACATTTGGCTGTTACTGATGGGCCGTATCGACCGTTCCGAACTCGACATCGTCGGCGATGCATCTGCAGCCGACGCCTGGCTCGACCTGCCCAACTGGTGAGCAGCACCGCAGCGAGTCTGTCCCCCGACCTGTCCGCCAACCCAACCTCGAACCCGGCCCGGCTGAGATCGATCGGTTTCCTCGCGGTCGGCCTCGCCGTCGTCAGCTTCTCGATCAGTTCGGCGGCGATCAAGTGGTCCGTGTCGACCGGGTCGGTGGTGGCATTTTGGCGAATGATCGGCGCCGTCGTCGGCTGGTGGATCATCGTGCTCATTGCCCGGAAACGCACCGGTCGCCCGCTGCCATCGCGCGAGACATGGAAACTGGTCCTTCCGTCCGGCCTGTTCTTCGGGCTGAACATCGCGATTTTTTTCACGGCGATCACTCGGACGAGCATTGCGCACGCCGAGTTCATCACCACCCTCACTCCACTGGCGCTCCTCCCCGCCGGCGCAGCGTTCTTCGGCGAGCGACCGAACTGGGGTGCACTCAAATTCGGACTGATCTCGGTCGTCGGCATTTCGCTGGTCCTCACGTTCGGGCCCAAGGGTGGCGAGGCGACACTCGGCGGCAACCTCCTCATGGTCCTTGTGATCGGCACCTGGACGAGCTACATGCTGACTTCGAAGCGAGCCCGCACACGCGGCGTTGATGTGCTTGATTTCATGGCCTGCATGATGCCGTTGAGCCTCATCACTGCTGGGCCGATCGCTGCGTCGATCGCCGGTACCGGCCTGTTCTCGTTGTCGGCTCGCGGCTGGTTTGTCGTGGCGCTCCTCACACTCGTGACCGGCATGTTGGCCCATGGCTGCATCATTTTTGCGCAGCGCCACCTTCCGGTTGCAACCATCAGCATCATCCAGACAGGCCAACCAGCACTCTCGGTTTTCTGGGGTTTCGTGGTCCTCGGCGAGTCGGTCCGCCCACCGCAGATCGTCGGCATGATCTTGGTCGTGGTCGGCCTCTCCTTGTTTACGTGGGCGAGTCAACGACCGACCGCAACGACTCCGAGCAGCGCCGTCACTCCGGCTGACATCGCTCCGCCCAACTCGACGAGTTGACGGGGCGCCAGCCGCCAACGGACCGACAATCGACGAAACCAAGACCGGATCGGGCGTGGCGGTCGACACGTGCCAGGATGCACCGATGCGGATCTTGGTGACGAACGACGACGGAATTCACGCCCCCGGGCTCCACGCGCTGGCAAACGCCATGTGTGACCTCGAGGGCGGTCACGAGATCGTTGTCGCTGCACCGGACTCGGAGTACTCCGGTGCCGGCGCCGCACTCGGCGCTCTTCACGAGATCACCCCGGTCATCCGGCGGGTCGACATTCCTGTGTCAGCGGCAGCCTCGTGGTCGGTCACCGGAGCACCTGCGCTTTGCGTGATGTTCGCCCGGCTCGGCGCATTCGGCGGTCCATTCGACTTGGTCATTTCCGGTATCAACCCGGGCGCAAACGTCGGCCGCGCGGTGTACCACTCGGGAACGGTTGGCGCTGCGCTCACCGCCCGCAACGGCAAGATTTCCGGTGTTGCATTCAGCCAGGCAGTCACGGGCTACGGCGTCGAAGGCCAGGTGTGGAACCAGTTGGTCGATCAACTCGACTGGCAAGCCTCCGCCGATATTGCGCGCACCTACGTGCAAGGCCTGGTCGACAACATGCCGACCGAGCCCGTGGTCGTCAACATCAACGTCCCTGATCGTCCTGTCTCGGAGATGCTCGGCTGGCGCCACACCGATGTCTGCAACCTGCCACCACGGACGGTCAACGACGCCACCCTCGAACCCGTTGAGGGCGACGAAGGGGCATTCAGCGTCGTGATGGACTGGGGCCAAAAGGTCAACGTGCTCCCCGAAGACACCGATGGCGGTGCAGTCGAAGCCGGTTATGTGTCGGTCAGCAATCTGACCCGGCTGGTCCACGAAGATCGCGCCGACATGTCGGCTGCTGAAGCCGCGCTCGATGGTCTCCTCCCCCGCGCCTGATCAAAATCTTCCGAAATGGAGACCATTCCTCCGCACCGGTGATGGGAAAAGGTCTCCATTTCAGGAGAAGTGACGTCGATAGAGCAAGGAACCGGAGGAACTTGCCATCGGGAAACACCTGAATCGTCTCGCCCACAAGCTGCGGGTTCACAACGGCATCTATTTCGACCACGGTCCCCGTCACCCACTGGCTCCCCCTCGGCCGGCTGCACCATCATTGGGATCGGTTCCCGGAACAAGCGTGCCGAGCGGGTCTGCATTGGCAGACGAATCAGAATTATTGTTGCTGCGTAGCAGCGCAGCGGTAATCCCGACAAGGCCCGCCAACGCGGCAACGGCGATCAGTCCATGGCGACGTATTCGGTTCAATCGAATTGTCACCGGTGTCGATGCCCTGTGCCACCGTCACATTGGATCACAGTTCGACCAGAAGTACGGTCGTCAGGCCATGAGTTCACCGATTGATGTCGTGACCGGTTTTCTGCGTTCATTCACACGAAACGATCCGGACTACACAGCCAGCTTCGTTGCCGAAGGCTTCCGGAACGTCCACGACAGCGCACTCGGTTCCGGCTGTTTCGGCCGCGAGGAGTACCGGCGGCGGCTCCCGCACTTTCTTGCCGCATTCGCCGACCGCGCGTACTCGATCGACGACATCGTCGAACAGCAGCGTCTGTCAGTGACCGAGGTGGTCGTGAGGTATCGCTTTACGGCCACGTACGAGGGCACAGCCTTCGACATCCCCGGCGTCATGTGGTTCAGCGTTCGCGACGATGTGATCACCAAGCGGGTCGACACCTGGGACTCGCTCACCTTCCTTCGCCAAACCAACCAAACCGATCTCTGAGTCCCTCCAGCTTTCCCGAATCCGACGCCGGTTTCCCTCAACACGACGAGATGGGCGGCAGCAGGTGTGTCCACCTGACGCTGGACTTGCCAGCACTGCTTTCTCCCTCGACCAAGCCGAACACGACCCGGTCTTGCGAGTGCTCGTCGCTCGCAGGATCATTCGAGATGTCGACGCTGGTGAGCTGGTCGAATGCGTGACCGACGAACACGACGGTAGTGACAGTCACAAGTCGGCTGCAAAGAGAGCCGTAACCCAGAGCGAAAGGTGAGTAACCAAGCGCGAACATCCAACGCAACAACCGCGAAACTCAGATCCGGATGCTGCGGCCGTGCCCGGGACTTGGCAGCATGGAGCCATGGCCGAGAACGAGCAGAACGACACAGCCGCATTCCCGTCCGACGCGGAGCTTCGCGATCGGCTGACGCCCGAGCAATACCAGGTCACCCAGCACGCCGGAACCGAGCGTCCGTTTACTGGCATCTACCACGACACCACCGACAACGGCACCTATCACTGCATCGTCTGTGACGCCGAGCTGTTCTCGTCCGAGACGAAGTACGACGCAGGCTGCGGCTGGCCGAGCTTCTCTCAGCCACTCGACGCGTCCAAGATAAAAAACCGCACCGACACTTCCCACGGAATGACCCGAACCGAGACTGTCTGCGCCAAGTGCGGCGCGCACCTCGGGCACGTCTTCCCCGATGGCCCGGCACCGACCGGCGACCGATTCTGCATGAACTCGGCGTCACTCAACCTCAAGCCCGCCAACTGACCGACAAGGCTGCAGCGACGCGAGACGTTGTAGTTTCGCTGGCGTGATCACTGACTGGGGCGACGGAGAACGACAATTAACCAACACGGTCAGCGTGCTGGTCGGTGAGAACAATGGGGCCTACCCATCGGGGAACTCGCTGCTCGTGCGAGGAGCTGGCGAAACCGTGTTGATCGATCCGTCGACCACCGTGGTTGCCAAAGGTGGCGCACCTGTCGCGATCGATGCCGTTATCAACTCACACAGCCACGAAGACCACATGTGTGGCAACGGGTTCTTCGCCGACTCGCGTCTTCACATCCACGAAGCCGACTTGGTCGGTGCCCAGAGCATCGACGGGCTCATGGAGGTCTACGGGTTGACCGGCGAAGCCCGTGACACGTTCTCGGCGCTCGTCCTCGACGAGTTCCACTACACGCCCCGACCAGACGCTCAGGGCTTCACCGCCGGTCACGTGTTCGACCTCGGTGGCGGCACAAAGGTCGAAGCGGTTCACTTGCCCGGCCACACGCGAGGTCACAGCGGCTTCCGAATGGACGGCGTGTTCTTCCTGTCGGACATCGACCTCACCGGCTTTGGCCCGTACTACGGCGACGTATGGAGCGACCTCGAGGACTTCGAGGCCAGCCTCGCCAAGGTGCGCGATGAAGAAGCCGACTTTTACGTCACGTTCCATCACAAGGGAGTGATCGAAGGGCGCGAGACCTTCGTCGAGATGGTCGACGCCTTCACCGCAGTGATCGGCAGCCGCCACGACGCAATGCTCGACTTCCTCACCGAGCCGAAGACAATCGACGACATGCGAGCGCACCGATTCATCTACCGCCCGCACGTCGAGCACTCGTTTGCCGACTCGGTCGAGACGCGTAGCGCCGAAATGCACGTTGCCCGGATGCTCAAACGAGGCGAAGCCAAAGAAGTTGCGCCCGGTCGCTACCAAAGAGACTGACCTCGGCGTGACAGGCACAGCACATCGACCCTGCTGTTCTGCTGCTTTCCCGTGATCAGCACGCGGTCTGGTCGCATCGTGGCACCGGGCGTGTGCGAACATCGGCGATGCCTGAGTTCACGACCCTGCGCGCCGAAGTCGCCGACCGGATTGGCCGACTGACACTCACCCAGCCCAAGCAACTCAACCCACTGGGCGTCGTACCGCTCGCCGAAATCGCCCAGGCCGCCGCCTGGTTTGACACGACCGACGCCGTCGTCGTCATCGTCACGGGTGAGGGTCGCGCCTTCTCATCGGGTTTCGATCTCCGGGAGTTCGCGGGCCACGGTGAAAGCGGGGTATCACCGCGAGAACAGGCCGACCTCGGTCGGCTGATGGCCGAGGCGATGGAGCGAATGTCTGCCTTGTCGATCGCTGCGATCAAGGGGCCTTGCGTCGGTGGCGGGGTTGTCTTGGCCGGTGTGTGTGACCTCCGAATTGCGGCCGACGACACGGTCTTTTCGATTCCCGAGGTCGACCTCGGCATTCCGCTCGCCTGGGGCGGCATCCCGCGTCTCGTCCGTGAGATCGGCCCTGCGATCACGCGCGAACTGGTCCTCACCTGCCGACCGTTCGATGCCGAGGAGGCCCGTTCGATCGGCTTTCTTAACCGGGTCGTCCCACGCTCAGACCTCGAGTCGGCTGTCGACGAACTCGCCACCTCGATCGCGAATAAGGCGCCGTCGGTTGTGCGTGCGACCAAGCGCCAGGTCAACGTCGTACTCGAGAACATGGCGGCAACTGGCGGCGCATGGAGCGACGCCGACCTGCTCGGGGCCGCAATGGCCGACCCCGAAGCGAAAGACGCTGCGCGCCGCTACTTGGCAAGCAGGTCGCGGCAGACGTGATCCCATAAACGGGTCGTGAGTGCCAACGACTCGACATCGATGCGTTCGTTGTGGCCGTGGAATCGGGATCCGAACTCACTGGAATCAAGTGACGGGCTGAGTAGCCCTGCGCCGTAAGCAACCGCACCCATCTCGCGGTAGATCCGCGAATCGGTGAACCCCACGATCATCTGCGGCGTCAGCGTGGCGGTTGGGAACGGTACGTTGACCGCACGGTGCAGCGCGTCCCACAGCGGCGTGTCGATCTGGCTGATCGACGATTCGTCGTTCATGATCGGCTCAACCTCAACATGGTCAGCGAGGTCACCGAGTGCGTTCCGCAGGTGCGCCTCGACCTCGTCGGGTCCGTCACCCGGCAGCGTGCGCACGTCGACCTCGATGAGCACCGTGTCAGGCACCACGTTCGTCTTCATCAACCCCCCGTCGAGCAGATTCGGCGAGAACGTCGTGTGCGTGCAGGCATGGAGGTACGCAGCGAGCTTCGGGACCGGCAGGTCGTCGAGGAAGTCGTCGATTTTCGATTCGTCAAGCAGTGCATCAGCCCACTCGGGCGTGAGGCCGAGCGTGTCGACTCGGGTCCGCCAAAGTTCAGTGAATCGGGGTTTCGATCGGTAGTCGGCAAGCCGTTGAATGACGCCGGCCGCTTTGACCAGTGCGTTGTCGCCACGGAACGGTGTCGAACCGTGGCCCGGCGTACCGCGCACAATGAGTCGACGCCAGGCCACACCCTTTTCTGCGACGTTCACGCTGATGAACGGCGACTCAGCTGGGCCGGAGTGGATACCCCCGTTCTCGGTCAGCACGTAGTCGGCACGCATGGAGTCGGCGTGGTTGTCTGCCACCCAGCGGGCACCATGTGCGCTCCCGGCTTCCTCGTCAGCCACACCGAAGTAGATGAGGTCGCCGGTCGGCCTGAATCGGCCGACAGCAGCGTCGTCGGCCAAGTGGCGGAAGGCGACGGCCATCGACGCAGTGAGGTTGAGCATGTCGACGGCGCCGCGGCCCCAGACCTCGTCAACGCCGTCAGGTGATGTGATCAACTCGCCACCGAACGGGTCGTTGTCCCAACCATCACGATTGACCGGCACGACGTCGGTATGGCCCATCAGGCAGAGGCTGGGTGCGTTCGGGTCTGAGCCTTCGATACGGCCGATGATCGACATCCGGTCCGCAGTCGGCCCGAACCGCTCAACAACCACACCGGGCCCTTCGATCACGCCTTGGAGGACGTCGGCGTTGCGGGTCTCGTGGCCCGACTCGGCAGTACCGTCGTTGACGCACTCGTTGCGAATCAGCGTCTGCAACAGTGCAACGGTGCCGGCGGTCAGCGGGTCGAGTTCACGATCGTCCATCCTGTAACTCTCGCAGAGGACAACCTGGTGCCTGGCACCGTGTCGTCTTATCCGCCGAGGCGTTGCAGCGTGGTGGAGATCCGCTTCACACTCACCTGGCCACGGGCACCGACCGCCTGAGCAAACACGCTGACGCGCAACTCTTCGAGCTCCCATGCCAGCGCGGCGATCGCTGGCGTCATCTCGCTTGCCGGCATTCGTTCCAACAGCGCCGAGTAGCGGGCCTCGATCGCTACGACTTCGACCATCCGACGGCGATCTCGCTCGACCGTGCCGGCCAACCCGTCGAGTCGCGCCAAGATGGCCCGTACATACCGCTCGATCTCGGGAAGTTGCTGAATTCCTGTGTTGAACACGAAGCCGGGTCGCACCAGCCGGCCGAGGTGTTGGTGAGCGTCGTCGACCGATGGTTGCAACGTTCCGGCTCGAAGCGCCGCCAGCTTCGCGTACACGGCACCGGTCGCAGCGACCGCGGCGGTGGCCTGCACGAGTGCATTGCGGGCCAGTGCCGGCGACGCCTTCTTCACGTGCTCGCGCAACGACTCGAAGTCGGCTTCGGCCCACGGCAATTGGCCGCCGCTTCGCAGGTGTTCGTCGAGGAGATAGTCGACCGCAGCAGCGATGCAGTCGTCGGCCAGCACAGCGATCGACATGTTGGCCGTCGCCAGGGCCAGACGCCCTGCGTTTGTCAGTAGCTGTTCGACCACCTTACGGCTCGGCGCTGCGGTCAACAGCAGCAGTCGACGGACGCCACCGCGCATCGCGCGCTGCTGTACCGCAGCGCTCGTAACAACACGCAACGCCACACTGTCGCCGATGTCGAGCAAGGTTGGGTACGCCAACACGTCGAACGCAAGGTCCGACGATGCGACAACGCGTTCAAGATCGCCGAAATCCCAGCTCGTGATGTTGCGCCGCTCCTCGATCGGCGCTGCCGCCGCGATCGACTGACGTGCCGCTCCGACTTGGCGAGCTTTGATCGCTGCGAGGTCGACGCCGACATCGACGACAGCGGTCGAACCGTCGACCTCGGTACTGATCACGAAGTTCATCTTCAGGTAGTCATCGAGCACCGAGGGGTTGAATATCGACGGATCGATGCGCAGACCCGAGGCCCGCGTCAGGCCAACCGCAACGGCGTGCAGGAACGGGATTGAGCCCGCCTCGAATTGCTGTACACGTTCGATTGTTCCCTCGACCATCTCGGCCATCGGGCCGAGCTGACGCCGCACATCCTTCTGAACTGATCGGACCAACATGGCAACGATTTCTGGGCGATGCCCAGCAATCTGCCAGGCAAAGCCCGCCGGTTCGATCTGGTTGATGGCGTTGAGTGGGATATGCACCGTGACACCGTCGAGCGGTTCACCAGGGGCGTACCGATACGTGAGTGGCAGCTCAATGTCGCCGTGCAGCCAGACGTCCGGAAAGTCCTCGAGCCTGATGCCAGCCCCGTGTTCACGATCGGCGAGCATCTCGTCGGTCAGGTCGAGCAGCCGACCATCGCGCTGCCGCTCCGCTTTCCACCATCGGTCGAAACGGCGCGTGTCGGTCACGTCGGCGTCGACGCGGCCGTCGAAGAAGTCGAACAGCATCTCGTCGTCGACGAGTTCGATGCGGCGCACGCGTGCCGCCATCTGTCGCACTCGGTCGAGGAACTCCTGGTTCCGTTGCACAAACTTCTGGTGGCTACTCCACTCCCCTTCGACCAACGCCTTCTGGATGAACATCGCGCGTGCGCCGTCGATGTCGATCTGGTCGTACCCGATGATCCGATCAGTGACGATCGGGATACCGAAGAGCGTCACCTGCTCGACGCACACCGCTCGACCAGCCTTGGCATCCCATCGAGGTTCGCCGTAGGACTTCTTGACCAAGTGCTCGGCCGACTTCTCAATCCACTCGGGCTTGATCGCTGCGACCCTCCGGCCATAGAGCCGATTGGTCTCGACGAGTTCGGCAGCCATTACCCAATCGGGCTGCTTGCGACCGATGACCGAGCCACGGGCGATCACAAACCGTGCGTCACGCGCTCCGCGGTACTCGCGTGTCTCGCGATCACGCAGACCGATCTGGGAGAGGAGCCCGGCGAGCACTGCCTGATGAACGTGGTCGGGGTGGCTTTCTTTAGGCCCCGCACTCGGCCTGATCTTCAGCTCACCGGCGACTCGACGGAGCTGGCTGTAGAGGTCGGTCCACTCGCGAACCCGCAGGTAGTTGAGGTACTCCTCGCGACACATCCGTCGGAACTGGTTGCCCGACAACTCGCGCTGCTTGAGGCGTAGGTAGTCCCACAGCGCCACGATCGAGAGCAGGTCGGAGCCTTCGACCTTCCATCGGTTGTGGAACTCGTTTGCCTGTTCGATCTTCTCCTGCGGACGCTCTCGCGGGTCTTGGATTGACAGTGCCGAAGCGATGACAAGTATCTCACGGACACAGCCCAGGTCGGCGGCTGCGAGCAGCATTCGCCCGAGCCGAGGGTCGACCGGCAGCTTCGCAAGGTCGCGCCCGATCGAGGTCAGCTCGCGTTCGGTGACGCCGCGTTCGGCCGGAACGATCGCGGCCAGCTCTTCGAGTAGCGCGTAGCCGTCGCGAATCATCGACGAATCGGGCGGCTCAACGAACGGGAAGTTGCCGACGTCGCCGAGCCCGATTGCCGTCATCTGCAGGATGACCGAGGCCAGGTTCGTGCGCAGGATCTCCGGGTCGGTGAACTCAGGCCGTTCGACAAACTCGTCGTGGCCAAACAGGCGAATGGCGATGCCTGGAGCAACACGGCCGCAGCGACCCGATCGCTGGTTGGCCGAGGCTTGCGACACGGGCTCGATCGGTAACCGCTGGACCTTGAGCCGCTTGCTGTATCGAGACACGCGGGCCGTGCCCGTGTCGACGACGTATCGCACGCCGGGCACGGTCAGCGAGGTCTCAGCCACGTTCGTCGCCAGCACAACCCGCTGCTTACCGGACGGCTTGAACACCCGCTGCTGCTCTGCTGACGACAGGCGTGCGTACAGCGGCAGGATCTCGAGCGGGCGAGCTCGACCTGCCTGGTGACGCTTCAACGCGTCGGTCGCGTCATGAATCTCACGCTCGCCCGAGAGAAACACGAGCACGTCGCCATCGCCTGCTCGGGTGAGTTCGTCGACGGCGTCGAGCACAGCCTGCACCTGGTCGCGACGGTCGTCGGGGTCCTCTTCGTTGTCCGGCCCATAGGGGCGGTAGCGAACCTCGACCGGGAATGTCCGACCCACGACTTCGATGATCGGAGCAGGAATGAGTGCGCCATTCGGGTCGTCCTGCGGTGGCGCAGAGAAGTGCCCGGCAAATCGAGTTGTGTCGATGGTGGCCGAGGTGACAATCACCTTGAGGTCCGGTCGCTTCGGCAACAGCTGTTTCAGGTAGCCGAGGATGAAGTCGATGTTTAGGCTGCGTTCGTGTGCCTCGTCGATGATCAGCGTGTCGTACCTGCGCAACATCCGATCACGCTGAATTTCGGCCAGCAGGATGCCGTCGGTCATCACCTTGATCAACGTCCGCTCGCCCACTTGATCGGTGAAGCGGACGGTGTAGCCGACGTCGTCACCGAGCTTCGATCCGAGTTCATCAGCAATGCGTTCGCCAATCGTGCGGGCAGCAACGCGGCGCGGTTGGGTGTGCCCAATCAGGCCGGCAACACCACGCCCTGCTTCCAGGCACAGCTTCGGGATCTGGGTGCTCTTGCCAGAACCGGTTTCCCCGGCGACGATCACCACCTGGTTCTCTCGAATCACCTTGAGCAACTCGTCGTGGCGCTCGGTAATCGGAAGCGACTCGGGGTACGTCAGTCGTTGTTCAGCGACGATCGCTGCAGCCGCTTGGGCGCGGGCTTCCGGATTCCCCTGCGACCGTTTCGGTCGAGAGCGTCCGGATCCTGACGTCACGGCGGCCAGCCTGGCAGCAGCTCAGCCGACTGCCACGCGAACGGCCGTCCAAAGCGTCCGACACTGCATCGAACTCGTAGCGTTCGCTGCATGCTCTATCGGACTCGAGTGATGGTCGTCTACGTCCTCGCCGTGTTCATGACAGTGATGGACGGCACGATGGTCAATGTCGCGTTGCCGACGCTTGCAGAAGAGTTTACTGTCGCATCCACCGACATCGAGTGGGTCGCCGTCGGCTACCTGTTAAGCCTCGCGGCGATGATCCCGGCTGCGGGCTGGCTTGCTGATCGCTTCGGATCCAAGCGAGTCTTCGTCACCGCACTCGTCGTCTTCGTCGCCATCTCGTTGGCGTGTGGTGCCGCACAAACGCTCGACCAACTGGTCGCACTACGCGTCTTGCAAGGCATCGGTGGCGGCCTGCTCACCCCCGTCGGAAGCGCCATGCTCTTCCGTGCGTATCCGATGGCCGAACGAGCCAAAGCTGCCATCGGTGTGCTCAGTGTGGTGGTCATCGCACCAGCGGTCGGGCCTGTGCTCGGCGGCATCCTCGTTGACCATGTGTCATGGCGATGGATCTTTTTCATCAACGGTCCGATGGGTGTAGCGGCGATCGCACTCGGCGTGTTGTGGCTCCGAGGTGGCTCCACCGACCACGCGACCGAGGGAGCCGCCGGACGGTTCGACACGGCCGGGTTCGTGCTGTCGGCCATCGCCGCCAGCGTGCTCATCTACACCCTCACGATTGGTCCCGAAGAAGGCTGGACGTCTCCCAAGGTTCTCGGGCTCGCCGCAGTCGGCGTCGTTGCTGCAGTGTTGCTTGTCGTCGTCGAACTTCGCCACGAACAGCCAATGCTGAAGCTCCGCCTCCTCCAGGAACGACACTTCCAAACCATCAACATTTTGGCACCGTTCGTGTACACCGGGTTCTTCGGATGGATCATCGTCCTCCCGCTGTACATGCAGACGCTGCGCGGGTTCTCGGCGACGACAAGCGGCCTCGTGCAGGCTCCGCAGGCCGCCGGCATCTTCCTGCTGTCGAACCTGCTGGGTCAGCGCCTCTACCGAGTGGTCGGCCCACGCCGACTGATGGTCGTCGGTTCGGCGTTGACCGCCGTCTTCACGGCATCATTCGCGCTCGCCACCCTCGACACGCCAGTCCAGGTGCTCGGTGCGCTCTCGTTCGGACGTGGCGCATCGGTCGGGTTGGTGTTCGTGTCGATCCAAACAGCGGTCTACGCGACGACATCGCTCGGCGCGTATCAGGCAGGGTTTCTCATGTGCGGCCTCCTCATCGTGCCAGCCATCGTGATCAGTCTTCGCTTGCGTGACGACGATGTCGCTGCAACCCGCGGGCTTCCGTCTGTATCGGCTCGCTGAGTCCGTCTGATCAGAGGCTGACGCGTGCGGCTCAATCGGACCATTCCGGTTCGAACGCTAATTGGCCTGTGTCGACATAACGGGTGTGCCCGACGATGGTCCAGTCGGCGTCCTTCGGCGAGATCGCCAGGAGCCGGTAGCCGATCGGATCCAAGATCACGCGTCGCGGTGCGCCAGTCGCCAGGTCCAGCTCGACATGAACGGCTGTCGACGGACCGACCTCGGCAAGGTGCCCACCGACGACAGCAGACATTGGCCGATGCAAGTGGCCGCACAACACTCGATCGATACGGTGTGCCGAAACGACCTCGGTGAATGCGTCCAGACCGACGAAGCCTGCTTCGTCCATCCAGTCGATACCCGACCTGAACGGTGGATGGTGCATGGCCAAGAGCGTTGGCCCAGCGTGATCGGCAGCGAGCGCGGCATCAAGCCAAGCGAGCCGCTCACGGTCGAGTTCGGCACCTGATTCGCCTGCCCGCGTGGAGTCGAGGCCGACGATCCGCACCTTGCCGACATACACGACCCAGCAGCTGTGTTCCGCGTCAGCCCACGGATGCTCTGGGAAGTAACGGCGCAACAACTGCCCGTCGTCGTGATTCCCCGGCAGCGGAAGCACCGGCGCTGAGAGAGGAGCGAGTAGCTCTGCCAGTACCTCGTACTCGCGAGGCGAACCCCACTGGGCAAGGTCGCCGGTGGCAATCACGGCGTCGACTTGAGGCGACTCTGCGTTGATCGACGCGACCGCAGCGGCCAGCCGAGCGTTGTGATCGGCGTACAGCACCTCGGACGTTGCCGGATCGGTGACATGCGTGTCGGTCAACTGTGCCAGCAGCGTCAGGTCACGCACTCCGGCCTCCATCAGCGATCGGAACACGGGCGGAGACGACTGCACTGTCGAACGACGGGTGGATACGCATGACCTCAGACTACGAAATTAGACCGCATGCCGGACGACCTCATGAAACTCGCGAGCGCATTTACTTCCGATCACCTCACCGGCGATCGGCTCAGTCACCCCTGGCCAGCGGGCCCTCGCACGCGAGTCTGTTCACTTGCCGCCCTGCTCCTCGACCACCCCTCATCCGAGGCCCATCGGTAAGACTCACGGCGTGGTACATCGCATCGGCATCATTGGCTTGGGCACCGTCGGCGCTCGCTTCGTCGACCAATTCAACCTGCACAACGATTTCGACCTCGTCGCTGCGTGGGACCCCGATCCCGATGCCTGCGCAGCACATCGTGGCAGCGTCGCAATCGTCGATGACGCAGCAGCGGTGATTGCGCTCGCCGACGCCGTCTACATCGCTGTCCCACCGTTGTTTCATCGCCAATACGTGGAGGCCTGCGTCGCCGCCAGCGTCGGAGTGTTCTGTGAGAAGCCGCTCGGTATCGACATCGCCGAGAGCCGAGCCCTCGTCGACTTGGTCGCCGCAAGCGGTGTCCCAGCTGGCGTCAACTTCGTGTTCAGCGCAGCACCTTCAGCCGTCGAGCTCGGGGAGCGCATCGAGCAGGGCGCCATCGGGGACATTGTTCGCGGGGACCTTCGGCTGCACTTCGCCGAATGGCCACGCGCATGGCACGCGAAGGCGCAATGGTTGAAGCTCCGGGATCAGGGCGGCTGGATCCGCGAAGTCGTGTCCCATTTCCTCTTCGTTGCCGGCCGGGTGCTCGGACCGCTCACGCTCGACCATGCCATCGTGACGTTTCCCGACGGAGCCGACGGCAAGCTCAGTGAGATCGATGCCCTGGCACGCCTCTCTACTCCCGGTGGCATCCCACTGGTCATGATCGGCACCGGCGAAGGCGTCGGACCTGACGTCATTGACCTGACAATCCGCGGCACCACGGGCACACTCCGCCTCGTCGACTGGTACCACCTGCAGTCGAGCGACGGGGGCGATTGGCAGCACCTGCTCGGTACCAACCGTGCCGACCTCGGTGCGAACGCCTATGCCTGCCAGCTCGGCGAACTCTCGAAGATGCTCAGCGGTGAGCCACACTCGATCGCCACGTTTGCTGAGGCACTCGTCGTCCAAGAGCTCGTCGAGCAGATGCTCGCCTCCTCGGGGCACTCCTTTCACGTTTGCGGTTCGTGCGCTGAGCGTCCGGGGAGTCAGAGCCGTTGAGCACGGCAATCTCGGGACCATCCGAGGTGGAACCCGCCGGATTTTGTCCCGAGTTCGCCTTCCGTCATCGCATGGTCGCAGTCGCCCGGGCGCGCGTCGATCGCTCCACGCCACCACCGGTGCTGCCAGTATCGACGAAGGAGTGCGAGCATTGCCCCTGGCACGACCCGTGCCGACATGGAGGCCACCGACGACGTCTCACTGGTCAACGGTGTGAATTACCCGGAATGGCGTGTGCACCGGCACGTCGGGGTGAGAACGGCAGCCGACCTCGCTGCCCTGACTCCGAACGAGATCGATCTCGACCTCGAGAATGCAGAGTTCGTCTACCTGTGGGGCGCACGGCTCACCCGAGTTCCTTCGGCATGGCCTGACCAAGCCGGTGCCTACATCCCGTTCGTCTCGTTCGATCCTGTCGGGGAGCAACAACTCGTCCACGCGCTGTGGGCATGGTTCGATGAACTGCGTGAGCGTGCTGCGGACGAAGGGCTGACCTTGCGCGTGTATTCGTACAGTCCGATCGAAGCCACCAGGCTTCGCCAGATCGGGCAGTCAGACGAAATCGACGACTTCCTGGCGTCAGATCAGTGGGTCGGTCTGTTGCCGCTCATGCGCGCCAAGTTCCTGACCAACGACGCCCTTCCGATCGGCGAGCGCGCTCCGCTCCAACTCCAAGCGAAAAGGGAAGCCAGGGCGATGCAATTCAGTCGCCGGTCGGTGGCGGGGGCCCGTCGGTCGCAGCCTGCGATGCAGCCGATGGCTTGATCGTGCCATCGGGTAGCAGGCCAGCCTCGTCGGCTATCTTCTGCGCCTTGCTCAGTAGCTCTTCAGCTGCACGGGCCAGATCAGCCATAGCCGTTGCCGCCTTGGCTTGCGCCTCAGCACGGCAAACCTCAGCCTCTTCCTTGCTCATCGGCCCGGGGTTCGAATGGCTACCAGAAACAGCGTCGGGGTGGTCTCGGTGAGGTGCGGCGCTGCTGCCAGAAGAATACTTACGAGCGGCATCCTCAGCTTTCTTGCTGAAGTTCGTGGTCTTACCACCGGAAGCTTTGTCGATTTTCTCGGCCGCTTTACCGACGGCATCGCCGACCTTGTGTCGATTTTTCTCGACCAACTCCTTCGCCATGCGAAGGTTCCGTGCGTTGAGCAATCCCATTCTTCAACGTTACCGAACACGCACGACTGTGTCTGACGATTCGACGATACTCATCTTCCACATACATGAGTCCCCGGCGTCAAGTGCTAGTAACGCGAGATGGGGAACATTGCTGACGACACACAATGGCTCGACGCAACGGCTCAGGCCGACCTGGTCGCACGGGGCGAAGTCTCTGCACGTGAACTCGTTGATGGAGCGATTGAACGCATCGAGCGTTCAGACCACGCGATCAACGCCGTCGTCTTAAAGTGGTACGACCGGGCACGCCAGCAGGCCGACGTCATCGACAGCAGCGGCGCAGCCACCGCCCCAGCCGGAGCTGGCAGTGGCGACCGTCCGCACTTCCTCGGCGTGCCGTTCATGTTGAAAGATCTGTGGGCGGCCGAGGCCGGTATGGCGATGACCAACGGCAATGCAGCACTTGCGGCCAAGCCACCGATCGCAACACACGACATGACCCTGGTGGCCCGATTCCGTGACGCTGGGTTGATCAACGTTGGGCGCACCAACAGCCCTGAGCTCGGCAGCCTGCCTGTCACCGAGCCGATCGCTCATGGCCCCACCCGTAATCCGTGGAACACCAGTCGCACCCCGGGCGGCTCCAGTGGCGGTGCTGCAGCCGCAGTCGCTGCCGGCATGGTCCCGATGGCGCACGCGAGCGATGGTGGCGGTTCCATCCGTATCCCTGCCGCGGCCAGTGGCCTCGTGGGGCTCAAGCCCTCGCAGGGCCGGATCACGAATGGCCCCGACCGTGATGAAGCCGGCCTCAGCGTCAGCCTCGTCGTGAGCCGATCGGTGCGCGACACCGCCCGAATCCTGGACGCTGTTCACGGCCCAGGCGTGGGTGACACAGTGATCGCCGCTCCCCCGACTCGCCCGTACGAAGACGAACTCGGGAGTGACCCTGGCCGCTTGCGCATCGGGCTGCTCGACACACACCCGCTTGGCAACTTCCTCCACGAGGACTGCGTCACCGCAGTCAGGTCGGCCGCCACGATGTTGGAAGGTCTCGGACACGATGTGGTCCTCGGCCACCCCGCTGCCCTGGACGATCCCTCCTTCACGTCGCGCTTTATGGCCATGTGGGCAACGAACATGGCGCTCGGCATCAAGACGATGGAATCTTGGATCGGTCGCGAGATGACTGCGGCTGATATCGAGCCGGTCAACTGGGCGCAGGCCCAGTGGGCAAAAAACGTCTCCGGTGTTGAGTACGGCTCAGCACTCGGCGCAGTCGTCGAGTACCGGCGCAAGGTGCAGAGTTGGTGGACCGAAGGATGGGATCTCTTGATCACTCCGACCCTCAGTGAGCCCCCGGTCGAAATCGGCGAGCACGACGCGACCGACGACGATCCAATGGCTGGCATGAAGCGTGCAGCACGCTTCATCGGCTTCACCCCGCCGTACAACGCGAGCGGCCAGCCAGCGATCAGCCTGCCGCTCCACTGGAACAACGAAGGCCTCCCGATCGGTGTCCAGATCGTCGCGGCCTACGGCCGCGAGGACCTGCTGCTCGCCGTCGCCAGCCAACTCGAATCAGCGCACCCTTGGGCCCAACGCCGCCCCACCCTCGCCTCACCGAGGAACCACACCGAGGAACCACACCGTTTGCGTCGATGAACCGGTTGGAGCGGTGCGCGAAAAGCTCGAGTCAGACGGTGACGGGAAGGTGCTCCAGGCCGCGCAGATTGATGCGGCCGTTCCATTCGATACCAGATTCGTCGACGATGGCCTCGGGAAAGCGGCGCAGGAAGGAGCCCATGGCGATCGATGCTTCGAGCTTCGCGAGTGAAGCACCCAGGCAGTAGTGCGCACCGCTGCCAAACGACAGGTGCTGGCCGGCGCCGGCGCGGCGCAGGTCAAGGTCGTCGGCAGTCGGGCCCCACTTGGCAGGGTCGTGGTTGGACGACGCGAGGCCGGCGAGGACAAACATGCCCTTCGGGATGGTCTTGCCCTGGAATTCAATCGCGTCGAGAGTAATCCGACGGGAAAACTGGACGGGGCTGACAAAGCGCAGCATCTCGTCGACAGCTGTGACGTCGAGTTCGGGGTTGTCGCGCCACAAGGCTGCCTGCTCAGGATTGCGGAGCAGTTCGTAGATCCCGGTGCCGATCAGGTTGACGGTGGTCTCGTGGCCGGCGATAAAGAGCAGCCCAACCTGGTCCCGTAGCTCGACCGGGGTGAGGCGGTCGCCGTCTTCTTCAGCCTGGATCAGTGCGGTGAGGAGGTCGTCGGCCGGGTTCGCGCGCTTCCAGGTGATCACTCCGTCGATATGGGCGTTCATTGCCTCCGACGCTGCCCTGATCTCGGCGAAGGCCTCGATGGCGAGCATGGGGTCAAGTGACTTGACGATCGTGCCCGACCATTCGGCGATCTGGTCCTTGTCGCTGTCCGGCATGCCCAGCATCTCGGAAATCACATCGAACGGGAGTGGGAAGGCGAGCTCTTTGACGATGTCGCCACCGCCGTTGACCGCCATCGTGTCGAGCGCTCCATCGACCAGTTCCTGAATGCGCGGGCGGAGCGCCTGGATGGCTGCCGGAGTGAACGCCTTGCTGACGAGGCGACGGAGCCGCGTGTGATCCGGGGGGTCGGTGTTCAGCATCGAGGTGTCGCGTTCGAACTCTCCACCAGCTGCTTCGATCAACTCGGCACGGCGCTCTTCGTCGCGGATCTCGATCTTGTCATCCATGACGCTCATCGCCGGATCCCGGAGGAGACGGAAGACGTCGTCATGCTTGAACAGCACCCAGAGATCGATCAGCGAGAAATGCGCTGGGTCGCCCTCACGCATCTCACCAAAGTGAGGATACGGGTTCTCCATGTACCCCTCGTCGAGTGGGTTGAAGAATGGGGTGGTGGTGTCAGCCGACATCGCCAAGACAGTACGCGACTGTGACAGCCAGGGTGCATGATGGACTCATGACTGACCTTGCCGGCGATACTGCAGTTGCCGACCCGATACTCGAAGCCCTGCGTGAGCTGACCGGTCGAGCTGACGCCGATTTCCGACCCGACCAACGTGAGGCAATCGAAGCGTTGGCTGAACGGCGCGAGCGCGTGCTCGTCGTGCAGCGCACCGGGTGGGGCAAGAGTGCCGTCTACTTTCTCGCCACCCACCTGCTCCGCAAGCAGGGTCTCGGGCCGACACTGCTGATCTCTCCCCTGCTCGCCCTGATGCGCAACCAGATCGAAGCGGCCGAACGGCTCGGGCTCCGTTGTATGACGGTCAACTCATCGTCAGCAACAACTGTCAACGAACTCGCCGACCGGCTGCAAAGCGACAGCGTCGACCTCGTTCTCGTCTCCCCTGAACGGCTCGCCAATCCCGACTTCGCACAGCAGGCGATGCCGCTCCTCGGCAGTCGGCCAGGGCTCGTCGTGATCGACGAAGTGCACTGCATCTCCGACTGGGGCCACGACTTCCGTCCTGACTACCGGCGCATCGGGCGATTGATCAGTAACTTCGGCGATGGCAATGTGCCCGTGCTCGGCTGCACCGCGACCGCCAACAGCCGTGTTGTCGAAGACGTCGCCAATCAACTCGGTACCGACATCACCACGTACCGTGGGACGTTGAGTCGTGACGGCCTAGCGCTCAGCGCGGTGAAGCTCAGCCGGCAGGCAGAACGGCTCGCATGGCTGGCCGAACAACTTGGTTCGATGCCTGGCTCGGGCATCATCTACTGCCTCACCATCCGCGACGTCGACAACGTCTCCAGCTGGCTCAAACGCCAGGGCCACGACGTCGAGGGCTACACGGGTGCCACGATCAACGAAGATCGTGAAGTGCTCGAGCACCGCCTCAAGACCAACGACCTGAAGGCCCTCGTCGCAACCTCCGCGCTCGGCATGGGATACGACAAGCCCGACCTCGGCTTCGTCATCCATTTCCAGATGCCTGGCTCGCCGGTTGCCTACTACCAACAGGTCGGCCGCGCCGGTCGCGCCCTCGACGACAGCTGCGCCCTGCTGCTCTGCGGCAAAGAAGACGTCAACATTCAGGATTATTTCATCGACCAAGCATTCCCCAACCCTGTTGACATCGACGCCGTACTCGCGGTGCTCGACGATGCAGCGGGTCCGGTGGCGTTGCGCGACATCGCATCGCAGGTCGATGTGAAGTGGACCAAAATCGAGCTGGCTCTGAAGCAACTCGACGTCGAAGGCGTCGTCCGGAGGGTGAAGGGCCAGAGCTACGAGCGCACGCTCGCGGCGTGGGCCTACCCGTACGAGCGTATCCAGTCGGTCACCGACGCCCGACGGTTCGAACAGCAGCTGATGTTCGACTATGCCGAAACAACCGGATGTCGCATGCGGTTTCTGACCAACCTGCTTGACGACGACTTCGGGCAGGGCTGCGGCATTTGCGACAACTGTCGCAACGAATTCATCCAGCCCAGCACGTCGACACAGCTCCTTGCAGCTGCCGAGGCTTTCCTCCGCAACCGGCCGCTGACGATCGAGCCGAAGAAGCAGGGCATCCCGCCTGGCGAACGAAACCAGCAGGGCCGCGCACTGGCTCACTGGGGCGACAGCGGTTGGGGTCCGTTGGTCCAGCAGGGCCACCGCGACGGCCAGTTTGCCGATGAGTTGGTCGGGGCGTTGGTCGAGATGGTCACCGAGTGGGCACCGTCGCCCACACCCACCTGGGTCGCTGCAGTCCCCTCCGAACGAACCGGTACACTGGTGCCGTCGCTCGCTCAGCGTGTGGCCGAGGCGCTCGCCATTCCCTACGTTCCACTCGTCGAACGCGCCGAGAACCGGCCGCCACAGGTCAAAATGCAGAACAGCTCGCATCAGGCAGCCAACGTCGCTGGAGCGTTCACAATCGGCGAGCCGCCACACGGCGGACCTGTTCTCCTCATCGACGACCTTGTCGATTCCGGGTGGACCCTCAACGAAATCGGGCGGATGATGTCACGCCGCGGAAGCGGTCCGGTTTTCCCCGTCGTCCTTGCGCTTGCCCTCGGTCGCCGGGCCTGACCAGCGATCCCCAAGATTTCTCGATCCGGGTCGAGCGACGTGGCATGATCAACTCACGATGAGTTCCGACACTCAGCTCGCAGCACTCCTGCTCAGCAATCAACTCACGCGCCTCGATGTCGCTCCGTTGAAGGCCCGCGAGTTCTGGGGCCTCGTCGATCGCACCGATGCACTCGGGATCGACGTCGGCGCACTCCTCACGGACGCGACCGTGCGTGCGCAGGTCGCTGAAGGCGATGTGTCCGAACAGCGTCTGACTGGCCTGCTCGACGCCACACGCGCGTTCGCATTCGAAATCGAACGACTCGGCGAAGGCGGCATCACGTTGCTCTCAGGCCTCGACGATCGATTTCCCGTTCTGCTCCGCGACCGCATGCAGCACCGCTGCCCACCGCATCTCTTTGCTGCAGGCGCCACAGACGCGCTGCTTCACCGACGGCTCGCCATCGCCGCCGATGCCATCGACGAGGTCACTGAACCCATCGTCCGACAAGCCGTCGCAGCAGCCGTCGTCGCCGACTGGGCCACCGTGGTCGGTGCTCCTGGCCAATCAGGACACGGCGCAGGTCCGGCAATCGACGCTGTGGTGCTCGATGAAGCCGGGGCCTGCGGCAGCACGCCCATCGTCGTCGTCGCCGATGGAATCAACCGTGCTGCCCGATCCCCCGACGTCCGCAAGCTCGTCCAGCAGCAAGCGTTTTGCCTCGTCAGCCCATTCGTTCCCGACACGACCGCATCGGCAGCGACCTCGCGTGCCCGCGACGCTGTGGTCCAGGCCATGGCCGACCGGACGTTTGTGGTGGCGTGCGCCGATGGAACCGGCCCCACCTGGGCAACGGCACTCGCCTCAGTCGAACGTGAGCCTGCATCGGTGCTGTCGTTTACGGGCCCCGGCTCTCGACCGGGAAACGCCGCCCTCGTCGGCATGGGTGCAGTCGACATCGACCACATCGACACGCTCCACGATCACCTGAGCTGAACTCTCCGTGTCCACTTCCCCTCGGGTCAAAAGTGGACATCCGTGTCCCATTCTTACCCGAGGGAAAGAGGTGGATTGGAAGGTGAAGCGGATCAACTATTCGCTGGTCAGGCCTCGCCACGGCGATACGGTTGCCCAGCGGCGGCAGGCGCCTTGAGGCTCTGGCTCGCAAAGACCAGAACGACGAGCACCAACGCGTACGGCATCGTGTTCGGCACCCAGTCGGCAGCTCGATCAGTGAGCAGGTACCAGACGAAGGTGACCGACGCGAGAATCGTTGCGAGCATCACGTTCGGTCCACCCAGCTTGGCGACGCCCGACACGTACGAATCGGTCGGCGACTTCATGAAGGATTGATCACCCGTGGCGGAATCGCCGGAGGTGCCAGAACCGCCTCCGCCACGGTTCGTTGCGCCCTTGCGATTCGCGGCGACCGCATATCCGGCGAGGCCGATCGCGACAACGAGCAACAGTGCACGTGTGGCGACGCCACTCCCAGTGGCATCGAAGTCGTTGAGCGAAATAGCGAACGGGTAGCCGAAAAGCATCGCGCCGACCATCACGCCGCTCGCTCGCCAGTTGCCGAAGATCAGGGCGGCGAGTGCGATGAAGCCTCGGCCGTTGGTCTGGCCGCCGCGGTACAGGCCGGTCAATTCGATCACGATGAACGCACCGGCCAAGCCGGCAAACGCGCCGCTGACCACGACGCCGAGGTACTTGTGAAGGTAGATATTGACACCAAGTGATTCGCCTGCCCTGGGGTTCTCACCGCAGATGCGGAGACGCAGGCCGAGCCTGGTGCGGAACAGCAGCCATGCTGATGCGGGAACGAGCAACAGACCGAACAGGCTGAAATAACGGATGTCGGTGACGAGCCCCTCGAGGAGACCAGCCATGTCGGAGAGGAAGAAAATCCCCCACCCGTCGATCTTTTCGAACAGTTCGGAAAGGCCCGGCACGGTGAACGTTCCGAGACCGTCGACTCGAGGTGATTGCGAGATCGAGCCGCCCCGCTGCGGGAAGAACCGGTCAGACAGAAAGCGTGCGAGGCCTGGCGCCAAGATGTTGATTGCGACACCACTAATGATGTGATCAACGCCAAACTGCACGGTGGCAATAGCGTGGAGGAGTCCGCCGAGTGCTCCACCAATGAGGCCACAGATCAGGCCGCCCCACGGCCCGAACTCGAATGCCCCGATGGCCCCGCACCAGGTTCCCAGGATCATCATTCCTTCGAGGCCGATGTTGATGACCCCGACACGCTCGGAAAAGAGGCCACCGAGGCCAGCGAGCATGATCGGCATCGCCCAGCGCAGCATGCCGCTCGACGCATTCGGCGTGGTGAGAAGGTCGGTGCCGCTAAACGACTGCACGATCGTGAGGATTAAGACGCCAGCAGCAGCCATGAGCGCCCAACGCGCCCAGTTCGCAAGCGCCTTCCAACGCTCAGCAATGGTTCCGGTTGGCACAGGAAGTTTTGATGTGTCATGCAGTGTGTCGGTCATGGCGTCACCTCTCCGCTCATTGCATCTGGCCCACTCACTTCTTCCAGTTCGCTCGGTGAGACCGCTTCGGTGGCAAGTGCTGCCCGCCTGACTTCGTCGGCCTGTTTGACGCGGTTCACCACTTCGTATGCGATCACCGCTGCGAGCAAGATGGTTGCCTGCATGATGACGACGATTTCGGGACTTGCCGTGCCGGTCACCTGGAGCGGCGCTGAGCTGGTGTCGAGGAAAGCAAAGAGCAAGGCGGCAACCGCCATGCCCGGTGCCGAGTTCCGACCAAGCAGCGCAACAGCGATGCCCGCAAAACCGAGCCCCTTCACGAACCCCTGGTCGTAGCTGTGATTCTCGGAGAGGATCTCGGTCATCCCGATCAGGCCCGCCATCGCGCCTGAAGCGGCCATCGCGATGAGCACCATCTTTTTGGGCGGGACGCCTCCGGCCCGAGCCGCGAATGGGTTCATGCCGCTGGCTCGCAGGTCGAACCCGAACCGGGTGCGGTTGACGACGATGTTGTAGCCGATTCCCAGCAGGATGGCGATCACGAACATTCCACCGAGCTGGCGACCCTTAACAATGTCGCGGGTGAAGATCTCCAACAGTCCGTTGAGGTTCGGCATCCAGCCCGACTCCGCGATCACCGGCGTGCCCTGGTTCGGATCGGTCGGATCGTCGATCGCCAGCGGGAGCAGCGCGGCGATAATGCCGCCGGTCGCAATGAAGTTGAGCATGATTGTCGAGATCACTTCGTTGACACCTCGGGTGACCTTGAGGAGGCCAGCGAGGCCTGCCCAAAGACCGCCAACGGTGACGGCAACGAACAAGATCAACGCAACGTGGATCGGGCCCCACAGGTTGAACTGCGAGCCGACCCAGGCAGCCATAAACGAGGCGAGGATGTATTGCCCTTCGACGCCGATGTTGAACAGGTTCATCTTGAACCCGATTGCCACCGCGACACCAGCGATGTAGAGCGGTGTCGCGCGGTTCAAGATGTCGACCATCGACTCGAGCTTCGAGGCCGTCGAGATCATCTCTGAATAGGTGTCGAGCCAACTGCTTCCCGACAGGGTCAGTACGAGCGACGAGATGAGCAACGCGAAAGCTGCAGCCAGCGCTGGAGCTGCAAGCGACAAGCCGAGACGGCGAAGGAGCGATGCGTTCATGCGTCGGTCCCTGAACCAGAGAGGCCGTCAGCTGCAGCAGTGTCGAGCGTGGCACCGGTCATGTAGCCCCCGAGTAGCCGTGGCGTGATGTCGGCCGGGTCGAGCGTGGCGACCAATTTGCCGTGGAACATCACAACGATCGTGTCGCTGAGTCCGATCAACTCGTCAAGGTCGGCAGAGATCAGCAGGGTGGCCAAACCGTTGCCGCGAGCCTCGCGGATGTCATTCCACACCTCTGCCTGCGCGCCGACATCGATGCCGCGAGTCGGATGCGCAGCGATCAGCACATCTGGTTCGGCGGTCATCTCTCTGCCGATGATCAGCTTCTGCTGGTTGCCGCCCGACAGCGCCCGAGCAGACACGTCAACGTTCGGTGAGCGCACGTCAAATTGACTTCGAATCTCTTCGGTCCTCGCGCGGGCACCCTTCCGATCGATCCAGAAACCCTTCACAAACGGCGCACGAGTTTGGTGTCCGAGCGCAGCGTTCTCCCAGAGCGACGAGTCAAGGAGCAGACCCTCTCGATGTCGATCCTGGGGCACGTAACCGAGGCCAGCTTCACGCCGATCACGGACCGACGCCTGAGTGATGTCTCTACCGAGGAGCGAGATCGTTCCGCCGCCGACCTCAGCGGTGCCGACGATTGCGTCGACGAGTTCGGTCTGTCCGTTGCCTTCGATGCCGGCGATGCCAACGATCTCACCTTTGCGCACCCGGAGACTGACACCCTCGACAACCGGACGGCCATCCGGTCCGTTAACGGTGAGGTTGCACACGTCAAGTGCCATCTCATCGGTCACGGTCGACTCAGACGTTTCGGGGCTCGGCAGTTCGCTGCCGACCATCAGTTCGGCGAGGTCAGCCGCGGTGACGTCAGCGGCGTTGACGGTGCCGATTGTTTTGCCGCGACGGATCACGGTAATTCGGTCGGCAATCTCAAGCACTTCTTGCAGCTTGTGGTCGATAAAGATAATCGTCGCACCATCACGCTTCAGCTCGCGCAAGTTGTTGAACAACTCCTCGACCTCCTGCGGCACGAGCACGGCGGTCGGCTCGTCGAGGATCAGGATCTTTGCCCCGCGATAGAGCACCTTGATGATCTCGACGCGCTGCTGCTCGCCAACTTCGAGTGTCTCGACCAGGTCATTGGGGTCGACATCGAGCCCATACGAGCGGCCGACTTGAGCAATGTGTTTCTCGGCGGTCGCAAAGTCGATACGACCACCGCGCTTCACTGGCTCGGAACCGAGAATCACATTCTCGAGCACCGACAGGTTGTCGGCGAGCATGAAGTGCTGGTGCACCATGCCGATGCCTTTCGCGATCGCATCGGTTGGCGACGAGAACTCGACCGTCTTGCCGGCGACACGCATTTCACCCTCGTCAGCACGCTGCATGCCGTACAGGATCTTCATCAGCGTCGACTTGCCTGCGCCGTTCTCGCCGCAGATCGCATGCACTTCACCCTGCTCGACGGAGAGGTTGATGTTGTCATTTGCAATAACGCCAGGAAAGCGTTTTGTGATGCCAATCAATTCGATCGCCGGTACCGACACACGTATCTCCCCCACCAGTCAACTCTCAGAACACAACGTCCAGGAACCTAGCCGCGCCCGGCTTGCGTGATCCAAAACTCCGAGAAGTCGGGCCAGAACGCAAAGAGCGGAATCGGACAGAGTCCAATCCCGCTCTCGCTCTCCCAAGTCTGTGTCAGACCTCGAAGATGTTCAGTCAGTTGAAATCAGTTGCTCATGCAGGCGCGGTCGGAACGACGATGTCGCCGGCGATGATCTGTGCCTTGAGGGCTTCGAGCTGATCGACGATGTCGTCGAGGTAGCCACCCGTGGTGGAGTAGCCAACGCCGTCGCTCGAGAGGTTATACACGGTGTTGCCAGCGGTGAAGGTGCCCTCGGCCTGCGCCGTGGTGATCTCGAGGACCGCCACGTCGACGCGCTTGAGCATCGAGGTCAGGATGTAGGGCTGGAAGTCAGCACCGGCAGTGTTGTACTGGTCAGAGTCGACGCCGATGGCCCAGACCTGCGAGCCGGAGCTCTCGGACTGGCTCTTGGCTGCTTCGAACAGACCAGCACCTGAACCACCAGCTGCGTGGTAGATGATGTCGGCGCCCTGGTCGTACATGGTGAGGGCGATTTCCTGCGCACGGTCGGCGGCGAAGAAGCCGTCGAAGTCAGGAGCCTGCGTGATGTACTGCGGGATCACCGTGATGTCGGCGTTGACAGCCTGAGCACCAGCGGTGAAGCCAGCTTCGAACTTCTCAATGAGACCGAAGCCACCGACGCCGCCGATGAAGCCGATGATGCCCGTCTCGCTCTTGAGCGCCGCTGCGGCACCCACGAGGAACGAACCCTGCTCTTCAGCAAAGGTCAGGCCAGCGATGTTCTCGCCGAGCGGAACTGCGCCATTGTCGAAGTCGAGCATGGCATCATCGATGACAGCGAAGTTGGTGTCAGGGTTCTCGGCCGCAACGGCTTTGACGTCGCCGGCGAAGAGGAAGCCAACAGCAATGACGAGGTCGGACTGGTCAGCTTGCAGCTGGAGGAGCTGCGCACGGTCGGAACCGTCAGCGTTGGGCTCGGCTTCCGAGCCGGTCACACCGAGTGCGGCTTTGGCAGCATCAAGGCCAGCCGCTGCGGAGTCGTTGAACGACTGGTCGCCGCGGCCACCAATGTCGTAGGTCAGGCCGACGTTGAAGGCAGGCTCGGCAGGAGTCTCGGTCGCGACAGGAGCCTCGGTCGCGACAGGAGCCTCGGTCGCGGCAGGAGCCTCGGTCGCGTCGGTCGCATCGCTGCTGCTATCACCATCGCTGCCGCAAGCTGCGGCGACGAGGGAGAGGACAGCAACTGCTGCCACCAGGGATTTACGTTGATTGCGCATAGTACCTCCGAAGGAATCGGCGCTCAGAAGGGCAACGGCATAGAACCGCGCCCTGGGATCTGCGCCTTGGGCTGTTACCCAATAATCGCGAATCCGTCCGACGAACATAGCGCGTTCGACCAGTGCACCGGACAATGCGACGAATTGGTCACATACCAGTCACGGTTCACGGCCGCGCATGAGCGCCACATCGTCGACCGTTACTAGAGTCGGTGCTCATGGCCACCCCGCACATCTCCGCCGACACCGACGCCTTCGCCGACACGATCCTGCTGCCGGGTGATCCGCTGCGCGCCAAGTGGATTGCCACCAATTTCCTCGACGACGCCGTCGAGGTGACCGCCGTGCGTGGAATGCTCGGCTACACCGGCAGGTTCAAGGGCAAGCCAGTCTCGGTAATGGGCACGGGCATGGGCGTTCCGTCGATCTCGATCTACGCCTCAGAACTGATCGATGTCTACGGCGTCGAAAAGCTGATCCGTGTTGGGAGCTGCGGCTCGATTCAGCCACACATCACCGTCAATGACGTCATCATTGCAATCGGCGCCTGTACCGACTCCGGGGTCAACCGCGCTCGATTTGAGGGCAACGACTTCGCTGCGACTGCCGACTTCGGCCTCGCTCGCTCGGTCGTCGAAGCGGCCGAGGCACAGGGCCGTAACGTGCATGTCGGCAACGTGATGACGTCGGACCTGTTCTACGGACCGACGAATATCCCGCTCGCCGACATGGCTGCGCCACTCTCGCGAATGGGCGTGCTTGCTGTCGAGATGGAAGTGGCCGGCCTCTACGGCGTCGCCCACGAACGTGGCGCAAAAGCGCTCGGCGTGTGCACAGTGAGCGATGACCTTCTTACAGGCGCCGACCTCACTGCCGAGGAACGTCAGGAAACGCTGAGCGCCATGATCGAGATCACCCTCGGCGCCGTCGCCTAATTCAACTCGGGTTGCGGCCGAGCCGTTGGTGTTGAGGTCCATCCAGACACTACGGGTGCGAGCGGCACGCGAACTGCTGCCAACCGACGGTTGACTGATGCGGTGACGGGCGTGGAGTTAACCATCGTGCTCGTGGCAGTCGTGATCGGATCGATCTCCAAGGCCGTGACCGGCATGGGCTTGCCGGTGATCGTGATCCCGATCGCCGCGCTGTTCACCGACATCGGCGATGCTGTCGTGGTGATCGCTCTCCCCAACCTGCTCGCCAATGCCGTGCTTGTTGTTGGCGAGCGGGAACATGCCCGCGAGACACGCGACCTGCCTGCGCTCGCCGTAACGGGCGGCATCGGCGCCGTGATTGGCACGCTGCTGTTCGTCAACGTGCCTGACGAACCACTCGTGATCGTCTTGATCGTTGCGATCGTCGTCTACATCACCACATTCTTCCTCAAGCCCGACTTGCGAACGAGCCCTGAACAATCGCGTCGCCTCTCACCGTTTGCCGGCCTACTTGCTGGCACGTTCCAGGGGGCAATCGGCATTTCCGGTCCCGTCGTCGGTTCGTGGATCCACAGCTTTCGCTTACCACGGGGTGCCCACATTTTCTCGGTGACGCTGCTGTTCCTCGTGGCCGGTTCCACCCAACTGATCGTTCTGATCGTCAACGGTGAACTCGGTGGCCGCATCGTCGCCACGCTGCTCGCATGCATTCCAGTGCTCGCCGTCATCCCGATCGGAACACGATTGCGCGACCGAATCAGTGGCCGCGGTTTCGACCTTGCGATCGTCGGCATGCTCGGCCTGTCGTCGATTGCGTTGTGCGTTCGAACGTTCGCGTAGCTATTCTGTCAACAACTAAACGGGGAGCTCACGAAACGGTGGGCTGAGAGGATGACACGCTGTCATCGACCCGAGAACCTGATCCGGATAATGCCGGCGGAGGAACCGAGTGGCCACAGCGAGCAACGCCGAACACATCGTGATTGTCACGGGTTCGTCCCGGCTCGCCGATACGGCTGTGGCTTCGATTCCTGATGAGGCCATCGTCATCGCCGTCGACGGCGGACTCGATCATGCGCTGGCCGCCGGCCTGCACCCATCAGGGCTGATCGGCGACCTCGACTCGGTGAGCGCCGACGGCCTCGCGTGGGCCGAACAGAACGCCACGATCTCGCGCCACCCAGCAGACAAGGACGACACCGACACCGAACTTGCACTTCGGTTTGTTGCCGACATGATGCCCGCTCGGCTGACCATGATCGGCGGCGGCGACCGGCTCGACCACACGTTTGCCGCGCTCGGCGCCCTCGGCCTTGCCGAGCTGACATCGATACCGGTGATCGATGCGTGGTGGGGCGAGCAGCATGTCGACGTCCTGCACGGTCCAGGCCAAGCCACGCTGGCGCTGGCGCCCGACTCGATCGTGTCGCTCCTCGCGCTGCACGGGCCGTGCACTGGCGTCACGATCACCGGCGTTCGGTGGCAACTCGACGCCGCCACGCTCAGCCCGGTTGCCGGCTGGGGCGTCAGCAACGAAGTTGTCGCCGATGGCACCGTCAACATCCGACTGTCGAGCGGCGTACTGACCGTGTTCGACGTGCCTGCCCCAACCAACCCCCCAACCAGCTCCTCCCCCCACCAGCCGTCGACCATCGACGACTCCAAGAAGGACCACACCACATGACAAAACGACCGATCGTGGCAGCTGCACTCATCCTTGGGCTGGTCGCTGCCGCCTGCGCCAGCGACAACTCAGTTGACACACCGACCGAGTCCGAGGTCCCGCCAACTGAGTCGACCAGCGGCGCCCCGAACACCATGATCACGCTCGTCACATACGACTCGTTCCCAGAGGCCGACACCTCGATCAACGCTGCGCTCGACGCCTTCACCGAGCAAACGGGGATCGGCGTCGAACTGCTTGTGGCCGGCGACACCGGCACGATGCTCTCGAAGGCTGCTCTGACAGTCGGCAACCCTGAAGGTGATGTCATGGGGGGCATCGACAACACCTTCTTGTCGCGTGCGCTGCAGGCCGGGATCTTCGAGCTGGGTGTCCTGGCCGACCCAGAAAACGTGCCGGCCGAGTTTCTCGCTCTCGTGCCGAACGGCGAAGCGCTCCCCGTCGACTTCGGTGACGTCTGCGTCAACTACGACATCGGCTACTTCGTCGAGAACAAACTGGACGTCCCGACTTCACTGCAAGACCTCGCCGAACCAGCCTACCGCGACCTACTGGTCGTCCAGAACCCCGCCACGTCGTCGCCGGGCTTGGCGTTTTTGCTGGCCTCGATCGACGAGTTCGGCGTCGAGGGCTGGCAGGCCTACTGGCAGCAACTCAAAGGCAACGGTGTGCAAGTCGTCGACGGTTGGACCGACGCCTACTATGGCAGCTTCACGTGGGCCGGCGGCGGCGACCGTCCGCTCGTCGTCAGCTACGGATCGAGCCCGCCAGCCGAAGTGATCTTCGCCGACCCCCCTCGTGACGATTCGCCGACTGGTGTCATCGAGTCAACCTGCTTCCGACAGATCGAGTTCGCCGGGGTGCTGGCCGGAACCGGCCATCCCGATGAGGCCGCTGAGTTGGTTCGCTTCCTCGGTAGCGAGCAGTTCCAGGCCGAGCTCGCGCTGAACCTGTTCGTTTACCCAGCCAATAGTGCCGTCGCGCTTCCCCAGGAATTCGATGATTTCGCCGTCGTCCCCGAGACGTCACGAACACTCGACCCGGATCTGATCGACGAAAACCGTTCCGACTGGATCGACGAGTGGTCGACACTGGTCCTGGGCTGATGTCTCATTCCCCTCGGGTCAAAATCGGACATTTGCCACGATGAAGACCGGTGAGCGCTCAGCCAATCGACTCCCCAGTCGTGTGGTCGCCGCGCTCGCCGTTGGGCCCATCGCCGGGCTTGCTGTCTTCTATTTCTGGCCGTCCGCCACATTGCTCGTTCGAGTGATCAACGGCAGCGCTGTCGCCGACACGCTCAGCCGGGGCGCCACCTGGGGCGTCGCCTGGTTCACCCTGTGGCAAGCAGTTGTGTCGACAGCCATCACGATGCTGGTCGGATTCGCGCCGGCGTACATCGTCGCCCGGTTCGAGTTCCCCGGCCGTCAACTGCTCGTCGGCGTTCTCACCGCGGTCTTTGTGTTGCCAACCGTCGTGATGGGTGCCGCCTTTCTGGCGCTGCTCCCCGATTCACTCGACCAGACAGTCTGGGCGGTGATCGCTGCGCATGTCGTGTTCAACCTTGCGGTCATGATCAGAACCGTCGGGGCGTTCTGGGAGCATCTTCCCATCGACATGGAATCAGCAGCCGCAACCCTCGGCGCGTCGCGATGGCGCGTCTTCGTCGACATCTCCTTGCCATTGCTGAGGCCGTCGCTGAGCGCGGCCGGTGCGATCATCTTCCTGTTCACGTTCACGTCGTTTGGAGTAATTCGCATACTCGGCTCAGCCGGAACCCGAACGCTGGAGATCGAGGTCTGGCGACGGGCAACTCAACTCGGCGACATCAGCGGTGCAGCAGTGCTCTCCGTGCTGCAGCTCGCGGTACTGGCCGTCGTCGTCGGCTGGTCGACTCGAGCCCAGCGTCGTCACGCTCGGGCCGTCGACCTCCGACCTGAACAAGACCGACGCCGAGCCAAGTCGCCGGGTGAACGCCGTTTCGTGGCGCTTATTGCAATCGGGACAGCAGCCCTCTGTATCGCACCGCTCGCGGCGATGGCGATCCGTTCGTTCCGCAGCTCGTCCGGTTGGTCGACTGCTGCGTGGACGACGCTCGGCAAGGCCGAAGTCAGGCCCGGCATCCGGCTCGGGCTCGACCCCGTTGAGGCGCTCGTCAATTCGATCCAGAACGCCGCGTGGGCAACCAGCTTCGCTGTTGCACTCGGCGCCGTGGCCAGTCTCGCTATCGCCGCGGCCGGGCGAGGCGGGCGGCTCCTTGACGTCGGCTTGATGCTCCCGATCGGCACATCCGCTGTCACCATCGGCTTCGGCATGTTGATCACGTTCGATACGCCGCCGGTCGACTGGCGCGCCGAGTGGTGGCTCGTTCCGATCGGCCATGCGCTCGTCGCTCTCCCATTTGTCGTCCGCACCACCGTTGGGGTTCTCCGGTCGGTCGACCCGTCGCTCCAGGACGCCGCAGCGACGCTCGGTGCATCACCGACTCGCGCCTGGTGGGACGTGGTCGTCCCGCTCCTCTGGCGGCCACTTGCTGTTGGCGCCGCGCTCGCTGCAGCGATCTCTCTCGGAGAGTTCGGAGCAACGAGCTTCCTCTCTCGCTCCGGCGGCGAAACCTTGCCGATTGCTATCGACGAACTCGTCGGCCGGACGGGATCACTCCTCCAAGCCCAGGGCTACGCCCTCGCAACGATCCTGGCTGTGGCAACAGTGAGCTTGGTGGTCGGCGTGAGTCGCTTCCACGATGTCACCGGGCTCGCGCATCGACGCGCTGGCGGCCAGACTGTCGATCGATGAGTCACCTTCGCGCCGAGCAGATCGGCGTCCGCTTCGACACGACCGACGTGCTGCGCCAGGCGACCCTCAGGGTCGACCACGCCGAGGTGGTCGCCCTGCTCGGACCGTCTGGCAGCGGCAAGACCACGCTGCTGCGTGTCATCGCCGGGATCCTTCGGCCGGACTCTGGGACCGTCTGGATCGGCACAAACGACATGACGTCCCTCCCCTCACACCAGCGCGGTGTCGGACTGGTGTTCCAGGACAATCAGCTGTTTCCACATATGTCGACGATCGACAACGTGGCGTACGGCCTCCGGGTCGCCGGGGTCGGCAAGGTCGAGCGGCAAGAACGTGGTGCGGTGTGGCTCGACCGCGTCGGTCTCGCTGGCTTCGAACGTCGCAGCGTCACCGAGTTGTCCGGCGGCGAAGCCAAGCGCGTTGCGCTGGCGCGCACGTTGGCCACAGAGCCGAGCGTGGTCCTCCTCGATGAACCACTCACCGGTCTCGATCGAGAACTCCGCGACCACCTCGCGACACAGTTGGCGCAACTTCTCGTTGAACACTCGATCACAGCAGTCCTGGTTACCCACGACCCGGCCGAGGCCGACGTCATCGCTTCGAGGTCGGTCCGAATGGATCAGATCGATGGCTGAGTACCGCCTCGCCCCGATCGGTGCTGATGACACCCACGACCTGCGACTGCGAGTTCTGCGCGACGGAACACCGTCGAGCGATGTCGAATGGGTTGGCGACGGGCTCGACACCACCGTGCACCTCGGCGTCATCGACGCCAGTAGCACGATCGTCGCGATCTCGACGTGGCTGACAATGCCGTCGCCCGATGTCACCGCGGCTGGCGCTGCCGGCGTGCAATTGCGTGGCATGGCAACCGACCCATCGCCCGCCACCCGCGGAGTCGGTGTCGGCGCACTACTGCTCAGGGCGGGCATCGAGGCCGCCCGCGAACGCGGCGCCGACCATGTCTGGGCGAACGCTCGGACGACCGTCCTCGGCTTCTACACCCGCGCCGGGTTCGAGATCGTCAGCGACGAGTTCATGAACGAAGCGACCGACCTCCCCCATCACCGCATCCTGCTGCACCTGCACGCATGGCCACACTCCACTCTCGAACTACGTCCCTGAACTACACCACTCAACGGCGGCCACTCAACGGCAGCCACTCAACTCAATTGCCGTTTCCGTTTTGGCGAGGACGCCCCCCACTGGCTCAGCGACGACGCTCCGCGCACGGATCGTCTCAGATCCGAGGGGCGCCATGTCTGAACACGAAGCGATCGAACTGCGGCGGCGGGCGCAACGCCTCCGCCATCTCGCGAGCCGCATCGAATCCAGTCGGGTGATGTCGCTGGAGCGCCATGCTGGCAACAACACCTGGCGCGGCCGACGCCCACTGCTCTGCATCAATCTGCTCCGTCACAATCAGGCCCAGCTCCACGCAGAAGTCGACGGCCTGCGCTGGCAGGCATACCTCTTCGACCAGCAGGCCGCTCGCCTCGACCAGGCAGCCACTCTCTTCCCGGGCAGAGCCAGTTGAGCGTCGAAGCCGGATATCACCCGCAACGCGTCGATGCACTGAACTGGCATGCTCGAGCCGCCATCGGTGATCTCATGTCGATCCGCAGCTCCGATCCGGTTGCGGCGCCTGCGATGCGTGCCGTTGTCCTCACCCGTCGCAACCTCGAAGATCAGTGGCTCCCACTCATCATGGCCATCCGTGCGAGTAACGCGATGGTCACCTGGAGCTCGTCGGTACTGAGCGGTTGGGCCGACATCGCCGAGCGCTTCGGCCAGTGGCTCACGTTCGACGGCAACACCTCGACCGTGAGTGGCTTCGCGACGATGAACGACGACGACCTCATGAACGAGCTGTACGTCGCAGGCCACTTCAACACTCGCGCCGACGGCAAGGGATCGATTGCCGAACGCATCGAAGGGGGCGCTCCGTTCTGGTCGGACGAGTTCCTCGACCTTGCGACCGAACTCGCAGTGCGTGTGGCCGTCGACGAGGGGTTCGCCCTCCGCCTCATCGACGAAATCGATCAGCATCCCCTCGCCGCCATCGCGATTGGTCACGCCGACTTTCCACTCGCCTTCAGCCAGGCCGCATTGCCGGGCCTTCTCGAGTCAGGTCGATGGTGGAGTGGCGTGCACGTTGAAGCGATCGAGAATGCGATGTCGCACATCCTGACGATCAGCCCTCCAGCAACGCTCGACCTCCTCGGCGACAACGCTGTACTCGCCGCCCTCGCCGGTGCCAAAACGCTCGACTCAACCATCGCTCGTAACTTCGTCAGGACCGGCCTCTACGACGCCGTCGAAGCCGACCGAGCACGTTTGTTCGATGGCTGGGGTGTGCTCAAACACCTCACCGTGTTGGCCAATGGCAAGTTCGACGACGGCTTCCATTCTGGCCTGGCTCGCGGCGTCGCCGACTCGATGTTCGGCTACGTCGACACGTTGGCGTACGGCATCGGCGCGGGTATCGACGACGACGCCATCCGCATTCACATCGACAGCGGTGACTCCGTCGGGGTGCTCGGCGATCGCGATGCTGTCGCCAATCTGTTTGGGACCGTGACGCGCGATCCGGAGGCACGGGTGACAATGGGTGTGGTATTCGGCGCCTACACCGATCAGGTGATCAACGACCTGGGCGCCTCTGTCGTCAACCGCACCGGAGTGGAGTCAATCGCACGTCTTGGGCTGCTCTTGCGCGACGGGCTCAACGACGAGCAGGCCGAACTCGCGCTTGCGGCAGCAGCCGAGACTGCACGTCGGCAGCGGATCGGTCGCCTCATCGGATTCGGCGCAAGCTCGTGGATGTCGCCCACGGGTGTCGGCGCAGTCGCCCGGAAGGTCGTCAGCCAGGCGGTCTCAAATGCGATAATTCTGTGTTCCGAAGTCGAGCCGGACGACATCGTCGACACGTCGTTCGGGTCCATTGCCTACCGCGGCATCCAGCTCTCGATCCTGCGGTACGTCCACGAGCATCCTGACGACCACGCCGACCTGGCAGTAAGCAGCGTGTCGGCCGAAGAATGGGCCGACATCGGTAGACGCCTCGACGCGATTCACAGCGAACCGAACGAGGCCATGAGGGATGGCCTCGTCCACGACCTCGACAACCTGATCGCCAACAGCATTCCTGTGCTCGATTCGCTGTGGAGGCAGTTCGCAGGCAATGGCGACATGACCCGTCTCAAAGAGAGCGGCAGGCCGTCCGGCGGTGAGTCGCGGTGAAAATACGAACGGGGGAATTTCGAGCGGCTCAGGTTGGGGACATGCTCGCACAGTTCGTTCCGCTGCTCGACGAAGACGACACCGCCGCCAGTCGATTCCTACAATCGTCAACATCATCGCGTCGCGCTACGACACCGAACTCGCACGATCCTGCAGGCGTTCACTCTCAGTGACGCGGAAATCGGGACCCGACCTGAGATGATGGGCGCGTGAGCAGGTCCAAAACGACGTCGATTCGTCGGCCCAAGATCGAGGCACCTGCCTCCAAACACGGTTCGTCGCGCCTCGGCGACATCACCCGGTCAATCCCGATCGAGAAGCGTGTCTCACGACGACCCAAGTTCGCTCTGTTCGCTGGCGTTGCGGCCCTGATCGTCGTTGGCACCATGGCTGCTGCGGTGTTCGTCTTGCCGATCGGAACCTGGCAGGACCAAGACGTTGATCTCGTGCAGCGCCAAGCGCAGCTTGACGAACTGCAACGAGTCAATGGGCAACTCGCTGCCGAGGTCAACCGGCTCAAGACCGACGACGGCGTTCGAGAAGCCGCCCGTGAAGAGATCGGTTTCGTGCTGATCGGCGAAGAGCGAACCTCCGTGCTCCCAACGCCACCACTGCCGACCGAGCTCCCTGACGGCTGGCCGTACAACGTGGTCAATGAGATCTTTGCTGCCCGCTCAGCTGGACCTGCGCCCGCCACCACCGACTAGGTTGTCTTGTCACAGGGGCCTCACGACCGAGGTTCCCACCGATCCACGACAGGGGTTCACGTGGCTGGTAGCAGCATTCTTGGTAACAGAGTTCAGCGTAAAGAAGATCCGAAGTTCCTGACAACCGGCGGCATCTACGCCGACGACGTCAGTGATCCCCGCCTCGTCGGTGCGGCCCAGGCTGTCTATGCCCGATCCGCTGTCGCCCACGGCACGATCTTGTCGATCGATATCGAGGGCGCACTCGGAATGCCCGGCGTGCTCACCGTACACACCGCCGAGTCCCTCGGACTGCAGCCAATCCCGTCGCCGTTCAACCCCGCCGCAGCGCGCACGTTGCTCGCCAGCGACAAGGTCCGTCACGTCGGTGAGCCGATTGCTGTGGTCGTCGCCGAAACCCTGCAGCAGGCAACCGATGCTGCCGAGATGATCTTCGCCGAAGTCGACTTCCTCCCGACGCTCATCGACCTCGAAGGCGCGCTCGCTTCCGAGACCCTCATCTACGATGCAGCCGGCAGTAATGCCGTGTTCGACACCACTGCGCTTGGCTTGCCCGAGAACAGTGACACCGATGAATTCTTCAAAGACTGCGAAGTGGTCATCAGTGGCCGCTTCCTCAACCAGCGCGTCGCCCCGTGCCCGCTCGAGGTTCGCGCATCGGCAGCCGTGTGGCACGAAGGTCGCCTCACCCAGTGGGTCTCCTCGCAACACGCGCAGGGTGCCAAGGCTGCGTTCGTCGCTGCCAACGGTTGCGACGACGCGGACCTCCGGATCATCACCCCCGACGTCGGCGGTGGCTTCGGCGCCAAGATCGACGCCTACCCCGAAGAAATGCTGCTCGGCACGCTCGCCAAAGAACTCAATCGCCCAGTTCGCTGGCGTGAGACCCGCAGCGAGTCGATGATGATGCTCGGCCACGGCCGCGCCCAGTTGCAGTACGTCACCATGGGCGGCACCAAAGCGGGCGACGTCACGCACTACCAGTTGCACGGCATCCAAGACTGCGGTGCCTTCGTCGGCATGGGCACGATCCTCGCCCCGTTTTTCACCCGTCCGATGGCCGCTGCTGTCTATGACATCCCGAACATCGAGGTGCGCACCACATCGGTCGTCACCAACACGACACCGATTACCGCCTACCGCGGTGCCGGTCGCCCCGAAGCCACAGCGGCAATCGAGCGGGCAATGGACTTGTTCGCCGGCGAAATCGGCATGGACCCCGTCGACGTCCGTCGCATGAACCTCATCCCCAAGTTCATGGAGCCGTACACCACGTCCATTGGACAGGTCTACGACGTGGGTGACTTCGAAGGTGCGCTCGACAAGGCAATCGAGGCCGCTGGCTATAGCGACCTCCGCGCCGAGCAGGCCGCCCGCCGCGAGTCCGGCGCCGAGAAGCAGCTCGGTATTGGTGTGTGCGTCTACGTCGAAATCACCGGTGGCGTCGATCCCAAGCAGGAAGATGCCACGATCGAGGTGAACGATGATGGCACCGCCACCATCTACACCGGCACGACCCCGCAGGGCCAGGGCCATGACACCGCATGGTCGATGCTCGCCAGCGAGCAGACCGGCATTCCAATCAACGACATGACCCTGGTCTTCGGCGACACCGATCGTGTCCCGGTCGGCGGCGGCACCATGGGCTCGCGCTCCCTTCAACAGGGTGGCGCAGCAGTCAGCCAAGCCGGCGCTGAGATCGCTGAGAAGGCCAAGAAGGTCGCAGCGCAAATGCTTGAGGCCGACGAAGCCGACGTGGTGCTCGACACTGAGTCTGGCAAGTTCCATGTCGCTGGCACGCCCGCCGTGTCCAAGACCTGGTCCGAGGTCGCCATCGCTGCCAAGCAGCAAGGCGACGAGATGACTCTGACGACCACGTTTGTTGCTGACATGCCGACGTTTCCGTTCGGTGCTCACATCGCTGTGGTCGAAGTCGACATCGGCACCGGCCAGGTCAAGCACTTGCGCCAAATCGCCTGCGACGACGCCGGCCGCGTCGTCAACCCGCTGCTGCTCGACGGGCAGATTCACGGCGGCATCGCACAGGGTGCTGCTCAGGCGCTGCTCGAAGAAGTGCGTTATGACGAGGACGGCAACCCGATTACGTCAAACCTCGCCGACTACAGCATGATCTCGGCCGCCGAACTGCCGAGCTTCGAAGTCATCCACATGGAGACCCCGACGTTCGTCAACCCGCTCGGCGTCAAGGGCATCGGCGAGTCCGGCACCATTGGTTCCACGCCAGCCGTGCAGTCGGCCGTTATCGATGCCGTCAGCTATCTCGGCGTCAAGCACATTGACATGCCCGCCACCGCCGAGCGCGTGTGGCAGGCCATCCAAGCCGCACAGTGAGACGAGGCGGTCACACTGTGCCAGCCGCGGCAACGAACAACTGAAGGAGCACACCATGACCGACACAGCAAAAGCCACCGAGACTCACGAGCGCACGTCGTTCAAAAGCTTCGAAGAGTCGACTGCACAAGACTGGGCCATTATCGCGCCGCAGCTCAGCGTCACTCAGGGCCTCGTCGCTGATCGCGTCATCGGCCTGCTCGGCGAACTCGGTGAGGACTACGGCGGCTTCCCAATCAACCGTTTGGAGCACAGCCTGCAGACGGCGACACGAGCCGAGAAAGACGGCAAGGACGACGAATACGTGTTCTGCGCGCTGATCCACGACATCGGTGACACGCTGAGCCCGTTCAATCATCCTTCGATCGCCGCTGGCATCGTCAAGCCGTTCGTCTCCGAGGCGAACCACTTCATGGTCAAGCACCACGGCGAGTTCCAGGGCTATTACTTCTGGCACCACCTCGGGATGGACAAGGACGCCCGCGAAAAATTCCGCGACAGCGAATTCTTCGAACACACCGAAGAGTTCTGTGCAAAGTACGACCAGACGGCATTCGATGCCGACTACGTCAGCAACCCGCTCGAGTACTACGAACCCTTGATCCGACAACTGCTGCGCAGCGCTTGATTCCCACCACGATGCGCGCCGCCGTCCTGACCGGGCTGGGCGGCCCAGAGGTTCTCGTTCTGCGCAACGACGTGCCCGTTCCGGTACCCGCCGCCGACGAGGTACTGATCCACGTCGCGGCGTGCGGCATGAACAACACCGACATCAACACGCGGGTCGGCTGGTACAGCAAGTCGGTCACCGAAGCCACGAACGGCAACGGGTTCGCCGACGCCACGTCCGATGACGGCACGTGGAGTGGCAGCGGGTTTCGGTTCCCCAGGATCCAGGGCGCCGACCCCAGCGGCCGGGTCGTTGCTGTCGGCGTCGATGTCGACGAGGCACTCATCGGGCGTCGAGCGCTGGTTGATTGTTGCTTGCGCGACGTCGATGAGCCAATGCGCCGCGAGCTCGCCGGCTACCTCGGCAGCGAACGAGACGGCGGGTTCGCTGAATACGTCTCGGTGCCCGCTCGGAACGTGCACGTGCACAACAGCCAATTGACCGACGTCGAGTTGGCTAGTTTTCCCTGCTCTTGGGCAGCAGCGAACCACATGCAGCACCGCATTCGGCTCACAGCCAGCGACAGCATCCTGATCACTGGAGCGTCTGGCGGCGTCGGCTCAGCGCTCGTCAGCCTGGCCAAACTGCGCGGTGCAACCGTCACGGCAGTGTGCAGCTCCAGCAAGGCCGACGGAGTCCGGGCGCTCGGCGCCGACCACGTGATCGACCGGTCTCAGGCCGAGCTCCATGCCGCAGCGCGCGATGCCAACGGTGGTCCGTTCGACGTCGTTGCTGACGTCGTCGGTGGCCCCGACACCCCTGGCTGGTTCGAGTCACTGCGCCGAGGTGGGCGCTACGTCACCTGCGGTGCAATTGCCGGGCCGATGGTCGACCTCGACCTGCGAACGCTGTACCTGAATGACCTCGAGTTTCACGGCACAACCGTCTACGAGCCCGCCGTCTTCACCGACGTCGTCAACATCATCGAGCGCGGCGACGCCCGGCCGATCGTCGGCGCTGTCTACGCCCTCGAACAAATCCACGAAGCTCAAGAGGCGTTCCAGCGCAAACAACACGTCGGCACAATGGTCCTCACCATCTAGGTCTGCGCGCGCTCTGCGCTGACCAAAGTCACAGTGCGTTGCACCCGCATTAACTGAAAGTATTCGCAAATGGCCGAATCTGCATTGCCCATCGTCGCCGAGGGTCTTCAACGACATTTTGGCTCAGGTGACGACATCGTCAGGGCCGTCGACGGCGTCGACCTCCAAATCCAACCCGGGGAGATCTTTGGCTTTCTGGGCCCGAACGGCGCTGGCAAGTCGACCACCGTCCGCATGCTGACCACCCTGCTGCGGCCCACCGGCGGAACAGGTCGCGTCGCCGGATTCGACATCGTTGCCGAAGCCGACAGCGTCAGGCGCAACATCGGCGTGGCACTGCAAGACGCAGCCATCGACCCGTTGATGACCGGCACCGAACTGCTGCGACTGCAAGCCGTGCTCTACGGCCTCCCGAAGGCGCAACACCACCAGAGGGCCGGAGAACTCCTTGAACGTGTCGGCCTCACCGCTGCAGGCGGCCGCCGCGTCGGCACCTACTCGGGCGGCATGCGCCGTCGACTCGACCTGGCCCTCTCGCTCATCCACGAGCCATCGGTTCTGTTCCTCGACGAGCCGACCACCGGGCTCGACCCGATGAGCCGCATCTCGCTCTGGGAAGAGATCCGCCGCCTCAATAACGACGGCACTACGGTCCTCCTGACGACCCAGTACCTCGAAGAGGCTGACCAACTCGCTGAACGCATTGCGATCATCGACCACGGTGTGATCGTTCGCAAGGGCCGTCCGACCGAACTCAAAGCCGAGGTCGGTTCACCGACCCTGTTCGTCACGGTCGACGAGTCGTCGCACCAGATTGCGACCGGCCTGCTCGCCCAATTCGGCGATCTCCGCCCGAGCCCCGAGGGGTCGCTCGGTATCGGTCTCCACGACGGGCCGAGCGCCGTGTCGAGCGTCGTGCGCGAACTTGACGACGCAGGCATCACCGTGCGCAATCTCGAACTCCGCGAGCCAAGCCTGGACGACGTGTTCGCCGAGGCGACCGGCCACCGCCTTGAAGGCGCCGACTCATGACGTCGCCTGTCGCCACAGCACCGCTCATCTCGACCAGGGCGCCAGCCCAGACGTCGACGATTGCTCAAACGTGGGCGCTGTCGATGCGCTCGATCCAATCGTTACTCCGCCAGCCGTCGCTGGTCATTCCGTCGCTCATCTTCCCGTTGTTCTTCGCCGCACTGGGAACCTCGTCGTTCTCGCGTGCGACCGGATTACCTGGGTTCCCTGCGGTCGATTCGTATCTCGACTTCGCGCTTGCCGGGGCAATCGTCCAGGGCATCGTTTTCGGCTCCACCACCGGAGCGACTGCGCTCGCTACCGACATCGAGAATGGATTCTTCGATCGCCTCCTTGCTTCCCCATCCACCCGCACTGGCATCATCGTCGGGCGCATGGCAGGCGGCATGGCCTACGGGGCATTCCAGACCCTCTTCTTCGTCCTGGTCTTGCTGCCTTTCGGCCTCACTGTCAAGGGTGGCGTCGGGGGCGTGATTGGCCTGATGGTGAGCGGCACGATCCTGGCGCTGGCTATCGGCGCCCTGATGTCGGCAATGGCGCTCATCACCGGTTCGTCGGAAGCCGTGCAAGGTGCCTTTCCACTGCTCTTTATCGCATTGTTCTTCTCATCGGCTTTCTTCCCCCGGGAAACAATGAGTGGTATTTACGGCACCCTTGCCGATCTCAACCCGGTCTCTCATCTCGTTGAAGGGATGCGCGACCTCGTCATCGAGGGTGTGTCCGCAGCAGCGCTCGCCCGAGCAATTCTTGTACCTGCCGTACTCGCTGTCATCTCGATTGCAGTCTCACTCCGAGCCCTCCGCCACCGTTTGGGCGCCTCATAATGAGAACAGGTCAGGCCATTCGGCCAATCAACACTCGCCGCACACCGCACAGCGCCGCTGCAGTTGGCCTGGCCAAACGCAGCATCGTCAACATCACCCGGCTGCCATCGGCTTTCCTGCCATCGGTACTCATGCCGGTATTCCAGTCGATCGCGTTCGCCGGAACATTCTTCGCAATCATCCAGATCCCCGGGTTTCCGACCGACCGTTCGATCAACTGGTTCCTACCGCTCGGCACGCTCATGGGTGCTGGCTTTGCCGGCATTGGCATCGGCTTTTCAACAATCCGTGACCTCGAAACCGGCTTCTACGACCGCATCCGGCTCACACCCGCACCCCGCTCGGCGCTGATCACCGGGCCGCTCGCCGCAGCATTGATTCGCGCCGTGCTGGTGACCACTATCGTCATCATCGTCGGGCTGATGTTCGGCGCACGGCCAACCCACGGCCCCGGCGGGGTGCTGTTCCTGTACGTTGCCGCAGCGGGCATCGCGGCCCTCGGTACCGGGTGGGGGCTCGGCCTTGCGTTCCGGTTCCGCGACATGCGAGCCGCAGCAATTATGCAGCTCACCTTCTTTCTGCTGATTTTCCTCACCGATGCACAAACCCCGCTTTTCATCATGGAGGGCTGGCTCGAATCGGCTGCCCGCATTAACCCGTTCACCAACATCATTCGTCTGGCACGACTCGGCTTCCTCGACGCGCCGATCACCTCGAACAACATCTGGGGCGGTCTGATTGCAATCGTGGCGATCTCAGCGCTCACGCTGGCATTTGCACGCCGGTCGCTCGACCGGCTCAGCGACTCCTAAATTCGCTCACGCGTGAGCGGCAGTCCGGCCAGCAGGTCGACCGACACTGCGACATACGACAGACTGACTGCGCTGCGTACTCGGGATGATGACCGCTGTCACTGTCTTTGGCACGGTGGGCTACCGGCTGTTTGGCCTGAGCCTGCTCGACGCGATCTACCAAAACGCTGCACGCTGCACATCTTCGTGAGGAGAGCGGGCCGCTGGTCCTCGGGTTGCGCTCACCCGGCGATAACTTCACCACCAACCCGACCGGTGATTACCGGCTCGAGCCCGGCCATGTGATCGTCGCCGTCGGTACCGACGACGACCTCACTCCGGGCTCGAGAACATGGCCAAAGGCAGCTCATGACCCGCACTCACGTCCTGATCGATCTCGACGGAACCCTCTCCGATTCCCACGCCGGCATTGCCCGTTCGTTGCAGTACGCGTTCGCCGAATGCGGATTCGAACCGCCCACCGACCATGCCGTTCGTGACGTCATTGGCCCACCCTTCGAGGTGTCGTTCCCGAAGCTCGGCGTCGGCCCTGACGACTTTGATCGAGTCGTCGACAAGTATCGAGAGCGGTATAACGACATCGGCCTGTTCGAGAACACGGTCTACGACGGCATCCCGGAGATGCTCGAAACGCTCCGTGCCGACGGCCTCACGCTCGCACTCGCCACAGCCAAGCCAGAAGAACCAGCGCGAAGGATCACCGCACACTTCGGCTTCAGCCACCACTTCGCCTTCGAAGCGGGCGCCAGCGGGAAGCGTGGCAATCGGCGCACCAAAGCCGACGTCATCACGTACGCACTGGCTGCACTCAGCATCTCTGCAGGCGATCACGTCGTCATGCTCGGCGATCGCAACCATGACGTCGAAGGCGCCATTGCCAACGGGATCGACTGCATCGGTGTCTCGTGGGGCTTCGGTTCCCACAAGGAACTCGCCGGCGCGGGAGCTATTGCTGTCGCCAATCGACCTGCCGATGTGGCTGGCCTGATCGCCCACGCCTGATCCGCCGCCGCCCTCACCGAGGGCGGCGGCACATCGCGGTCACCACCGGAGCCCCGGTCGGGCCGCGTGTTTCACACCCGTATCGAGCGTAGAGCGCGTCGTTTTGGGGATTCGAGTTCTCCAGATATGCGTCGGGTGCGTCCATCTCGGTGCCGCTAGGAGGTGTTGAAGGAACGATCTGCGAGTACCGTTGCTGAGCAGTGAGCGCTCCGGCAGACACCACCGCCCAGACAACGCCTGGCGCCCCGAGCCGCCAGTCGAATGCTCCTGCCGACCGCTTCATGCGCCGACTGCTACGGCTCTCCGAGGGCAAGACGTCGACCGCCAAGGAAGCGCGTAGCGCCTTTCAGAAGTCGATAGCGATTACCGCGTGTCGCTGCATCATCATGTATCTGGTACTCCCGTTCGTGTTGCCCGTCGTGGGCCTCGCCAGTGGCGTTGGCCCGGCAATCGGCCTGATGATCGGCACCCTCGCGATCGTCTCGATCATCTACTCGATTCGCCGTTTCTGGCGAGCCGATCACAGCAAACGCTGGCACTACACAGCTTTCGCCACACTGATCATCGGTTCTTTGATCTATCTGTCCGTCAAGGACATCATCAATCTCATCGACTGAGCGGCATTGCTCGGCCGAACCGCCCAGTACGTCAGCGTCCTCCCAGCCAGCGCCCGTCCGGTAAGTCAACGCCCTCCCAGTAAGATGGATCGTTCGACAAAATGAAATGAGATCCGCATGGCGGTCAAAAAGCCCATCCTCTCCCCTTGGTTTAACGGCGAAACACCGTTGGACGAACTCCCAGCGAGCGACCAGGTGGCGCACGACATCGTGCTCGAGTTCGGTGACCTCAAGCCGTCGATCAAGCGCATCATGGACGCCGATCTCGATGACGACCAGCGTCTCAACGCCATCGTCGCATTCCGCGATTCGCTGCACGACCCGGGCAACCCGAACCGCGACCCACGCGTCGCCATCACCAACGCAGGCGGCTGATCGTGCTCGGCATCGCCAATCTGCTCCGATGCCCCTGAAGAATTCGGCCGTGTGAGCGCTTCCGTGGTGACAGACCCGGCTGAATGATGCATGATGTTACGACACAGGTCACACCATTCGACACATCGACCGACTGATCGGTTGAAATAACACCCTGGGGGTCCATCCGTGGAAGTTTCCGTCACCATCAACGGCACCGTGCAGACGCACGATGTCGAGCCGCGCACACTGCTCGTCCAGTACATCCGCGATCACGCCGGCCTCACGGGCACGAACATCGGCTGCGACACCTCGTCGTGCGGTGCATGCTCGATCCACCTCAATGGTGAAGCCGTCAAGAGTTGCACGGTGCTCGCTGTCCAAGCCGACGGCCAGGAAGTCCGCACCATCGAAGGCATGGCCGACGCCGATGGCACATTGCACCCAATGCAGCAGGCGTTCATGGAGAACCACGGCCTGCAGTGCGGCTACTGCACGCCCGGCATGGTGATGGCAGCAACCAGCCTGCTCGCCGAAAACGCCAACCCGTCAGAACAAGATGTCCGCATCGGCCTCGAGGGCAACCTGTGCCGGTGCACCGGCTACCACAACATCGTCAAGTCGGTCCTCGCCGCAGCGAGCGCCTGACCGCCAGCACATACCGCAGCACGCCCGCCTGGGGGCGGAATTGAACTGGATGGGGGTCCAGCAATGACAGATCTACACGAGCTCACAACCGACAACATGGAGATCAGCAGCGAGTCCATCGCCGCCGGAAACGGAGTGCTCGGTCAACGCATGCTCCGCAAGGAAGATCCTGCGCTGCTCACCGGTGAAGCGATCTACACCAACGACATGAAAGTGCCGGGGGCCCTCTACATGGCAGTACTGCGGAGTCCGCATGCCCATGCACGGATCGTCTCGATCGACACCTCCGCTGCGATAGCACTCGACGGGGTACACAGCGTGTACACCGGTGCCGATCTGGCCGATTCGTGGGCGGCCCCAATGCCGTGCGCTTGGCCAGTCACCGACGACATGAAGAATCCGGCGCACTATCCGCTGGCTGTCAGCAAGGTCGCCTACGTCGGCGACGGCGTCTGTGCCGTCCTTGCTGTCAACGACTCGATCGCGCACGACGCACTCGACCTCATCAATGTCGAGTACGACGTCCTCCCCGCCGTCATCGACCTCGAAAAATCGCTCAGCGACGACATCGTGATTCACGAAGAGCTCGGGACCAACAAGTCATACACCTGGCCCCTCGTCATCGAAGATAACGAGGGTGACTGCCAGAAGGCAATGGACGAATCGGCGTACGTCGTGAAAGAGCGCTACATCCAGCAGCGCCTTATCCCGATGGCGATGGAGCCCCGTGCAGTGGTCGCACTGCCACAGCCCTTCGGCGGCGACATGACGCTGTACTCCTCGACGCAGGTTCCGCACATTTTGAAGGTGATGACCGCGCTCACGCTCGGCATCGCTGAGCACCAACTGCGTGTCGTGTGCCCGGCAGTCGGCGGCGGCTTCGGTTCGAAGCTCAACGTCTACGCCGAAGAGTTGCTGTGTGTGCAGCTCGCCAAGACGCTCAAGGTCCCGGTCCGTTGGAACGAAGAGCGCTCCGAGAATGCCCAAGCCACCGTTCATGGTCGAGGACAGATCCAAGACATCGAACTGGCTGCCGACGAGAACGGCAAGATCACTGGCCTGCGTGTCCGCCTCATCGGCGACATGGGCGCTTACCTCCAGCTGGTCACGCCCGGCGTGCCACTGCTCGGTGCGTTCCTGTATGGCGGGGTGTACGAGATCCCCAAGGCGTTCGACTTCTCCTGCACGTCGGTATTCACCACGATGACGCCAACCGACGCCTACCGTGGCGCTGGCCGGCCCGAAGCCACCTACGCAATCGAACATGCGATGGATGCACTCGCGCGCAAGATGAACATCGATCCGCTCGTCTTGCGTCGACGCAACTTCATCCCGAAGGAAGCGTTTCCGTATGAGGCATACACCGGCCTGGTGTACGACTCGGGCGACCACGACAAGGCTGCGACCGTCGCTGAGAACATCCTCGACTACGACGCGATGCGTGCCAAGCAGGCAGCCCAAAACGTCGAAGGCTCGACCAAGCGCCTCGGCATCGGCGTGTCGACCTACTTCGAGATGTGTGGCCTTGCGCCGTCCCGCGTCCTCGCGTCGCTGAACTATTCGGCCGGCGGCTGGGAATCGGCAACCGTTCGGGTACTGCCGACATCCAAAATCCAGGTCGTCACCGGCACCTCGCCGCACGGCCAGGGTCACGAAACGGCTTGGTCGATGATCGCTGCCGACAAGTTCGGGGTCGATCCGTCCGATGTCGACGTGCTCCACTCCGACACGGCAATCGCGCCGATGGGTCTCGACACATATGGCTCCCGTTCGCTCCCCGTCGGTGGCGTGGCTGTCGGCTTGGCCTGCGACAAAGTGATCGACAAGGCCCGCAAAATCGCTGCCCACCAGATGGAAGCGAACGAGGACGACCTCGAATTCGTTGGCGGCATATTCACCGTCAAGGGGTCGCCCGACAAGACAATGCCGCTCGCAGCCGTCGCCTTCGAGGCTTTCACCGCGCACAACCTTCCCGACGGTCTCGAACCGAACCTCGAAATGCAGGTCACCTACGACCCGCCAAACTTTTCGTGGCCATTCGGCACGCACATGTGCGCCATCGAGATCGACACCGAGACTGGCCACGTTGAAGTACTCCAATACGTCGCAGTCGACGACTGCGGCAACAAGGTCAACCCGCTCATCGTTGACGGCCAAGTACACGGCGGCGTCATCCAGGGCCTCGCTCAAGCGCTGTTCGAAGAGGCCCGCTACGACGACGACGGCAACCTCCTCTCGTCGACACTGGCCGAGTATCTCGTTCCCGCCGCCAGCGATGTCCCGCCCATCACACTCGGAGAAAGCGTCACTCCGTCGCCGACCAATTCGCTTGGCGTCAAGGGTGTCGGCGAAGCTGGGACAATCGGTGCAGCACCCTGCATCATGAACGCCGTCGTCGATGCCCTTTCGGGCCTCGGCGTCCAAGATATTCAGATGCCAGCGAGCCCGCTGAACGTCTGGAATGCCATGCAACAAGCAACCGGGCAACAAGCTCAAGCAACCAATCAGGAGAACAACGCGTGATTCCCGCACAATTCGACTACGTCCGTGCCGAGTCTGCCGAGGAGGCAATCAGCCTCATCGGTCAACACGGTGACGAGGCAAAGTTCATCGCTGGTGGTCACAGCTTGTTGCCGCTGATGAAGCTCCGCCTCGCCCAGCCCACCGTGCTGGTCGACATCGGCCGCCTCAGCGACCTGTCCTACATTCGTGAAGACGGCGACATGATCGCCATCGGCGCCATGACCCGCCACATGGACGTGGAGAACAGCCCCGTCCTTAAAGAGCACGCCCCGCTCCTCGCTCACGCGGCCAGCCACGTCGGCGACCCACAGGTGCGTCACCGAGGCACCATTGGCGGCTCGATCGCGCACAGCGACTCCGCATCCGACCTTCCGGCGACCACACTCGCAATGGGCGCCACCTACGTGGCGCAGGGCCCGAACGGCACCCGTGAGATTGCCGCCAGCGACTTTTTTCAGGGCTTCCTGACCACGTCGCTCGCTGCCGACGAACTGCTGACCGAGATCCGCGTCCCGAAAATGGGCGGCGCCGGCTGGAGCTTCCAGAAGTTCAACCGTCGCGCCCAAGACTGGGCAATCGTCGGCGTGGCTGCATGGCGCAACGGCACCGAGTCAGGTGTTGGGCTCGTCAACATGGGTTCGGTCCCGATCCTCGCCACCGGTGTCAGCTCGGCGATCGCCGCTGGTGCATCAATCGAAGACGCCGCAGCTGAAGCCGCAACGGGCACCGACCCGACGGCTGACCTCAACGCCAGCATCGAGTACCGCCAGCACCTCGCTCGCATCCTCACCAAGCGCGCACTCATCGAAGCCTCCTCCTGACGTTCCAGATCGCCGAATACCAGGGCGTCCACTTCCCCTCGGGTCAAAAGTGGACATTTGGGTGCTGTCTGACCGCTGACTACAGCAGACCAGCGTAGGCGCCGCCGTCGATCTGCAGTTGCACGCCGTTCGTGAACGTCGCCTGTTCGCTGCACAGAAACGCGACGTGTGCGCCGAAGTGCTCGGCGTCGCCCATCCGCATCTGATCCATCTGATCAGGCGTATACAGCGCATCAAGGCGGGGGGTGCGATGGACGCCCGGCTGCACGGTGTTGACCGTGACGCCGTCTTCAGCAACTTCGGACGCCAGCGTCTTGAGGAACGCCGTAGCTCCTGCCCGTGCGGTGTTCGACAAGATCAGCTGCGGCATCGGTTGGCGCACTGACAGCGACGTGATCGCAATGACGCGACCCCACCGCTGTTGCTGCATTGCCGGGACTGCGGCCTTACACATGGCGACGATCGACAGCAGGTTGAGGTCGAGCGCCGCCTGGTACGCATCGACGGGTGTCGACTCGAAGTTGCCCGGTGGCGGACCGCCCGCATTAGGAACAAGAATGTCAACGCCGCCGAGTGCCACACGTGCAGCGTCGACGAACCCGGCAGCACCATCAGGCGTCGACACGTCAGCGACAATCGGGATGCAGCCGCGACCAACAGCGGCCGCCGCGGCCTCCAGCTTTGTCTCGTCCCGACCACAGATGGCCACGAGGACACCTTCGGCCGCCAACGCCTTCGCAGTGCCGAGGCCCAGCCCCGATGATCCTGCAGCCACAGCCGCCCGACGTCCAGCAATTCTCAGATCCATGCCGCGACCGTAGCCATGACCGGGCAGGCGCCACCCAGCCGAGCTCAGTCGGCGCGAAGGTGGGCGAACTGCTCACGCAGTTCGCGCTTCAGAATCTTGCCGCTCGGGTTGCGGGGCAGTTCGGTCACGAACTCGACTGCCTTGACCGACTTGAAGGGAGCGAGCTTGCCCGTGCAGAACTCGATCACTTCTTCGACAGTGAGCGAGTCGTCGCTCGGCACGATCGCAGCGAGCGGCGACTCGCCCCACTTCTCCGAGGGAATCCCGATGACGCCGACGTCGGCAATCTTCTCGTGTGCCAGCAACACGCTCTCGATTTCGGCGGGATACACGTTTTCACCACCGGAAATCAACATGTCCTTCACCCGGTCGACGATCGTCACGAAGCCGTCCTCGTCGATCGTCGCCACGTCGCCCGTGTGCAGCCAGCCATCGATGACGGCCTCAGCGGTGGCCTCGGGGCGGTTCCAGTATCCGACCATGATGTTCGGGCCCTTCACCAACACTTCGCCCGACTCATCTGGCCCGCAGTCGACCCCATCTTCGTTGACGACCTTGACCTCGGTGAAGTAAAACGCCTTGCCGGTCGAGCCAGCACGGGCGATTGCATCGGCTGAGCTGATGAGGCAGGCGGGGCCGCCCGTCTCAGTGAGTCCGTAGACCTGGTGAATTTCGATGCCGAGTTCGTCGTACTGCTCGATCAGGGTTTTTGCGACCGGTGCAGCACCACTCATCACCCAACGCAGCGTGCTGGCGTCGTGTTCGTCCGGGTTCCGCACCGCAAGCATGTACTGCAGCATCACCGGCACCATCAGGGTGATCGTGATCTTCTCGTCACGAATCAACTCCCACGACTGCAGTGGATCGAATGCCTTCAGGATCGTGACCGACGTACCGCCATAGATGCAACAGAGCACCGGGTTGAGGGCCCCGACGTGGAACATCGGCAACGAGATCAGGTACTTGTCACCCGCCTGGAAGTCAGCGGTTGCAACGGCCGTCAGGATCGACCAGAGCACCGTGTCGTGCGAGTGCATCACACCCTTCGGCAGCCCCGTGGTGCCGCTGGTGTACATGATGAAGACCAGATCGTCACCGGCGCCGACGGGGGCTGGTTCGTCGGCCGAGGCCGAACCCATCCACTCGTCGTAGTCGGCCACGCCGTCGATGACCTCGCCGCCGACCTGAATCCAGGTCGCGATTGCGGTCTTGTCACCGCGGCTGCGGAGCTCGGCCGCGATCTCGGCGAAGTCGGAGCCGTAGATCAGCACCGTGACGCCGGCATCGTGGAGGATGAACTCGAGTTCGTCAGCGACGAGGCGCCAGTTCAGCGGCACGTTGACAGCGCCGACCTTGCCCGCCGCGAAGAATGACTCGACGAACTCGACGCCGTTCATCAGCAGCAGACCGACGCGATCACCTGCTGACACGCCGGAGTCCGTGAGCGCATTCGCGACCTGGTTTGCCCGGCTATTCAGTTCCCTGAACGAGAATCGACGCTCGCTTGCCGGTTCGAAGACCGCTTCGACGTCCGGATCGCGGTATGCCCGCTTGGTTAGCAACTGCCCTACGTTTTGACTCGCACCTGTGCTCATGGCGTCAGTCTCGCGCAGCGGTCCAACCTGGGAGGAACGCGAACGGCTGCCGGTGATCAGGCCCTCACCGACCGGTCAGTCGCTCAGTCGCAGCGCTTCAGAACAACGACCGATCGGGGCCCCACCCGGAGCGACCCACCGACGGCCTGACCTGACCCAACGAACCCCTGCTCCATCGTCGTGTCCAGCGCAATCTGCCATGAGCCGGGAACCTGCACCGCGAAGTCGAGCGGATCCCACCACATATTCGCCATCACGTAGAGGTCACCGACAGACCAAGCGATCGAGCGCGAGTGGCTACCGACATCTGGGCCGGCCGAGACTCCGAACCACTCGACATCGCTCCCCCACGGTTCTGGCTGTGTCAGCACACGATGCTGTGCCCGGAACGCGATCAGGCGTTGAACGAACCGCTCATGATCGACGAACACATCTCGGCGACTCCAGTCAATCCATGACGTCTCATTGTCCTGGTTGTAGGGGTTGTTGTTTCCATGCTGCGTTCGAGCGAACTCGTCGCCCATCACGATCATCGGTGTGCCGTGACTGAGCATCAGCAAGCACATGGCGTTACGCATCTGGCGTCGACGCAGCACAAGGACGTCGTGCGGAGCGTCAACGTCACCCTCCCAGCCGCAATTCCATGACCGGTTGTCATCAGTGCCATCAGCGCCGTTCCAGCCGTTGGCATCGTTGTGCTTCCGGTCGAACGCGAAGAGGTCATGCAGCGTGAACCCATCGTGGGCCGTGAGCATGTTGATCGACGATCCAGGCGTATCGAACAGGTCGGGGCTGCCCTGCACGCGTTGCATCACCGCACCAACGAGACCGCCTTCGCCGCGCAGAAAGCCTCGGAGGTCATCACGGAACTTGCCATTCCACTGGGCCCACCGAGTGTCTGGGAAGTCGCGCCCGGCGAGGTAGCGAGCGAGATCCCACGGCTCCGCGATCAGGCGAACCCCTCGCTGCTCGGCCCAATCGCCGATCGACCGAACGAATGCAGGGTCTCGGGCGAGCACTGCTGCCAGATCGAATCTGAAGCCGTCGACGCCAAGATCTGCAATCCGGTGGAGCGACGCGAGGAGTAACTCTTGTGCGACTGGTGACGCAGCGTCGATGATGTTGCCGCAACCGGCGTCATTGACGTAACCCCCGTCGTCCTTGACCACGTAGTAGTCCCGGTCGGCGAGGCCGCGCAGGTTGTAGGTCGGGCCCTCGCGGTCCTCCTCGGTCGTGTGATTCAACACGACGTCGAGCCAGACCTCGATGTCGACGTCGTGAGCCGCTGACACGAGGTCAGCAAGCTCAGCCGCCGGTGCAGCGGAATGTGCGTAGGTCCGGTGGATGGCGCCAAACACGAGCGGCATGTAGCCCCAATAATTCGGTTCTGCCGGGTCGAACTGATGCACGGGAAGCAGTTCAAGCACCGACACACCCAGCGTGGCCAGCCGAAGCAGCTCATCAGTCAGCGCCACGAAGGTTCCCGCATCAGTCCGGTCGCGCAATTTCGTCATTCCCCGGACGTGTGCTTCGAACACGAAGAGCGGCCGGCTTGTCCGCCGTTGCGGCCTGGCAGGTGGCCACGCTGATGCAACGGCCCAGGCATCGTGCCGGTCGCGCGTGTGTGCCGGGCCGAACCACACCTCCGTGGCGGAGGGATCGACCAGACCAGGCCCACCGTCGACGACGATCTGGTACCGATCGTCGGCCTGTACCGAACCGACCCAACCGCTTCCGTCACATTCGAGCAGCACCGTGGCGCCATCGAGGACTCGCACTTCCACCCGGCTCGCACTCGGCGAATACACCCGAACGTCGACCATCGACGAAGTCTGCCACCGCAACATCGCATTGGGAACGGACTCGGTAGAACAACACCGGGACCTCGGGACGATCTGCTGCGAAATCCGCCGTATTCTGTCCCGAGTTCACCGTACTGATCGAGTTCACTGCGTCCGCCTTGTTCCAGATCGGGGGGCGGGCCAAGGCTCGGGTATCGTTCGCCTGGTGACCCCGGCCGATGTCAGCACCGCTCTCTCCGCCCAGGGGTACCTCCCAGACGAGGGAATCTCCACATCCGTGTTCCTCGCTATGACGCTCCACCGGCCGCTCCTGCTCGAAGGCGAAGCCGGAGTCGGCAAGACTGAGCTTGCCAAGAGCCTTGCCAAGGCCACCGGAGGCGAACTGATCCGTCTCCAGTGCTACGAGGGAATCGACGCCTCACAGGCCGTCTACGACTGGGACTACGCCAAGCAACTCCTTCACCTACGCGCGACCGAGGCGACCGGCGAGTCGCAGTCGACGACGGCCGATGCGCTCGAGGCTGAGCTCTACGGCGAACGATTCCTCATCAAACGCGCGTTACTCCGGTCGATCGAGCCGACCGACGGCCCGCCGCCCGTGCTCCTCATCGACGAGGTCGACAGGGCCGACGACGAGTTCGAGGCGTACCTGTTGGAGATCCTCTCCGACTTCCAGGTCACCGTGCCCGAGGTCGGCAGGTTCACAACCGACCGACCACCGATTGTCGTGTTGACCTCAAACCGCACCCGTGACGTGCATGACGCACTCAAGCGACGCTGCCTGTACCACTGGGTCGAACATCCCAGCTTCGACCGAGAGGTCGAGATCGTCAAGCTGCGTGTGCCCGGCGTCGACGACGTACTCGCCAAGCAGGTCGCAGCTGCCGTCGAAGGCCTTCGGAGCCTCAACCTCTATAAGCCTCCCGGCGTCGCCGAGACGATCGACTGGGCCACAGCCCTCGGCCGCCTGGGCGCGAAGCGACTCGATGACTCGGTGGTCGAACACACCCTCGGCACAGTCCTCAAATATCGCGAGGACCACCAGCGAGTCGAACAGCACGGCATCGGCGAAATCGTCAAACAGGCCATCGAAAAGGGCCTACTGCACGCCTGATGGCTGATCTTCCGCCGCCACGGCCGTCCGGACGAGCCAGCTCGGCTGCTGCCAGCGCAGCGATCGCGGCAAACATTCCCGGTGCGACGATCGAGCTCGCAACCGAGCCAGCCGAGATCGCCGTCGCCTTCAGCCGAGTGTTGCGCGGCGCCGGGCTCCGCGTGCCAACCAGCAGCACCCACACCTTCGCGAGCGCCCTTTGCGCCGTCGGGCTCAATGACCGCGCCGGTGCCTACTGGTCAGGTATGACGACGCTCGTCAGACGCCCCGAAGACATCGCGATCTACGACAAGGCCTTCGCTGTGTTCTTCGAGCACCGTCGCAGCACTGGCGACGTGCAAGAAGAAGACCCGCTCTCGATCACGATTGCGATCGACACCGATGAAGACGACGGCGCCGACGAGGGCCCCGATGTTGCCGACGGAGACGACGAGGAAACGGTTGAGTTGCGCTTCTCGACCACCGAGATTCTCCGCAACAAAGACTTCGCCGAGTACTCGCCCACCGAACTCGTGCTGGCGCAACAAATGATGAGCAGCCTCAAGTTGATTGGATCGCCCCGCCGATCGCTGCGCCTTGGCCCTGCCCGACGGGCGACACCTCGGCCGGACATTCGACGCACGGTTCGTGCATCACTGAAAGCTGGCGGTGAGCCGATCGAGCGCCACTTCCGGACACCGACGGAACGACTCCGGCGCCTGGTACTCGTCCTTGATGTGAGCGGCTCGATGGAGCCGTACGCCCGTGCGCTGTTGCGATTCGTCCACGCGGCCGTCGCTGGCCGTCAAAAGGTCGAGGCCTTCGCGCTGGGAACACGACTCACTCGAATCACTCGCGAGCTGAACAGCCGTGACCCCGACATCGCATTGCACGACGCCGGGCAGCGGGTGCTCGACTGGAGTGGCGGTACCAAGCTGGGCGTCGGCCTGCGCCAGTTCAACGACGAGTGGGGCGTGCGTGGCCTCGCTCGCAACTCGATTGTGGTCATCCTGTCAGATGGGTGGGATCGTGGCGACCCCGACGAGCTCGCTGCGCAGATGGCACGTCTGCAGCGCGTCACGCATCGTCTCGTCTGGGTCAACCCGCTGAAGGTCACCCCGGGCTATGCCCCGCTGGCTCGGGGAATGGCCGCTGCCCTCCCCTATGTTGACAACTTCGTGGAAGGCCATTCGGTTGCCGCCATGCAAGAACTCGCCGATGTGATCAGCCTGCCGTGAGCAAGGAAATGAGCAAAAGGATGAACGGGAGACCCGCATGAAAGACCTGCTCGAAGACATCGCTCGATGGCGTGCTGCGGGCGAACGCGTCGCTGTGGCCCGCGTCGTCGACATCGAAGGATCGGGCCCGCGTGACCCCGGCGCAGCGATGGCCGTGACGGCCTCAGGTGAAGTCGCTGGCAGCGTCAGCGGCGGCTGCGTCGAAGGGGCGGTAGTCGGCCAGGCTCTGGCGATTCTCGACGGAACCGAAAAGGCTGGCATCACCACCTTCGGTTACTCCGACGACGATGCGTTCGCTGTCGGCCTCACCTGCGGTGGCACGATCCACCTGTTCATCGAGGAGCTCAACTGGTGAGTATCTTCGAGCAGTACGAGTCGCTGCTCCGGGCAGAGTCCCCGGTTGCGCTGGCAACAGTCATCGAAGGCCCCAACATCGGCGCGAAGCTGCTTGTGCAGCCACACGGCGACCCCGTTGGGTCACTCGGCCATCCCGAACTGGATCGAGTCGTCGGGCGCGACGCCGTCGCCGAACTCGAGGCGGCCACTTCCGGCGTGCGGAGTTACGGCCCCGAAGGTCAGATCACGCCCGAAGACCTGGTCGACCAACCGACGGTCCGGGTATTCATTGAGTCGCATGCTCTGCCTCCGCAGATGTGGATCTTCGGTGCGGTCGACTTCACCGCGGCACTCGCCCGGGTTGCCAAGATCCTTGGCTACCGCGTGACGGTCTGCGACGCCCGAGAGGTCTTCGCCACCCGTCGGCGTTTTCCGATGGCCGACGAGGTCAAGGTCACCTGGCCAACGCCGGTGTTCGACGAGCACGGTGCCGAGCTCGGCCCGAGAGACGCCGTCTGTATCCTCACGCACGACCCCAAGTTCGACGTGCCAGCCGTGCAAGGTGCATTGGCAACCCGTGTCGGTTATATCGGCGTGATGGGCAGTCGTAAAACGCATGCGAAGCGGATGGAGCGGCTCACCGAGGTCGGCGTCACCGGTGCTGACGACATCAATCGTCTGATGTCGCCGATCGGCCTCGACATCGGAGCGCGCACTCCAGAAGAAACCGCCGTGAGCATCTGTGCTGAGATCATCGCCCGACGCACCAACCGCAACGTACCGAGCCTTCGCGATAGCTCCGGCGACATTCACAGCTGAGCGCCCAGCGGGCGACTCTCGGGCCAGTTCAGATCGACGGATCGCCGAAGGTGGCCCGCTTCGCAGTGCGCTCAGAAATTGTGTCGACTTCGACCGTGCGACCGGTGCTCGCCGAGTGCACAACGGCATTGTCAACACCGAGGTACATCATCACGTGGCCCGGATAGTACACCAAGTCGCCAGCCATCGCAGATGCCCCGTCGAGCTTGGTCGCGTTCTTGATCTGCGAACGGCTGTTCCGCTGAAGTTTGACGCCAGATTCCTGCCAGGCATACAACGTGAGGCCTGAGCAGTCGAACCCTTTGTCGACGATGCTGGTGTTGGTCCGGTATGGCACGCCAATCTGCGTCATGGCAGCGAGCACTGCGCGCTGATGACCAAGCGTGCTGTTCTTCCATGAATCGATCATGGCGAACTCGTTGTAGCCCAGCTCGCGAGCAGCCAAACGAGCGGTTGCCGTCCGATGTGCGGCATACACGAGGTAGTCGACGAGGCCGTCCGAGCCGACGAAGACGTCGTACGCCGCGACGGCTAGGTCTGCCTCGGCAGTGATCTCTGGGGCGAGATCGTTGACGGGAAGTTCAGCCTGCTGGGCTGACGCCGCGCCGGCGAAGGCAACGGTTGCCATTGTAGCGATTGCCGTAACGAGGCCGAGTTTGGCAGTGGAGCGACAGCGTGTCGAGAGGGTGAGGTGAGTCATGTCTGTAGGCCCCTGGCAAGGTGGCCGATCGATGGGTCGATCAGTGACCTTGCTATGACGAACCAGTAACATATCGTCATCAAACCGTCATAATCAACCCGCCCTCAGGGATTCTTGTCACCCAACCGTCATGAACGACAAGGATGATGTTCGTGCAAGACTTTCAAGATGCCAACGGAAAACCCGCAACAATCAGGCGCTTCGCGGCCGTCGACGGTTGCCGTGTTGCTCGCCGCCGGAGCTGGTTCGCGCTTCACAGACGGTCGTCACAAACTTCTCGCAGAACTCGATTCACAAGGCAACACGGTCATCGAGCGTTCACTGCGCAACCTCATCGAGGCCCGGATCGGCCCGATCGTCATCATCACGGGAGCCCTGACCCGCGATGACCTTGCCACGAACCCGTCAGTCGCCAACTACCTCGCCGCCCCCAGCGTCACCACTCACCACAACCCAACATGGGCCGCCGGACAGAGCACGTCGGTCCGGGTCGCCATCGATGCAGCGGAGCAAATCGGCGCAGATGCGGTCGTGATTGGCCTTGCCGATCAACCGTTCATCACACCAGACGCGTGGCGCACCGTGGCAGCGGGGTTGGGGGCCATCACCGTCGCCACGTACGATGGTCGACGCGGGAACCCGGTTCGACTTCATGCAGATGTGTGGGATCAACTGCCGCACGATGGTGACGTCGGGGCTCGCTCACTCATGCAGCTTCGCCCCGAGCTCGTCACCGAAGTATCGTGCACTGGTTCGTCAGCAGACATCGACACCTTGGAGGACCTGCACCGATGGCAGAGCAACTGATCAATGAATTCACCGTCAATCGTCCAATCGACGAGGCGTGGCCGATCATCACCAATGTCGAGCGCATCGCTCCGTGCCTCCCCGGTGCGCAGCTGACTGAGATCCGCCAGACCGACGACGGCGAGACGTATGCCGGCAACGTGAAGGTGAAGCTCGGGGCCATCTCCACTGAGTTCATCGGTGAAGCATTCTTTCTCGAGCGCGACGACGCCAATTACAGTTGCAAGCTCAACGGCAAGGGCCGCGACACCAAGGGCCGCGGAAATGCGTCCGCTGACATCGCTGCGCAGGCCGAGAGCATCTCACCGACCAGCACGAAGGTCACCGTCACGACCGATTTGCACATCACTGGCAAGATCGCCCAGTTCGGGCGCGGCATCCTCGGCGACGTCAGCGCCAAGCTCATCGACCAGTTCGCACAGAACCTCAACGAGATGATCGATGCCGACGGCGTCGAAGCTCCGCCAGCTGACACACCGAACGCGCCCGACCCATCATCCGGCGACGCACCCGCCGAGCCGACTGTCCGTAAAATCGACGGCCCCGCTGCCGAAGCAATCGACCTGATGGAAATGGGGGGATCGTCAATCGCCAAGCGCGCCGCACCTGCGATCGCTGTGCTGTTACTCATCCTGCTGCTCCTTCGTCGCCGACGGAGCTGATGGACGACCGAGCTCGCGTCGAGGAGTTGATCGGGCGCCCACCGCGAGGCGCCTTCGACGTCGTCGTCCGCACTGCGGAGGGCGACCCAGTCGTCGTTCGCAACGCCCCGTTCCTCGGTGACGGCACACCGATGCCCACCCGGTACTACCTCGTTGGCGCTGACCTGGTGCGGGCCGTGAGTCGTATCGAAGCAATCGGCGGCGTCCGCCAGTCTGAAGCCGATCTCGATCCGGTCGACATCGCTGGTGCACATGCCGCGTACGCGGCCGAACGAGACGCAGCGATTCCAGCAGATCATGTCGGACCTCGTCCGTCGGGAGGGGTCGGCGGTACCCGCATGGGCGTCAAGTGCCTGCACGCTCATGTGGCCCATCTCCTCGCCGGGGGCACCGACGTGGTCGCCGAGTGGACACTCGCCCGGCTCGGCAACGATCGAGGTGTGCTCGACGGCTTGCAGCCGCCCGCACCTCACGTCGAAGAAGCCGCTCCATGACTCCCGGTGAGCTCTTCGTGGCAATCGGCGACGACCAGGTCGACATCTCGATGACCGGGAGCGGAGAGTGGACGATTCCCCTTGGCCCGCAGTCTTTGTTTGATGGCGTACTCGAGCAACGTGACAAGCCGTCTCCGACGCACCTCACCAACGCACTCGGTTTCATCCACGACTACTTCGATGACATCGTTGTGGCAGCGCCATCGGTTCTCGCCGCGTCATCAGTGACCGCGACCGGCCCGCACGCTGTCGGATTGGCGCGCGTCGAACTCGGCAACGAATACGTGCCAACCGGCTATCACCTGCAGCGGGCCGATGCAGACGAGGTCTTCCGGACGCTGGTCGCGGAACCGAGAGCTGAGCGGTTACACAACCCTGGGCTCGCGTCCAGCGATGTCGACACGATCATCGGCACGCTGTGCATCGTGCTGGCAATCATGCGACGATTGGACCTCGACCGCCTGGCCATTCAGGACGACATGCAGATCCACGACGACACACCTTCGACATGCCAGTGAGGCATCCGTCGCGCCCGTCTGCGCCCGTCCGCCTCCTCGGCCATCGCATCGTGATGCGACCGCTGGCTGCTGGCGACTTTCGTGCGTGGAGCGAGGTCCGTGCGCACAACGAGGAATGGCTCACTGTGTGGGAACCTCGTCGCAACCCAAGCCTGCCTGACCCGACCGTCGAGCGGTCAGCATTTAGCGCCCGCTGCGCACAACGTGACCGCGACCGGTCGGTCGGCATCGCCTACCAGTTCGGCCTGTTCATCGATGACCAGATCGCCGGTGAAGTCAACTTAAACAACGTCGTCCGGGGTGCCATGCAGTCCGGCACGATTGGCTACTGGGTCGATCAGCGCCAGGCCGGACACGGGTACGTGGCCGAAGGAGTCTTGGCGTTGATTCGCTATGCGTTTGAAACGCTCGAGTTGCATCGCATCGAGATCTGCATCGTGCCTCGGAATACGAACAGCAGACGCGTCATGGAGAAACTGGCAATCCGGGACGAAGGAATCGCCCAGCGCTACCTTGAAATCAACGGCAAATGGGAAGATCACATTCGCTACGGAATGACAGTCGAAGAATGGCATGCCCGCAGCGACGAACTGATCAACGCCTGGTTGCGTTGATCAGCCCGCCGACAGATAGTCCGTCGTCGGTTGACGACGTTCAGTAGATAACGAGGCCAGAGTTGTCGCGCGCCTGGCGGATTGCGGCAGCGCGATCTTGTCGCATCGCCGTGCGGCGCTTCCACATCTTGGTCTTCCAGTGACGCTTGGGTGCAGAGTGCTTGGCCAACTTACTCTTCGCCACCTCGGCATCGTGGTGGTGCATGGGCTTCCATGCCTCACCCGGCTCGTGGAGGTCTGCCGGGTCGATCCCGCCGGAAATTTCCTTCGCAGCGTGCTGCAGCTCCACGTGGATCCGATGCCGCTCTGAATGAGCGTGCGCTCGAACCTCTTGCTTGACCTGCATGGGGATTTCGAGATCCCGGTGGCGTTGGCTCATTGCTACCTCCTGCTTTTCGCCGTTTCACTGCCGTTCCGCTGGTGTTCACCAGCGATTTGACAGCTCTGCAGCGCTGTGGTTTCGGTTGCTTACGGACATCACGCTACTGCAAACCATGTGTCCCATTGAAGAAATCCGTGTAACGGTTCTGCGCGATTGTCGCGCATATGTCAGCAGATACGAGATCGCAACTTCTGACCACTCTGTGAATCAAGAACTCACCTGGTGTGCCGATTCGCGCAGAGAAAACCGGCGCCCGGGAGCGCGATGAGTCACTTCTTTGAGATACGGGCCTGAAGCGCTTCGAGGCGCTCGGCGAACCACGGCTGCTTGGTGCTCCAGAGCTGCGGGATCAGTTCGCGCGCCACAGCGTCGGGATGATTTTCAACGTCGACCATGTCGAGGATCGTCTGCTTCGCTTCGATCGCAAGCTGGCGCGGCACCGATGCAGCTTTGGCCGCGAACTCGTGTGCGTACTCGAGCAGATCCTCGTCCGGCACCGACTTGTAGGCGAGACCGACTCGTTCGGCTTCCTGACCGTCGAGTACCTGTCCGTAAATTACTGCAGCCATCGCAGCTTGCGGGCCAGCGATGCGGCGGAACATCCACGTGTGCCCGCCTCCGGGGTGGATCCCGAGCTGAAGGAAGCGCGTGTCGAGTTTGGCGCGATCCGAGCAGATGCGAACGTCGCAACCAAGCGCCAGATTCATACCGGCTCCGACCGCTGCACCGTTGACGGCTGCCAACGTTGGCAGGGGCGAGCGAGCGATCCGCAGAAACCCCTCGTAGATGACACCGAGGCTCTCACCGGTCGCCTCGGCGAGGTTGCCGAGGTTCGCTCCTGCACAGAACGCCGGGGGCGTCCCGGTGACCACGACGGCGCCCACGCCCTCGTCGGCTTCGAACGCATCCATGGCAGCAACGATCTCCTCGACCATTGGTGCAGTCATGGTGTTGCGCTCGTCTGGGTTGTTGAGCGTGAGGGTGGCCACGCGATCGGCAATGTCGGTGAGAACGTAGGACATCTGGTGATCTTGGCATGCCAGCCACCTTCAACTGCAGGCCCGGCGGCGGCGGTAGCGAATCGGGCAACGTCAGAATCGACGTAGCCTGACTCCTGATGCTCGACCATGTGTTCACCGACGCCATCAGCGCGCTGCGCGATGCCTTCGAGTCGGCCTTTCTCGAACGCCAAGCATTCGAAGAGCACTTCCAGTCGGATGTCCTGTCCGGCGATCTCACCTGGGAGACCAGCTACGGCCTGCCCGGCGAAGGCGAACCGCCTCGCATCGTTGCTCACATCACGTTCGACTGGCCGGCCTGGAGCCAGGCCGCATATCGGCAGTGGTGCCTCGAAGAGATCCTCGAGCAACGCCCAGCGATCGAGATGGAGATTGTCCTGCGGGTCCAGCAACTCGTCGGCCCAGCAGATCCCAAGCAGATCTCTGCCACAGTGCCTGAGCAGAGCCCACTCGTCGGGGACGATCGACTCGAGCGCGCCGGCTTGACCGCCGAGGTCGGGTACCCGGACCCCGGCGACATCGACACTGCTGTGCCCCCTCCGACCGAGCACGCGATCGAGATCAACTACGAGGGTTTGTACGAGTTGGCCGACGAGACGGTCGCTGACGGCACCAACTCGCTCCTTGATGAACACTTCGGTGTGCTCGGAAGCTGGATTGCGTCCACCCTCGTGAAGCTCGGCGACCTCGGCCTCGACTTCTTACCCAACGACTAAGAGACACCCTCCACACAGATACGTCGCAACGTTGCCGGGCCGACGTTGTATCTCGGTAAAGATGGAGAAATGGCTGAGGATCATGTCCTGCTCGACATCTCCGAACGGATCGCGACAATCACGTTGAACCGGCCTGATGCGCGCAACGCGCTGTCGAGTGACGTCCTGCGCCTCCTCCCCGATCGGCTGCGCCAGGCTGAGGCCAGCGAAGACGTCGACGTCATCGTCCTCACCGGCACCGACCCGGCGTTCTGCGCTGGCCTCGATCTCAAGGAACTCGGGTCGACGGGCGGGAACCTCGGCGGCACCGGCTCCCGCGGTCGCGGGCCGTTCCCGCACGTCACGAAGCCGATCATCGGCGCGATCAACGGCGTCGCAATCACGGGCGGCTTCGAACTCGCACTCAACTGCGACTTCCTCGTGGCGAGCGAACACGCCAAGTTCGGCGACACCCACGCCCGGGTGGGCGTGATGCCCGGATGGGGCCTCACCGTGCTGCTCCCCCAGGCGATTGGTGTGCGGCGCGCCCGAGAGATGAGCTTCACGGGCAACTTCATGCTGGCTGACGAAGCACTGGCCTTTGGTCTTGTCAACCATGTCGTCGCCCACGCTGAGCTGCTCCCATTCACCCGCCAGCTCGCCAACGACATCAGCGGCAACGAGCAGGCCGGTGTGCGCCAAATCCGTTCCACCTACCACGCGATCGCCACAGACGACGACCAGTGGGAGACCGAGGCCCGGGACGGTCGAGCGTGGAGCCGGACGCACTTTTCCCCCGCCCAAATCGAATCACGACGAGTCGCCATCCAGGCACGCGGCCAACAGCAGTAGCACCGCGTGGCGCCGGGCCGCGCCGGTCGGTACTGCGGGATCAGATGCTGGCGCCGCGGGCGCGAAGATCGTCGCGAATGACCTGAGCGATGTCGAGTGCGAGGATCTCAGCGCCGTTCACGTTGAGATGGAACCCGTCGGCAGCGCGCACGTCTTTGCCTTCGCCATCACGAGGGTCGATCACGAACTCGGCCCAGTTTCCGTCGCGTCCAGAGAATCGAGCCCAGGTGTCGATGAAGGTCACGCCAGGCCGTGCGGCAGCAGCGGCTTTTGCAGCCCGATCTTGAATGGTCAGGCGCGCCGTGACGTCGGGATTGTCGTCGTTGGGAATGCCGACCCAGATGACGGTCCGCCCACCTTCGAGGAGGAGATCCATCACGTCGCCGGCTCGCTTCGTGTACTCGGCACTCCACTCCGCTTCGTTGCTCACCGGATCACCAATGACGAACTCCAGCTCCTCCTGGAACGCGGACAGACCCTGCGCATCGTTGCCGCCGAACGTGGCGACGATGATGTCCGGGTCGGCTGCCGGAAGCGCCACAGCGAGTTCTTCCGGCCAGTTGTAGAAATCGGGCCGGGCGAGGCCTGACGACACCTTGTAGTTGAGCTGCGTGGTTGCGACGGTCGTTCCGTCGATGAGCTGCCGAAGGTACGGCCCGAACGTTCCGGCGTCGCTGTCGCCAACGATGTACACGCGAGCCGGGTTGTCAGCTGTAGGCGGGCCGTCGACGCGAGGCGTAACTGCTTCGACTTCGGTAGCCGGAGGATCGGTTTGCCGCGGCTCATCTTCGGCCTGCTCGATGTTTGCAACGTTGGGAACTTCCGCCTCGCCGGCAAGCGTGTTGATCACCACGGCCCCTGTCGGCACGATCGTGCTCAGCGCAGGAACGGTCGTGCCGGCGTCGGTGCTGCCACCACCGAAGTATTCGGCGACAGCCTTGACGCCGCTGTACGCCACGACAAGCAGCACGCACATGACGGTGACCCGCCGGAGAAACAACTGCCATGCACTGCATCTCGATTCTGGTGCTGACATCGACATGGCACTGCAACGATACGGCCCCGAACGGTCGGCGCCGAGCCATACCCGCAGCAACCGATCGCGCTCCGGCCGCGAGCGGTATCATCCCGTGTTGCATCGAGCGACAGTCTGCATTGACTGTTCCGAGATGCAGATCAGCCATTTCTCAGTCCCCTGCGAACACGGAGACAGCCCGAACGTGATCTCGACAATGAAGTTGTGCGTTCTCGGCATCGCAGCCAGCGTGCTCCTCAGCGCGTGCAACACCGACGGCAGTGATGGCACCGAGACAACGATCAACGGTGCCGGCTCGGTCGACCCAGACGGCGATGCCGAACTCGACGACAGCACGACGACTCCGTCGGTGACCGAAAACCTGGCAGAGAACATGCTCACTCTCGGCGGCGGTACGCCGACGACACCCGGTGCCGGATCGGTCTGCGTGGTGCTCGACGTCGACCCGACCAGCCTGCAGAACCGATCGGTTGTTACCGGCACGACGCGCGCCGCTGCTCAGTTCGGCGTCACTGCCGCCTTCACCGAACCGGCAACCGAGGCCGACTACGGAGCGAGCTTCGATGGATTCGTCGACGACGGATGCTCACTGATCGTTGCATCGAGCGTCCGCCTTGCCAATGCTGCAGAAGTCGCAGCCAACAACCACATCGATCAACGCTTCGCAATCGTCGACTACGACTATCCCAATCGGATCGACAACATGATGGAGCTGACGTTCAATGCCACCGAGCCAGCGTTCCTGGCCGGATACCTGGCGGGCGCCACCACCAAGACCGGTGTGGTTGCCACGTATGCGGGTCTCAACATCGAACCGTTCACGCGGACAATGGATGGGTTCATCACAGGCGTCTCCTTCTACAACCGCGAGGCCGGGACCAGCGTGGAGGTCCTCGGCTGGGACGGCACCAACGGACGATTCGTTGGCAGCCTCGATGACCCCAAGGTCGGAGCGGACATCGCGATCGACTTCGTCGCGCAAGGAGCCGACACTATCTTTCCGGTTGCCGGCGACGTCGGGCTCGGCTCGGCGGAGGTGGCCCTCGCGTCAGCCGAGTCGGTTCGGATCATCGGCATCGACAACGACCTCTTCAAAGCGAACCCGATTGCCAGATCGGTCTACCTGACCTCGGTCATCAAGAACTTCGACGTGGCAATTGTTGAGGCAGTCGAACGGTCGATCATCCTCAGAGAAATTGGCGGACAGTTCGTCGGCACGCTCGAAAACGGTGCGGTCGACATCGCGCCATTCCACGAGCAAGGCAACGCCATCTCCGAAGGGTTGCGCGAGCAACTCAACGAACTGCGCTCCGAAGTCATGGCCGGAAACGTAACCACCCGCTGAATTTCAGGCGGTCAGTTCGCTCACCGCGCGCACTTCGATGCCACCCCGTGGTCGCTGCGTCAGGGTGACTGTGACGCGCTGCGGTTTCGCCGTGGTCATGATTTCGCCGGCAATCTCGGCGGCGAGTGCCTCAGCAAAGACTGCCCGGTCGCGAAAGCCCCACAGGTAGAGCTTGAGGCTCTTCGACTCGACGCACCACTCTCCAGGAACGTATTCGATCACGACATCGGAGAGGTCCGGCTGCTCGGTAACCGGACACATCGAGCAGAGTTCTTCATTCGTCAAGGTCACCGCCGAGATGTTCTTCGGTGCGGGGAACACCTCGACGTGATCGATCGCATGACGAACAATATTGCCCAGCACAGTGAGTTCCATGGCTGCGAGGCTACTCTCGGGCCAAGACAGGCCGAACGACTTGGGGTGTGCCACATGCAACGAATGAAGATGACTGCGCCATTGATCGCGGCTGCACTGGCGATCGCGGCCTGCTCGGCAAGCGCTCAGGAAGTATCGACTGGCGCAACCGAGCCGCCGTCAGCAACAGCTCCGGCGACGAACCCACCCACCGATGCGCCCTCCTCAACCGAACCACCGGCCACAGCGCCAATCGACACCACCACGACGATTGATCCCGTTGAAGTACAAACCATCGAACAGGTCAACGAGTACATCGCCCAGGCCGCTGCGTTCGACCAGGTGGGCGCCGACATCCAGTTCCCGCGGGGCCTCACCTTCCAGGCCGGAGGCGCCCCCGGCTACTCCCGCTACGTCTTCCGAGAGCACTCCGAAGGCGTCGTGCCATCGCTCGTCGAGGGCCCCATCGTCGGCGCAGTCCGATGCCAAGACGAAGTACGCACCTGCTCCCGCCAAGAACTCAAGGCGCTTGCAGCGAGTGGCGAAGCCGTCCCCGACGACCTCCAGATGACGGCCGACGAACTCGACCAACTCGTTGCGCAACTCGACGAGCTGAACGCCTTCGCCGAAGCCCACAGGGACGTGAACACGGCGTGCGCCGAGGGCTACATCAGTGACCGCACCCAGACGGCAAACATGGGTTCGCACTTCTACAAGGTCGAATCAATCCTCAATGGGTTCGACCCCGGCGAGCCTGAGATTCTGCTGTATGCCCTGGCCGACGGCTCCATGCCGAACGGCCCGCTCGGGTTCTGCGAGAACGGCGCCTGGAACGGCAAACCGCTCGTGCTGGTGGGCACGGCATTCATCATCCCGCCCGAGATCATCGGCAACAGTCACCCCGAGACCTTCGTCGGACCGCTCGACAACTGGCACATCCACTACAACCTGTGCCGCGGCGCAGAGCGGGGTCGAGACACGTTCGTGCCCAAGTCCGAGTGCGAAAAAGCTGGCGGCAACTTCTCGGCATCCCTCGGCTGGATGTTGCATGCCTGGGTTGCTGACGACTTCGACAACCAACTCGGCGTGTTCGGCATGTGGAACTCGTCGATCCAGCCGATCATCGACCCGGCACTGATCCAAGAGAGTCGGCTCGTTCAGGGCTCCGACTTTCCTGAAGGCGCCAAACAGTCAGTGATCGCCGACTTTCTGTACGGCGGCAACCTCACGGTGAAGACCGGTCAACCGCTGTTCTTCAACAACGTCGACAGCGTGCCGCACACGGTCTCCGCAGGCACCCCTGACGCTCCGTCACTTGCCGACTTCGACTCCGGCCTACTGACACCCGGCAGCAACTTCGAGCTCACCTTCGACAATCCTGGTAGCTACAGCTTGTTCTGCACGCTGCACCCTGACATGGTTGCCAACGTCACCGTCACCGAGTAGCGGTCACGCTGTGCTGACCGCCGAGCAGATCAACCGATACCACTCTGACGGATTTCTGGTCGTACCTGACTTCGCGTCGGTCGACGCCTGCAACCGGCTACAGATTCGCGCGACCGAAATAGTTGCCGCCTGGGAGCCGGGCGAGGAACGATCTGTGTTCACGACCGACCAGCAAGCGCGCGTCTCGAACAACGAGTTCCTGTCCAGCGGCTCATCGACGTGGTGTTTTTTCGAGGAGGAAGCATTCGACGACACCGGTTCGCTCCGCCAGGCCAAAGAGTTGTCGATCAACAAGATCGGCCACGCTCAACATGACACCGACGACGAGTTTCGCCAGTTCGCGTACAACCCCGATCTGGGTGCGATAGCTCGCGACCTCGGAATGACCGACCCGCGTGCGTTGCAGTCGATGTACATCTTTAAGCAGCCTCGTATTGGTGGCGAAGTCAGTGTTCATCAGGACGCCACGTTCTTGTGGACCGACCCGCTCAGCGTCATCGGGTTTTGGTTCGCGCTCGAAGACGCGACCATCGACAACGGCTGCCTGTGGGCCGTTCCTGGGACACATCACGGCCCGCTCCGCAAGCTGTTCAAGCGCAATCGGCTCGACGATCCGGCGGCCTCCGATGGCACGATCTTCGATGATCTCAGCGACGAGCCGCTCCCCGCTCCCGACTCGCCCGACGCTGTCGCTCTCAACGTCAAGGCGGGCACGATGATCGTCCTGCATGGCCTGCTTCCCCATTGGAGCAAACCGAACCGGTCCGCCCGGAGTCGTCACGCGTACAGCCTCCATTGCATCGACGGCGCCGCTGACTACCCAGACTGGAACTGGCTCCAACGCCCCGCCGACATGCCGCTCAACGCACTCTGACAACGCCCCACCGACGTGGTGCCTGGCACCAAGTCGTCGTAGCGTGAACGCATGTTGTCGACTGATGTGATTCACCGGGCGCCGAAAGTCTTGTTGCACGACCACCTCGATGGTGGCCTGCGACCGGCCACCGTGGTCGATTTGGCGAGCGAATACGGCTACGACGGTCTACCGACCACCGATGTTGAGGAACTCGGCCTCTGGTTCAACAAGGGCGCCAAGCGCAATGACCTCGTGCTCTACCTGGAGACGTTCGACCACACGTGCGGCGTCATGCAGCATCGCGATGCGATCGAACGTGTCGCCTACGAGTGTGCTCAGGATCTGGCCGCCGACGGCGTCGTGTACGCCGAGGTCCGGTTCGCCCCAGAACTCCACCTCAAGCAGGGCCTCACGCTCAACGCGGTCACCGAGGCAGTCCTCGCCGGATTCCGCCGCGGTTCTGACGGCACCGAACTCACCATCTACGCCCTTCTCGATGCGATGCGCCAAGCTGCGCGAAGCGTCGAAATCGCCGAACTCGCTGTGAAGTATCGCGACGCTGGCGTCGTCGGCTTCGACATTGCAGGCCCCGAAGCCGGCTTCCCACCCACCCGTCACCTCGACGCATTCCAGCTGATCAACCGAGAAAATTTCCACTCGACAATCCACGCCGGCGAGGCATTCGGCCTGCCCTCGATCTGGGAGGCCGTTCAGTTCTGTGGTGCCGAGCGCCTCGGCCACGGCGTGCGGCTGATCGACGACATCACCGTCGACACGAAGGGCGACGTCACACTCGGTCGCCTGGCCAACTTCATCCGCGATCGCCGCATCTGCCTCGAAGTCTGTCCGACATCAAACGTCAACACCGGCGTGTGTGCATCGATCGCCGACCATCCGATCGCGCTGCTGCGCCGCCTCCAATTCCGCGTCACGGTCAACACCGACAACCGGCTGATGAGCGACACCTCGATGAGCCAGGAAATGGCTGCGCTCTGCGAAGCCTTCGAATGGGGCCTGGACGACCTCCAGTGGCTTACAGTCAATGCGATGAAGTCGGCCTTCGCCCCATTCCCCGAACGATTGAAGCTCATCAACGGTGTGATTAAGCCTCGGTACTCGGTTCTCAAGGCCGAAGCCGATCTGGGGATCTGACCATGACTGTCGAAACCGTGGTCGTCGACCACCCGCTCGTCCTTGACTCGCTCGCCGTGATCCGAGACGTCAAAACGCCCAACGCACTGTTCCGCCAAAACCTTGAACGAATTGGCACGCTGCTGATCGCCGAGGCCACGCAGACGCTGCCGACCGTGAGTGGCAGCGTCGAGACGCCGCTCACCACAGCACCGACCGAGCGCCTTGCGGTGCAGCCAGTGATCGTGCCGATTTTGCGCGCCGGGCTCGGCTTCCTCCGACCAGCTCAGGATTTACTCCCTGATGCCGACATTGGGTTCATCGGCATCGCGCGCAACGAAGAAACACATCAGCCGGAGCCATACGTCAACAAGCTCCCGGACAACATCGCTCACCGACCCGTCATCGTGGTCGATCCGATGCTCGCCACAGGTGGGTCGCTGATCCACACCCTCCAACTCCTCATCGAACGAGGGGCATCACAGCCGCTGACGGTCATCGTCGCGCTCGCCGCGCCCGAGGGAATCGCAGCCCTCGAAGCGTCCGGCATCGACGTCACGCTGTTCACTGCCGTCATCGACGAACGTCTGAATGACAGCGCCTACATCGTTCCCGGGTTAGGCGACGCAGGCGACCGCCAGTTCGGTGCGCCAGCCTGACCCAACCGATTTCGGTCGGTCCCCGGTCACGCTGGCCTGGCAGAGCGTGATTGCTCCACAGCGAGGGCGTGCAGCAGACGATCGAGTTCAGCAGGGTCGAGGTCGACCGCTTCACCGTAGAGCTTGACTTTCGGCTCAGTTCCACTCGGCCTGATCTGGAGCCGCGTGCCGCCGTCCAGCACGAGGCGTACGAGGTTTGCTTCGGGGTACGACGAGACTGATTCCACCGCCACTCCACCCACTGTTGTCGGTGGCTCTGCTTCGATCCGGCGCACCCAGGCAGCACCATCGGTCGGCGGCATCCGTACCGACAACTCGGCGGTTTCGTAACGGCCGTACTGCGCTGCGATGGCGTCGAGCCGGTCTTGGATCGTGACGCCATCGGCGGCGGCAACAGCTGCGATCTCGGCCATCAGAACTGCGGCACTGATGCCATCTTTGTCGAGCGGTCGGCCTACAACGAGGTAGCCGAGCGCTTGCTCATAGCCAAATATCAATCGCTGGCCCAGAGCCGCCCGCTCGGTAGCGATCTTGCCAATCCACTTGAACCCGGTAAATGTCTCAGCGCTGTGCACACCGTGCGCCTCAGCCATGCGGGCCAACAGCGATGACGACACCAACGTCGTAACCACAAGGCGATCATCACCCTCGGTGTGGCGCAGAATATGGTCGGCGAACAGCCAACCGATCTCGTCACCACTGAGCTTGCGCCAGGTGTGCTCGCCAGCAGATGAGCCAGCACGCGTGTCGGGGATCGCCGCGCCGAGACGGTCAGCGTCAGGGTCGTTCGCCAGTGCAACTGCAACGCCGTTCAACTCGGCGACGGCGAGTAGCAGGTCCATTGCTCCGGGCTCTTCAGGGTTCGGGAACGAGATCGTCGGGAATGTGCCGTCCGGCTCTTGCTGCTCGGCAACCACGAGCGGTACATCGAATCCTGCCACTGTGAACGCAGCGGCGATCATCTCGCCACCAACGCCGTGCATTGCCGTGTATGCGATCGGCACACCTGGAACCTCGGGGTGAAGGCGTACCGCTGGTATGTCGGCCAGGTAGGCCTCGTCCCACGACGTGTCAAGCCATCGGATGAGCGGGTGATCCTCCGCAGCGAGTTCGACGGTGAGCGGGTCGAACCGGTCGATGCGTGCCGCAATCTCGTTGTCGATCGGGTTGACGATCTGCGATCCAGTGTCGAGGAACACCTTGTAGCCGTTGTCTGCAGGCGGGTTGTGTGAAGCGGTGACAACCACGCCAGCTGCGGCCTTCAACCCGGTAATCGACCAGGCGAGTACCGGTGTCGGCGTCAGCCCGGGGTGCAACATTGCCTTGATCCCCATTGCTGCAAGGACCCGTGCGGTGTCGACGGCGAATACATCGCTTTTCCGACGAGCGTCACGAGCGATCACGACGCCACGGTCGGCGGCATCGGGCACCGAGTCGAGAAGCCATTGACCAATACCGGCGGCTGCCTGACGCACGACCAGCCGATTCATTCGCATCGGCCCGGCAGCGACCGCCGCGCGGAGGCCAGCCGTTCCGAATTGCAGTCGACCAGCGAATCGGTCGGCGAGTTCAACGTCGTCACCCGCTTCGGCCGACGCGATCAACTCATCGAGTTCTATCCGGATGTCATCGTCAGGTTCAGCGTCGAGCCAGGCCCGAGCGGTTACCAGCAGTTCGTTCTCAGCCATCGGGCAACAGGGTACGCAACTCGACCAGCGGGCGGGGGCCCACATGCGAGATCACTTCAGCGGCAGCGATCGCACCGATCGCACCGCACTCGCCCAGTGGCTTGCCCAAAGTAAGCCCGTGCAGGAAGCCTGCCGCGAACAGGTCGCCGGCACCGGTGGTGTCGAGCACCCTTTCCACTGGAACGGCCGCCACTTCGATCAATTCGTCGGCGGTCGCAATAACGCAACCCGCAGCGCCCTTGGTGATCACAGTCAGGTTGCATCGCTGACGAACTGCGGCGATCGCCTCGTCGAGCGAATCGGTCTCGTACAGCGACAAAAGTTCGGCAGCATTGCCGAAGAGGATGTCGACACAATCGTCGACAAGGGCTCGAAAACCATCCCGGTGGCGGTCGACACAAAACGAATCGCTCAGCGTGAGCGAGACCTGTCGACCGTTCGCATGAGCGACGTCGGCCGCATGCCGAAAGGCTGCTTTGGCGTCGTCGCGATCGAACAGGTATCCCTCCATGTAGAGGACCTGGCCGCTGGCGATCGCCTCGTCGTCGAGATCGTCGATGCAGAGCGAACTGGACACGCCCAGGTAGGTGTTCATCGTTCGCTCGGCATCAGGCGTGACCACGATGATGCAGCGGCCCGTCGGCGTGTCGTGATCGACGCCACCACCGCTAAATGGCACACCGACAGCGCGCATGTCGTGGCCGAAGACGTCACCGAGGTCGTCGTGGTTGACCTTGCCGATGTAGCAGGCGCTGCCCCCGAGGCTGGCGACTCCGACCATCGTGTTGGCGGCCGAACCGCCACTCATCTCGACCGCCATGCCGAGCGCCGCGTACAGCTCCATGGCTCGTTCGGTCTCGATCAGAGTCATTGCACCCTTACTGAGATTATTTTCGGTGAGGAAGTCCTCGGCGACGTGAGCAATCACGTCGACGAGTGCATTCCCGATTCCGACCACAGCAAATTTGGCCGGCGTGGCAGCACCTTGAGCAGTCATTTCAGACACGGCTGGCCACGCTAGCGCCAGTACCATCTCGACCATGGCAGCCGATTCTCACACTCCATCTGACATCAGCTCCGGCGCACCATCTGACACCGCTGGCTCGGCCCGGCTCGACACACTCGATCCGTATCGGCTCCCAGTGGATGTGACCCCGAGTCGTTACGACATCCGGCTGCGCCCTGCACTCGACGACGGCACCTTTACCGGCAGCAGCACGATCCAGCTCAACATCGCCATCGCAACAGACACGTTCGTACTGAACGCTGCCGAGCTCACCGTCGATACGTGTTCGGTCAACGGCACTTCCGCAACCGCCGAATTGGTCGAAGAGACCGACCGGTTAATCATCCGTACGGCAGCGCCGATCGCCGAGGGCCCCGCAACGATGAGGATCACGTTCGCGGGCATCTTGAACGACAAACTGCGCGGCTTCTACCGCAGCACGTACCACGACGCCGATGGTGCTGAGCAGGTCATCGCCACCACCCAGATGCAGTCAACCGACTGCCGGCGCGCTTTCCCGTGTTGGGACGAGCCAGAGTTCAAGGCCGTGTTCGGGATCACGCTCGACATCGCTGATGGGCTTGATGCCATCTCCAACGGCCCTGAGATCGAACGGATCACCACCGAAGAAGACGGCGACGGTCCGCGGACCGTGATCCGCTTCGCCGACACGATGACCATGTCGACATATCTGGTCGCGTTCATCGTCGGCCAGCTCGAGATGACGGCACCGACTGACGTCAACGGTTCGCCGATGCGCGTCGTGCACGTTCCGGGCAAGAGCCATCTCACCGACTTCGGGATGGACGTCGGCGTGTTCTGCTTGAAGTGGTTCGAGGAGTACTACGGCATCCCGTATCCGAGTGACAAGGTCGACCTCGCCGGACTTCCCGACTTTGCTGCAGGCGCCATGGAAAACCTCGGCTGCATCACATTCCGCGAGAACCTGCTCCTCGTCGACCCCGTCACCTCGACACAGAACGAACAGCAACTGGTCGTCGATGTTGTGGCCCACGAACTGGCCCACATGTGGTTCGGTGACCTCGTCACGATGCGCTGGTGGAACGGCATCTGGTTGAACGAGGCGTTCGCCACATTTATGGAGATCGCGGCATGCGACGCCTACCGCCCTGACTGGGAACGCTGGACCAGCTTCGGTCTCGAACGCAGTGCTGCATTCGATGTCGACGCGCTCGACAGCACGCGCCCGGTCGAGTTCGAGGTCCGCTCCCCTGCGGACTGCGAGGGAATGTTCGACGTCCTCACGTACCAAAAAGGCGGCTCATTACTCCGCATGTTGGAGCAGTACCTCGGCGAGCAGACCTTCCGCGAAGGCGTCAGCCACTACCTCCGTTTGCACTCGTACAAGAACACCGAAACAAACGATTTGTGGGACGCCATCGAGTCGACGTCTGGCGAGCCGGTCCGACGGATTATGGATTCGTGGATCTGGCAGCCGGGCTTCCCGCTCATCAACGCAGCGCTCAGCGGCGACGGAACCCGTGTCGAGCTCAGCCAGCAACGGTTCCTCCTCAACCCTGAATCGGCGACCGGGCAGATGTGGGTTGTCCCAATTCACGTTCGTAACGGCGACACGACCACCACGGTGCTGCTCGACGGCATGCAGACCACCGTGGCATTGACCGACCCGGCCGCTCCGGTCATCATCAATGCAGGTGGACACGGCTTCTACCGCGTCGCCTACGACACGACCCTGCGCACCCGCCTCGCCGGTGCTCTCAACAACATGAGCACACTCGAGCGGTACAGCCTCGTCGACGACGCATGGGCCGCGACGGTGGCCGGGAGCATGTCGGCTGTCGAGTTGCTCAACTTCCTCGAGGAGTTCGGTGACGAACGCGAGCACGCCGTGTGGCAGGCCGTGGTCATCGCCCTCCGCGGGATCAGCCGGCTGATCGACGATGACGCGCTACCGGCTTTTCAGCATCGAGTCCGAGCACTGGTTCAGCCCGCACTCACTGACCTCGGCGAACCGCAAGCAGACGAACGTGATTTGACTGCGAAGCTCCGCGGCCTCCTCTTGTCGACCGCCGGAGTGCTCGGGCGTGACGAGTTCGTCATTACCATCTGTCGCGACCTGCTCGAGATGTCCGCCGGGCCCGACAGCGGGGTCGACCCTGAACTCGTGGCTGCGGCGACATCCGTCGTCGCGTCGGCCGGCACCCTTGCCGACTACGAGCGTTTCCAGCATGGTTTCCTGACCGCGTCGACCCCTCAGGAGCAGCTTCGACAGCTCTACGCGCTCACCGAGTTCGACGACGAAACGTTGATCCTGCGTACCTGCGAGTTTGTGTTAACCGACAACGTCAAAACGCAGAACGCACCGTTCGTCCTGCGCATGGCCATGGCCAACCGTCGCCACGGAACAGCCGCCTGGCAGTTCGTTAAAGACAACTGGGAGCACGTCAATCAGGAGTTCCCGACGAACACGATCTCCCGCATGGTCGACTCAGTGAAGTTACTGACCGCACCCGAGTTGGTCACCGACGTGCAGATGTTCTTCGTCGAACATCCGATCCCGCAGGCTGTCAAGACGCTCGACCAGATTCTCGAACGACAGGGCGTCAATGCAGCTCTCCTCGCTCGCGATGCCGCAGGTCTTCTCGCCCACCTGACATCCTGATCGTCGGCCCAATCCAACGGGCTGACAGGAGAGGCCACGTGCTGGGTCGACGCATATCCTTGACGGGTACCGTCGCGGTGGCAGTGCTTGCTGGCGAGAGTGCCGGTGAGCGTGACGACGAAACGTCGCCCGCAACCCCGGTGACAGGGGTCAGGACGGGCGGCCGACGGGGACGAATCCGGGCGGGGCGAGGCAGTGGCCCTCAGGGCAAGGGTCAGGGCACGGCCCTGCGGTGCCGACGCACAGTACGGGTCCGTCGGACAGCTTTTCCTCAACGAGCTGGCGCAGGCCGGTCACGAATGCAGCGTGGGTGCCAACCGTTGAGGCGCGCCGCATGTCGATGCCGATGCGCGCCGCCGTCTCAGCTGCCTGGATGTCGAGGTCGAACTGCACTTCCATGTGGTCACTCATGAAGCCGAGCGGCATCACGGTCACCTCGGACACGCCCTGCTCGACGAGCGCTCGCAGATGGTCGTTGACGTCCGGTTCGAGCCACGGCACCTGTAGCGGGCCGCTCCGGCTCTGGAACGCGATGTCCCACTCGGCGCCGACGCGGTCGGCGACCAGGCCCGCTACCTCGTCGAGCTGGGTTTGGTAATCGCACCATTGCGCCATCGACAACGGAATCGAATGTGCGGTGAACACGAGGCGAGCGCCTGGTCGATGGACCTCTTCGATGCGTGCGACCACCGCATCGACAAAGCCGGGATGGTTGTAATACAGCCGCAGCTTGTACAGCGCTGGGGCATCGGGGCCCACCGCTTCGCTCGCCTTGGCGAGGTCCTCGCGGTACTGGCGACAGCCGCTGTACGACGAGAACGCCGAGGTAGCCAGCACGAGCGCGTTACGCACACCGTCGTCACTCATCTGCGCGACCGTGTCGGGCAGGTACGGCTCCCAGTTTCGGTTGCCGAAGTAAATCGGCAGGTCGATACCCACCGAATCAAACTCGGATCGCAGCGCGTCGATCAAGGCGTGGTTTTGATCGTTGATCGGTGAGCGTCCGCCGAACTGTTCGTACTGTTTGGCGACCACGGCAAGTCGCTCGTCAGGCACGTTGCGCCCAGCGGTGACATTGCGAAGAAACGGCATCACGTCGTCAGGCCCATTCGGGCCACCGAAACTCAAGAGACAGAGCGCGTCATACACCAATGTATTATGCACAACAATCGAGATTTCAACCGGGTGGGGCTCAGGACAATCGAACCCAGCGGTTCAATTCAGGGTGGTGGAGCTCAGGACAATCGAACCCAGCGGTTCAATTCAGGGTGGTGGAGCTAAGGGGAATCGAACCCCTGACCTCTTCATTGCGAACGAAGCGCTCTACCAACTGAGCTATAGCCCCAAATTACGAACCGCAGTGTAGCGCTCGATTCGGTGGAGCGTCAGCGCTGTTCAAGCCAGCCGTTGTTCCAATCGGCACTCTCGCGCTCACGCAACTGTGCAAGCACATAGACGTAGCCACAGAGGCCGAGGAACGACAGGCCGAACGCCCAGAGCATCGCGGTCGAATGCGTGGTCGCAGCGAGGAACATCGTGCAGGCAGCGGTGACAAGGAGCACGAACAGAACGTTCATCCGGCGTCGTTTCAGCTTGGAAGACCGCCCGTTGATGGGTTCCGTATCTGGCCGGCGCTGACTCCGGGTGAGGTCGCCATGAGAGCGATATCGACTTACTTCGCTGGGTTGGTCGGGGCGCTGTACCGGACGCTGGCGAGTTGCCGTATCACCGCTGCGCGCCGATGCCTGACGCATCGACCCGCCGCCGGGGCGGCCCCCTGCGGCTTGACGTTGCAGTGGCGAAGACGACTGTGCGAGTGGGCGGCCCATGGACCTGACCGGCCCGCGGCCCACCATCGAGTTGCTTTGCAGCTTGTTGAGCTGCTGACGGAAGTCGATGACCGACGAATTCGGTCGGTTGTCGATGCGGGATCGCAGCATCGGGGGGATGAGGACAGCAGCCCAGGCTGCTGCGACGACGAAGAGGACGAGTTTGGCCATAAGTGAAAGTGTAAAACTGCAGTTCGCTCGCAACAGATCGGTTCTGCTGCTCGCTGGCTAATATGACGATTCTAGGACATTTGTAACGGTTCGCGCAACAACCGGCATGCTGGCTGTCACACGACTGATACAGGTCGACCAACCCGACGGTTGGATCGAGCGGCAAAAGTCAGGCCCGATCGGCTTCTATTGACTCTGCAACCTCGCTCGCGCGGCGGTAGGTGCCCGATCGTCCACCAGTCTTTTCCCACAACGCCAAGTCCGTGATCGTCATGGCGCGATCGGCTGACTTGCACATGTCGTAGATGGTGAGCGCCGCAACGCTGCAGGCGTGAAGCGCCTCCATCTCAACGCCGGTCCGCTCGATGCAGTCGACGTGCGCCTCAATGGTGATGCGGTCGTCGCCGACCTCGAAGTTCACCGAGACGCTGGAGATCATCAGTGGATGACAGAGCGGAATCATGTCGGAGGTCCGCTTCGCCGCCTGGATACCAGCGATGCGGGCAACAGAGAGAACGTCGCCCTTCTTCACCTCGCGGTTGACGATCGCAGCGATGGTCTCTGGCTGCATCTGCACGTCGCATCGAGCAACGGCGCGACGGTGCGACGGTTCTTTCGGGGAGACATCAACCATTCGGGCGTGGCCTGCGGAGTCGAGGTGTGTGAACTGTGGATCGCTCATGCAGCCAAGACGGTACCCGTCGAGGCGCCAGTCATCTCACTGACGCGATCGAACTCAGCGTGGCGTCAACATCGGATTGATACGGTTCGCGTCATGACCGAGCCGGCGCCACTCCTCTACGACGCACTCGACCACATCCGGGTCGACGGCAACGAGTTCCTTCGCCTCGTCAGCGGCGCCGACCTCACCATGTCGGTCCCGAGCTGCCCGGACTGGCGGCTCGGCGACCTTGTCCACCACGTCGGGAAAGTCTGGGACTTCTGGGCCTCCATCGTCTCCGCGAAGATCACCGACCGCAGTGACGTCCGCAGCGTTGCCGCACCGACGCGGCCCGAGACCGACGTCGAGCTCGTCGCATCCGCGTTCGAATCCCACGTCCGCCTGTGCGAAACGCTCCAAGCCGCTGGTCTCGACCAGCAGGTCTGGACGTGGACCGGTGCTGCCCAATCGACCGCATGGGTGCGCCGCCGAATGGCGCAGGAAACACTGATGCACCTGTTGGACGCCGGTATGACCCTCGGGCTTGAGATTGACTTCCCGTCTGATATTTGCGCCGACGGGATCGACGAGTTCCTGACGTGGTTTGCTGCATCCGATCGCCGCGAAGGCGAGATGAAAGTCGGCGGCACCGTCCACCTGCACTGCACCGACGCCGACCTTCCCGAAGGCGCCGGCGAATGGTTCATCGCGGCCATGAAGGAACCTGCAGCCACCTTCACTCGCGAGCATCGCAAGGGCGACGTCGCAATCCGCGGCCGCGCTCAAGACATCCTGATGTGGTTGTGGCGCCGTGATGACGACGGCCTCGAAATGATCGGCGACAAGGTTGTCGCCAGAAGATTCAGAGCCTTCAGCGAACTCGGCTAAGAAGCGAGAAAGCGCAGCTCGACGAAAGCGCAACCGTGGCGCCAGAAGAGTCTGCGTAGACCAAGTGGCCGCGCCAAAAGGTGGACGCTCTCGATATATGCGGCCCCGCCGAGCAAAGCGAGCTCGGGCGCCAGCCTGAGGACTCGCAACCCGACGACGCAGTCGGCGGTGCGCCGCAGGCGCACGGGCGGCGTCAGCCGCCCAGTTGCGACATCGACTTGGTCGGCCGGGTGAAGTTGACCTGGTTGATTTGATGGCCAGCCCACTTGGTCCCAACTGCGGCTTCGATCCGGGTGGCAAGCTGATCTTCTGATTCGCCGGATCGCAGGGCTTCGAGCAGACCGAACTCCTGAGTGGCGAACAGACAGGTCCGGAAGTCACCTTCGGCAGTGAGCCGCACACGGTCGCAGTCACCACAGAATGGCTTCGTCACGGTGGGGATGATGCCGATCCTCGAACCTGGGCCGTCGGCACCGTGGAGGCCGCCATCGAGGTACCGGAACCGATCAGCAGGAGCCGCACCACGCGCTGACATCACTTCAATCGGGTAGACCGCGCTGATCTTCTCGACGATCTCGTCTTGGCCGACAACCGTTTCAGTCATCCAGTGACCATCAGCTTCGAGCGGCATGAACTCGATGAAGCGCATCTCGACGTTCTGCTCGCGACCGAAAGTGGCGAGGTCAACAATCTCGTTGTCGTTGGTGCCCCGCTCGATCACTGCGTTGATCTTCACCGGTGCAAAGCCGGCTTCTTGAGCAGCCTTGATGCCGTCGAGCACATTGTCGAGCTCGTCACGACGCGTCATCTGGAAGAACTTCTCGCGTTCGAGCGTGTCGAGGCTGATGTTGACCCGCTTGAGCCCAGCAGCCTTCAGCTTCGGAGCGAGGAGACGCATCGTGGCACCGTTGGTCGTCATCGACAGATCGACCGGTCCGTCCGGGCCCTGCAACTTGGAAAGCATCTCAACAAGGACAGGGAGGTGCGCACGAACGGTGGGTTCACCACCCGTGAGGCGGATCCCCTTCACGCCATAGCGTTCAACGAAGATCCGGGCGAGCTGCTCGATCTCCTCGAACGACATGACCGCTGAACGGTCCAGCCACTTCATGCCTTCTTCGGGCATGCAGTAGGTGCACCGGAAGTTGCAGCGGTCGGTCACCGAGATGCGGAGATCTTCTATCTGACGACCGAACGGATCAATCAACTTTTCGTAGTTCCCAGCCATGCAGAGAGTCTACGGCCAACGGCTCGCCTGCTGGCCAGAGCGACTCGCCGTTTGGCGTTCCAGCAGTGACTGGTCAGCGCAACAGCAACACAGCGACTTCACCACCGGCACCGATGCCGTCACCGTCGGGCACCACGGCCATGGCGTCGGCGTTGGCCGTGGCCGCGAGCTGATGACTGCCCTGGGCCCCAACCGGCACCACGTGGTAGCGGCCATCTTCCCGGAACGATCCGTTGACCCGCATAAAGTGGACCTTGCCATCGGTGTTCCGACGCAGGTCCTGATCGACGATCGCGACAATGCTCGGCCGGGCCAATTGCCGGTGGCCCATCATTCGGCGCAGTGCCGGCCGCGCCATCAGTTCGAAGCTGACCATCGAGCTGACCGGGTTGCCGGGAAGGCCGAACACCGGCACGCCGTCCAGCTTGCCGAAGGCGAACGGCTTGGCCGGCTTGATCGCCATCTGCATCCACGTCATGTCGGCGATGCGGCCGAGTACTGCTTTCACCACGTCGTAGTCGCCCATCGACACGCCACCGCTCGACACGATCGCGTCGCAGTCGGCGGCTGCGCTGCGCAGGACACGCTCGAGTTCGGCTTCGTCGTCGCGGACGACACCGAGGTCGACGACATCGCAGCCTGCTTCCGCGAGCATCGCGGCAAGCATCGTCTTGTTGCTCTCACGGATCTGTCCCGGCGCCAATGGTGAGCCGTCAGTGATCAGTTCGTCGCCGGTCGACAACACGGCCACCTTCAGGCGCCGATACACCGCGACCTGCTGCGCATTGACGCTGGCGAGTACACCTTCGATCGCCGGGGTGACGACCGTTCCCGGTTCGAACAGTTCCTCACCCACGAGTACGTCGTCGCCTGCACGACGGATTGCGGTACCGGGAGCAACGGACTCGCTGAGTCGCACTCGTTCGACCATCGCACCGTCGCGTTCGATCTCGCCGAGCCGTTCGGAATACTCGACCATCACGACCGCGTCGGCCTCTCCAGGCAGCGGCGCGCCCGTCATGATGCGGACGGCCTGGCCCGGACCGAGGTCGCCCTGCGGCGCTGCACCGGCTGCAATCTCGTAGATGACGTCGAGCTCTACCGGCACGATCGCTACATCTGCGGAGCGAACGGCGTATCCGTCGACTGCGGTGTTGTCGAACGGCGGGACGACCTCCGTTGAAACGACGACCTCGGCAAGCACGAGCCCGCCAGCCTCTTCGCGAGCCAGTCTCACCGGCACCAGCGGCGGACACGATTCAAGAACGAAGGCCTGCGCATCTTCCAACGGCGTCATGAACCAGATCGTACGGGGGCAGCGTTCTGTCACACCGTGGTCTGACCGGTTTCAGAGAGAGCAGGGTGTGACAGAACGGCTCGTATCGTGGGGGATGTGACGACTGCGTTGACCGCGTTCCCTGCCGACGGCTTCACTGCCCGATGGACACACCTCGACGGCCCTGGCAACGAGACCGTCGATCTCCGCTGGGAGAACGAGGGGTGGACCGTCACCAGCGAAGTCGCCGGGGCGAACGTGTCGTATGTACTTCGGTTGACTGCTACCTGGTCGATCCGCCAGTTTCTGCTATTTCGCGATCTCGACGAGCCCGATCTGTGGCTCGGAACCGACGGCAGCAGCCGCTGGGGCGAACTGAACGGCGCCCACCGGCCCGACTTCGACGGCTGCTACGACATCGATCTGTCGATCACGCCATTCACGAACACGTTGCCGATCCGTCGCCTGCAACTCGACGTCGGAGACGTCGCCGACATCACGACCGCAATGGTCGATGTCGACACGCTCGGCATCATTCCGGTCCACCAGCGATATCACCGACTCGCGACGAATCGCTTCGCCTATAGCAACCTCGACTCAGGATTCGAGACCGAATTCGACATCGACCCTTACGGCCTGGTCAACGACTACCCCAACCTGTTCCGCCGGCTGTAAGAGTTCTCAGTACTCGAGGTTGCCGAGGAACTTGCGCAGGTCTCCCTGCAGTTCAGGGTTGACCAAGCCCAGCTCGATCGAGGCGGTCAGAAAGCCGAGCGGGGTACCCGTATCATGCCGGCTCACGTCGGACACCACTGCGTGGAACGGCGCTCGTGCGGCCTGCGCCTTGAGCGCGTCGGTGAGCTGTAGTTCGCCGCCACGGCCAGGTCGCAATGCGGCAATCTCACCCCACACGTCGGCTGTCAGCACATACCGGCCGGTGATGATGTAGTTGCTCGGGGCCTCGTCGGCAGGAGGCTTCTCAACGAGGTCCTTCACCGGGATGACGCCTTCGTCGGACAACTCGCCCGATGGATCGATCACGCCATACGAGCTGACCTGGTGCCGTGGCACCTCAGCAACAGCGACGACGCTGCCGCCGGTCGATACACACACGCCGTTCATCTGGGCGAGTAGCGCTGATGAACCCATGATTTCGTCAGGCAGCATGACGGCGAACGGTTCGTCGCCGACTGCTTCATGCGCACAACCGACGGCGTGGCCGAGACCCTTTGGGTTGTCCTGGTAGACGATCGTGGCACGCCAATCACGTCCGATCGAGCGGAGCCGGTCAGCCAGTTCGGTCTTTCCGGAATCGTCAAGTTTGCCGATGAGTTCATCGTTTGGTTCGAAATATGCCTCGATCGCCCGCTTGTTCCGGCTGCTCACCACGATGATGTGATCGATCCCCGCACCCAGCGCCTCGTCGATGACAATCTGTAGGGCTGGCTGATCGCCGATCGGGAACAGTTCCTTGGGCACCGCTTTCGTCGCCGGGAGAAAACGTGTCCCCCGACCTGCGGCGGGAATCACCGCGTTGCGAACCTGCATGGGTGCCACCATACCGACCCGGCATTCGCGAGGGAGTGAGCCTCGGCATCGAACTGAGGCACCGAGCAGTGTTGGCATGACAGTCAGCCGGTATCTTTATTCGGGCCATGCCCACCTATGTGTACAAGTTCGTCGAAACCGGTGAAACCATCGAGATCCAGCAGTCGTTCAAGGACGACACACTGACCGAGGTCGTCCACCCTGACTCCGGAGATACCCTCGCAGTCAAGAAGGTGTTCCAGCCGGTAGGTGTCACGTTCAAGGGCAGTGGCTTCTTCAAGAACGACAACCGTGGCACGACCTCGACCACGACACCGGCCGGATCCACGTCGTCGGATTCGTCAAACGGCTCATCGTCCGACTCGTCGAAAAGCTCATCGTCCGACTCGTCGAAAAGCTCATCGTCCGACTCGTCGAAGAGCTCGTCGGCCAAGACCAAGTCGTCAAAGCCCGCTCCGTCGAAGTCGTCAGACTGAACAACCACACCTGACGCTGGCCGGCTCTCGTCAACCAGCTCCAGCCAACCCAGGTCACCAGCGATACGATCACAAACGCCGACTCCCCTCACGATCCGTTCGTCCTCAGGAGTTCCCATGCACGTTTCAGTGCTAATCCGTGTTTTTCTGGCCCGTCATCGGTGGGTCTATTGGCTCGTAGCCTTCGCGCTCGCCGGCGCCGTCGGCCTCATGGTCCACGCCGAACTCCGCAACGTCGATGCTGCCCGCGCAGCCTGGGGTGAGACCACCTCGGTACTCGTCGCAGACGATGACCGCGCAGCAGGCGACCTGCCGAGTGTCGAGCGACGTGATCTTCCCAAGGCTCTGGTCCCCACAGCCGCGCTGCAATCCCTCCCCGCAGGTACGACGTTGCGCCAACGGGTGACGGCAGGTGAGGTTCTCACCAGCACCGACATCACCGCAGCCGCCGGACCAGTCGGAGGCGCCACAATCGAGTCGGTTGTCGTCGGAATTATCGACCCGCTCGCACGGGGCGCCGTCGTCGGTTCCCGGGTCCGTATCTCGTCAGAAGGCATCGTGCTCGCCGAGTCGGGAGAGGTGGTGTCGCTCGCCGATGAGATCGTGTTCGTCGCAGTCGATTCGGCCGACGCTCCGATGGTCGCCGCTGCGGCTCAGGCCAGCCTCGCGTCGATTCTGTTCGTGCCCTGACCGAGAACCCGGGCCCGTCAACTGGCCGGTCACACCGCGATGTTCTCGCGCCAGCCAGCAGCGAGGATCACCAGCATGAGCACCCCGATCGCGATTCGGTAGACGACAAAGGGCATCAGGTTCCGGGTGCTGACCAGCTTGATCGTGCCCCACACAGCGAAGAGGCCGGAAACGCATGACGTCACGATGCCGGCGGCCATCGGGACGAGCAAATCTTCGTATCCGCCCTCGCTGAACATCCTCAGCATCT
>FLOH01000472.1_pt1 | contig 86403 bp, 81 predicted proteins | sample 756751 | NCBI WGS metagenome assembly FLOH01 (sample SAMEA4026879, study PRJEB14308) | marine metagenome | biome: coastal water; material: water | depth 74 m
TACGCTTGCATCACCTACGGCACTGAGACCCTCGCCGACGGCCGCGTCGCGAAGACCTTTGATCTCGCCGTCGACACCGCCAACCACTTCCAGGCCGAGCGCTTACTCTCGGCCACCTACCCACTCGCCGATCACGTCGACGCCATCGCCCATGCGGCAACCGCCGGCCGACGCGGCGCGGTAAAAATCGCATTTGACCTGCGCACTGGAGATAGCTGATGCCACGCCCCGGATTTGTTCTCGACGTCGATCGCTCGACACCACCCATGCTCTTTTGGCGCGGCGAGAACTTCAGCCTCGAACGCCTGCCCGCCGGTCGCAGCCGAGTGATCTATCCGCCCGAGCCACTGCCGGGCATCGAAGATCCGGAAGGCGCCATCCGCAACGCGCTCCTCAACCCAATGGACGCCGATCCGTTGCCGATGCTGCTCAAGCCCGGCATGAAGCTCACCATCTGCTTCGACGACGCCTCGCTGTCGCTCCCGAAGATGCGCCGACCTGACACCCGCCAGCGGATCATCGAGGCCGTGCTCGAACTGGCCGCCGAGGCCGGGGTCGACGACGTCCACCTGATCGCGGCACTTGGCCTACACCGTCGGATGCACGATTACGAACTTAAGCACGTGCTCGGCGATCGCATCTTCGATGCGTTCCACCCGCGTGGCACGCTCTATCAGCACGACGCTGAGGACTACGACAACCTCACCGTGATTGGTGAGACTGAAGAGGGCGAAGTCCTCGAGATCAACAAACGCGTCGCCGAGTCGGACCTCGTCGTCTACGCCAACGTCAACCAAGTCGCCATGGACGGCGGTTGGAAGTCAATCACCACCGGCGTCGCCTCGTACCGCTGCCTCAGCTTCCACCACAACCCGAAGACGCTGCAGAACACCCGCAGCCTGATGGACCGCCACCACAGCGCCCTGCACCAGAGCCTGTGGCGGATGGGCGAGGTCCTGCGCGAAAGTGGTCCGCAGATCTTTACCGTCGAGACCACACTCAACACAAACACGTTCCCGAAACCGTTCGACTTCCTCGCCAAACGCGAGTGGGAATGGAACGCCAAGGACCGCGCCACCTACCTCGCCACCCAAAAGTCGTTGAGTGCAATGCCGGTGAAGGCGCGTCGCAAAATCATGCACTCGATTGAGTCGCCATACGAGATGACCTCGGTCCAGGCCGGGTTCACTCCGACCGTGCACGAAGAGACGCTGAAGCACGTGTATGCCCAGCACCTCGTCGAAGTCGAGGGTCAGACCGACATTTTGACGATGGGTATCCCGTACATCTGCCCGTACAACCCCGAGGGCGTCATGAACCCGATCCTCGTGATGTGCATGGGCCTCGGCTACCTGTTCAACATGTACCGGGGCAAGCCGCTCGTACGTGAGGGCGGCGTCATCATCATGACGCACCCGACGTATCGCGACTTCAACCCCGTCCATCACCCGAGTTACATCGACTTCTTCGAAGAAGTGCTTACCGACACGACCGACCCGGCCGTGATGAGCGAAAAGTGGGAGAAGAAGTACGCCGAAGACGAGTGGTATCGCCATCTGTATCGCACCGGCAACGCCTACCACGGCGTCCACCCGTTCTATGCCTGGTACTGGGGTGCACACGGTCAGCAGCACGCCGGCAAGGTCATCATTGTCGGCGGCGACGCCCCGACGGTTCGTCGTCTCGGCTTTACGCCGGCCTCGACGATGAACGATGCCTTCGAGATCGCCAGCGACGTCGTTGGTCGTGCTCCGACGATAACCCACCTCCACGTTCCGTCTGTCCTCGTCGCCGACGTCAAGTAAGGCGCGACGGTCTTCGACATGGCGAATCCCTACATGAAGCGGGCGCAGAAGCTCGCCGGCAAGGCGGAAAGCGCCGTTCGCCAAGCGACGACGCCCTTGCGTAACTTCGGGTTTCCGTTCCGGGCGCCCACGGTGCCGCGCGGGGTGGAGGTACCTGCCGAGGCGTCCGGTCTGGGTGCGCACTACGACACCGACTGGGCCCGTCGTCCGCTGGCTTCCAGCATTCGCGGCGTGATCACTAGGGGGCCGATTCGCCTCGCTGCACGCATCCTGACCAACCCTGAGGTCACCGGCGTCGACCGGCTCGCATCGCTGCAGCGGCTCGAAAATCCGCCGCCTGTGATCTTCGCCCCGACGCACCACAGCCACTTAGACACCGGGTTGATGATTCGGTCGATTCCATTCACTTGGCGACGTGACCTCGTGGTCGCTGCCGCAGCCGACTACTTCTTCGACAAAAAGTGGAAGTCGGCAGTCTCGGCACTCGCGCTCAACGCTGTGCCGATCGATCGTGAGGTCACGGGTCGCAAGTCGAGCGACATGCTTGTGACACTCATGACGAAGGGCAACAGCCTCCTCATCTACCCGGAAGGCGGGCGCTCCCCCGACGGCTGGGGCCAAGAATTCAAGGGCGGCGCTGCCTACCTGGCGGCAAAGACCGGTGCACCAGTGATACCCGTGTTCATCGATGGCACCGGCTCGATCTTCGGCAAGGGCATGAAACGTCCGAAGCCGGGCCGCACCAAGGTCGTCTTCGGCGCCCCAATGTGGCCCGAAGCAGGTGAATCTACTCGCCGTTTCAACGCCCGCATCGAAGCCGAAGCAACGGTGCTCGGCGACGAAGCCCTCACCGACTACTGGTCAGCCCGAAGCCGGGCGGCGCTCGGCGAAAGCCCGTCGCTCATGGGCCCCGAGCACACCAGTTGGCGCCGTGATTGGGATCTTGCCGACCGTCGCAAATTGGGCGCCGCCGGCAAACGCCGCAGGGCCAAACGCTCCTGGCCCGACCTGGGTTAACGCCACGGCGGGATCGTGTGCGCACCGTTTTCCCGATGCTGAAGTCACGCTGCAACTCGCTCTCGATATTGAGGCCATCGCCGCCGGTGTCATGTAGGACTTGCCAACAGCGGCCGGGCTGGGCGAAATGCAACGGACGGGACGGGCTGGCAGGCGATGGAGAATGTGATCTTCCGGACGGCACGGCCCACATCGTCTCTACAGTGATTGAGCATGTTGTTTGACCTCATCGTTATCGGCGGAGGTGCAGCAGGATTCTTCTCTGCGATCACCTGCGCAGAGAACTCCGGGAAATCAGTACTGATTCTCGAGAAGACGTCGCAGCTGCTGCAGAAAGTAAAAATCTCGGGCGGCGGTCGCTGCAACGTCACGCACCAATGTTTCGAGCCGCGTGAGTTGAGTCGGAATTATCCCCGCGGCGAGAAATCGTTGATTGGCTCGTTCAATCGATTCGGTGCCGCTGACACCGTTGATTGGTTCGCCAAACGCGGTGTCACCCTGAAAACCGAGGCCGATGGCCGGATGTTCCCAGATACCGACAGCTCGCAAACGATCGTTGACACCCTGCTCGGTGCCGCTGACGCCGCCAGGGTCAGTATCCACACCGGAGAAGGAGTGATCTCCGTTGTCAAGAACGGGGACAACTTCGAACTCGTGACGGATACCGGAAATTCTTACACGACAGCAAATGTTCTCATCGCTACGGGCGGAACTCGGTACGCCGCAGGAGCCAAACTCGCTGCGAGTCTTGGTCACGAACTTCAGCCACCAACACCTTCACTCTTCACCTTCAAGATCAAGGATCCCCGCATTGACGGGCTGCTCGGCCTCTCGGTGAGTCCTGCTGAAGTCCGCATCCAGCAGAGCAAACTCAGAAGCCGGGGACCCGTCCTCATCACCCATTGGGGCCTGAGCGGGCCAGGAATTCTGAAAATCTCTGCATGGGGTGCTCGCGAACTGGCTGAGCGCGGTTATCGGTTTACTCTCTCCGTGAACTGGCTACCAGACGCCGACCCCGCGACAGTTGTCGCCGAGAAGCGGCTCAGCGAAGCAAAGCGCCAACTTTCCAGCCGAAGTCCATTTACTGCTATCCCGAAGCGACTCTGGCTGCGTTTACTCGCAGCCGCAGACGTCCCGGTCACTACGACGTGGTCGCAGCTCAGCAAGACACAAGCAACCCAACTACTCAACCAGCTCACATCCTCGACATTCACGGTCAGCGGCAAAAGTACGAACAAGGATGAATTCGTCACGTGCGGCGGCATATCTCTCAACGAGATCAACTTCCAAACGATGGAGAGCAAACTCGAACAGGGCCTCTACTTCGCCGGAGAAGTCATCGACGTCGACGGCGTCACGGGCGGCTTCAACTTCCAGAATGCATGGACGAACGGCTACCACGCCGGGTCAGCCATTGCTGCTCGATGAGCTGACAGTCCACCGCAGCAGCCCCACAGTTGACTGCTCGCTTTTCACTCGTACCCAAAGTTGGCAGGCCCTCGGCCGAGCAGCGGTGCACGGCGCAGGGGTCGACACGCCGTCGTCCGCTGGACGACCACTTACCACGTATCGATGTTGGGGCGATCCCCGCGCGCTGGCGGTGCTGCAGCAAGCAACGTTGAGAGCCAGCGGCGCGAATCGGCTGGGTCGATGACATCGTCGATCTCGAAGTGCGTCGCCACGCTCAGCGCCTTGCCATGCTCATACATCCGGTCGACCATCTCGATGAACAACGCGTCGCGCTCGGCATCAGATGCAACCGCCGCCAGTTCCTTGCTGTAGCCGAGCCGGACGGCACCTTCGAGGCCCATGCCGCCGAACTCGCCGGTCGGCCACGACAGACAGGCAAGCGGCGCCTTAGTTGAACCGCCCATCATTGCCTGCGCCCCAAGCCCGTACGCCTTACGCGTGACGATCGTGATCATCGGGACCGAAACGTTGGCACCAGTGACGAACAATCGTGAACAGTGCCGCACCAGGGCGCTGGCCTCGATATCGGGACCAACCATCATCCCGGGCGTGTCACACAGGGTGATGATTGGAAGGCCGTGCGCATCACACAACTGCATGAACCGCGCTGCCTTATCGGCCCCGTCAGAATCGATCGCACCGGCCAGATGGTGGGGATTGTTCGCCACAATACCCACCGGTCGGCCTTCGAGCCGTGCGAAGGCCGTCACCATGCCCAACCCAAAGTCTCGTCGGAGTTCAGTCATCGAGCCGATATCGAAGAGCCCGTCGATCACCGTGCGGATGTCGTAGGCGCGCAGCCGATCGAGCGGCACCACGTCGCGCAGCGCCGTCTGATCAGGTGCTTCCCACTCAGCGGTCGTGCCCTGAAAGTAACCGACGCAACGCTTCGCGAACATCGTGGCTTCCGCTTCGTCGACCGCCACAATGTCGACGACACCGTTGGCGCGCTGCACTTCGATCGGGCCGATTTCGGTCGGCTCGAACACGCCGAGCCCGCCACCTTCGATCATCGCCGGGCCCCCCATGCCGATGTTCGAGTCTTCGGTAGCGATGACGATGTCGCAGCAACCAAGAATGGCAGCATTGCCAGCGAAGCAGTACCCGGCGTTGACGCCGATGAGCGGCACGGTGCCCGAGAGTTGTGCGAACCACAGAAACGCGAGGCAGTCGAGGCCGCTCACTCCGATCCCATCGGTGTCGCCTGGTCGACCGCCGCCACCTTCGGTGAAGAAGACCAGCGGAATGCGCAGTTGCTCAGCAAGTTCGAACAGCCGGTCCTTCTTGCGGTGGTTCTGCGTGCCCTGCGTGCCAGCCAGCACGGTGTAGTCGTACGACACAGCGATCGCCTTGCGCGTCCGTGCATCAGCGAAGAGATGTCCGTTGATGTCGCCGATCCCACCAACCAGCCCGTCAGCGGGTGTCTTGGCGATCAGGTCGGCGACGTCGCGCCGCCGCCGTTGTGCAGCAATCACCAGCGGGCCGTACTCGATAAACGAGCCCTCGTCGACGAGGTCAGCGACGTTCTCACGTGCTGTTCTCCGGTTGCGTCGGCGACGCTTCTCAACTGCGTCGGGCCGAGCTGCGTCGAGTCCGCTCTCGTGCCGGTCAATCACTTCGGCCAGATCTGGCCGGTCGAGCCCCTTCGGTAGCGACGACGCAGAGGAGACGTCGACAGGCGGCAGTGCATCACCCGCAGCGGCAGCAATCGGGGGGCCCAGCGTCACCACCACATCGCCGGGCGACAACATCGACCCTTCAACCGCGACCACAGCATCGACGACACCGTCGACCGGAGCCAGAACCTCGTGGTGCATCTTCATCGACTCGACGAGCGCTACCACTCCCCCGGCTCGCACCGGATCACCTGCTCCGACGAGCAACGCCACCAATGTTCCTTGCAACTCCGTCGACACTTCAACACTCATGCAGAGTGTCTAACCGAGACCACCGACCCCGATCGAAGCAGCCGGTCCGGCGGTCGTCGAGTCAGATCGAGGGACTGCGCTGGAACGAGGTGATCGATTTATCGCCCATCACGAGTTCGGCTGCGACCGCAGCGAACAGGGACGGCACGATGAAACCCGGCTGCCCTGTCGTTTCGGCAACGAACATCACGGCTGCAAGCGGAACTCGATATCCAGCGCCGAGGAAAGCTGCCACACCGAGCAGCACGTAGAGCGTCGGATCAAGCGGGTTGACGATGTCGCCAACGCCACGACCGACGATGGCACCACCGACGACGAGCGGGACGAACACACCACCGACACCGCCACCGGCCAACGTTGTAGCAGTCGCCATACATCGAATGAAGAAGATGGCGACGAGCAGCCAGATGGAGTGCGATTCAGCCAGCCAGCCGAAGACTTCGTAGCCAGAGCCGAGCGTGAGGCTCTCGCCGGTGAGCACCCGAGTGACGACGAACAGTACGATCAACGTGGTGCTGGTCACCAGGAGACGGGTGACGATCGGCCGCAGCGTAAACGCTTTGGCCAGCCGAACCAGCCGGGAGAACGCTCGGGCACCCAGTGCGCAGCCGATCCCGATGAGCACAGCACCAGCGAGGTCTTTGTATTGGAACGCAACAGCACGGTCAGCGTCGAATGAGAAGATCGGGCTCGTGCTACTCAACGCCACGAACACGAGGTATCCGGACGCTGATGCCACGAGGGCGGGCAGCAGCATACGGCGCGCCATCTGGTCACGGAACGGAACTTCGAGGGCGAAGATCGCTCCGGTTGCCGGCGCCTTAAAGATCGCTGCCACACCGGCCGCAGCACCGGCAACCAACAGGGTCCGATAGTCGGCGCCGCGAAAAGCTGCCGGAACGCGTCGCTGGATGAATGCGCCCATGGCGGAGCCGCCGTACATCGATGGGCCTTCCAGTCCCAATGCGCCACCCATTCCGAGTGTCGTGAATGCCGCGGCAATACGGCCAATAAACGCTCTCGGGCGAAGCGGATACTCGGGGTCGTGGAATGCACGGAGATATTCGTCAGACGTGGCAGGCGTTGCGCCCTTGCCGACCGTCCTCAAAATGACCGCCGATGCCACGAGGCCGAGGCCCGGTGCGATCGCGGCGAACCACAGCGGGCCGTACAGCACACGATCGAAGGCGACCTCGGTGACGAAGAACTCGAAAAACCGAACACCCAGCCCGGTGATCGCTCCGGTGATCGCGGCGAGCAACACGACTTCTCGGGAACGGCGAACAAGGTCGCGGAACTCACCGGAGGCGATGTCGAAGGTGGCGGGACGAAGACTCTTCATCACTCTCTGGCCCCACACGATGGCAGAGCCTACGCCAGCAGGTCATCGATCAGATCGTCGAGGGAGATCTGATGACCGTCGACGCCCATCGGGGCAACATGCGCCCGGCGTCGACCGGTTGAGAATCGCCTCGAGCCGGCGACGTTACGGGCTCAACCCAGCGCGAGAAGTTCGACGAAGTACGGGATCGTCTTCTCGAGGCCCTCACGGAGCTGAATCGTGGGCTCCCAGCCGAGGTACTGCTTGGCCAACGTGATGTCGGGTTGACGCTGCTTCGGGTCGTCGCTGGGCAACGGTTCATAGACGAGTCCGCCGGGCGAATCCGTCAGTTCCACGATCATCTCGGCCAATTCGAGCATGGAGAACTCGTTGGGGTTGCCAATGTTGATCGGGCCGGTTTGATCACTGTCGAGCAGTGCGAGAAAGCCGCGAATTTCATCAGCGACGTAGCAGAAGCTCCGTGTCTGCTTACCGTCGCCGTAGATGGTCAACGCCTGGCCGCGTAGCGCCTGCACGATGAAGTTCGACACAACGCGCCCGTCATCAGGCTGCATACGCGGACCGTAGGTGTTGAAGATGCGGACGATCTTGACGTCGACGCCTTTCGAACGGTGATACGCCATGGTCAGCGCCTCGGAGAACCGCTTCGCTTCGTCGTACATCGATCGCTCCCCGATCGAGTTGACGTGGCCCCAGTAGGTCTCCGGCTGCGGGTGGACCAACGGGTCGCCGTAGACCTCGCTCGTCGACGCCATGAAAAACTTGGCGTCGTTGCGATGTGCGAGTTCGAGAAGGTTGCGCGTCCCGATGCTGCCAACATCGAGGGTCTCGATCGGCAGTGCGTAATAGTCTTTTGGCGAGGCAGGGCTCGCGAAGTTCATCACGGCGTCGACAGGTCCGTCGACATCGCACGACGCGATGATGTCGCCCTCCACGAGGGTGAACGCCGGGTTACCGACGAGGTGTGCGATGTTGGCGGGCCGGCCCGTTACATAGTTGTCGAGGCAGACAACCTCATCGCCGCGAGCAATCAGTGCGTCGGTCAGATGCGAACCCAGGAATCCGGCGCCACCAGCGACAACGACGCGCATTAGCGGCGGCCGACGCCGTCGTAGCCGAGGCCGGCATTCTTGACGGCAGCAGGGTCGAACAGGTTGCGCATGTCGACCATTGTGGTCCCTGCACCTGCGCGCTGTGCGACCTGCTCGAGATCGACCTCCGCGAATTCTGGCCACTCGGTGAACACGCAGATCACGTCGGCCCCGTCAGTGACGTCGATCAGTGCTGATGTCAGCTCGATGCCGGCCAGTGCAATCTCCTGATGGGGCGACAGTTCGCCGCACGTGGTCGGATCGAATGCCCGAATGTTGGCTCCGGCGCGGCGAAGTTCGGCGATGATTGCCATTGCTGGCGATTCGCGAAGATCGTCGGTTCCGGCCTTGAACGTCAGGCCCATCGCTCCGACCGTCACTCCGGTCAGGTTCGAATGGTGGCGACCGACGGCCCTTGCGACCTTGTCGATCATGCGGGCACGCTGTTCGTCGTTGACTTCGACTACGCCCTTCATCATCGAGAAGTTGTAGCCGTGGTCTTCGGCGATCTTGACCAACGCACGTGAGTCCTTCGGGAAGCAGGAACCACCCCAGCCGGGACCAGGATTGAGGAACTGACGGCCGATGCGCTTGTCCGAACCAATCCCCTCAACGACAGCGGTGACGTCGGCACCGACGGCTTCGCACATGGCCGCGACGGCGTTGACGAACGAGATTTTCATGGCCAAGAAGCCATTGGCCGCGTACTTGATCGTTTCGGCAGACGCTGGGTCGGTGATGATGATCGGGGTATCGATGCTGTCGTAGAGCGCTGCGACTTTTTCGGCTGCCGCTCGGTTTGCTGATCCGATGACCACACGGTCAGGTTGCAAAAAGTCGCCGACGGCGGTGCCTTCACGCAGGAACTCTGGGTTCGACACAACGAAGACGTCGTCACGCTGGAGCACCGCTTCGACCGCGAGGGTCGAGCCCACGGGGACAGTCGACTTGTTGACGACGACAGCGCCAGGCTTCAAGATCGGCGCGATTTGAGCAGCAGCTTTTTCGATGTACGACAGGTCGGCGCTGCCATCTTCGCTCTGCGGCGTCGGAACGCACAGAAACACGATGTCAGCGTCCGCTGCTGCAGCCGCTGCACCCAGGACGAACTCAAGCCGCCCTGCTGACCGGGCATCGCGAACGATCTGCTCGAGGCCGTCTTCGACGATGGGGATCTGTCCGTCATTCAGGAGGTCGACCTTGCGTTGGTCGATGTCACCACACACGACATGGTGCCCGATGTGGGCAAAGCACGCCCCTGTCGTTAATCCGACGTAGCCGGTACCAACGACACCGAGGCGGATTGCTGAGGCTGAGGCTGACATAGGTGTGAACTTTAGTGGGAGTGTCAGACGCGTTAACGCCGAGGAATACATCGGCGGTTCTTCACGTCTCTTGATCGATTCGAGAACTCAGTTGCGGGGGACCTCATTCCACGGACCGGACTTGTCGACGCGGGGTTCACCCGGCAGGCCCAGAACCTGTTCTCCCAAGATGTTTCGCATGATCTCCGAAGTGCCGCCCTCGATCGAGTTCGCCCGAACGCGAAGAAAGGCGTAGCGCAGGCCGTGCGCGGTGCCACTCACGTCGAGATCCTCCGGACGACGGAACGAGTAGTCGTACCCAATGAGCGCGTCGGCGCCAAGCAGGTTCATGCAGAACTCGTACAGCGCCTTATTCAGTTCGGAGTATGCGAGTTTCGCAATCGACATTTCCGGACCGGGGTTGCCCGAACGAGCGTTTTGGCTCGCACGCATATTGGTGAGGCGCCCGACCTCTGCCTGGACCCAGAAGTGCATGAGGCGATCCTTGGTGGCTGCGTCCTTGCGCGACTCGTCCATGGCCTCCCAGACCTGTACGGCGTCGTTGGCTGCACCACCGCGCCTGGGCGCACCGCCGCCGCCACCACCGATCGCGCTGCGCTCGTTCATGAGCGTGGTCAAACTGGCCCGCCAACCTTCACCGACAGCACCCACGCGACACGCGTCCGGCACACGCACGTCGGTTAAGTAGACCTCGTTGAACTCGGCCTCACCAGTGATCTGGCGGAGCGGTCGGACTTCGACACCTTCGGCACGCATGTCGAGGGCGAAATACGTCATCCCCTTGTGCTTCGGGGCTTCGGGATCGGTTCGGGTGACGAGCATCCCGAAGTCGGCGATGTGGGCAAGCGTGTTCCACACCTTTTGCCCGTTGACGATCCACTCGTCGCCGTCGCGCTCAGCTCGACAGCCGAGCCCAGCGAAATCGGAACCGGCACCGGGCTCAGAGAATAGCTGACACCATCGCTCTTCGCCGGTGAACATCGGACGCAAGAAGCGTTCCTTCACTGAGTCATCGCCGTGCGTGGCAATCGTGGGGCCGGCGAGCGCCATGAAGAAGCTGCTCGGATCGGTCGGCTTCGCACCCGCTGCCTTGACGCGCCGGTCGACGACACGGTTCAGCTCCGGGCGGAGGCCCATTCCGCCGTCGCCCTTGGCGAAATGGACCCAGGCAAGGCCAGCATCGAAGCGTGCTCCGCGGAACGCTACGTCGTCCATCTGCTTCGGATCGTGAGCCGCGAGCAGCGCGTCGAGCGCGTCGTTGACCAGTTGCGTCTCGGGATCGGTCGAGATCGAACTCGGGGCGGTGTCAGTGACAGTCATGTTTTGATTGTCGCAGACAGCCATTCGCGCAAAGAAGTCCGAGCGCTCGACGTTCGTCACGTTGACGGTCCCAGCCAGCCGAGCATCCACGTTTCCCGGTGCCATCGCTGAGTACGTTCGGGGCTGTGTTGCACCTCACCGTTTCCCCGAAACTCGCCGACGACAGCGCCTCGACGCTGACCGGAGCCTGCGGCTCCGAGCCGACGTTCATCTGCAAGCGGGTGTTCGAAGCCACGGACGGGAACGAAACGTTGACTCAGGTCGCCGACTGGCTCATCGGACGGCCGCTCTCGGTTCTCGCCATCGTCCTCGTCGCGTGGATCGCCACACGGGTTGCCCAGCGCTACGTTCGCCACCTCGTCAAGCGCATCGTGGCACCCGATCGCGACGCGACAGCGCGACGGCTGGCCAAAATCGGCATCGATGATCCATCGTCGTTCATTGGTACCAAGCCAGTTCCGCGGCGTGATGCTCGGGCAACGTCGATATCAGATGTGGTGGGAAGCACGATCACGGTGATGATCTGGGTCGTTGCTTTCATCTTGGTCATCGGCGAGTTCGGCTTCGATCTGGGACCGTTCATCGCCGGCGCCGGAATCGCCGGCGTGGCGCTCGGCTTCGGCGCGCAGAGCTTGGTGAAAGACTGCATTTCCGGGTTGTTCATGCTGGTCGAAGATCAGTATGGCATTGGCGACATCGTCGACCTCGGCGGGGTCATCGGTGAGGTTGAACAGGTGACGCTGAGGACGACCGTGTTGCGCAGCCTCGACGGAACGGTCTGGCACGTGCCGAACGGTGAGGTGCAGCGCGTGGGTAACAAGTCGCAACTCTGGTCGGTTGCGCTCGTCGACGTCGATGTCGCCTACGACAGCGACCTCGACGCGGCGAAGAATCTCATGCTCTCAACTGCTCTCGAGGTCTGCGCCTCCGAGAAATGGTCACCGGATGTCCTCGAGGACCCCATCGTCCTCGGTGTAGAGACCCTCGGCGCCGACGGCATCACACTCCGCATGATCGTCAAGACTTCGCCCGGCTCACAATGGGCGCTACAGCGCGAACTCCGCGAGGCCCTGAAGGCCAGCTATGACAACGCTGGAATCGAAATCCCATTCCAGCAACGTACGGTCTGGTTCCGGGGCGACACCACAGAACTCGGTCGATCTGCACCAACTGGACGCTGATGAATTGCGACGAGTGCTCGACCTGAGAGTCAACACAGCGTCAGCGGATGCCACAATGTCGCCATGTTGATCGGCATGATGGGCCTGGGCTGGGACGAGTTCGCTGCCGCACCCACTACATCGGGACTCGTCATCAGCGCTCTACTGCTTGCGGTCGACGCTGGAGCACTCTGGTATGCCGAGCTTCACCTCGCCCCGAAGCGCCCGAAACCTGTTGAAACATCCGGCGCACTGCGCCACGAGTCCCCCGCCGTTGTCAACATGCTGACGAATGACGCCGTCCTGACTGCGTCGGGCTTCCGAGCCACGGTCATCGACCTCGCAGCGCGCGGCTGGCTCCGTCTCCTTCCGCCGCTCGACGATGACGACGATCTTGGCCGCGTACGTCCCGCTGCAACGGCGTACGAGGGTGATGCATTGCTCCCGCACGAACGCCTGGTGCTCCAACATGTGATGGCACGATTCACCACCGATCGAGCGATCCCCGCACGGTTCCTGGCGGTCGACATCAAGGGTTCCTGGTGGCGTCGTTTCCGATCCTTGGTCACCGACGACGCACAACGCGCCGGCCTCGTCACTCGACGCTGGCCCATCTGGCTGCTGGCTACCCCGGGTGCCATCGTCATGCTCAGCGCATTCGTGTGGTGGGGTGCGCGCAACGGCGATGCCGAGATCGCTGTCGTTGACTCGGTCGAACGACGGGTGTGGGCAGCTGTGATCCTGGTCGGGATCGTCGCCCTCTGCTACCGGATCGTTCGGCACACCATCGACCGTCCGCTGACGCACACTGAAGCCGGCCTTGTTGCAACGCAACAGTGGTTATCTGTTCGGCAGCGACTCATTGCGGGCGACTTCGGACAGATGGCTGCAAGCTCGCTCGAAGTCGGCGACCGTCGCCTGGCCTATGCATCCGCTACCTGCCTGGCCGATGGTGCAGCCGTCGAGTTCCCGCTCGCGCGCGAAGACCACCACCGCGCATGGAGCAGTGTTGGTGCCGAGCCACGTCTTGTGCGCGTCAAGTATCCGATTCGGCTCGGCTACGGCCTCCACCCTGTGGTCGCACTCGTTGGTGGCGTCATCACGGCGTTCGTCGGCCTCAACCTCCGCCGGTTTTTTAGCGACACGGCTCGTGGTGATGCTCTCGATTCACTCTACGAGAGGTTCCCTGAGCAAGGCTGGCTGGTTGCTGATGTGGCGACCGGCCTCACGGTGCTCACCGTCATTCCGATCGTTATCGGCCTCATCGTGGCCATCTTCGGAGCAGCCGACGTGTTCAGCACAGTCGAACGTACCGGGATCGTCCTTCGAGCTCGCCGCCCCGCCGAGGTGGCACCACTCCCGCGATTCGTTCGCAAGCGGATCGAACGTGACCGCTACTCGTTGTTCGTCGCTGTTGACGACGGAAAGCAGCGCACCGTCTACGCGTGGCGTTCCGGGGAACGAAACGCCATCCCGCAGGGGGCGAACGCCACCGTTCGTGCCTCTCCGATCTTGGGCTACGTCCGGCGGGCCACGCCAGTCGGGCACCTCTTCGGCGACTGACTCAGGCGTTCTGCGATGCGCTCACCAGCTCGGTGTTGCGCTTGATTGCTGCGATGATCTCCGTGTGCCGGGGCGCCGGGAAATCGTGCCCCATGTCTGGGAACATCAGCAGCCGAGAATCTGGCACCGCACGAGCCGTTGCAACGCCGCCGCTGGGGAGAACGAGCTTGTCCATCAGCCCGTGGACGATCAATGTCGGAACGGTAACTCCGCGCAGGCCAGCGGTCCGGTCAGGGCTTGCCATGATGGCGGCTGTCTGGCGGGCTGTGCCCTTCGGTCGGAACGATCGCTCGACGCTCATTTGGGTGCGAAGAGTGTGTTCGGCGGGGTCGTAGTGCGGGCCGCTGAACAGCTTGAACATCTTGGTCGATTGCTCGGCGGCGGTCGCTTTCGTCGGCGGCTTCATCCGAACGATATTTGACAAGACCTTCGGTGCGATCCGGCCCGACTTCCGATCGCCGGGGTTCGACATAATCGAGGTTAGCGAGCGGACTCGCTGAGGGTGCTCGATGGTCAGCGTTTGGGCGATCATGCCGCCCATCGACATGCCCACGACGTGTGCTGATTCGATGCCGAGGGCATCGAGGAGGCCTGCGGCATCATTCGCCATATCGCTCAGCAGGTAACCGGTCTTCGGCGGGCGCTTGGCGAGCATGCCCATCACGGACTTCGCCTGGGACGGCGGTTCCCAGTCGAATTCAGTCGATAAGCCGATGTCGCGGTTGTCGAACGTGATGACTTGAAATCCCTGGGCCGCGAGCTGCTCTGGGAAGCCTTCCGGCCAGTCGGTAAGTTGGCCACCGAGACCCATCACAAGGAGCAGCGGATCGCCCTCACCGGTCAGTTCGTATTCGATAGTGATCCCGTTTGCTTGAACCGATGCCATCCCGGCAGGCTACGTGCAGGTGAGACCCACGCACTACAGCGCGTTGAAGAACCCGGCCTTGAGGTAGGCGCCCTCGGGGTAGGTGACAGGATGATCGATGTCGTGGCCGGTCCGCACCATCTGCCGGAGCTCGCGACCGGCTGCATCGGCGGCGTCGAGCAGCGTGGCGAAGAAGAGGTCAGATGTGACCCGACTGGAGCACGATGCCTGGACGAAGACACCGCCGGGGCGCACGAGCCGGAGCCCGATGTGCGTCAGCCGCGTGTAGGCGCGGACGGCGACGTCGATGCTCGACTGCCTCTGCGCGAACGACGGCGGGTCGATCACGACGACGTCGTAGGTCGATCCGGCGCGAGCGAGAGCAATCATGACGTCGAAGGCGTCCCCGACCTCGGTCGTGTGCTCGCAGGCCTGCACTTCGGCTCGATCGGCATTCAGGGCCATGTTCCGTTCGGCCGCTGCCAACGTTGGAGCCGAGATGTCGACGCTGTGGACCGAGCGGGCTCCGCCAGCGGCAGCATGCACGCTGAAGCCGCCGGTCGAGGCGAACACGTCGAGCACGTCGCGGCCAGCAACCAACCGGCCGAGGCGGATCCGGTTGTGGCGCTGATCGAGGAAATGACCCGTCTTTTGGCCTCTGCGCACGTCGGCTTCGAACCTGAGCCCGCCTTCCGTGAAGAGCACCGGGCTCTCGATAATCTCACCAGCGATGACATCACCGTCGTCGAATCCGTAGGTTTCGCCGCCGGCGACGTTGCGACCGAGCCTGAGCACGACCGACGAGGGCCGCATCGTGGTCTCGAGTGCAGCGAGGACCGTCCGGAGGTGCGGGAACCAGACGCTCGAGTACAACTTGACGACCAGGGCCGTGTCGTAGGCGTCGACAATCAGCCCTGGGAGACCATCGTTCTCGCCGTTGACGACGCGGTAAGCCGGCTGGCCACCGAACTCGGCATCGAGCAGTGGTTGCCTGATGGCCCGAGCTGCCTTGATCTTCGATTCCCAGAACGCCTGGTCAATGCTTGCTGTCTTGCCGGTGTGGACCATGCGCAAGGCAATGGGTCCAGCCGGGTCGTACAGGCCGATGCCGACGAATTTGCGGTCGTTGTTGAAGACGACGGCCAGGTCGCCGGTTTCGCCCTCGTGACTTGCAGAAACGATCGAATCGTCGAACACCCAGGGGTGGCCTGCGCGAACGTGGCGCAGCGCATCAGCGGTCAGTCGAACGGCAATTCGGCGCCCGCTCAGGGTGGGAAGTTGTTCGAACACACCCCCAGCGTAGGGGTGGAACGGGCTCCGTGCCCCGAACGGCCTGTCCCATTCCCCTCGGGTCAAAAGTGGGCACGGCGCTGTCGACTCGATCGTGCAGTTGGTCTTTGATCGCACCGACTTGCTACAACCAGGGGCATGACCGACTCTTCGAACTACCGCAACGCCGACCACCCCGCACTCGACGTGACAAGCCTCTTCGGGCTGTCCGGCAAGGTCGCCATCGTCACGGGCGGGTCGCGCGGCATCGGTTACATGATCGCTGCCGGCCTGGTGGCCAACGGCGTGAAGGTATACATCACGGCTCGGAAGGCCGCTGCATGCGATGCTGCAGCGGCTGAACTGAGCGAGCACGGCGAGTGCATCTCGATCCCCGGCGACATGTCGACTACCGAGGGCGTCAACGCCTTCGTCGAAGCTGTGACCGAGCAGGAACACCAGATCGACATCCTCGTCAACAATGCTGGCGCCGCATGGGGTGCCCCGCTCGGTGAGTTCCCCGATGTCGGGTTCGACAAGGTGATGGACATCAACGTCAAGGCACCGTTCATGCTGACCCAGGCCCTTCTCCCCCAACTGAAGGCCAGCGGAACGACAGAAGACCCCGCACGCGTGGTCATGATCGGCTCCATCGACGGAATCCGAGTGCCGCACGGCGACAACTACTCGTACTCGGCGTCGAAAGCCGCCATCCACATGATGACGCGCCACATGGCCGCGCATCTCGTTGGTGAGCACATCTTGCTGAACTCGATTGCACCGGGCCCGTTCCCGTCGAAGATGATGGCGTACATGCTCGAAGACGAAGAGCGCTCCGAGTTCGTCCGTAGTTCGAACCCGCGCAAACGAATCGGCACGGCACAAGACATCGCCGGTGCAGTGATCTTCCTGTCAAGCCGTGCCGGCGCCTACACGACTGGCACCGTCATCCCTGTCGACGGCGGCATCTCCACCCTGTAGAGCAGAGGTCTGCGACTGCATGATTGGTGTGACCTGGGTGATGCGGCCGCGTCGGCCCCGAGTTTGAACCTGTCGAAACCTGAGTGTGACGGCGAGACCGGTCCACAACAACGCCTGCGGCCACAGGAACTTCGTGATCAACCACGCCGACATCGCCGCAGGAAAGGCCCTCCCGCATCAGCAAGTGCTCGAAGCTCACGCCACACTCGGATGACTTTCCTCAGAAACAGGTGACATTGATCGAGGGTGTCGGCTGCACGCCAACTCAGGCAAGCTCCCGCTGTGGCAAAGCAATGGACTACCTGGTCCATCGGTCCAAGATGCGCCCCCACGATCGACGGTTCACCCCCGGTCAGCCGAAGGCGTTGACGCCGGTCAGTTCGACCGAGAGGTTCCAGAGCCGCGCGGCGTTGTCGGCGTCGACTGCGTAGGGCTTAACGCCGACGAACCGCGCGTACGGGCTGTCGGGGTCTTCGATCGGGGCGATGTCACAGTTATCGCAGTAGACCCCGCCGAGGCCATCGAGCTGCGATGACACCGCTGCCCAGGTGGACGTCGAGGCGCCCTGCTCGGGCGTCTTGAAGAGCTCGTTGAGGTTGCCCTCAGCGTCCATCCAACCCATGGCGATCATCTCTTCGTGGGGAAGGTGGCGCTGCAGCTCGGTCATGATCCCGCCGGGGTGTACAGCAAACGTACGGACGCCCGCAGCCTTGCCAAGTGCGTCGAGTTGCACGGCAAACAGTGCGTTGGCAGTCTTTGCCTGCCCGTAGGCCTGCCACTTGTCGTAGCCAGCGCTGAACTGTAGGTCGTCGTAGCGGATGTCGGACAGCTTGTGCCCGGTCGATGAGAGCACCACGACCCGGGCACCACCATCGACGAGCACCGGCCACATGCTGTTTGTCATCACGAAGTGGCCGAGGTGGTTGGTGGCGAACTGTGCTTCCCAGCCGTCGCCGACCCGCGTCTCGGGGCAGGCCATGATCGCTGCGTTGTTGATCAAGATGTCGACGGGCCGACCCGCTGCAGCCATCCGCTCACCGAAACCAGCGGCGCTTGCAAGATCGCCAAGGTCCATCTCGTCGACAGTCACCGTTCCCTTGGTGTCGCCGAGGCCGGCCAGCACTTCGCGAGCATGGTCGGGGCGTCGGGCCGGAACGATCACGTCGGCACCAGCCTCGGCGAGGCCCTTGGTGGTTTCGAAACCGAGGCCCGAGTAGCCCCCGGTGACGACAGCGAGCTTGCCTGAGAGGTCGGCATCAGCAATGACCTCGCTCGGTGTCGAACGCATTCCAAAGCCGGAGTTGAGTGGGTTCTGCAGATCTGCGGGCACCACCGGACCGTACCGCAACGCCGCAACCTGCCAAGATTCAGGAATGTCAACTCGAACATCGCACCCGGCGAGCTTTCATCCTGATGGATCCGAAACGGTGCCCGCACCGAACGGCGGACTCGCGCACCGTGCGAGTGTCGCCCACGGCGAACGGTTCGAGCGGAAGCTCTGGAAGGTGCGCGACGACGTCTGGTGCATGGTCGGAAACGGACTGTCGAATCAGACGTTCATCGAAGGCCCGGACGGACTGATCGCGATCGACACTGGCGAGTGCGTCGAGGAGATGCAGTACGCGCTGAACGCTGTCGCGAAGGAAACCGACGCCCCGGTTGTCGCGGTCATCTATACCCACTTCCACTATGTCGGGGGAACAGCTGCCGTGCGTGGAGCGGGCGACAGCGTGCCAATCTGGAGCCATGCCGGGGTTGTCGGCAACCGCGAACGAAACGGTTCAGAAGTCGGCCCTGTCGCGCGATCTGGACTCATCTATCAGTTCGGGATCACGCTGCCAGACAGCGGCCCGGACGCACTCGTCAATGTCGGCCTCGGTACAGCATTCCGCAACGCCGAACATCGACCGTTCACCGCGGGGTTCATTGAACCGACCAACACCTTCACCGAGCCGACGACCGCCACCATCGCTGGCCTGCGCGTCGAGTTCACACCGGCGCCGTCCGACGCTGACGATTCCGTCAACATCTGGTTCCCTGACCTCCAAGTCTGCGTGAACAACATCGTGTGGCCGGTGCTGTTCAACGTGTTCGCGATCCGGGGCGAGGAGTACCGAGATCCGCGAGTGTTACTGCGCGGGCTTGACCACGTCGCCTCGCTCGGCGCCGAGCACCTTGTCGGCGCACACGGCCCACCGCTGTCTGGCCGCGACCAGGTCGCTGAACAGGTCGAACGCAGCAGCGATGCGGTCCGGTTCATGTGGGATCAGACTGTGCGGGGAATCAACAAAGGCCTTGTCTCGGGCGAACTGACCGAGTTCGTGCAACTGCCTGTCGAATACTCGGCGTCGTATCTCCAAACACAGTTCTACGGTGTCGTCGAACATCACGTTCGTCAGATCCACGCTGGCCTGCGCGGCTTTTTTGACGGCGATGAGGCCAACCTCTTTCCGGTACCGCCACGAGATCGTGCCGAGAAGATGATCGCCGGGTTCGGTGGCGTCGATGCAGTTCGAGCGCAAATCAAGGTTGCGGCGGCGGACGATCTGCGCTGGGCGATCGACATGGCCACATGGTTGGCACGCGTTGCCGACGACGAATCAGGCGCTGCAGACCGGCAGCGCTTGGCCGACTTGCTTCGCACGGTTGCGCACCGGACGACGGCGGCGAACATCAGGAACTGGTGCCTCACGCGTGCCCGCCACCTCGACGGCACCATGAGCACCGACCGCTTCCACGCTCACAGATTTGATCGCGAGGCAGTCCGCCAAGGTAACCCGGGCGATGCGCTTTCCACGCTGCGGGTCATGCTCGATCCGCTGCGATGTACGGGCCAAACGATGCACGTTGCCGTCGAATTACCCGACGCGCGCGCTGGCCTCCTCGTACGGCGCGGTGTCGCGGTGCTGACCGACGGCTCAGATGCTGATGCCACCGTCAGCATGGATCGAGACACCTGGGCAGAGATCGTGACGGGGAAGATCTCGATCGCCGACGCGTTCGAGGCGGGGACGGCGACCGTTACCCCTACCTCTCCCGACCAGGTCACGACGTTCTTCAGCTGGTTTGAGCATCCTGCGTTCGAGAACGCCTGAGGGCCCAATCACCTGGGATCAGTGGTCAGGCTCGCCTGACCACGACCTCGGCGCCACGCTCCTCTGGTTCGTCGTCGAGCAGTACGTCGGGGAACCCGGGTGCGACAACAGACAAACCGGTCGCGTCTTCGAGCCGGCGGATGACGTTGTCCGACCACTCCCGCTCGCCGTAGCGCTCGGCAGCGTCGCGGAAAATATCGATCATCAGCGGGTTCATCTCCAACGGCACGCCGACCTCATCGGCGATGCTCTGGAACAGCCCGATGTCTTTCAACACAAGGTCCATCGTAAAGCTGATGTCGCGAGAGCCGTTCAGAATCATCTGACTCTCTGTCTCGTGAACGAATGAGTTGCCGCTGGAGATCTTGAACGCTTCGAACGTGGTCGCCAGGTCGATGCCTGCGGCCGCCATCGTTGTCAGCGCTTCGGTGACAGCGATGAGATTTGCGGTGGCGAGGTAGTTCGTGGCCACCTTGAGAATCGACGCTGACCCGAGGTCACCGGTGTGCAACACCCGACGACCGAGAACGGTCAGCAGTGGTAACACGCGCTCGAACGTTGCCCGATCGGTGCCCGCGAAGATCGAAATATTTCCCGTTGCAGCGCGATGACAGCCGCCCGACACCGGACAGTCGACGGCGGCACCGCCCGCTGCTGCGACGAGGGCACCGAGCCGTGTGATTTCGGCAGAGTCGGTGGTCGACATCTCCATCCAGACCGTGCCGGGGAGCCATGCTGCGAGGAGGCCATCGTCGGCTTCTAGCACGGCAGCCGATGCGGCAGGCGAGGGCAGGCAGGTGATAATCACATCGCAGGTCGCCGCCAACTCCGCAGGCGTCGCTGCCGAGCGTGCACCACGACTGACGAAGTCAGCAACGAGGTCGTCGTCAAGGTCGCGGACCGCAAGGTTGACGCCATTACGCAGTAGCGAGCCAGCGAGCTTGCCGCCAACGTTTCCGAGGCCGACGAAACCGACGGCAAGTGATGTGAGATCGAGGGTGTTGTTGTTCATGCGACGAGCACGATAGGACCTGCGGCGACCACCTCGGCGTCCCACGCCTCGCGAGCGAACACGGTTCGCACGTCATCGACGAACGAGTCCAACGGGTGAATCGGAAAGTCCGGATCGAACGAGTTCTGGTCCCATCGAGAGCAGAACTCGACACATAGGTCGAACCACGGGTGATCACGAAATTCTTCGCGCCCGTTTCGGTCACCATTGAGGTGGTGGGCGTAGTAATAGCTCTGGAAGACACCGTGTTGTTCGATCACCCAGGCGACTTCCTCGCGCACGTAGGGCCGCAGCACGCTCGCGGCGTACGCCGAGTGGTTGTAAGGGGCAAGCTCATCGCCAATGTCGTGGAGCAGCGCAGCGACAACCCAGTCGATATCGGCACCGTCGAGGCGTGCGCGAGTCGCCGCCTGCAGCGAGTGTTCGAGCCGAGTGATCTGGTAGCCGCCGAGCGAGTCGTCGAGCCGTTCCAGTACGCCGATCAGGCGATCGGCTAGGCCGCGCGCATGGGTCCGTTCAAATCCGTCGAGCAACGAGTAGTCGGCCGCCGTTCCGTGCTGCATCTCCGTAAATGAGACGACGCGTTCTTCGGTCGTTGACGGTTCGTTCATTCGTGTCGCTTCCGTTCGTTGAGCCGGCGCCAGGCGAGCGTCCAAGCGGTCAGCGGACCGTCGTGGTCGATGTAACACCCTTGCAGGTGGCGGGCGCCACGAGTCGGATCGAATGCCGTCCGGCCGTGCAGTACTCGATGGTTGTCGACAACGACAACATCGCCAGAACGCATCCGGTAGTTCAGTTGACGGGTGGGATCGTTCAGTGCCGCAGCAAGCCAGCGACGCCCGCGGTAGTACACGTCAAGGAGGTCAGCGTCGACATACGGTGCGAAGTCAAGCCGGGGTGAGAACCGCATCTGCCGAAACGTCCCATCGGCAGCTCGTTCGATCAGCGGACCGTCAGCGCGCTTCATGTCCGACCCGATGTCATAGCGAAACTCGATCGGCAAGGTCGTGAGCACTGCGTGGGCTTCGGGATCAGCTTCGGCGAGAGCATCTGCAGCTGCCAAGCCATCGACCATCGTTGAAGCCCCGCCGGGGGCATCGTTGAGAATCGCGTGAAGGAATTGCAGGCCAGGTACCGGCGCCCGGTAGGGCTGATCGGTGTGGGCCGACAACGCCACCGGGGTGTATGCCAGATCGACGGGTCGTGGTTCGGTGCGCACGTCGAAGAGCTCGCCGAAGTTGGTTGCAGAGATCCTTCCGAACGGGCGAGTGATCTCCCGGAGTGCACCCACCTCTGCAGGCGTGTTGGTCAAGACGAAGCAGCCGAGTTCGAAGAACGTGCTGAGTGCTGCAATGAGCGCCTCCTCCGAGGTCGAAGGGTCACAGAGTTCCCGGTAGTCGACCAGTGGCACCGCCGTGTCGCAGGAGGTCCAAGGGCGTGGAGCCGGACGAGGAACGTCGGCGTGGGCCGAGCCTTCCACACCAATGAGTTGCAAGATCGATGACAACTCAAACTCGACCCGCTCGACGTTACTGAAGTCAACCAGTACTGCAGGTCCGAGCTGCTCGACGCCAACCACTTCCAGGTCGACCGGCACATCGAGCGGCTCCCACAGTCGCTGTCTGTTGGTCGCGTCGACATGAGCGCTGAGGCGTTCGAGTAGCTGCAAGGGGTGGATCAAATGTCCACCTACCTGCAACCGCCCGCGCTCGGCGGAACACATGATGGCTCGTTTGGTTGCGGCACACACAGCTCCATTGTCCACGTCCGCTACCGATCGTGACAGACGTTTATTCGGCAGAGTGCCATACTCTGTTGTTATGACTCGCAAGAATCTGCAGGTTGGGGCGACGGCATGAGGCAGCTCGTTCGTCAGGTCGATCGCCTGCAACGGCTGGCTGTGTTCGAAGCGGCAGCGCGACTCGGTTCTCTGTCTGCGGCCGGTCGCGAGTTAGGCATCGCTCAGCCGGCGGTGACCCGTCAGATCAAACAGCTCGAGACTGCACTCGATACTGCTCTGTTCGATCGGCAGTCGAACCGCGTGGCCCTCACTGCTGCCGGGCGGGCCCTCGCCGACAGCCTTGACGTCAGCTTTGCTGCCATCGAGCACACCCTGTCTGAGGTCACTGACACCGACGACACCTTTGTTCTGGCTATGCCGCCCGGTTTCGCTCAGCAACTTGTGCTTCCCGCACTCGATTCGCTTCAGCAGGCGCTCGGCGATCGCGACCTCCGCCTGTGGCTCTACGACCGCGAATCAGAACTGGCGAACGGCTCGTTCGACGCCGCTGTTCGCGTCTCAACCGAGTCATGGCCGGGCCACGAAGAAGTTGCACTGTTTGGCGAGTCGGTGTTCCCGATTGCGACACCGAGCCTGGCTGCAGCACACGGCTTGCACTCGGCGAGCCCTGCCGCTGATGTTCTCGCGGCGCCATTGCTGCACATGGACTCGGCCGACCGGCCCTGGATGTCGTGGGCTGATTGGCTCGAACGCTTCGACCTTCGCCTCACACCAAGCCGTGGGCGCGTTGAGTTCAACAGTTACCCGAGCGTCTTGCAAGCAGTGATGCTCGGCCGAGGTGTGGCGCTCGGATGGGCCGGACTCCTCGATGAACTCCTCGACGGCGAGGCGCTGGTTGTGGTCGGCCCCACGGTCAGCACAGACCGGCAATACACCGTGACCTGGCCGAGCCGACGCCCCAGCAGCGCCGTTACAGCAACGGTGGCTTGGCTTACTCAGACCGGCACCGCCCGGAATCAGTAATCGGATCGAGCGCAGGGTCAGGGCCCGATCGGTCGACGACGAAACCGAGATCGACACCAATCAACTCGGCTAACGCTTCAAACAGAGCCGCCGGGTAACCAGGTGCCAGGTAAGAGATCAGCCGCACCGGGGCCAGGCTAGAACCCGCTCATCGAGGCGGGTGCCGATCGCACCAGCCGTGGCAGAACCCACGCGGTGCGAACCCAACCGCTGGCCGTACGGTTCGCCGAGTGGAAACCGAAGCGGCGCCGACACGCCACAGCCGTGTCGACCGGCAAGCGTTCATCGATGCGATCCCCCTACTGATTCCCGCCGTCCCATTTGGCTTCGTCCTCGGCTTGGCGATGACCAAGTCTGAAATGCCACTGTGGGCTGCCTGGCTCAGCTCTCCCCTGGTGTTTGCCGGTGCCGCCCAGCTCACGATGGTCACTCTTGCCGGCACGGCATCACTCTGGGCGATCATCTCCGCAGTGCTCGTGATCAACAGCCGTCATGTCATGTACAGCGCTGCGCTGGCATCGATGTTCCGTGCACAACCGAGGTGGTTCCGCTGGGTCGGCCCGTTCATGCTCATTGATCAGGTGTTCGCACTGGCGATGCTGCGATCCGACCGAGAACCCGACTCATTTCGTCGCTACTACGTCACAACGATGGTGTTGTTCGCCACCACCTGGAACGTCGCTGTCCCGCTCGGCATGGTGATTGGCCCGATCATCCCCGAGGCATGGCGCCTTGACTTTGCGCCCGTGGTCATGTTCACCGGGTTGGCACTTTTCGCAATCAAGCGCGTTCCCGCCGGTATCGCTGCGCTGGTCGGCGGATCCGTCTCGCTCCTTGCAGCTGGGTTGTCCGACCGTCTCGGCATTCTCGTCGGAGCGGTCTGCGGCCTGGTCGCAGGAGCGATTGCAGAGCAACGGATCACAGCCCTGACGATTCAACGGGAGGTCGACCAGTGAGCAACCGCGCGGCACTCCTCGTACTCGTCGCAGCCACGCTCGGCACCTACGCCTTCCGGGCCGGGCTGATCCTGTTGCTGGCCGACCGAACACTTCCGGTCGTGGTCGAACGAGCACTCCAGAACGTTGGACCGGCAGTCCTCGCAGCTTTGACCGTCAACCTGGCAGTTGGCGGCGATGGTGGCACAAGCGTCGACATCGATGCGATCGAACTGGCGTCACTCGGGCTGGCGGCCGTTGTCGGCGTACGAACCAAAAACCTTGTGTTCATGCTGATCGTCGGCATGGCGACACTGCTTCTCCTGACCGAGATCTTCTCGTCTTGATCCAGCAATCAGGTGGCGAACCAACCGATCATTGCCGGAGTGCCGATGTTCGACGACTGGGTCTCGCCCGACACCATCAGGATGATTCGTGCTGAGCGAACGCCCTCGGTTACACGAGCGTGAAGGTGACTCCGCCGATGCGGTGCGCCTCGCCGACTCGGTCGCGGTCACTGGCTACCAGGTCGACACCATCGAGGCCTTCGCCGCGCTCAGCCGCTGAGACAAATCGCACGGCGGTCCGAAGGCCGAGTTCCTGCCAACGTGCCGACATTGCGTCGGGGTCAACTGCGCCCACCGTGACGCCGGCAATTGCGGCCACGACGGTGCCGTCTTGGTTTGGCTGCCACGTGGGGCCCGCCCAGGTCCAGCTGCCCTGCGGGATCGGCTGATCGAGCGAAGCAATCACCCCACCGACATCACGGGGGTGCAGGTGGCGACCGCGGATCGTCGGGAAATCACCTGCCCAAATGATTCGAGTGTCGTGCGCTGCGAGGTGTTCGAGCCGATCATCGAGATCATCGACTTCATAGATAGCCATGTACCCGCCGTCACCGTTGCGCTTCTCGAGCAGGCGGCCGCCAGCGGTGTCAGGCTTCGTCGGTGACACGACTTCGAGGAACTGATCGCCGATCACCATCAATGCGTTGTGGAGGCCGAACTCACCGACTCCAGGATCGTTGAAGCAAACGGTCAAGCCGAGCGTGTCGCAGAGTTCACTGACAACGTCAGCGAGATCGTGGGCGACGAGGGCAACCTGGCGAAGACGGATCATGCAAGAACGCTACGAACAGTGCGCTACGTCGAGCGAGTCGGCGCACCACTACGGTCGCTGACCATGAGCGATGACACGTCGGTTCGCCATCCGGAGTTGGGGTTTTACACGTTGGCCGGCGCGCCGGAATCGCCCCGTGACCTGATCGACGAGGTACGCCACGCCGAAGAACTCGGCCTCGGCGCCGTGTTCATCTCCGAACGCTTCAACATCAAGGAGGCATTCACCCTGTCGGGCGCAGTCGGCGCAGTGTCGAACCACATCAAAATCATTACTGGCGCCACCAACCACAACACTCGCCACCCGATTGTCACTGCCGCTCATGCCACGACGATGCACCGACTGACCGGTGGCCGCTTTTCACTCGGCATCGGCCGCGGCATCGCTCCTCTGTTCGATGCGTACGGCATCGACCGCATCACGACCGCACAAATGGAAGACTTCGCCGGGGTGATGCGACGCCTCTGGCACGGCGAGACGATCATTGGCCACGACGGCCCGATCGGTACGTACCCGGTACTCCGGCTCGACCCGACCTTCGACGAAGACATCGACCTGTCGATCGTGGCCTTCGGGCCGAACACGCTCGAACTCGGCGGCCGAGCATTCGACAACGTCATCCTTCACACTTTTTTCTCTGACGAGACAGTCCACCGTTGCGTCGCGACGGTCAAGCAGGCTGCCGAACGGGCCGGTCGCGACCCGAGCGAAGTCACGGTCTGGTCTTGCTATGCCACCGTCGGCGACCACATCGACGAGCCGCTGAGGCTCAAGAAGACGGCTGGTCGCCTCGCCACCTATCTCCAGGCGTATGGCGACCTGATGGTCACGACGAACAACTGGGACCCGGAGCTACTGGCCACTTTCCGTGCCGACCACATGGTGCAGAGCATCAAGGGAGCGATCGACGCGGTGGCAACAACCGAACAGCTCGAACACATCGCCACCCTGCTCCCAGCCGAATGGCTTGCACCGGCAGCCACCGGCTCGGCCAAGCAATGTGCCGCAGCAGTTCGCCGCCAGCTGTCGCTCGGCGCGGATGCCGTCATCATGCACGGCGCGACACCGACTGAACTCGCCCCGATTGTTGCCGCCTACTGAACTTGTCAGTCGGAGTTCAGCACTCGGCCCCGCTACGTCTGACACACTGCGCCAATGGCAACACTGGTGCTCACCGTCATTGGCAACGACACGTCCGGACTCGTCGACGCACTCGCCGGCCCCATTGCGCGCCATGGCGGCAGCTGGGACCGCAGCCACATGGCGCGCCTCGCCGGCCAGTTTGCGGGCATCGTTGTCGTTTCCGTACCCGACGAGAACGTCACAGCCCTCCAGGCCAGTCTCGACAGCCTCAATGCCCAGGGCCTCCTGGATGTGCAGGTGGCGATTGCTTCGTCGTCAACTGAAGACGGGCCGCCCGAGAACCTGCTGCGTCTCGAGCTCATTGGCCAGGACCGCCCCGGAATCATCAGCGAAATCTCGGCAGCACTCGCAACCCGCAACGTGAGCATCCTCGAACTCGAAACCAACACGACGTCGGCTCCAATGTCGGGCGAGCCTCTGTTCGAAGCAAAGGCCACGCTACGAGTTCCGAACGAACTGCCGCTCGATCAACTCCGCGAAACACTTGAAGACATCGCCAACGAGTTGATGGTCGACCTCGACCTTCGGCCAGAATAAGCCGGTAGAACTTCAGCACACCGAGAGTTTCGGAAAGGGGGCGAACATGCATGACAACGACAACGAGCGCGACCGGATTCGGTTGACACAGTTCAGTCACGGCGCCGGTTGAGGCTGCAAACTCGCCCCTGGCGAACTGGCGCACGTCGTGCGCCATCTCGAAACCGATCATCCTGACGAACTCCTCGTCGGCACTGACACCGGCGACGACGCCGCAGTGTGGAAACTCGACGACGACCGAGCAATCGTCTCCACTGCCGACTTCATCACCCCGGTGGTCGATGATGCGCGCACCTGGGGCCAAGTGGCTGCTGCGAACAGCGTGTCCGATATCTATGCAATGGGTGGCCGCCCGCTCTTCGCGCTCAACCTCGTCGGTTGGCCCAAAGACGCACTGCCGATCGAGTTGCTGTCCGAGCTCCTCGCTGGCGGGCAAGACATCGCAACGGCTGGCGGTTTCGTCATCGTCGGCGGACACACAATCGATGATCCCGAACCAAAGTACGGCATGTCAGTCACCGGCGAGGTCCATCCTGACCGCATCCTGACCAACGCCGGGCTTCGCCCAGGGCAAGACATCATTCTGACCAAGGCGTTGGGCGTCGGCGTACTGACCACCGCGATCAAGTCTGGTACGGCGACCGAGGCACAAGCCGCTGGCGCTGTTGCTTCCATGATTCGACTGAACGACGTCGGCTGCCGCGTCGCCCTCAGTGCCGGCGCCACTGGCTGCACAGATGTCACCGGGTTCGGTCTGCTCGGCCACTTGGGCCGCATGTCGCTCGAATCACATGTCTCCACGACGATCGAGTTCGATGCCGTGCCATTTCTCAGCGGCGCTGTTGACCACGCCGAGGCAGGGGTCATGCCCGGCGGGTCGCGACGCAATCTTGAGTGGGGCATGGACTTCCTCGACGCCGGTAGCCACGGCGAGATACATCAACTGTTGATCGCTGACGCACAAACTTCAGGCGGCCTGGTCTTCGGAGTCGACCCCGGTGAAACCGCTGCTGTGCTCGCCGAACTCGCTGCCACCGGGCATCGAGCTGCCCGCATCGGTTCAACCACCGGCGGCACGCCCGGCCTCATCCTCCGCTGAGTTCAGGCGACCAGCGCGCTGCGCTGAGCACTGAGCCCTCATTCAGCAACCACATTGACGTCGCTTCGTCAGCGCGCTCGACGACGCTCTGGACGCTTGTTCCGTACGTCACCGGCCCGACGAACTCCATTTCCGCACGGCCACGTCGCGACGTCGTTCCGTTGAGCGATTCTTCGACGAACGCCCAATTTGCGGCATTGTTGACGTGATCGAACGGGTCGAGATCGGCCCGCCTGACAGACCATGGGATGGCACTGGCCAGACCGATCGGCGCCGCAAGCGCGAGCCGTGCCGAGACTTTCCGACCATCGCATGCCGGGCCGTAGGCATTGATGAACTGCTGTGTCAGCGCCGCCGGCCGGCCGGTATCCGTAGCGACCTGGACCCAGATGCTCACGGTCGCGATAGCGGCACCGAGCGATCCGGCAAGGATCGTTGTTCGTTCCGCCCAGCTTCGGCCGAGGCCCGTGCAGTACGTCGTCACCGCGAGAACCTCGTCGAGCACTGCTGGCTGGCGCACATCGATCATCGAACGCCGCACCACCCATCCCCAGGCGCCGTCGAGTTCGGCATCTGCTGCATCATCGCTCGCGATGTCTTGCAGGTAGCGCGCCGTTGCATCAAGGCGCAGTTCCCCACGCGGATCGACGTCGCCGAGCCGGACCTTTCGTTCCGCATGGAATCGTCGGCCGACCGCTGGCGGATCGAGCAGTTCGGAAGCTCCGGAGATAGCGGCCATCCGATGAGCGTGGCAGATACCGCAGCGGATACCGGCTTCGCGCCCGAGCCCGTTTTCTGTGACCGCGCCTGTCACCCACTGCTGTCATTCATTGGGTATCCCTGCACCGACCGACCGCTGAGGTTGACGACGCACTCGTACAATACGCTTGGAGCATGCTGATCATCGCCGGAACCCTCGTTACCCAACCAGGAGGACGTGCTGCGTTCCTCGATGCGGTGCAACCCATGGTCGCCGCAACTCTCAACGAGGCCGGTTGCCGGGAATACGCCTTCTCCCCCGACCCGAACGACAACACCCGCATCATGCTCTACGAGTTGTGGGACGATCAGGCATCGCTTGATGCTCACTTCGCCAGCGACCATATGGCCGCATGGCAGGAGACCCGCAAGGGCCTTGCCCTCGCCAGCAGAAACATCAACAAGTACATGATCGACTCCGTGGAGTCACTTGGATGAGCAACGGCGCCGTTGTCAAAAATCACACCGAAACCCGCGATCCGATTTTCGGCTGCATGGACAATTGGTACCTGCACCTCAAAGGCAACCTCGACGGCGGCCTCGAGTCGATGCTTCACCCTGACGTTGTCTTCCTGTCGCCGGTCGTGTTCACCCCGCAGGAGGGTCGCGACATCACCATGCTGTACCTCACTGCTGCGGGTGGAACGCTCGGTGGCGATGCCGACGTCGAAACAAAGGCGGCCGAATCGGGCTCCGGCGAGTTCGGCTACATCAAGACGATCCTGCAGGGCCATCACGCCATGCTCGAATTCGAAACCACGGTCGAAGGTAAGTACGTCAACGGCGTCGACATCATCACGTGCAACGACGACGGCATCATCACCGAGTTCAAGGTGATGATGCGGCCGCTCCAGGCCGTCAACGCGGTGCATGCCCAAATGGGCGCAATGCTCGAACGTCTCGCGAAGGGCTAACGCCCTCTGCCCATGGTCAACCTGCTTTGCGTCGGAGACCTCAATGCCGACCTGGCGATCTCGCTTGCCGACGACCTCATCATCGGCTCCGACACCGACGGCACTGTTGAGATGCACGGCGGCGGTTCTGCCGCGAACGTCGCCGTTTGGGCTGCGCGGACCGGATCGACCGTCGGATTTGTCGGTGTGGTCGGCGATGACGATCTCGGCACGTTCCTCGTCGATGGCCTCGTGCAGGCCGGTGTCGACGCGCACGTCATCCGACGGGCTGGAGCGTCAACCCGCGCAGTTGCAGCGATCGTCGGCCCCGACGGGAACCGGTCGTTGGTCTCTGACCTCAGCGGGCAAACCGCGCTTGTCGACGGCGACGTCGATGCCAATCACCTGGCAGCAGCCTCGTGGTTGCATCTGACCGGATACACCTTCTTGACCGAGCAGAGTCGTTCGCTCTTCGTGCATCTCACGATGCAGGCAACCGATCTCGGCATCCCCTGGTCAATCGATCCATCGGCGGCGCAACTCATCCGGGCCCGGTCTGACGTCGCGTCGGCGCGAGCAGCATTCAACGGTTGTGCTGTCATGTTCCCGAGCGACGACGAAGCAACTCTCCTGGCCGATGTTGACAACCCGGTGACGGCCGCCGACTCGCTCCTCGACCTCGCAGACTGCGTCGTCGTCACGCGTGGCGCCGATGGAGCAACTGTTGCTCGGCGCGGCTACCCGACATTCTCGGTCCCAGCAGCGCCGACTGAACTCTGCAACACACTGGGCTGCGGCGATGCGTTCGCAGCCGGGTTCCTGATCGCCCGCATTCGTGGCGGTAACGACCGGGTCTGTGTAGCAGCAGCTACCGCGACAGCCGCCCAAGCAGCGCGCCTGCCGTCGGCGCGCTGATATTCCACAACTGCTCGGCGCTGCAATCGAGCCGGTAGGTTCGCCCACATGATCGCTGAACACTTTGACGTTCTCGTGGTTGGTGCCGGCATCTCCGGCATCGCTGCGGGTTACCACCTTCAGCAGAACTGCCCTGACCGGTCGTACGCGATCCTCGAAGGTCGCCCATCGCTCGGCGGCACGTGGGACCTCTTCCGCTACCCCGGTGTGCGTTCGGACAGCGACATGCATACGCTTGGTTACAGCTTCCGGCCCTGGACCGAAGCGAAGTCGATCGCCGACGGCCCGTCGATCTTGCAGTACGTCAAAGACACTGCCGCCGAGTTCGGCATCGACAAGCAAATGCGGTTCGATCATCAAGTCGGCGCTGCATCATGGTCGAGCAACACGACAACATGGACCCTCAGCGTGCAGGTCGGCCCAAAGGGCGAGCAGCAGCCAGTCGAGTACACCTGCAACTACCTCTTCATGTGTTCGGGCTACTACAGCTACACGGGTGGCTACGAACCCGAGTTCGCTGGCGCCGACCAGTTCGCAGGGCAAGTCGTCCACCCGCAGAAGTGGCCCGAGCACCTCAACTACAAGGGCAAACGGGTCGTCGTGATCGGTTCGGGTGCCACGGCGATGACACTCGTGCCAGCGATGGCCAAAGATGCCGACCACGTCACGATGTTGCAGCGCTCCCCCACCTACGTGGTGTCACGCCCGTCCATTGACCCGGTCGCGAACTGGCTGCGCAAGGTGCTGCCCGACCGTGTGGCCTACAACATCACACGCTGGAAGAACTCCACGATGGGCGAGTTCTTTTACAAGCAGACGCGCAGTAAGCCCGAGAAGGTTAAGGGCCAACTGCTCGGGCTCATCCGCAAGGAACTGCCCGACGAAATGGTCGACGAACACTTCACTCCTGCCTACAACCCGTGGGACCAGCGGCTGTGCCTCATCCCCGACAGCGACCTTTTCACAGCGCTGAACTCCGACGCCGCATCGGTCGTCACCGCTGAGATCGACACGTTTACCGAAACGGGTATCAAGCTCACCAACGGCGAGCATCTCGATGCCGACATCATCGTCACAGCCACTGGCCTGCAGCTTGTGACTATTGGCGACATGGACTTCAGCGTCGATGGCGAGCCGGTCGACTTCTCGAAGACCTGGACATACAAGGGCATTGCGTACTCCGACGTGCCGAACCTGGCGTCGTCGTTCGGTTACATCAATGCGTCGTGGACACTGCGCGCCGACATCACGTGCGAATGGGTGTGCCGTCTTCTCAACCACATGGCTGCAAGCGGCACCACCCAGGCGACTCCGCGGTTGCGACCTGGAGATGCCGATATGGCCGAGCGCCCGTTCATCGATGACTTCTCGTCCGGCTACATGCAACGAATGATGCCGCTCCTCCCCCGCCAGGGTGATCAGGCGCCGTGGCTGAACCCGCAGCGCTACAGCGCCGACAAGAAGCTGATCGCCCAGGCACCGATCGTCGACGGCGCAATGCGCTTCACAAGCGCAGCCCGCGTCACAACCTCCGCCTAAAAAGTCCACTCCACCTCGGGTCAAAAGTGGACATCAGTGTCCGTTCTACCTCGGGTGAGAAGTGGACATTCACTCAGTCGTTCAGGAAGTCGACGCACCGCTGCCCCCCCCCGGGTGAGGCCTTGTCGAGCCCGAGCTCGTCGATCTGTTCCAGTGCGAGAACGAGTTCTGACCACGCTCGGTCCTCTGGCCGCATGGGATCGTGCGAGAAGTCGCAGTCCTGATCATCGTCATCGAGCGAGAGCCCGACTTCGCAGTCGGCGGGCGTCAGCTGAAGTGCCGGTTGAGCGTCCGGCGCCACTTGTTCGACGGCAGGGTGGGGTAGAGCGCTGCGAGGCCGGTCGAACACTTACTGATCTTCACGGGGCGATGCCCGTGAGCCCACATCCATCGGTCGACAGGGCTGGATGCTGTTGGCGACTTCGACTCGACGATCATCGCGTCGATCGACGTACTGCGGCCATCGGTTGCGGTGCACACCAGCGCACAATCGATCGTGGCGCGAGTGCCCGATGTTTCGTGGACGATCGTCGACCGCCTGTACGCCGTGGTCAACACTGGTTCGAGCCATGTTTCGCTCAGCACCTCATCGCTCACCGGGACATCCGACGACGCAAGGGCCATCCGCAGGAACCGACGGCCCTCGGCAGTGAGCAGGCTGCTGTCGTCGATGTGGTAGTCGAGCCGTTCCTTGACGGTGCGACCGCGCCCATCTTTGGTCTTCACCTCGAGCATCGCCTGCCCCGAGTCTTCGTAGACCCTTGTCCGCACCTTGAAGCGTCGGCGTCGGCCGGTGGCTGCCGCGTGGTGGAGGTCGAAGTCGGGCGTGTCGAAGTACACCGAACGGTATTCGAACGTTCGTAGACCATCAATCTGCAGGACCCGCAAGTCGGCGGCGAGATCGCCGAGGAGAAAATCAACCGTGGCCTGGTCGACCACATACTTCCGGTCGTTGCGAACATGAAGCGCGGCGATGACGTCGAGGCCTGCGAGTGAGATCGGCGTCAGTTCGTCGACCGTGACCGACGCCGATGTACTCACGTCGAGCGGCGGTCTTCGGGCAGGCGGAATCGGACGTCGACCGAAGTCGTGTCGGAGACGAGGTCAACCTTCTTCACCTTGAGTCGGGTGATATCGGCTCCCAGCAGCTTTTCGAGGTGGGCGTGCAAGGCAACCTCGTCGGTGAACGCCGAGTCGAGCGTCACGTTCTGGTGTCGAACTCCAGCAAACAGGCCCGGATGGTCGACGATGAACAGCGTCGCGACGATCGCTGCCATCAACGTTGGGGCGATCCAATCGGGCGTCACGCGGATACCACCCAGCAGGCCCAGCGCGAGCGCAGAAAAATAGTAGGCCACTTCTTCCTGATCGAGCTCTTGCGAGCGGAGCCGGATGATCGAAAGCACGCCGAACAGGCCCAGCCCGAGCCCTGCGGTGACGTCGGCGCGTGACAGGACCGTGGCCACGGCGACCACGCCAACGTTGATGCTCATAATCGACAGCACCATGTCGGGGCGGCGATATCGCGGAAAGTACACGAGAAACGTGAGGACGAGCACGGCGACAGCGTCAGCGCCGAGCAGTGTCAAATCAGACATGGCAGGCGTCCTTACAGATGGCTTTGTGGGCGGCGGAGATCATCGGCCGTCAGTTTCTCTTGCGGCATCAATGTTAGAAATCATCTTGGCCATGGCCTCGCGCCACGCTGATACCGGCTGACCGTCGGCGTGCGTTGCCTCGGCCTCGGCCACGAGATCTTCGATCTGTGTCGACCACTGCGCAATGCGCTCGTCGACGCTTTCCTTCGAGAACGGACCAGCAACAAACTCGGCCCGTGCTGCATCGAACTCGTCAGTGAGCTGGCTGATCGGCCCGATGAGCGGATCACAGGCCGCCGACTTCTGCGGCAGGTTGAGGCCACCAAAAAAGAAGATGGCGCAGTCGTCGGTAATGTCGCCAAACCGGTCAGCGATCTGCGTCACTGATCCGGTGACACCGCTCGACCCAAGGTTGTCGAAGGCATTGTCAAGGTCCCAGGGAAGCATGGTGAGTTGGCCAGTTGTCGGGTTCTCGTACCAGTAGAAGTTGTGCGGGTTGCAACCGTCGAAGCAATACCAGTGCAGCGCTCCGTCGTCGTTTCGAATAGCGCGATCAACCACCATCGTGCGGACGAATAGGTCGACGTCTATCCAGCGGTCGATCACCCCGATCTCGGTGCCGGGTTCTGAGTCGGCAAGTTCCTGGGCGAACTGGCGAATCATGTCGGCGGTCGGGTCTTCGTCCTCGTTGGTCTTCAGGCCGTCGATGAACTCATCTGCGTTTCGTGGCGTTCCGTCAGGGTTGAAAGGCCAGACCTCTTTGTAGAGGTTGCCGCTGCCGTCATCGAAATTCTCGCGAGTGAAGCGACCATCGATCTGTTCGGTGAGGGCAAACAGTCCGACGAACTCACCGTTGATTTCGACGCGTGCATGCGTCGAGCGCGGGACCGGCACACCCATTTCACGGAACAGCCAGTAGCCAAGCCGCTCGTGCATCTTCGTCGTGTCGAGATTCTGCGAATGCAACTGCACCTTCTTGACGCCGTAGAACGTGTCGTCGCCATCTTCCCAGTTCATCTTCAGCTTCATCGACAACTTGGTACAGGTCTTCGCTCCGCTCGGGTCGAACGCGTTGGGTCCATTGGTGCAGAACAGGAAGGCACCGACTGAGCCCTTGTAGCGAACCCCGATCGGGCCGATCGTCTCACCATCAAAAGTTAAACTGCCTTCGACGTACTCCTCGGCCGTCGGGTCTGCGTCAAGCTCCGCGAGCTTGTCGACGTCGAGATCGATCGCGAAGGTGTGCACGACGGCTGGGTCGAACAGAACGTCTGACGACTCGGACTCGTACCGGGCCAGAGCGACGGGCTCGCCGTCAGCCTCCGGTGCTGGTTGGTCGGCAGTTGCCACTGCGGCATCTGGCTCCGGCGGCGCAATAGATTGCTGCGTGGCGTCGTCGACCAGCGACGTTGCTTCGTCGCTGTTCTGTGGTGTATCGCTCGACGAGCAGCTCGCCGCCAGCAGCGCAGCTGCAACGGCGACTCCAACCCACACTCTTGTTCCGCTCAGCATTCAGACCGACTGTAGTGAAGTCGTTCGTTCAACTTCCGTTCAGGCCGTGTTTACCTGCACAGTGCAGCATGCTCGGCCGAGCCGTCTCGAAACACCGCTGCCTTCTACTCTTGCACCATGGCAGCAGGCAGCAGCAACAGCACTCCGTTCGATACAGCGAAGATGACCGCCAACACACGGTCGCAGGTGTCGATGGCCGAGCACTGCAAGATCTCGATCGACGAGGCCGAGTTTGGTCGGGTCAAGTTGTCGATGCCGAAGGACGGCAATACAAATCACATCGGCACCATTTACGCCGGCGCGTTGTACACGCTCGCCGAGATCCCTGGCGGCACGCTTTTCTCGACCACGTTCGACAGCAGCCGCTACTACCCGATTATCAAAGAGCAGAACATCCGCTTCCGCCGGCCGGCCACGACCGACATCACTGTCGAGATGACGATGACCGCCGACGAGGCCGCCGAAATCGCTGCCACGGCCGATCGCGACGGTAAGGCCGACTACGACCGAATTGTTGAACTGATCGACACCGATGGGACTGTCGTGGCGATCAGCACGAATAGCTACCAGATGCGCACGTTCGGCACCTGAACACCATCGGGCTCATCTGAATCTCGGCTACTGGGCACCGCTGACGCGGATACCGTCGGCAGCATGTCTGAACACGCTGCCGAAAAATCACTGCACACCACCGTCGCCGAGCGCCTGATCGATGGACGCTCATCGGTCGGCCAGCCGCACCTCTCGCCCGACGGCACGCGTGTCGCCTTCGTCGTCGCCACGACCAACCTCGAGAAAAACACCAGCATCAGCCGTATCTGGATCGACGATGCACCCGTTTCATCTGGCGATCATGACGGCAATCCCACGTGGGCGCCAGACGGCCGCTTCCTTGCCTTCACGTCGAGGCGCAACGATCAGAACGGACCGAACAAGGGCGAGTCGACGCTCCACATCATGCCGATCGCTCAGCCGGGCGAGACACGTCAGCTCTGCTCGATGCCTGACGGCCTCGGCGACCTGGCCTGGTCACCTGATGGCGCGACGATCGCGTTCACCAGCCGCACACAGGATGATCGTTACACCAAGGAGAGCGTTGCTTGGCAGGCCCCTCGCAAGGTCGAACGTTTCTTCAGCCGCCTGAACGGCGAAGACTGGGTCTTCGACCGCCCGCAGCACATCTACGCGATCGCTGCCAATGGCACCGGAGCGCCACGCAACCTGACCTCTGGCGAGTTCCAGCACGGCAGCCCCGCATGGCTGCCCGACTCGTCGGGCCTCGTCATCTCGGCGCAGCGCCACGACACCTGGGACACCGACCTCGCCAGCGACCTGTACTTCCTTCCGGCCGACGCCGACACAAACTCTGAAGACATCCGCTGCCTCACCGCTCACGACGGCACGTACGACATGCCCTCCGTGTCGCCCGATGGCACCAGCGTTGCGTTTATCGGCGCCGGCGAATTGGAGACGCTGTCGCAAAACTTCAAGGTCGGTGTGATCCCAATTTCATCCGACGGTCTCGCTGAGTCCGGCTTCACATGGGCATCAGCTGGCCTCGATCGGACTTTCCTGTGCATGGCCGGCCCCCAAGCACCGGTCTGGGAGAACAACAGCACACTGCTCGCAACCGCAGAAGACCGTGGAGACACGCACCTGTTCCGTGTCACCGGCGACGGTTCCACTGGCCCGGTGGCGCTCACATCGGGTCAGATCACCGTGCACAGCTACAGCACGGCCGCGGGCACGACCGCGACAGCACGATCGACGATCGACCACACCCCCGAGCTGTATGTCGGCGACGACAAGCGCACCTCGGTTGGCGATGCCCTCGCTGCCCAGCTCCTCGGCTGGGAGAAGTTCGCAACGCCAACAGCCGACGGCACTGACGAAATCGACTGCTGGATCATGCGCCCCGCCGACTTCGACGAATCACAGACCTACCCCGTACTCCTCAACGTGCACGGCGGGCCATTCACCCAGTACGGCGACTTCTTCTTTGACGAGGCGCAAATGCAAGCCGCGGCCGGCTTCGTGGTTGTGCTCGGCAACCCGCGTGGCGGCAGCGGCCGGCACACCGCATGGGGCCAGGCCATCCTCGGCCCGAAGCACCAGCACACACCGGGCTCCGGCTGGGGCCACCTTGATGTCGATGATGTCCTGTCGATTCTCGACGGAGCACTCGACAACTACGCCTTCTGCGACCGGAGACGTGTTGGCATGATCGGCGGCTCATACGGCGGTTTTATGGCCACGTGGCTCGCTGCCAACCACGGCGAACGCTTCAAGGGCATCTGCTCTGAGCGTGCGGTCAACAACCTCGTGTCAGAGGAATGGTCGAGCGACATCGCCACGGCGTTCCGCACCGAGCACGGCCCGTCGCACATCGACGACGTCGACGTCTACGCCAACCATTCCCCGATCAAAGACGTCCGCAAGATCAACGTGCCCATGCTCCTCATTCACTCCGAAGAAGACTGGCGCTGTCCGATCATCCAGGCCGAAGAGCTGTGGGTGGCCCTCAAGCTGCTTGGCAAGGAAGTCGACTTTTACCGCTTCGCCGGCGAGAACCACGAGCTCTCGCGCAGTGGCTCCCCCGTCCACCGCGTCCAGCGAGCCGAGATCATCCTCGACTGGTTCGCCTCCAAACTCGCCTGAAAAACCGCGCTTCCCGTTTTTGTGTGAGCGATAGCGGCGACGTTTCCCGGAATCGCTCACACAAAAACCGGGCGCCTCGGCCTCTTGGCGCGGCAGGCGCGGCGGCTACATTCGGCGGCATGTCGAAGATTTCACTCATTGCCAAGTTGACCGCCGCTGAAGGAAAGGGCGCTGAGCTTGAAGCCGTGCTCGCCGAAGTCGTTACCGCAGCCGAAGAAGAGGCCGGCCTCGAGATCTACAGCGCCCACAAAGACTCTGCTCACGAAGGCGTGTACTACTTCTTCGAGCTCTACACCGACGGCGACGCACTCGGCGTCCACGGCAAGGGCGACGGCATGAAAGCTGCCATGGGCAAGTTTGCTGGTCTCCTCGGCGGCCGACCCGAGATCACGATGATGAACCCGGTCGTCGCCAAAGGCATGGACATCTAATTTCGCTCTGATGCGTCGCCAAGTTGCACTCACGGTCGCTCTGTTCATCGCCGCTGCCGCGTGCGGCAGTGGCAGCGGCAACGAGAACGCCGTCGATTCAACGGCCACGCCCGTAACAGGGGTCCCAACCACCGGGGCCCCTGTCACCGCAATACCAGTGACTGATCCGCCTGTCGCTGAAGCCGAGACCGCTGCGCCTTCAGCGACAGAACCAGCAACCATCGGCGCGCCCTCTACCACTGCTGCGCCAGCGCTCGGTATCGGCCCAGCAACTGTCGAGGCGCTCCTTGCGTTAGCGACGCCGATCAACCTGTCTCACGCCGGTGGCGACCAGGCCGCTCCGCACTCGACGATGTTCGCCTTCCGTGAGGGAGTACTCGCCGGTGCAGATGCACTTGAGATGGATGTACAGCTCACTGGCGATGGTGTGTTGATCGTTCAGCACGACGACACCGTCGACAAGTCGACCAATACCACCGGCCCAGTCGCCGGTGTAACGCTCGAAGAAATCCAAACGCTCGACAATGCGTACTGGTTCTCGCCCGCGTGCTGGCCGTGCCGAGACCGACCCGTTGAGGAGTACATCTATCGGGGCATCCGCACGGGCGATGTTGCGCCGCCCGAGGGCTACTCCGCCGATGATTTCCGGGTCATCACATTCCGCGAGGTCGCCGAGGCGTTCCCCAACTTGGTGCTCGATGTCGAGATCAAGGGTTCGTTCCCCGACGCAGTCCCGGTGGCCGAGCGGTTGGCTGCCGAGATCGCCGAACTTGGGCTCACCGATCGCACGATCGTTGTGTCGTTCGACGACGACCTCATTGATGTGTTCCACAAGCTCGCACCGGATGTTGCCGTCAGCCCCGGTCTCACTCGACTCACCGCGTGGTTTCTGAACGGCACCGAGATTGAGCCGTACTTCGAAGTCTTCCAGGTACCGCCGTTCCAGGGCGACATCCAAGTTGTCGATGCTGCGACCGTGCAACGGGTGCACGACGAGGGCCGTGAGGTCTGGGTCTGGCCGGACGATGCGTCAACGCAGGAGAACGCTGAGTTCTACGGCCGCCTGATCGATTACGGCGTCGACGGCATCATCACCGGCCGCCCGGCCGCACTGGTCGAGGCACTGTCGAACTGAACTAGCCAGGCCATTGGCCGTCGGTCACTGACAGTGAACGGGCGAGCATTTCGGCCATCCATACGGCCCTGTGCGGCCATCCTGGTCGCAGGAACGCTGCTGCTCACCGCATGCGGTGGGGGTAGCGATGCCGATTCTTCCGAGTCGGTCGCACCTGAGTCCATCGCCGCCGCGACGGACTCGAGCTTTAACGACGCCGACGTCGCTTTTGCTCAAGGCATGATCCCGCATCACGCACAGGCAGTCGACATGGCCTCTCTTGCACTCCAGCCCGAATCTGGAGCGAGCGCAGAAATCCAGGCGTTGGCGACGGCAATTCAGAGTGCTCAGGATCCGGAAATCGAGACAATGACTCAGTGGTTGCAGACCTGGGGGCAGTCGATGGAGATGCCGGGCATGGACGGCATGGACGGCATGCACAGCATGGACGCGATGGACGGCATGATGACGGAGGAGCAAATGGCTTCCCTCGCAGGCCTGTCCGGCCCGGCCTTTGACGCGGAGTGGGCGACGATGATGATTGCGCATCATCAAGGTGCGATCACCCAGGCCGAAACCGTCAAGGCGTCCGGCGCCGACCCCGAGGTGCTTGCGCTGGCCGACCAAATCATCAGCGCTCAGCAAGCAGAAATTGCCCAGTTGCAAGCGTTGTTGGCTGGCTGATCGGGTTGTCCGACACAGCGTAGAATCAGTCAATGTTCCTCGTCATGAAGGCCGCTGATCGGCGTGTCCTCCAAAAGGTTGCGGCGTTGATCGTCATCGCCGTGGTGACATTGGCCGGATTATCGTTCGGTCAATCTGTGAGCGCGCACACAGATTTCGCGGGCTCAACGCCATCGAACGGCGAGGTCGTTACTGACCCGATCACCCTGGTGACATTGGTCTTCACCGGCGAATCGGAAGAGGCTGGCGAAGGATTCGTCATTCTCGACGCGAGCGGCCAGGTACGCGCTCCCATCGCTGTGTCGAGCCTCGACAACAAAGTCTTCACACTCACCTTCGATCCACCGCTTGCTGGCGGTGAGATCGGGGTGAAGTGGAGTGTGCGCGCCCCTGATGCCCACCCGATCGAAGGTGTGTTCTCGTTCACCGTCTCGGCTCCATCACCCGCTGGTGCGACGTCAGCGACCGTGCCGGCAACAACGATCGATGTCAGCACAACGGCAACCAGCAACTCGGACATGTCGCAGATGAGCGCCGACGGCTCGATGTCGATGGATGAGATGATGTCGATGGAAGAGTTTCTCGCCGTCGATTCGGCACGACCCGGCGAGTCGCAAGCCACGATCGGCCGGCTCTTCAGCTTCGCCGGGATTGCAATGGCCATCGGTGGGATCGCCTTCGCCGCGACGACTCTCCGTGGAGACTCGACCGAGATCCGGTCGTTCGTGAACACCGTGAGGATCGTTGGGGGCGCCATCACCATCGGCGCAGCCATCGAGTACGGCGGCGTCGCCCGAATCGCCGGCGAGCCCCTCCTCGGCTACTGGACGTCGTCACCCGGTTTTGCAACGGTCCTGCGGATGCTCGCTGGTCTTGCAATCGCTGCTGGCCTCGCGGCGACGACCGTCGGGATCCGGCCGTCACGGAAACTCAAGCCCCTCTCGTCGGCGCCAAACACGACCGGAGGTCTCGAAAAGTCGGCGGTTTCTGGGAACCACAGAGCCCCCAGCCGCGGCAACAGCCAGTGAGCCGGCGCGTGCCGAACGAGACGCTCAGCGGAGCCCAAGATCGGCCGTACGACGCGCCATATCGCTTCACTGATCCCGGGCTGGTCATGGCGCGCCAGCGGGCAGCCGAAAATTCTTTTGACAGGCCGACAGAGGCGATAACCCGGCTGCCGCGGCGACCCGAACCGAAGCCGACGCGGCAACGCCAAGCAGTGACTCACAAGCAAAACGATGCGGTGGACCGTTCACGCAACACATCCACGGAACCGGCCAGACGGTGGATTACAGATCGCTCATCGGCACTGGCCTTCGCCGGATGCGGTGCCGCCGTGATTTCGTTCTGGTTCGACGGCCATACCGTCTCTCAGGGCTTCCGGCCGCTCCACGCGATTGCCAACAGCGTGCATGTCGTAGCCGGGTCGGTCTGGATGGGTGGCGTCGTCGCGTTGGGTGCAGTGATCGTTGCCGGGCTGATCATGGCCGTCTCCGTGCTCGACTCAGTCGGTGAGCTCAACGGGACCGAATGGGGCCAGGTTCTGCTGCTCAAGACTGCAGCTGCAGGCTTGGCGATCGTCGGCGGCGCCTACAACCACTTCCGACTTCTGCCTGCGCTCGACGCCGACCCCGACGACCCGATGCTTCATGAGCAGTTGCGGTCCGTCATCACTGCGGAGGCAATCATCTTGTGCTTTGTCGTGGTGGTCACGGCCTGGCTCGTTTCGTCGGCCACCTAGCATCAGTTCGCGGTTCTGGTTGCACTGGTCTCTCGGTTCGCATGGTGCCCGAGAAAAGGACAAGACCGCAAGCCGTGGAGCCTGCGGTCTTGAGTGTCGAAGATGGGACTTGAACCCACACGCCCATTAATAGGGCACTAGCACCTCAAGCTAGCGCGTCTGCCAATTCCGCCACTTCGACGTGGTGTTGAGCCTGCAAGGTTAGCGCAGCCCGAAGCTCGCTACACCCGCTCCAACAGGAAACTCACACCAACGAGGGTGAAGATCCAAATGAGCGCGAGAACGAACGTCATGCGATTCAGGTTGCGCTCAGCAGCCGTCGACCCAAGCGCTGCACCACCGCCGCCACCGAACATGTCGGAAAGGCCTCCGCCCCGACCGCTGTGCATCAAGATGCCAGCAATTAGGCCGAACATGGAACCCACGTTCAGAATCAGAGTGATGTACAGCATGGCGTCGCGCACGGGGCAAAACCCTAGCGCCCCGTGAGGCCTTTGCGAGTGCACGAATCACCCATCTGGCAGCCAACGTTTCCGGCGATACGTCCATGTCGGATCGATCGCCTCCGGCGGCTGCACCATTTCGTCGATCCCCAACGTGACGGACCGATCGTCAAGCAGTTCGACAAGCTCCTGGAACTCCCTCAGGGCCTCACATTGATCGACCAGCAAATATCGCCTTCGGCCGACCTTCACTGCCATTCCGCCCGGCGTGAGGCCCTTCAGCGCCCCTGCGATCACCGGACGTGTACGAGTGATCTGGCCAACGCGATCCCAGGGGATGAAATGACGTCGTAGGAGCGGTCGGCGTTGCACGCCGTCGGTCGTGAACGTCGACGCCACCGGCGAGTCGAAGAGCACCGAAGCGAGAAATACCGAACCCAGCACCAAGATGATGACTGCGATGGCCGCTCCCCCACTGTTGATCGTCGTTACCAGACCCACGCCGAACACGAAGAGTGCACCAGCGGAACTCAAGACCAGGCTCTTCCACGACGAGTGGAGCGTCACCGATTCGCGTGGGCCGTCGGCGTCAGCCGCCATGGAGCACAGCTCAGTTCTTGGTCGAAACCTGAGCCTCGCGGCCCAGTTCCTTCACGCGTTCCAACAGGGTCTCGCCCGCCTGGAGCGGGAAATGACACGACACCTGATGGCCGGTTGCGATCTCAACCAGCCCAGGCGTGTCTGTTTTGCACTTGTCTTGTGCCACAGGGCAACGCGGGTGGAACCGGCAACCCGACGGCGGGTTGGCCGGGCTCGGCACATCACCCTGCAGGATGATGCGAGTACGTGACCGCTCACGCCGCGGGTCGGCAACCGGCACAGCCGACAACAGTGACTGCGTGTACGGGTGCGCAGGGTTGTCGTAGAGGGAATCCTTGTTGGCCACCTCGGCGATACGGCCGAGGTACATCACCGCGACACGGTCACTCGTGTGGCGGACCACCGAAAGGTCGTGAGCAATGAAGATGAACGACAGGTCGTACTCGTCTTGGATCTCGTCGAGCAGGTTGAGTACCTGCGCCTGGATCGACACGTCGAGTGCCGACACGGGCTCGTCGAGAACAATCACCTTTGGACGAAGCGCAAGCGAACGAGCGATGCCAATGCGCTGACGCTGGCCTCCGGAGAACTCGTGCGGGTACCGGTTGCCGTGCTCGGCCAGCAGGCCGACACGCTCAAGCAGGTCACCGACACGCTGGCGGGCCTCTTTCTTGGGGACCCCGTGGATGACCATCGGCTCGCTGACAATGTCGCGGATCGGCAAACGCGGGTTGAGCGACGCGTACGGGTCCTGAAAAACCATCTGCAAATCACGGCGCAGTTCACGCAAACGGCCCTTCGAAGCCAACGTGACATCTTCGGTGCCGAACATGACCGTGCCCGACGTGGGCTCAACCAGGCGCAACAGCGAACGCCCAAGCGTGCTCTTGCCACAACCCGACTCGCCGACGACACCGAGTGTCTCGTGCTGGAACAAGTCGAGGTTCACACCCGACACTGCCTGCACGGCGCCAACCTGACGACGGAACACGCCAGCACGGATCGGGAACTCTTTGACGAGGTCACGGATCTTCAGGATCGGTTCACGGGCACCAATGCCATCGAGTGCACCACTGTCGAGTGTCTGGTCAGTGCGGCTCATGATGCATCTCCAGCTGAGGCGCCGGCGGGCGCAGGAAGTTCAAGGGCGAGCGCACAGCGGCTCGTGTGGTTCACGCCGACCGAGATCCGCGGCGGCACCTCCGTGGCGCACACGTCTTGCGCGAACTTGCAGCGAGGACGGAACGCACACCCCACCAATGGGTTGAGCAGGCTCGGCGGGTTGCCCGGAATCGGACTGAGCTCTTCGTTCAAACCGTCGATATCAGGGATCGACTCAAGCAGTGCCCGCGTGTACGGGTTCTGCGACTCATAGAAGATCTGGTCAATCGACCCGGTCTCCATCAAGCGGCTCGCATACATGACCTGCACGCGGTCAGCCGACCCGGCGACGAGGCCGAGGTCATGCGTGATCAGCATCATCGCCGAACCCGTTTCGGCCTGAACCTCGTGAAGCACTTCCATGACCTGGGCCTGGACCGTGACGTCAAGCGCCGTGGTGGGCTCGTCGGCAATCAGCAGTTTGGGGTCGTTAGCGATCGCCATCGCGATCATCGCTCGTTGGCGCATCCCGCCCGAGTACTCATGGGGGTACTGCGACACGCGCTGCTTCGGCTCGGGAACACCGACCAGTTTCAACAGGTCGACAGCTTTCGTCCAGGCCTCTTGCTTGGACACCGAGCTGTCATGAACACGGATGGTCTCGACGATCTGATTGCCAACCGAGAACACCGGGTTCATCGCGGTCATCGGATCCTGGAAGATCATGGCGACGTCGCTGCCACGGATCGCACGCATGTCGCGGTCGCTCATGTTGAGCAGGTCGTGCCCGTCGAAGTTGACGTTGCCCGTGATGATCGTGTTCTCAGGATGCAGCCGCATCAGGGCAAGCGCCGTGACGGACTTACCTGAGCCGGACTCACCGACAACGGCAAGCACCTCGCCAGGGAAGATCTCGAAGTTGATGTCAGTCGCTGCCTGAACAATGCCCGACCTCGTGGCAAAGCCGACGTTCAGGTTTTCGACAGTGAGGAGTGGTTGTGTCATGAGCTCGTCCTGTCCGCTCGTGCACCGGCGGTGTTGTGAGCGCTGGCCTTCGGCATCTGCTTGCGGGCCTTCTTGGCCGCCTTCTTCACCTGCTGGGTTTCTTTACTGTCAGCACCAGCTGCTCGGGGGTCAAGTGCGTCACGCAAACCGTCACCGAGGAAGTTGACGCACAACACAATCAACACGATGAAGATGCCAGGCGTCAAGACTCGGAGCGGATCGCTGTCGATGTCGCCCTTTGCGTCACGCACCAATGTTCCGAGTGAGGCGTTCGGGGGCTTAACGCCAAGGCCGAGGAACGACAGCGTCGATTCGAGCACGATGACCGAACCGACCAACAGTGTGATCTCGACGGCGATGGCGCCCATGACATTGGGAAGCAAGTGACGGGCCAGGATGCGCGCGTGCGATGCCCCAGCGGCCTTGGCCGCCAGGATGTATTCCTGCTCCTTAATAGACAGGATCACGCCACGCACCACTCGTGCAATACGGGTCCACAGCAGGCCCGCGAGCACCAGGGCCAGGCCCCACTTGCCGGCGCCGTACTTGTTGGCAAAGACGGACAACACGATGAGCGCAGGAACGGTGAGGATCAGGTTGACCAAGTTGGTCACGACGATGTCCCACAACTTGCCGAAGTAGCCGGCAAGTGCGCCCAGGACCGTTCCGACGGTGGTGGCGACGAAGGCCGCGATAACACCGATCTGCATCGAATACCAGCCGCCTTGGGCTGTACGCACAAACAGGTCGCGGCCAATTTCATCGGTTCCGAACCAGTGCTCAGCCGACGGGCCCTGCTTGCGGTCACGAACGTTGCGCTGGTCGAACTCCCACTCGCTGAACATTGGTCCGACGAGGAACAACACCACGAGCAGCACAAGGCCGATCGCACCAATGAGCGCGAGCTTGTGCCCAAAGAAACGTTCCCGGGCCAACTGCCCGAACGTCTTCGGCCTTTCCGACAGGCCTTCGGCGTCGGCGACGGCGACTTTTTGTGGCGTCGATGTTGGCTCCGAATCGGAGCCTGGACGAATGTCTGGATCGGCCATGTCAGTACCTCAGCCGAGCCGGATTCGTGGGTCGAGGATGCCGTACAGGACATCGGCAAGCAAATTGAACACCACCGTGATGATCCCCGTGAACATCACAATCGCCATCAAGAGGTCGAGATCGGCATCACCGAGCGCCCTGAGGAAGGCCTGGCCAATGCCCGGCCACGAGAAGATCGACTCGGTGACGACCGAACCGCTGAGTAGCGCCGAGAAGCCGAGCGCCCACAGCGTGACGAGCGGAATCAATCCGTTTCGCAGGGCGTGTTTCCACACCACTGTGCGTTCACTGAGCCCCTTGGCTCGAGCAGTGCGGATGTAATCCTGGTTGAGGGTTTCAAGCATTGACGAACGGCCGAAGCGGCTATCGGCGGCGATGCCCAAGATGGCGAGTGACGTTGCTGGCAGCGTCACGTCACGCAGTAACTGAAAGAAATTCTCGCCCGTCTTGCGGCCGGTATTGAATGGCTTCAAGCCGGTCCACTGTTCGAACTTCACGGCGAAGACGACCTGCAGGATCAGGGCGAGCACGAAGGACGGCATTGCAAAGCCAATGAAGCTCAGACCGGTGAAGGTGTAGTCGCCGACCGAGTACTGGCGACGAGCCGAGTAGACCGACAGCAGCAGCGACAGCACAGCACCGAGAATGAATGCGGGAATAGCGACCATGGCGGTGTTCCAACCACGAGTCTTCATCACCTCAACAACGGGCTCGCCGATCGAACTGGAATCGCCGAAGTCGCCGCGCAGCAGGTCGCCGAAATAGGTGAACGGTCGGATGAAGATATTCGTGTCGAGGTTGTACTGCTGCTCGATTCGATCGAACCCCTCCTGACATCGCGGGAGGCAGATGTAGAACTCAGAAAGCGGATCAACGGTGGCTGAAACCATGACGTGAACCAGATACATCGCGAGAACGAGCAGCGGGATGGCAATGAGCACACGCCGTGTGACATAGGCAAACAAGGTATCGACTGACCTGTCTGAAGAAGGAGCGAATAGGAAGTGGACGGACCGTACAACACAACGCAGGTTGCGAGAAACCGATCCGGAACCCAGACCGGGGCCTCGCCGAAGCGAGACCCCGATCCAATGCGTATACAGATATTCAGATATTCAGCTGATCAGCCGGCGAACTGGAAGTCCGCAACGTTGGTCAACGGGCCTGCGCCCTGTGCATCAGGAGCAATGCCAGCCTGGCTGAGATCCGATGTGAAGCCGTAGAACGACGGCTTCTGCGTCAGCGGCAGCATGAACAGGCCGTTCTCGGGATCAAGTTCGAGCGTCGTGACGTAACGATCGATCACGTTGTAGCAAGCGGCGCGCTCTGCGTCATCGACGGTTGCGTCGCACTCGTCAGCCTTGGCTTCGAATTCGGCGTTGGCGAACCCGTACGGGTTGTTCTCGCCACCGGCACGGTACGAAGCAATCTGGCCACCGGGCCACGGTCCACCGACCCATGCAAACTGAGTGATGTCCCAGATACCGCAGTTGCCTTCGGCGCCGCCACTGACTGCGCAAGCGATTGCATCTTCTGAGAACGGAACCTCACCGAAGTAGGCGCCGCCCTGGACGTTGTCGATGACGATGTCGATGCCGGCATCCTTCATCTGCGCCTGGATGAGCTCCTGCTGGATCTCACGCAGACGGTTGCCGCCGGTTGTGCCGACACGGAGTGTCAGAACGCCGGATAAAGGGTGTTCGAAGATGCCGTCACCGTTCAGGGTATAGCCAGCGCCTTCGAGGGCTGCAATTGCCGAATCGACGTCGCCTGCACCGTAGCCAGCGTCGCCAGCATGGTTCTCGTATGTGCTCTGGTTGGACAGCCACATCGTGTTGCCGAGACCCTCAGCGGGGAGAGAAACGCCGAACAGCGGCGTGTACAGGCCGGCCATGACTTCCGTCTTGTCCATCGAGAAGGCGAGTGCTTCACGAACGGCAGGCTTGGACAGGTGCACATTATTGAGGTTGAGGCCCCAGTGCTCGAAGACCGGGCCGGCCGACGATGCCACCGTGAAGTCGTCGCTCGAAGCGAGGTCTTCGAAGGCGAGCTGCGGCTGGGTCATGACGATCTGTGCTTCGCCGGCCTTCAGCGCGTTGATCTGCGCATCGGTGTCGGTGACGAAGTTGATCTGCACGCCGTCAACGAAGGCAATGCCGTCGTTCTGAGCGTCGGGGCTGTTCGAGCCGTTGTACGCATCGTTGCGCACGAGGTCCATCTGGACGCCCTTGTTCCACGAGCTGAAAATCATCGCACCTGAGGAGACAATGGTGTCGCCGCTCGGCGTGGTCCAGTCACGGAGGCCGTCGTTGAGTTCGGCTGCAGCGACGGCTGGGTCGGCGTCGAACTGATGCATCGGGTAGATCTCGTTACCGACACCCTGGTAGCCAGCAAAGAAGCTCGACCAGGTGATCGAGAACTCAGTCGAGCTGCTCACCGTGATGTCAGTGATGCTGTCGAGACCGGTGCGGTCGCCGAGGAGGTAGATGTAGACGGGGTTGCCGTCTTCGTCTTCGCCGTCAGAGGCGAGAAGCACGTCGAGGGTCCACTTGACGTCGTCAGCGGTGAGGTCGTCACCGTCGCTCCACACGAGACCGTCACGGAGCGTGTATGCGCCGGTAACCGTGCCGTCATCATTCGTGGTGAGTGTTGCCCCACCGTCGAGGAGTTCGGGGTAGTACTCGGTCGAACCCGAGATGCCGTACAGACCTTCGATCATCGCGGAACGGATCCAGGACGTGATCGACAGGTTGTTTTCCGGGTCGTCCAAGTGGAGATCCGGCGGCTCTTGCTCGTGCGCCCAGACGAGGGTGTTGCCACCGCTCGCAGCGGGTGCGTCGTCTTCGGCGGGTGCGTCGGTCGCCGCGGGTGCGTCGTCCTCGGCAGGTGCGTCGGTTTCGGTGGGTGCGTCGTCTTCAGCCGGTGCTTCAGTTCCGGTGGGTGCGTCGCCGGAGCTGGTGTCGTCACTGCCGCAAGCGGCGAAGACGAGCGCTGTTGCTGCTGTCAGGGCGAGGAGCTTGTTGCCCCGTCGGGTGGTGTTCACGTATTTGTCCTCCTGGATATGGAATACCGAAGGGGAGGCAGTTGGCAGATTTAGGAACCGCCTGCAACTCGCGAGTTGCAGTGTTCGGCCTTTTCTGAGTCTGAGGTCTCCTCCCCGGTGACCTCAGCGAATCCGAACATAACACCGATCACTACCGACAAGATCCACAAACAAGTCAGCTATGTGACAATTCATGAAAATGAAGAGTGGCTAGGAGTTTGCCACATCTTATTTAGACCGAATCAGGGGCGCTGAACTGAACGAGCCGTGCAAATTCATCCGGATCAAGGCTGGCGCCGCCGACGAGTGCGCCATCAATGTCGGCCTGACCCATGAGTTCTGCAGCGTTGGCCGCCTTGACGGACCCGCCGTACTGGATGCGAACGGCGTCGGCCGTCACGTCGTCGGTCATCTCGCGCAACTTCTGACGGATGGCGTGGCAGACCGACTGTGCATCTTCAGCAGTTGCGGTCTTGCCAGTACCGATTGCCCAAATCGGCTCATACGCGACAACCAATGCTGCGATTTGTTCGTTGCTGCGACCAGTCAGCGCAGCTTCGATCTGGCCGAGTACCTTCGACTCGGTCTCGCCCAACTCGCGCTCGTCGAGCGTCTCGCCGCAGCACACGATCGGAACCATGTTGTGCTGCTGAATCGCGGCAACCTTCTTATTGACCATCTCGTCGGTCTCGCCGAAGATCTCCCGTCGCTCGCTGTGTCCGACGACGATGTATGCAACGTTGAGTTTCTCGAGGAACGCCGGCGACACCTCACCAGTGAACGCTCCGCTGTCTTCCCAGTGGCAATGCTGCGCGCCGAGGAACACGTCGAGTCTTTCGCTGTCGATCAGCGTCTGCACGCTGCGGATGTCGGTAAATGGCACGTGGATCGACACATCGACCTGGTCAAAAATTTTCTTCGGCAACAGGTAGTGCAGTTTCTGAACGGTCTGGATCGCCTCGAAGTGATTGAGGTTCATCTTCCAGTTACCGGAGATCAAGGGCTTGCGGTTTGCCATAGTAGATGTCAGTTCTGTGAGTTGCGGAGTGCTTCAAGGCCCGGGAGATCACCGTTCTCAAGGAGTTCGAGGCTGGCCCCTCCCCCGGTGGAGACATGATCGACCTCGTCGTCGAGACAGAACTTTGCGAGCGCCGCAGCCGAATCGCCGCCACCGACAACCGTGAACGCCTTGGTCTCGGCCATCGCCTGCGCAACCGTCCGTGTTCCCGATTCGAATCGCTCGTCTTCGAACATCCCCATCGGACCGTTCCAAAACACCATACGAGCGTCCATGATCACATCGGTGAATGCGGCCGCCGAGCCGGGCCCGATGTCGTAGCCGATCGAGCCTTCGCCGAGGCGGCTGCCGAACTGCGCAAAGTTGCCCTGCGCATCGACACCGGTGATGTCGTCAGGCAGGTGAATGGTCTTGCCGAGTTCAGCCGCCTTCGCCAGGAGCGCCTTGCACACGTCGATCTGGTCGGGCTCATGCAGCGAGGCGCCGACCGGCTTGCCCTGTGCTGCGAAGAAGGTGAAGCACATCGCTCCACCGATGATGATCTCGTCGACGATTTCGAGCAACGCTCCGATCACACCGAGCTTGTCGGAGACCTTCGCGCCGCCAAGCACCGCGACGAACGGGTGCTTCGGCTTGTTGCGCAGGCCCAGCAGCACCTGCACTTCCTTCTCGAGGAGGCGACCCATCGCTGCGGGCACGTGTTGCGGCGGGCCGACGATCGATGCGTGGGAACGGTGCGAGGCACCGAACGCGTCGTTCACGTAACCGTCGATGCTCTTCCCATCGGATCCAGCGATCAACTGCGCAACGAACTCATCGCTGTTTCCGGTCTCGCCTGCGTCGAACCTGAGGTTCTCCAGCAATTCGACATCGGGTGCGAGTTCGGCGAGCCGAGCCTGAACCGGGCCCATCGAGTACTTCGGATTCGGTTCGGTCCATCCATCAGCGAAGGGACGGCCAAGGTGGCTCGCACACACAACGTTCGCTCCGCGTTCGGTCAACCATTCGATGGTCGGTAGCGCTGCTCGGATCCGGAAATCGTCGGTGATGACCACCGTTCCGTCGTCGACAAAGACGAGCGGAACGTTAAAGTCGGTCCGGACGAAGATGCGCTTACCCGACAAGCCACCGAGGCGGAGTTCGAGGTCTTCGAGGCGTGGGATGTCACTCATGATGATGCAAGCGTTTCAGTTAGAGTCCGACCCCAACTGAAACGGGAGCGTTCTCAGCGCTTGGCCGTTTTGGCAACTTTGGAGCCCGTAAACATGGCCATGTCGACGAGGCGGTTCGAGTAGCCCCATTCGTTGTCGTACCAGCCGTTGACCTTGACCATCTTGCCCAGCGCTTGCGTCATACCGGCGTCGAAAGTGCAGCTCGACGGGTCGGTGACGATGTCGCTCGACACGATTGGGTCGTCGGTGTAGCTGAGGACGTCTTTCAGCGGACCAGACTTGGCAGCCTTCTTGAAAGCGGCGTTGATCTCTTCGACCGTTGCCTTCTTCTTCAGATTGGCCGTGAAGTCGGTCAGTGAGCCGGTCGGCAGGGGCACGCGGAGTGAGCCGCCGTCGAGCTTGCCCTTCATCGACTCCATCACCAGTGCGGTCGCACGTGCCGCGCCGGTCGTCGTCGGGATGATGTTGATCGCTGCGGCGCGGGCACGACGGAGGTCGCTGTGCGGGCCATCGACCAGAGCCTGGTCGCCGGTGTAGGCGTGGACCGTGGTCATCAGGCCTTCGACGACGCCGAAGTTGTCGTCAAGCACCTTGACGAGCGGGACGATGCAGTTGGTCGTGCAGCTGGCATTCGAGATCACCTTGTGCTGGCTGATCCGGAAGTCCTTGTGGTTCACGCCGTAGACGAACGTGGCGTCGGCTTCGGAGCAGGGCGCCGAGACGATGACGAGTGGCGCGCCGGCGTCGAGGTGTGCGCCAGCAGCTCCACGCGAGTTGAAGAAGCCGGTCGATTCGATCACGACGTCAACACCGAGTTCGCCCCATGGCAGATCGGCCGGGTTCCGCTCGCTCAGTACCTTGAGGGTGTCATCGCCAACCTTGAGGCCACCCTTGACGACGGTCACCTCTTCGGGGAATCGGCCGAGCACCGAGTCGTACTTCAGGAGATGAGCCATTTGATCCAGCGACCCAAGGTCGTTCACCGCGACAAAGTCGATGTCGACACCCTGCGCTTTTGCCGCGCGGAAGAAGTTCCGGCCGATACGGCCGAAGCCATTGATGCCGACGCGAACTGTCATGTGATGAATCCCTTGATCGTGGTGAAAGGTGAAGGCTCCCGAGTGGAACGTTCGACGCACCGGGTGCGCATGGCCGACTGTAGCGGGCGCGGGCATGGCCGATCCGGCTTCGGTGTCGTTGTTCGAAAACGAGCGATTCAGCGCGCTAGATCGCGGTGCGCCGCACGCACCGCGACGCCGTCCGACCGGAGCCGGCCTGCGAGTTCTTCAGCAACGGCGACCGAGCGGTGCCGCCCGCCGGTGCAGCCGATCGCGACAGTCAGATAACTGCGGCCTTCGGACTCGTACTGCGGCAGCAGGCTCGACAGCAGATCGTGGATGCGATCGACGAAGTCGCTACCGGACGATGTCTCGAGCACATAGTCGCTCACAGCCGGATCGTGCCCGGTGAGCGGCCGCAGCCCTTCGTCCCAGTGCGGGTTCGGCAGGAAGCGCACATCAAGCACCATGTCGGCGTCGAGCGGCAGACCGTGCTTAAACCCGAAGCTCTCGACTGCCACCTGTAACCGTGATTCGGTGCCATGGTCAAACGCCTGGAGAATCCGGTCCTTGAGCTGATGGACGTTCAGGTCGGTGGTGTCAATGATGAGGTCGGCGCTGCCACGAACCTTGTCGAGCTGCTTCCGTTCCAGCTCGATCGATTCGACCAAGCCGTCAGCCTGAGCTGCCAGCGGGTGGCGGCGACGCGTGGCGTCATACCGCTTGACGAGCTGTGCGGTTGTTGTGTCGAGGAACAGCACACGTACGTTGTGTCCGTCGGCGCGAAGTTCGGCGACCTTGCTCAGCACGTTGGCGTGATCGCGACCGCCGACGAGGGCCAGCTTCGCGATCTCACTTCCCGGCTTCGCAGCCAAATCGACGAAGGTACTGACGAGCGCTGTCGGCAGGTTGTCGATGACGAACCAACCGAGATCCTCAAGCACATTAGCCGCCCCCGAGCGTCCCGCTCCCGACAATCCGGAGATGAGGACGATCTCGGCCATTGGGCCAATCTACAGGCCCCGACAAGCTGCCGCTGGCAGGGCTCAGTCAGCCGTCCAGACCGCTTCGCTCGTGTATCGGAGGGGCGAACCCGTCCGCACTTCATCGGCCGGCCGACTTGCGCCATGATATGGACATGTACGACATCGTGATTCGCAACGGCACGATCATCGACGGGACCAACACCGAGCCCTACCTCGGTGAGCTCGCGATCGACGGCGACACGATCGTCGCCGTCGGGCCACCCGGCACCGTCACCGCTGGCGGTCGTCGAGAGATCGACGCCGACGGGCAGATCGTCACACCTGGCTGGGTCGACATGCACACGCACTACGACGCGCAGGCCACATGGGACCCGTACCTCACCCCGGCAGGTTGGCACGGTGTCACCACCGTCGTGATGGGCAACTGCGGCGTCGGTTTCGCCCCAGCACATGCACACAGCCGGGAATGGCTCATTCGGCTGATGGAAGGCGTCGAAGACATCCCGGGTGCCGCGCTGACCGACGGGATCTCGTGGGAGTGGGAGACCTTCCCCGAGTATCTCGATGCACTCGATCGACGCGAGTTCATCGCCGACATCGGCGCGCAAATGCCGCACGGCGCGCTGCGCGCCTACGTCATGGGCGGCCGTTCGGCCGACGGCATCGAGGCCACGCCCGAAGAGATCCGGAAGATGGCCGAGCTCACCGAAGAGGCGTTGCGCGCCGGCGCACTCGGGTTCTCAACCTCACGCACTCCCCTCCACAAATCGGTCGACGGCGACCTCGTGCCAGGCACCTCGGCTGATTCGTCCGAGCTCATTGGCATCGCCAAAGGGATGGCCGCTGCAGGTCACGGTGTCTTCGAGTGTGCGCTCCACCACCCCGAGGTTCCCGAGTCGTTCGGTTGGCTCCGTGAGATTGCTCGCATCACGCGGCATCCCGTTGTCTTCAACTTCAACATCAATGACCGACACCCGAACCTTTGGAAGGATGTCCTCGGACTTTGCGAAAAAGCGCATGACGACGGCCTGGCCGTACACGGTCAGGTCGCTGGCCGACCTGTTGGCATCCTGCAGTGCTGGGATGGCACGCTCAACCCGTTCATCGGGCGGCCAAGCTTCGAGGCCCTCGCCGACCTTGATCGTGTTACACGACTCGCCGAACTCGTCAAGCCCGCGGTGAAGGCAGCGATCCTCGCTGAGCAGCACCCCGACGCATCGGAGTTCCTGCAGTTCGTCCTCGGCAGCTGGGACAAGATGTGGGCCTTCGTCGGCGACTCCGATTACGAGCCTGACCCCGCCAACTCGCTTGCGGCACGCGCCCAGCGTGATGGCTTGTCGGCAGCATCGCTCGCCTACGACCATCTCTGTACAGACGGCGGCAACGGTCTCCTCTACTTCCCGCTGATGAACTATGGCGAAGAGACCCTCGACCCACTTCGTGAGATGCATCTTCACCCGCTCACTCGCATGGGCTTGGCCGACGGCGGGGCACACTGCGGCGCCATCTGTGACGGTTCGATGCCGACGTTCATGCTGTCGTTCTGGGCACGCGACCGCAGCCGCGGAGAGCGCATCGAACTTCCTTACGTGGTCCACCGCCAGACTCAGCAAACTGCGGAGTTTTACGGCATGTACGACCGAGGCGTGCTTGCAGCCGGCTACCGCGCCGACGTCAACGTCATCGACTTTGAGAACCTCAACGTCGACGCGCCGCGCATGACCTGGGACCTCCCGACCAACGCTCCCCGGTTCGTCCAGCACGGCATCGGCTACAGCTACACGATTGCCCGCGGCGAGGTCACCGTCGAGAACGACAAGTTCACAGGCGCACTACCCGGCCGCCTCCTCCGCGGACCCCAACACCTTGCGTGACCGGTCACACCGTGCCAGCCCCAGTGTGACCGTCAGCGAATTTTGCGGAGACGCAAGTAGAGCAGTCGGGGGAACGCTGCCGCTGATTCGTACTGCTCGGAAATCGCAAGAAACCCGGGCGGCGGCGATGGTTCCAACATGCGCTCAATAACCAAGCCGTGCTCGGCAAGCGCGTTGACGTAGCGCGACATCGGGCGGTGGATGAAGCGAATGAACACATCTTTCTGGACCTGCTCGATCGTCGCGGACTCGACGAGATACGGACCCATCCGCCAATACTGCTCGGGCGGGTCGACAGTATGGTCGTTGATCCATCCCGCGTCGGGTGTTTGCAGGATCGGGTGGTTGAGGAAGAAGCAGAATCGACCGCCGAGTTCGAGAACCCGGGCGACCTCAGCAATCGCGTCGTCGACGTCGTCGATGTGTTCGAACACGAGGCATGCAACAGCGGTGTCGAACGACTCGTTGGCAAAAGGCAGCGCTGCCGCGGCGGCACGACCGTATGCAGGGCCGCCGCCTCGTTCGGATGCGACCGTCAGGCAGTTCCATGTCGGGTCGATCCCGATCACCGTGACGTCGTCCTCGGCACCGTTGGCTGCCGCGAGACGACTGACCTGGCCGTCGCCACACCCGATGTCGAGCACTCGTCGAGCACCTGCCAACTCGTGCGCTGCGAGCGGCAAAATCTGCTCTTCGTACTCCGGGTCGGCGCCGTCGGTAAATCCTTCGATCCACCAGTCGGCATGCTCCTCCCACAGTTGATTGCTCGTGTCGGCCACAATCTGCAGCGTACGAGTGTCCACTTCCCCTCGGGTCGAAAGCGGACACATCAGTAGGTTGCATGTCATGAAGTTCTCCATCTGGCCCAGTCCGGCTCGCCCCGTTCAAGAAGTGCTCGACCTCGCTCGGATGGGCGACACAGACGACTGGTACTGCTTCTGGTATGCCGACCACTACATGGAGAACACCGGCGACGAGTCGTTCAAGCCCGGGCCGGTCCACGAGTGCTGGACGCTTCTCCCGGCGATCGCTGCCGTCACAGAACGCATTCGCTTCGGCCCGCTGGTGTCGCCGACGTCGGTCCACCATCCGGCACTCCTCGCGAACCGCGCTGCGACACTTGATCAGCTCTCGAACGGCCGCTTCGTCCTCGGCCTCGGTGCCGGTTGGCAGATCAACGAGCACCAGGCATACGGCATCAAACTCGAAGCTCCGGGTAAACGCGTCAGCCGCTTCGAAGAGTCGATCCAGATCGTCGAGTCATTGCTCGCGAACGAACGCACCGACTTCCACGGCGAGTTCTACGACTTCACCGACGCACCGTGCGACCCAAAGCCGGTGCAGTTACCGCTCCCCATCACCGTCGGCACCGGCAGCCCGCGCATGTTGAAGATCACGGCCCGCCACGCCACTGGCTGGAACACCTGGGGCGCTCCGACGTTCGCCGCCGATCGCCACGCCGCGTTCGTGGATGCGTGCGAATCGGTTGACGTCGACGTCAGTGAAAAGCACACATCGGTCCAGGCCATGTTCTTCCTCGACGGCGACGTCGACAAGATCGCGGCGAGCCCCATGGCTGACCGGTCGATCGTTGGCTCCAACGAGCACATCATCGACGCGCTTGGACAGTACGCCGCAACCGGCTTCGACGAAATCATCGTCCCCGACTTCACGCTCGGGGCCACAGCCGAAGCCCGGATGGACGCCTACGCACGCTTCCGCGACGACATCATCCCCAACGTCACCTGATCGCGAGAGAGTTGCGAAAGGGGCCTGACCCCCAAGTAATTAGGGGTGGAATTTGGCGTAGACGGCTTCCGCGACGGCGTCCGGGAGGAAACTGTGTTCCTTCAGGCTGTCGAGTGAGGCCCGCTTCACCTTGGTGATGCCACCCATCTCTTTGAGCAGCTTCTTCTTGCGGATGTCACCCATGCCTGGAATGTCGTCAAGGACGCTGACAGTCATTGCCGCACTCCGACGCTCACGGTGAAACGAGTTGGCGAATCGGTGCGCCTCGTCACGGATGCGTTGCAGCATGAACAGCGCCTCGCTGCCACGTGGTACTTCGATTGGAGTAGATCGGCCGGGGACATAGATCTCTTCAAACCGCTTCGCCAACCCTGCAACCGGGATCTCATTAGCAAGCCCCAGTTCTTTGACCACCTTATAGGTCGCGCTGACCTGGCCTTTGCCGCCATCGACCAGCAACAACTGTGGCGGGTAGGCGAATTTGCCAGGCTTGCGTGCACCACTTTTCGGGCCTTCGATGCCCTCGCCGTCAGGTCCGGTGCGTTCGCTGACGGGCCGATCTCGCTCGTTGATGTACGCCTGCAACCGCCGGCGCACCACTTCGGCCATTGCCGCATAGTCGTCGCTCTGCCCGCCGACTTCGGAGCCAACCTCGTTCACCTTAAACCGGCGGTACTCACGCTTATTCGGCAAACCGTCTTCCATGACGACCATCGAGGCGACGTAGTTCGTGCCCTGGATGTGCGCCATGTCGTAACACTCGATGCGAAGTGGCGCCTCGGGGAGATTCAGCGCTTCTTGTAGCTCAGTAAGCGCCCGGCTACGGGTGTTATGATCGCTGGCCCGTTTCATCCGATGGCGGGTGAACTGTTCCTTCGCATTCCGTTCGACCGTTTCGAGTAACGCCCGCTTGTCGCCTCGTTGCGGAACTCTGATCTGGACCTTCGAACCTCGGGCCAGCTCGAGCCACTCTTCGTACACCTCGCGATCGTCCGCCTCGTACGGAACGAGCACCTGCTTTGGCACTCCGAGCGCTGACTCTTCACCATAAGAACTTTCGAGGATGCGATTAATAAGACCGCCGGGAGTCAGATCTTCGACCTTGTCGAGCACGAACCCCTTCCGCCCGACTACCCGTCCCTTGCGGACGTAAAATATCTGGACAGACGCCTCAAGTTCGTCTTCAGCGATGCCAATGACATCGACGTCTTCGTCTTTACTTGCGACCATTTGCTGCTTAGCAATGGCCCGGTTTACGGCTTCAAGCCGGTCACGTAGACGCGCAGCCTGCTCGAACTCGAGTGATGTTGCAGCCGACTTCATATCGGCGTCGAGCCGATCGACTATCTCGTCAGTGTCACCGTCGAGGAACTGACACAGCTCGGTGACCAGTTGCTGGTATGCCTGCTCATCGATCTCGCCGACGCACGGACCAGAGCACTTCTCGATGTGGAAAAGAAGGCATGGCCGACCGAGCCGTTCGTGTTCCTTGAACTTGCCATCCGTACATGTCCGAACCGGAAAGCTCCGGAGTAACAGGTCGAGCGTGTCGCGGATCGCATACGCGTGCGCGTACGGACCGAAGTAACGCGTGCCCTTGCGCTTGTGTCCACGCATCACCTGCGCCCGCGGCCACTGCTCCCCCGTCGTTACAGCAAGGAACGGGTAGCTCTTGTCGTCACGAAGTCGGACGTTGAATCTCGGATCGTGCTGCTTGATGAGGCTGTGCTCGAGCATGAGCGCCTCGACCTCATTACGGACAATCGTCCACTCGACCGACTCGGCGACCTGCACCATCTGCGACGTTCGCGCATGCATGTTCCGCGGGCTGCCGAAATATGTGCTCAGCCGCTGGCGCAGGTTCGACGCCTTGCCGACATAGATGACGCGGCCGTGCTTGTCCTTGAACTGGTACGAGCCAGGTGCTTCGGGGATCGTCCCAGCGGGCGGCCGCTTGATCATCACATCCATCATGCCGGGTCAGGGTCCAGATCGGCGGATACGGTTGGCAGCGATGTCCGACTATCTGCAAGCGATGTTCCGCCGCCGCCCGAACGACGGATGGTTTAAGGCCGGCGATTACGACGCCACGACCACCGACATCATGTGTGCACTGGCGATCGTGAGCATGTTCATCTACGGGCTCGGACGCAGCCTGTTCGCTCGATTGATCTTCTTCGGCCCGTCGGTTCGTGAGTTCGAATTCTGGCGAGTCGTCACGTGGCCGATTGCCGAGCAGCCGACTTTCTTCGGGCTGCTCGGGGTGGTCTTCTTCTGGCTGTTTGCCCAGCAAATCGAAGCGCTCTTCGGCCGCAACAAGTTCGTCATCTGGGTGCTCAGCGTCGCCACCATCCCCGCCATAGCACTCACCCTCCTCGGCGCGCTGAACAACCAGTTCGACGCCACCAGCGCTGGCCTCGGCCTGAGCACGATGTTCCTCGGCGGCATCTGGGTCTACGCCGCCACCTACCCCGGAGTGAAGTGGTTCGAAGTCATTCCACTCTGGGCACTCGCCGGAGTGTTCACCGCTCTGCGCCTCCTGCAGTACAGCGGCGACCGGGCAACCGGTGCCGTGCTGTTCCTGCTCGTCTCGATCGCTGTCGCGTTGTTCGCGGGCCGTTCGCTTGGAATGGCCACCGGTTGGCCGATCCCGCACATCGATCTCTCAGGCATCGGCTCTGGCTCGTCGTCTCCCACCCGAGCCACAAAATCGCGTGGCCTGAAGCGCAAGCGTTCGAAGTCATCGGGCGGCATGAAGGTCGTCGACGGTCCGTGGAAAAACGCCCCGGCCCCCACGGCTCCTCCGGTAGGGCCGTCGGCCGCCGAGCAGGCCGAACTCGACGGCCTGCTCGACAAGATCGGCGAATCCGGTATGGATTCGCTCAGCGGCTCCGAGAAGAAGCGCCTCAACGACCTGAGTAAGCGCCTTCGCAATTACTGACCGACTCGTTCATCGATCAGAATGAACGCCAGTTCTCCTCGATCGGTAGTCCGGCGTCTCCTGTCACCAATCTTCGAACACCAAGATGTTTGTGCTGCACATCAGGCACGCATGGTCATCCGAAAACGCGGCTCATCGATCAGGCCGAGTTGAAGGCGGCGCGGTCGCGCGCCGCAGTGATCCATGCGTAGACCAGCAGGCAACCAGCCAGAACCGCTGCGACGTTAGCCAGCAGGTGAAACCCGAACGATTGCTTGATGAAGCCAGAGCTGAACGCGGCCAGCGCGCCACAGAAGCTCATTGTCAGGTCAGAGGTTCCCTGGACCTCGACCTTTGACTTGGCGGGCACCGACGTGGTCAGCAGTGTCGATCCGGCGATGAGACCAATGTTCCAGCCCAAGCCCAGGAGGAAGAGACCGACGAACATCAGCGCAGGCACGTATCCGGCAAGCACTGTTGCCATCGTCCCGCTGCCGAGCACAACGGCACCAATCTGAATCGAACGGACACGACCGATGTGTTCCACGGCACGGCCGACGAACGGGGCAAGGCCGTACATGCCGAGGATGTGGACGGCGATCACGAAGGCCGACAGGTTGGCGTGGTCGTGATCTTTCATGTGCGGTGGGGTCATTGTCATCACGCCGACCATCACTGCTTGTGATATCGCCATTGCGGCGAAGCCAAGCCGGGCGCCTGACGATTGAGCAATCACAGCAATTGACGCGCGTACCTGTTTGATCGGCCGTGTCCGCTCGGCGGTCGGATCGATCCCGCCCGACACGGCGAGCGGATCAGGGCGGAGCCGAGTCCACACCACCGCCGCCGCGACGAGAAACAAGACAGTGGCGAAGACAAACGGACCAATGAGCTCGTCGAGACCGATGCTGCGGGCTGCCGCCTTCTCGAACGGCGTCAGCAGCGGGCCGAAGACCGCGCCAAGCGCACCGATCCAAACGATTGCTGCAATAGCTGTCGCCTGATGCCCGGGCTCGGCAAGGTCGGCCGCGACGTAGCGGCCCTGCAGCGTCGACGCCTGCCCGGCACCGACGAGAATCATGCCGACGACGAACAGCGGGAAGAACCGAAGTTGGCCACCGGTTGCAGCAATCGCCCCACCTGCCGCTCCGATCAGGAGGGCGGCGGTCATACCTGGCCGACGGCCCCGCCGTCGCATGAACGCGGCAAGCGGCACCATCGTGAGCGCCGCGCCCAGGGTGAACGAGGCGCTGCCGATGCCGGCGAGTCGATCAGAGCCCAACATGTCGCTCGCCAACAGCGTGACCACTGCAACCATGCCCGCCACAGCCGCCTGCCCCGGCACCTGTGCCATTCGCAACGACGTCAGCGTCCTCCGCTGCAACGCAGCCCGGTCGACCACAGCCTGATCAATCGCCTCCGTCACCGGCGAAGTGTCCCACACAGGTCACTGTCATCTCCCCATCAGAAACTCACCACGAAGCCACCTTGTTTCTCAATTCGCTGAGGCGGGATCAGTTCGTTCGAGCGCGAGGCGCGGGACGACGGTGCTTCCCCCCGGGCACCGAGGGGTTCACACAACGCTGCGAGCGGGCGAACTGGACCGCCTCAGGCGATCCGGCCACTCAGAGAAGGGGGGCGAGGAATTGGCCGGTAAAGGATTCCTTCACCTTGGCGACGTCTTCGGGCGTGCCTTCGGCGACGATCTGACCGCCTCCATTGCCGCCGTTCGGACCGAGGTCGATGATCCAGTCAGCAGTCTTGATCACGTCCAGGTTGTGCTCGATGACGAGCACGGTGTTGCCCTGATCGACCAGGCGTTGCAGCACGGTGAGCAGACGACCGATATCTTCAAAATGCAGGCCGGTAGTCGGCTCGTCGAGCAGGTAGATCGTGTGGCCGGTGGAACGCTTGGCCAACTCGGTAGCCAGCTTGACGCGCTGCGCCTCACCGCCTGACAGGGTCGGCGCCGACTGGCCGAGCCGGACGTATCCGAGCCCCACGTCCACCAGTGTTTCCATGTAGCGAGCGATGCCCGGCTGGTTGGAGAAGAAGTGGACGGCTTCAGCCACTGGCATGTCGAGGATCTCGGCGATGTTCTTGCCCTTGAACTCGATGTCGAGCGTGTCACGGTTGAAGCGGGCGCCGTGGCACACCTCGCACGGCACGTACACGTCAGGCAAGAAGTTCATTTCGATCTTGATCGTGCCGTCGCCTGAGCAGGCCTCGCAGCGACCGCCCTTGACGTTGAAACTGAAGCGACCCGGCTGATAACCACGCACCTTCGACTCGTTGGTCTGAGCGAAGAGCTTGCGAATCTTGTCGAACACACCGGTGTACGTGGCGGGGTTGGATCGCGGCGTACGCCCGATCGGCGACTGGTCCATGTCGATCACCTTGTCGAGGTGCTCGATGCCGGTGATCTTCTTGTGCTTGCCGGACGGCACCTTCGACTTGTAGATCCTCTGCATCAGCACCGGCAGGAAAATGTCGCGCACCAGCGACGACTTGCCAGAGCCCGACACGCCAGTGACGGCGACAAAGTTGCCGAGCGGGATCTTGACGTTGATGTTTGCGAGGTTGTGCTCACGTGCACCGAAGATCTCGACTTCGGTCGAGCCACGCGGCCGGCGGACCTCGGGAACTGGAATCTTCTTTTTGCCCGTGAGATATTGGCCCGTGAGCGAGTTCGTCGCCTTGCCGATGCCCTTGACCGGGCCCGAGTAGACGATCTCGCCGCCGTGCTCGCCGGCACCTGGGCCGATGTCGATAATCCAGTCGGCTTCGTTGATCGTGTCTTGATCGTGCTCGACAACGATCACCGTGTTGCCGAGGTCGCGCAGACGAAGCAACGTCTCGATGAGACGACGGTTGTCGCGCTGATGCAAACCGATCGACGGCTCGTCGAGGACGTACAACGTGCCGACCAGGCCCGAGCCGATCTGCGACGCCAGCCGAATGCGCTGTGCCTCGCCACCGGCAAGCGTGCCAGCAGCGCGGGACAGGGTGAGGTAGTCGAGGCCGACGTCGAGCAGAAAGCCGAGGCGTTCGTTGATCTGCTTCATGACGCGCTCGGCGATCATGGTGTCGCGGTCGCTCAGCACGAGTGCGCCAAGAAACTTCGCCGACTCGTCGATCGACATGTCACTGACTTCGGAAATGTTCTTGTCGTTGATCGTCACCGCAAGCGACGCCGGCTTCAGGCGAGCGCCACCGCACTTCGAGCACGCGACGAGGCGCATGTAGCCCTCGTACTGTTCGCGCGCCCACTCGCTGTCGCTGCCCTCGTGGCGACGACGGATCCATGGGATGACGCCCTCGTACTCGGTCGAATACGAGCGCGACCGTCCGTAGCGGTTCTTGTACTTGACGGTCATCTTGCCCTTGACGCCGTGCAGGATCAGCTTCTGCTGCTTGGCGCTGAGCGTGTGCCACGGTGCGTCGAGATCGATCTCATTGACGTTGGCCACCGACTCGAGCATGCGCGTGAAGTACTGGGTGTGTGCACTGCGCCATGGCGCAATCGCTCCCTCGGAGAGTGCGGCGTCGACGTCGGGGATGACCAGCTCGGGGTCGACCTCGTAGGTCGTGCCCAAGCCGTCGCACGTGACGCATGCCCCGTAGGGTGAGTTGAACGAGAAGTTGCGGTCGGCCGGCTCGTCGTAGGATGTGCCGCACACGTCGCACGCCAAGTGCTGGCTGAACGTGATCATCTCAGGATCAGCATCCCGATGGATGATCTCGATTTCGGCGACACCCTCGGCGAGGTTCAGTGCCTGCTCAAGCGAGTCGGTCAAGCGACGGTCGATGCCTTCCTTCAAGACGAGGCGGTCGACCACGATTTCGATCTTGTGGTTCTCGTACTTGGCAAGGCGCTCATCGCGCTGTAGGAACTCGTCGATGTCGACGGTCTCACCGTCGATGCGGGCACGCACATAGCCTTGCCCAGAGAGCTCTTCGAGCAGTGTGTCGTACTCGCCCTTGCGGCCGCGGACGACGGGCGCGAGCACTTGGAACCGCATGCCTTCGTCCATCGCCATGATGCGGTCGACGATCTGCTGTGGCGTCTGGCGCTGCAGGCGGGTGCCGTCGTTCGGGCAGTGTTGGATTCCGATACGGGCATAGAGCAGCCGGAGGGCGTTGTAGACCTCGGTGATTGTGCCGACGGTCGAGCGCGGGTTACGCGAGCCAGACTTCTGATCGATCGAAATCGCCGGTGATAGCCCTTCGATCATGTCGACGTCGGGCGGATCCATCTGGCCGAGAAACTGCCGGGCGTAGGCACTCAGCGACTCGACGTAGCGGCGCTGCCCCTCGGCGTAGATCGTGTCGAAGGCGAGCGATGACTTACCCGACCCCGAAATACCGGTGAACACCACGAGCTTATTGCGGGGCATCTCGACGTTGACGTTCTTCAGGTTGTGCTCGCGCGCACCGCGGACGATGATCTTCGGTTCGTCACGCGACGACTGGCTGAGATGCGGAGCGGCAGCCTGTGCGGCTGTCGACTTCTTCGCAGCTGACTTCTTGGCGGGAGCGGGCGTACATGCGGCCATGAGCGCCCAAGGCTATAGGCCAAACAACTCGGTCGAACAAGCGTTCAGTCTCGCCGGTTGCGCTCTCGACGGGGCGTGTGCAGACGATGGCGGGGTGTTCGTTCAACCCCGAGCACCCGTTCGACCCCGAGCACCCGTTGGAAGCGTCTCAAGGCCTGGCGACCTAGTGTCTCCTCATCGCCCATGCTTGAAATTCTGCCAGCAGTGCGTAACGGTCTCGCACGACCTTGCACCTCAGATAGTTGCGAAAGGGGCCTGACCCCATGCGCACTTATCGGGCGTCGGTGAGCTCGCGGCTGAGTTCGCGGATCTCGTCACGGAGTTTCGCCGCGTACTCGAACTTCAGCTCGGCCGATGCTTCTTGCATTTCGGCTTCGAGGGTTTGGATGAGTCGCTGCAACTCTTGCTGCGGCAGATTCTTGAGTTCCTGCTGGACCTTGTCGCGCTCGCGTTGACGACGTTTGTCCATACCCGGCACTGGAGTCCGCGAGTCGGGTCGCAGCATCGAGAGGATGTCGCCGACGGCCTTGCGGATTGTCTTCGGGTCAATGCCGTGTTCTTCGTTGTACGCCAACTGCACCTTCCGGCGGCGCTGTGTCTCGTCGATCGCCCTCGTCATTGAGTTGGTGACGCGATCGGCGTACATGACGACCTCACCCGACACGTTTCGTGCAGTCCGACCCATCATCTGAATCAGCGCCGTCTCGGACCGCAGGAAGCCTTCCTTGTCGGCATCGAGAATGCAGATCAGCGACACCTCTGGAAGGTCGAGGCCCTCGCGCAGCAGGTTGATGCCGATCAGCACGTCGAACTCTCCGAGGCGCAGCGCACGGATGATCTCGATCCGTTGAATTGTGTCGATGTTGCTGTGCAGGTACCTGACCTTCATGCCCTGTTCAAGCAGATAGTCGGTGAGGTCTTCGGCCATCTTTTTCGTGAGCGTCGTGACCAAAACGCGCTCGTTATTCGCGACACGGCCCTCGACCATTTCCATCAGATCATCGATCTGCCCCTTGGTCGGCTTGATGGTCACTTCGGGATCGACGAGGCCAGTCGGGCGGATGATCTGCTCGACGACCTTGGTCGACACGCTCAACTCATAGGGGCTCGGGGTCGCCGAAAGGAAGATGCATTGGTTGACGCGCCCGAGGACCTCTTCGAAGGTGAGCGGTCGGTTGTCGCGCGCCGACGGCAGGCGGAAGCCGTGCTCGACCAGCATGTCTTTTCGACTGCGGTCACCCGCGAACTGGCCATGCAGCTGCGGCACTGCAACGTGGCTCTCGTCGACCACAAGGAGGTAGTCGTCCGGGAAGTAGTCGAGCAGGGTGAACGGCGGTTCGCCGTACTCACGGCCGTCGATGTGCATCGAGTAGTTCTCGATGCCGTTGCAGTAACCGAGCTCGCTCATCATCTCGAGGTCGTACGACGTGCGCATCCGGAGGCGCTGTGCTTCGAGGAGCTTGTCTTGCTCTTCGAACTCTTTCAGCCGGACTTGGAGTTCGTGTTCGATCTGGCCCATCGCTCGGATCATCCGCTCGTTGCCGGTGACGTAGTGAGTCGCGGGGAACACATGCGCCCGTTCGAGCTCGCGGAGGTTCTCACCGGTGAGCGGGTCGATCATCGTGATGCGATCGACGGTGTCGCCGAACATCTCGATCCGCAACACGTTCTCTTCGTAAGCCGGATGCACTTCGATGGTGTCGCCACGAACCCGGAAGTTGCCGCGTCCGAGGGTCATGTCGTTGCGGTCGTACTGCATGTCGACGAGGCGACGCAGGATGTTGCGCATGTCGTAGTCGACGCCGACGCTCAGGTCGAGCAGGTTGCCCTTGTACTCCTCGGGATTGCCCATGCCGTAGATACATGACACCGAAGCGACGACGATGACATCTTGACGAGTGAGAAGCGCCGCCGTGGTGGAGTGGCGCAGCCGCTCGATGTCGTCATTGACCGAGCTGTCCTTCTCGATGAACGTGTCGCTGCTCGGGATATACGCCTCAGGCTGGTAATAGTCGTAATAGGAGACGAAGTACTCAACTCGGTTGTGCGGGAAAAACTCACGCATCTCCTGCGCCAACTGCGCAGCAAGTGACTTGTTCGGCGCCAAGATCAACGTCGGTCGCTGTGTCTGTTCGATAGTCCAGGCGATCGTCGCCGACTTGCCGGAACCGGTGATGCCGAGCAGGGTCTGAAATCGCTCCCCCGCTTCAATGCCTTCAGACAGCGCCTTAATCGCCTCAGGCTGCGCACCCGCGGGGTCCCAGTCGGACACCACTTGGAACTTGTTCTCGTTGCCGGTGTCGTAGTTGGAGAACGAACTCGACGCGGCGATGAGCGCCTGCTCGGGTGATTGGTCAAGCACCGCAGCATTGGGTGTGATGACGCCATCGGTGGCAGCCTGCCGGCCAGTTTCCAGATCGGTGTCGGTCACCAGATCAGTCTACGATAACGAACGAACGTTCGCATCGGTTTCGTCGGTCGACAACTTCACTCGCAGTGTGGCAATTGCGTAGCCGGCCATCTCGATCACGGTGAACTCGCCGACTGTGGTGCTGATGCTGTCGCCAGCCGACGGGATCTCATCAAGCGCCCCGATGACGTACCCGGCAACGGTGTGCCAGTCACCTTCGGGCAGGGCGGCGCCCGTGCACTCTTCGAACTGATCAGGCCGCAGCGTGCCGTTGATCCGGAAGCTGCCATCGGCGTGTTGCACACAGTCGCCGAGGCGGTCGTCAGATTCGTCGTCAAAGTCGCCGATCAGTTCTTCGAACACGTCTTCGAGAGTGACCAAACCAACAACGGTGCCGTGCTCGTCGACTGCCACAGAGATGTGTTTGCGTTCGGTGCGCATTTCGACGAGTAGGTCTTCGAGTCGGTGATGGTCGGGGGTGACCATCAAGGGCCGCACGAGCGAGCGAGCAAGCGTGGTCTCCCAGTTGGCGCTGTCGAGGCGAAGGAGGTCCTTCGCGTGGATGAAACCGAGGCAGTGGTCCAGACCGCCTTCGTGGATGACGATGCGCGTGCGGCCCGTGCGGTGCGCCTCGGCCGCCACCTCGACGGCAGTGGCGTCGCCGGGCATCGAGATGATGTCGCGCCGGACCGTCATGGCGTCGGAAGCTGTCAGGCCTGAGAGCTCGAGTGAGCGGGTCAACAACTGATGATCTTCGGCCGCGATGTCACCGCGGCCGGCTGATACGTCGAGTAGCAGGATCAGGTCGGCCGGCGAGTGGGCCATGGCACGTTCATCCTGTGGCTCGACGCCGATCAGACGGACCACGAAGTTGGCGATTGAGTTGAGGAACCAGATGATCGGCTGGAACACCCGGACGAACGCACGAAACGGGCGGGCCAGGAGCAGCGCCAACTTCTCCGGGTCGGAGATCGCCCATGACTTCGGCGCCATCTCGCCGACCACCATGTGCAGAAACACCACGAGCGACAGCCCGATCGTGAAGCCGATGACGTGCAGTGCCGTGTCGGAGATGTCGATAAACGAACCGATCGCTCCTTCGATGAGATGAGCAATCGCCGGCTCGGCCACGGCACCAAGTCCGAGCGAACACATCGTGATGCCGAGCTGGGCACCAGCGAGCATCAGGGTCAGTTCGCGAATTCCAGCAAGAGCAGACACGGCTCGCTTGTTGCCGACCGCAGCAAGCTGCTCGATACGCGAACGACGGGCCGCGAGTAACGCGAATTCAGCTGCAACGAAGAATGCGTTGAAAGCCAGCAGGAAGACAGCGATCCCAAGGGCTCCCCACTCGACACTGAAGCCAGCCTGCGCCGCGATCATGAGTCGCCCTCGCCGACCGGGTCAGGCTGCGCGATGTGATCCGGCACTCCGTCGCCGCCATCATCGCCGTGCACGATTCCTGAGTCAGGGTCAAGGCGGAGTAAGACCTGCGTGATGGCGAACTCTTCGACTTCGAGCACTTCGATCTGCATCCCGTCGACGACAACTGAGTCGCCAACCTCTGCGATGCGTTCGAGCCGATCGAGTACGAGGCCTGCCACCGTGTCGTACTCGCCATCCGGAATATGAAAGCCTGTGTAGCGGTCGATCTCGTCGGGTCGAGATGTCGCCGCAACAGACCAAACTCCCGGCTCGACTTCGAGGCACTCATTCGGATCTGCCGGGTCGTATTCGTCTTCAATCTCACCGACGAGCTCTTCGACGAGGTCCTCGAGGGTCACCACCCCAGCGGGTGCGCCGTACTCGTCAATCACTACTGCCATCTCGGTCGAGTGCGACCGCAACTGACCCAACACCACGTTCAGGCCGGCTGCTTCGGGAACAACCAGTACGGCATGCAACAGGTCGGTGAGCGGTGTGGATTCATACAGTGCACGCGGTACGCCGAGCAGATCCTTGGCGTGGACGAGCCCCGTGACCTTGCCGTTGTCGTCGACCACGGGAAAGCGGGAGTGGCGCGAATCCATCAGACCCCGCAGGTCAGCTGCTGTGGCCCCCGCGTTGATCGTGACGACGCGATTCCAGGCAACCATTGCGTCAGATGCTTCAAGGTCACCGAAGTCGATGGCCCGCTCAAGCAACGCCGCCTGTGCCGTGGTGAGCTGCCCACCTTGAGCGGAGGAATCAACGATGAAATCGAACTCATCGGCCGAGACCGAGCCATGCAGTTCTTCGACGGACTCGATCCCGAGGAAACCCAGGAGGCGATTCGCAGCACCATCAAACAATTTGATCAGCGGACTGGCCACCTTCATGAACACCAAGGTCGATCCGGCGAGGCTCCGCGCCACAGGTTCAGGCTTGGCGATCGCGAGGTTCTTAGGAGCAAGCTCACCGAAGACCATCTGCGCAACGATCGCAAACACGAACGCCAGGGCGATCCCGACGCCGATTCGGGCCGACTCGCCAACTCCGACCGCTTCGAGCAGTGGCCTGAGCGCACCCGCAAGAACCGGCTCGGCAATGAAACCAAGCACCAGCGACGTCACCGTGATACCGAGTTGCGCTCCGGAGAGCATAAAACTCAGGCGCTTGTGAACTTGGATTGCCCGCTTGGACTTGCGGTCGCCGCCATCGGCAGCCTCGACAAACTTCGCACGCCGAGATGCGACGAACGCAAACTCAGCTGCAACAAAATATCCGTTCGCCGCGATCAAGATCACGACGCCCACAAGCCCGAGAGCAATCTCCATTAGCGAAGTAAGCCCGGACTGGGAGGGTGCTGGACAGCAAACATGCGGCTGCCCAGGCAGGGTTCGTGTTCATCGGACATGGAGATGTCGATGTTATCCACTTTTCAACGCCACCATCGCCGCATCATCGACTCGAACGGCACCCTGTCAATTGCGATCGACCCAACTATGTTGGTGCCATGACGAACTTCCATGATCTCCAAATGACGTCAATCACCGGCGAACAGGTGGACTTCGACCAGTTCAAGGGCCACCTTGCACTGGTCGTCAACGTCGCCAGCGCTTGAGGCCTCACGCCTCAGTACGCAGGTCTGCGTGCGCTTCACAATGACAACGACGACGTCGTCGTGCTCGGATTCCCGTGCAACCAGTTCGCGAACCAGGAGCCCGGCACCGACGCCGAGATCCTCGAATTCGCGACCTCGAAGTTTCACGTGAACTTCCCCATGTTCTCAAAGATCGAGGTGAACGGTGACGGCGCTGCTCCCCTGTATCAACTGCTCAAGGACGCGCAACCCGGCGAAGGCGAGACCGCTGACGTCGCCTGGAACTTCGAGAAGTTCCTCATCGACAAGGCCGGCAACGTGGTCAAGCGGTACGCACCACCGATCACACCAGAAGACATCGCAGCAGATCTCGACCAGTTCCGCTGATCCACTGACACCGATCAACGGCGGCGTTTCACCTCGGTGGTCCGCCGCCGTTGTCGCGTCAGCGCTCGCGCGCCGCCAGTACATCGACGACCGGGATGTCCGGGTCCGGCGTCGACGCGCGGTATCGCTCGACCTGCTCGGTGCTGAACGCTGCGAAGGCCGCATCGACTTGATCCCAATACGAGCGGCGGATACCGGCGGTGCCGTTGTCGCGTGCTGTCTCGTAGGCCACGATCGAGGCGAGCCGCGGGACGTAGGTGTACACCACACCGTCGACTGTTCCGCCGTCGTCGTCGAGTACGGTGATGAGGTCAGTCACGTCGACTCGGTCGTAATAACGTTCACGTCGGTCGAGATTCCCGAGCTCGTCACCTGTGACCGCAGCCACGACGCCGTTGACTGTTTCGTCGGCCGACTCGACGACACCGAGCGCCACAATCGTGCCGTCGACGATGTCAACACCGTCCTCCCGCTTCCACTGCCCGGCGAAATGCATGACCCCGTAGTTCCACCGGCGGCCGTAACCCGCCAGATCGGCTTGAAAGAAGTCCACCTTGTGGACGGCCACTCGGCCGATGGTCCGGGCCATGGACTCCGGGCCGACAAGCGAGCCGTACCCGAAGATCCAGACGGCCTCACCGGACCGATCGATCTCGTTGGCGGGCTCCTCTGCTGGTCCGCCAGCTTGTGCAGGCACGGTCGCTGGCAACACGATCAACTCGTCCCACAGACGGTCCACGGCCGCAACCAGGTCGACGAGGTCACCGGTGTTGTCCACCATGTGCGTGGCGATCTTCAACCGGTCCTCGCGGTCCATTTGGCTGCTCACCCGATTGCGAGCGTCCACTTCGTCCATACCACGCTGCTCGACCACCCGTTGCACCGCGAGTTCATACGGAATGTCGACAACGATCGTCGCAGCGAGGCCCTTCCGCGGGTTCTCACCGAGGAGTGGGAAGTCGAGCACGACGAGTCGGTCGGTGTCGACGTTCTGGTCAATCTGGCGTTGAATCTCCGCCTGCATAGCTGGGTGCACGATGCCGTTCAGATCTTTCAACGCTTGTTTGTCACTGAACACGATCTCCGCGACTGCTGCACGGTTCAACGTCCCGTCGTCGTTGATGATGCCCCCACCGAACCGCTCGGCCATCGCTGCCAGCACGGGCGTTCCGGGGTCCTGTAGCTCCCGCGCAATCTTGTCGGCGTCGACAATCGCCGCACCTCGCTCTGCGAGCAGCTTCGACACTGTTGACTTGCCCGCTCCGATTCCACCTGTCAATCCAACGACGATCACGACAACATGGTGCCAGCCCCCGACGCCTCGGACCAACCCGTCAGTGCCACTTCGTCTGACGTCGATCGAAGGGCTCAATCAAACGGTGACGACGATCATGAAAACAAAAGATGCCCGACTCAGACGAGCCGGGCATCATTCACTTCACATTTGCTGCGCCGGAGCGCATCAGATCATTCGGCTGCGGGAGCCTCTTGGTCTACTGCCTCAACAGGTGTCTCTTCTTCTGCAGCTTCGGCCGCGAAGGCGCCGCCTGCCGCTGCCAGGGCAGCAGCGACTTCGCCTACAACGGTAGGAGCATCGGCGACTTCGCCCTCGCCACCTTCGCCGTAGTACTCGCTCCATGCAGCTTCGGCCTCGGCCGATGCCTCACCCTGAACGTAGTTGCCCTCGGTGTCGACCTCGAAGTGCTCGCGATACTCGGCAGCGAGCTCGCCACCTTCGGCGGCCTGCTTGATCGAGAGGCTGATACGGCGACGTGCGAGATCGAGATCGATGATCTTGACCCACAACTCTTCGCCCGGCGTGACGACCTGCTCAGGGCTGTCGACATGGTGGGCTGACATTTCCGAGATATGCACGAGGCCTTCGATGCCGTCTCCGACCTGAACGAATGCACCGAACTGCACCAGCTTGGTAACTCTGCCGTAGACGAGCTGGCCAACCTGGTGGCCTTCGGCAAATTCTTGCCACGGATCCTGCTGCGTTGCCTTCAGCGAGAGGCTGATGCGCTCGCGGCTGAAGTCGACGTCGAGGACCTGCACCTTGACCGGGTCGCCAACGGTGACGACGGAGCCGGGGTGATCGACATGCTTCCAAGAGAGCTCGGACACGTGGATGAGTCCATCCATGCCGCCGAGGTCGACGAATGCACCGAACGACACGACCGAGGACACGGTGCCCTCGCGGATTTCGCCAACCTTGAGGTTGGTGAGGAACTGGTCGCGTGTCTCCTTCTGATTCTCTTCGAGATACGCCCGACGAGAGAGCACGACGTTGTTGCGATTCTTGTCGAGCTCGATGATCTTGGCGTGCACCTGCGTACCGATATACGGCGCAAGGTCACGGACACGACGGAGCTCAACGAGCGATGCGGGCAGGAAGCCGCGCAGGCCGATGTCGACGATGAGGCCGCCCTTGACGACTTCGATGACCAGGCCGGAAACGACTTCGTCGGCTTCCTTCTTGGCTTCGATGTCGCCCCAGGCGCGCTCGTACTGCGCACGCTTCTTCGAGAGGAGGAGGCGACCTTCCTTGTCTTCCATCGTGAGCACGAGTGCTTCGACGGATTCACCCATCGAGACGACTTCGCTCGGGTCGACGTCGTTGCGGATGCTGAGCTCGCGGCTCGGGATCACGCCTTCGCTCTTGTACCCGATATCGAGCAAGACTTCGTCCTTGTCGATCTTGACGACGATGCCGTGGACCATCATCCCGTCTTTGATCTCGACCATGGTGCCGTCGATCGCGTCAGCGAAGGACATGCCGAGATCGTCGGATGTGATTTCGCGAGGGGTGTATTTGCCCTCGTCATCGAAGGTGCCGAACAGGCTTTCGGCGGCCGCAGCAGGTGTGGCTTCCGGGTTCTCTTCGATGAAGGTCTCTTCAGAGACGGGCGTGATGGTGTGGTCGGACAAGGGGAACTCGTTTCGGATACGGATCTTGAGATGAATGAATGGGATTGCAACGCCACCTCATCGGTGAAATCGCAACCGCCAAGCGTATCGGGCCATGGCCGCGCCAGCACACGGTCCTCGGGCGTTCAGCGAGAGGCGATAACGAGAAACTCGGGCGATTCAATCGTGGCCGGACCAGACCCGTACCGCCCGGGCTCGACACTGCTGATCGAGTCGACGGCAAAACCGTGCGTACCGAGTAACAGCCGCAGTTCTCGCGGGGTATAGCAGCCGGTCCATAGATCCACGATCTTCGGTACACCGAGCTCGCTGCGGATCTCCGTTTGCTCGTGGCTGACGCCCATGTCGGCATCGAACTCGGCTTCGTCGTGGTACTTGACGGCGAAGTAGGCGTTGAAGGCACTGAGTGTCAGCCGGCCGCCGGGTCGGAGAGCCGCTGCCATTCCGGCGACGACTGCCGCATCATCGCCGTCAGCAGTCATCATCCCAAACGCTCCCTGGCAGAGACAGATCACGGCGTCGAATTCATCGGAGAACCCCAGGTGACGAGCATCCCCTCGTGTAAACGTGGCTGCCGCCAACGACTCGGCGCTCGCAGCCGCGGCCGCAATGTCGACGAATCGTTGACTGATGTCGATACCGTGGGCATTGATTCCGCGCCGGGCGAGCTCGAGCGAATGGCGACCGGTGCCGCATCCGATGTCGAGCACTCGAGCACCACTGGCGAGCCCGAGTGCGGCGACAACGTGATCGACCTCTTGCACCGTTCCCTTCGTGTGCGCATAACGGTCGTACGCCGTTCCCATGTGGTCGGCCAGCGGCTCAAACCAATGATCAGTCATCCCAGTGGTCAGTCATTACAGAGTTGCGAAAGGGGCCTGACCCCAGACGCAACTATCCCTTCGCTGCTGCCCACGTGTCGCCCCAGCTCACGTTGACTTCGAGAGGGACGTCGAGCTCGGCGGCATCGCGCATGATGGCGATCAGCAGTGGGCCAACCGTGTCTTTTTCTTCCGGCGGCACTTCGACGAGTACTTCGTCATGCACCTGAAGGATCAGCACACTCTCGTGGCCCTTGGAAACCAACTCTTCGTCGATGCGCACGAGCGCGACCTTAAAGATGTCGGCCGCGAGGCCCTGAATGCCGGCGTTCATGGCCTGCCGCTCCCCAGCCTGGCGCACTTGGAAGTTGGGGTTCATCAGCTCCGGGATCGGGCGACGACGGCCGAACAGCGTCTCGGTGTACCCCCGCTCGCGAGCCTCTTCGACCGTCGAATCCATGTAGGACTTCACGTTCGGGAACGCTTCGAAGTAGGCCTCGAGGATCGGTGCGGCCTCGCCGACCGGGATGTTCAGTCGCTGCGCCAGCCCGTAAGCCTCCATGCCGTAAGCGAGGCCGTACGACACCATCTTGGCCTTGGAGCGCTGATCGAGCTTGACCTCTTCCGGGGCCACACCAAACACGCGAGCAGCGGTGGCGTTGTGAATGTCTTGCCCGGTGGTGAACGCTTCGATCAGACCGGGGTCGGACGCAAGGTGGGCAATGCAGCGCAGTTCGATCTGGTTGTAGTCGGCAACGAGGAGTTCGGTGCCGGGCGATGGAACGAAGATCTTGCGGAACTGGCGACCCTGCTCGCTGCGGACCGGAATGTTGTGCAGGTTCGGCCGGTCAGACGAAAGCCGGCCGGTCCGCGCCACGGTCTGGTTGAACGTGGCATGGATGCGGTTGTCGTCGGCGACTTCGTGGAGCAAGCCTTCGCCATAGGTGCCGCGCAGTTTGTCGACTTCGCGGTGCCGCATCAGCGGGCCGAGAAACTCGGGCCACTCGGGCATCAGTTTCTCAAGCGTCGACGCGTCGGTGGATGGGCCCGTCTTGGTCTTCTTTATCGGGGTCAGGCCCTTCTCGTCGTACAGCAGCTCACGCAACTGCTTCGGCGAGTTCAGGTTGAGGTCTTCCTTGCCCGCGACTGCTCTGAGTTCTGCAGCCAGTTCTGCAACCTCGGCCTTGAGTCGATCGTTCAGGGAACGGAGTTCGTCGATGTCGACACCAACACCGACGTGCTCCATCTTGGCAAGCACCAACACGAGTGGGTTTTCCATCGTGTCGTAGAGCTCAGCCATGCCCTGCGCTTCGAGGCTCTCATGGATCGGCACTGCGAGGTAGTACACGGCCAGTGCGTCTCGCCCCGCCACTTCGGCATCGCTCATCGAGGTGCCGTCGAGGTCGAGCTGCCCTGACTTGGCTGCGTCAGACGGCCGGCCAAAGCTCGTGTACTTCTCGATCAGATCAGGCAGCGCGTAGTGGGCTTCGGCCGGATCGATCAGATACGCCGCGATTGCGGTGTCGAGCGTCAGGCCGCGCACTTCGATGTCGATCTCGAGCAGCGAACGCATCATCTCTTTGACGTTGTGGCCACGGACGCTGGTGTGGGCAGTCAAGGCTGCACCTACGGCCTCGTCACCGAGTAGGTCGGCGGGGACCCATGCGACTTCGGACGACGAACCGTCTGAGACCACTGCGATGCCTGTCAGGAACGAACGGCCAGGTTCGCCGGTCCACGCAGCCGACACGTCGAGGTGCTCGGCGACAGAGATGAGCGCGGCAGCATCCGCAGGAGATTCCAGAATGGTGACTTCAGCAACGATCTCTTGGCGTTCTTCGTCTGGGCCGAGGTCGACGTTGCCACCGAGCGAGGCAAGCGCTTCGGTGATTCGGCCACCGAGAGCTCGGAATTCGAGGAACTCGAACAGCCGCTTCATCTCGTCAGGATCAGGCGATGATCCGAGCCCAGTCGGGGCCGAGCGATCGATGAAGTCGACGTCAACATCGACGCCGTCAATCTCAACAGTGAGTGGCGCGTCGAAGTGCAACATCATGAGGTCGAGGTTTTTGCGGGCGCGCGCTTCGTTCTCGATGAGACTCGATTTCAGCTTCGGCGTCTGTTCATCGACGTGGGCAAAGATGCCATCCAGGCCGCCGTACTTGTTGATCAGCTTGGCGGCGGTCTTCTCGCCGACACCGGGAACCCCAGGCAGGTTGTCGGAGCTGTCGCCACGAAGCGCCGCGTACTGCACGTACATCGCAGGCGTGACGCCGGTCTTCTCTTCGATGCCAGCCTCGTCGTACAGGGCATAGTCGCTGACGCCGCGTTTGTTGTAGAGGACCCGCACGTGCGGGTCGCTGACCAACTGGTAGCTGTCACGGTCACCGGTGACGATGATGACGTCTTCGCCGAGGTCGGTGAGCTTGCGAGCCGCCGTGGCGATCAAATCGTCGGCTTCCCAACCGACCTGGTCGATCGAGGTGATCCCAAGTGCGTCGAGCACTTCGCGGACAAGACCCATCTGCTGGCGAAGGATGTCAGGCGCAGCGTCGCGCTGGGCTTTGTATTCGGGTTCGGCCTTGTGACGGAACGTCGGCTCGGGCCGGTCGAACGCGACGAGGATGCCGTCGGGCTGTTGGTCCTTCAGGACATACGCCAGCATCGAGGTGAAGCCGAAGACGGCGTTCGTGACCTGGCCGCTGGCTGTGGCCATATCGGTCGGCAGCGCAAAGAATGCTCGATAGGTGAGCGAGTTGCCGTCAATGAGGAGCGTCGTCCCCATCAGCCAGCATCCGGGCGAAGTGAGCCGTCGAGGATCCGGTCCGCGACATCGCGCATCCGGGATCGCTCGCTCATCGCCGTCTTCTGGATGAACTGGAACGCGTCGTTCTCGGCCATGCCGACCTGGTCGATCAACACGCCCTTGGCTCGCTCAATGAACTTACGAGATTCGAGCTGTTCGCCAAGTGCACTGATTTCACCGGTCAAATCGCGCAACTCGCGGAAGCGACCCATCGCAACTTCGATCGCCGGAACGAGATCACTCTTCTGGAACGGCTTCACGAGGAACGCCAGTGCGCCCGCGTCACGAGCCTGCTCGACGACTTCACGCTGGCTAAATGCGGTGAGCATCAGCACGCCGCAAATCTTTTCGGCGTTGATAATCGCGGCCGCCTCGAGGCCGGTCATGCCGGGCATCTTGATGTCGAGGATCGCCAAGTCGGGCTGCAGGTCGCGGACGAGTTCAACCGCCTGATCGCCGCGCCCAGTTTCGCCAACGACGTCATAACCCTCTTCTTGGAGGGTTTCTCGAAGGTCCATCCGGATGATGGCTTCGTCTTCGGCAATCACGACGCGCAAGGGCATGGCTTCATTATGGACCAGCCGCGCCAGGTTGCAACGAACGACACGCCGTCCCGAAGCGCTGTGAACAGCGCCAAACGACGCCGCTCAGCTACCTGACGCTGAGCAGCTGATCAAGGAGCTCGTCTTGCTGCTGTTCCAGTTGGGAGATTTCGGCAATCATTCGGGCGCGATGCTTCGACATGTTCTCGAAGTTGCCCTGGGCCGACCGAGCGTCGAACGATGAAGATGCCGTCTCGGCCACCATGGCCCGAATTGCCTGGTCGTCAGCGTCTTCGCCGAGGTACAGCAACTGCTCTTCGGTCACCGCGATTTCACCGCGCAAGACCTTCAGCCGTGCCCCTGTTTTCGCGAGCCGCCGCTCTACCGATCGCTTACTCATACCGCGTTGGATGGTAATCGACTCAGGCGTCGGGGTCTCAGCGAGCGAACCAGAGCGCTGCCGCCATCAGTGTGCTGGTGGCACGAACCGTTGAGCCGAGTTCGTCGGTACGTTGGCGCGAACTCTTCAACACCTTGCCGGAGATCTCTCCCCTAGCGGCACGCTGCCAGAACTGCTGAACGATCAAGAACTTGCGTGCCCCACGTCTGACTCGAACCGACAATCAATCGTGTTGAAGGGCGCAGCGACCGCGTGTCTGACCTGGCGATATCCGGAAATCCGAGTCCGATCTGTGAATCAACTCTGCTCTATGAATTCCCCTTGGCCGACTCGTGCGCTGAGTTAAGCGGCCCTTCGCGCCGCTGTCACCAGGGGCGCGAAGGGCAACGTCGGTTAGCCGCCCAGCTCAGTTAATTGCGATAATCTGAACAGCTGCAATTCCTGCTGTGAAGAGCGCATTCGTCGCACGATAGAGCTGGTATTGATTCACCTCACGAATTGCTTCTCCGATCGGTGTCGCTGCGATGCTCTCAGGCATCGACTTACTCATCGTGATGGCCCCCTGCTGTGCGGCATCAAAGCTCAAAATACCGAACAGTGCTGTTCCTACAGCTGCGACAGTCAGGAGGAGGGCGAAGTCTCCTGCGGTACTAAAAACAATCGTGGCGGTGAGCGCGCTCATCGAGAGAAAGTAAGTCATTTGCGACTTACTCATCTGGTCAGAATTTTGGCGACTCATCTTCAGCCATGCTGATTCGTTCATAATCTTCTTTCTTGTTGAGGTTAATGAGTACATCATTATGGCCTATCGCGCCGCACGCCGCTGCGATGTTCCAGAGGTACGGACCCCCGATGACGCTGCCGAACGGTCGTGCCAGATCACCGGTGTCTCTCATGCCGGGTTATCCACGTGGCGCACCACACCAAAACGGCATGACCGAATCAAGTAACGGCACTGCACTCAACCGGGAGCACCTCGGCCCCACCGATCCCGGCTCACGCTCCGACATCTCTCCGGCGCCATACGAAGCGCGGTCATCGATTCGGTTGTCACCTGTTTCCCCTCATTGGGACATCTCGCAGGTGTTGTGCGGTGCCCCAACTCGGACTCGAACCGAGACTGGACGGTGTTTGAGTTCGGCGGGTCCGTTGCTGTGACCTGGGGTGATGTGCTGTATGCAGGGGTTTCGTGACCCGGGGTGTTGTCGATTCGACGGTATTCGCCGGTCGCGGGGTGCTGGGTGGGGCGCAAGTTAGGGCGAAGCGAGTCGAGTTCGGAATCAGAGTTGGTCTGCGAGTCCTTGACGTTTCGTCTCGTACTCGGCGTCAGTGAGAATGCCGTCGTCGTGTAGCCCTTTGAGACGGCGTAACGCACCCGCAGGATCAGTCGCTCCATCGCGCTGCGTGACACCGGTTACTGGATCCGTCTTAGTCGCCATTGGACTCTCGACGGGCGGGCCGCCGACCGGGTCATCTGGCCGTCGGCTACGAGCGTCCGGTTGAGGAACGGTCATTTGAGAAACGGCCGGGGATATCCCCGGGCGAAATGGTCTGGGGTGACGTCTCGGTCGAGAGCGGGACGCAAACGTCCACCTTCGCGTCGTGCCCGTCCTCGTTTGCCTGGTCCAACATGCCCATCCGCACATCTTTCGGTGACATGTCCATCGTGGCCCGGTAGCCGCCCGCACCGACTCCCGACTCGATCGAGGCACGGTCGTCAACGAACCTCCATGAGCGAACCAGCCGGGCACGCCAGAACGCCGACAGGCCATCGGGACGACCCCAATGCGTTGATGGTTCCGGGCTGATCCGCGGACCGCACGGCAACCGGGAACCTATGGATCACCAGTACTTTGGGCTTGTAAGGGCACCGAGGAGCACCTATGGTTTCGATCATCAAGTCTCCGCTGCGTTGCAGCGGGTGACCCGGCGAGAGGTTTCTGAGATCGATGTCTGAGCAACAGGGCAAGCCGCGCCGCCGTCCGGGCCCGGTCGGATTCCACGCCGAGTCGAAGGTGACAACCCAGAGCCACGGCCCGGGCAAGAACGACGGCGGCATAGCAGAAGCCGCCGGACCAACAAAGGCAACCCCAACCGGGTCCAAGGAGCTAAAGGTTGTCGGAACAGGCGTGTGGGCAGCGATCGCAGTGCTCGTCGTAGTGCTCGGTGTTGTGCTGCTCAGCCCGATCGTGATCGGCCTCGGAATCGTGGGAGTCGCTGGGGCCTACTGGGCAAATCACGTCAACCGAACCGAGAGCAGATTACGAGACGAGTCTGCTAACGGGGGTTCGGACTAGTGGCAACGATCAGCACGTCATTCACGGCTCCATGCACACAGGATCGCGCCGTGCTTGCGATTCAGGACGTGCTCGACCAGTTTGGCTGGCCCGTCCTGGAAATGTCCACGTCACTAATTGTTGCCCAGGGGCCCGGCCAGACGGCGTTGCAGTTCGCCAACTTCCCGAAGGTGTCAACAAAACTCTTGGCCGTCGGAGACCAGACGAAGCTTGACATTTCAGTCTCCATCTTAGGAATGATGACAGGAAACAAGAAGTGGCTGGCGGGGATCATGGGGAAATTTACAAACAGCTTGTCGCTGCGAATCCAAACTGAATCGATCGCGATCAACCCGACAGTCGCACTCGGAGAAGGCCAAGGAACCTCGCCCGCCGCGGCGTCAGGGCCGAGTCCGGTACGAGACCGGGCCCAACAACTCAAGGATCTCAAAGAACTCCTCGACGACGGTGTTCTCTCCGCAGAAGAGTTCGCCGAGGAGAAGCGCCGGATTCTCTCAACGACGTAGTAGACGTCGAGACATCCGGCACTGAGGCCGCTCAAGAATTGAGCTTTACGGCAGTACGCCGAACGCTGAGGGCAGGCGGACCGCTGTTCAGGTCGGTTGTTGTCTCATACGACGAACAGAGAAAATTGATCCTTGTTCGCGACGCAAGCCACACCGCCCGATACGCCCCCACAGCATTGCGGGAACCCGATGCGTTCGACCGCGTAGTGATAGAGCACCAAACATTTCAAGTCTCTGCGTCAGAAATGCCAGCCGCCCGGGCACTATTCGCAGCCGCCACTACTCATGACTAGGGCGTTCGGGCGGATGCCCGTCGACCGGGAGGCCCGCACGGCGGCCTGAGAGCGAACCGCTGGCTCGAAGCGGCCCATGCGTTGATCACGTCCACGCCATCCTCGGCACCTTCTGTCGTGGCGCCTTGTCGACCGAATGACATTGATGTAATATTGTGGGCGATGACCACCGGCAAGGCAGACGAGGCGCTCGACGTGCCCGCGGACTGTCTTCGCCGCGACCCGGCCGAACTCCTCCGACAATTCGAGAAATGGTCCGAGGAGAACGAATGGCTGAAGGCGGAGAAGGCCAGCACGGGTCGCCGCGTGTCGTTGGCGCGGAAGCACCGTCGTCTGAGGGAGGCCTTCGCCGCCTTCCTCGCTTCGGTCGCGGCCGCTCTCGTTGCCCTCGTACAACGCTCGACACCCGGGCCTGGGCCGATTGCCCAGCAGCTACGTGATCGCTGGCGAGATACGCAGAGTCCTCCGCCCCGCCTGGTCGTCGTGAACACGCTCGTCGCCGCGCCTGGCGCTCCTTCGATCTGACGGGGGCGAACCGCCGACCACCGAGTCGGACCTGACCGCGCCGTCACCGCCCCCGGTGCTCCCCTGCAATCCTGCAAGGAGCATTCGTGCCCAGTATCAACAATGGCCCCCAGCGTCTTGTCCACCGGCAAGCAGATCCGACACTGAGGGCCTCTACCGATTCTACAAGTCCCGCCGCGATCAGCGCTGCCGATGCAGCGCGATATTGCGGCCTTCCCACCCACCGGTCAATGGCCGATCTGCGTCAACAGGGTCGAGGCCCGGCGTTCATTCGTCTCGGCTACCGCACCTACGTCTACCGGCTCGAAGACCTCGACGCCTGGCTGAATGAGCGCAGGATCGTCCCGTTCGGGGCGCAACAACCTCGCACCGGCCGATCAACCCCGATGCCTACGGGCGACAACGACGGTTTACGAAACCGCCACCAAGGGGGTGCGTCATGAGCCGCCGCCGAGCAACGTCGCCGATCAACATCAACGAGGCTCTGCCGAACCTCCGAGAGCACGACGCCATCCACGCCTTCCCGACGCTCGCGATCATGGCAGAGCACGCTCACGACGGGCACGACGGGCACGACGAGTGGGACGGCAGGATCGTGAAGCCGACCGGTTTCCTCCTGGCTGGTGGTGAGTGGCTCGCTGGTCGGGTCGGCATCGGGCGGAACACCGTGTCCCGACACCTTCACGCGCTAAAGGCAGCGGGAGAGATCAAGGTTTGGACGCCGTACAACCGACGTCAAGGCCGGGCCACCGAGTACGTCGTGATCCGGTTGATGACCCGCAAGGGTCGAAACGAAGTGGACCGCCGCACCCTTTTCCACCAACACCGACCCCAGGAAACAATGACCCAGTGCTCACCACCCAGTACGAGCACCGGGCCATTGGATTGGGTGCGTGATTCGGATGAGAAACAGCCGGAATCACGAAACCCATTGCCTACGCCCCTTGTGATCACCACGGGTGGTGAGCCAATAGGTATACGCGGGTCTTCAGTCGGGGCGGGGATCAAGAAGACCCCTGACCGACCTGCGGTCGGCCGATTTAGATTTACGAGTGACTATTTACGCATCGAATGTCGAGGCATCAGTGATGGGCAAGCACGCGGCATCGGAAAGGTGATTGACAATCTCGCCGCGGGCGGTCAATCGTCGCGCGAGTTGATCGAGGACGTCGCTCGTCTGTGGGCCGACAGTCCAGACGACTCGATGCTGCACGACCTCGCTCACGAGTGGGCGGTGAGGCCAAACGAGGCATGGGGAATCGCGAAGGGTTCAAGCGACTCACAACAGACAACGGTTGGCGTTTCGCTCGCGGCCGACGTGCGTGCCGACGCTTTTGAGTTGGCCGAACTGGTCGAAGTCACCGAGGTGATGAACCCACTATTCGGTTCTTCCTCGCGGCGGGTTGTCTTCGACCGACCGACCGAGACGCACGAACCTGACGACACCGCGTACTGCACGCATTGCCGTCTCGACGTGACGGGCTGCATCCTCCGCGACCCCGAACCTGAATGTCCGTTCGGCGAACCGCTGGCCGGTGCGTTCGATCCCGCTACCAATACCGCTCAATACGGCGAGGTCGGATCGTGAACCGCAACCAACCAACACGGGCACCAGGAGAACGAGTCGCAGTGCTCGCCGAGGATGCCACTCCCTGCCCCGTGTGCGACCTTCCGATGTTGACGGGCCACCGCATCGTCATCGCCACACCGTGCCGTCACGAGACGTGCCCTCCCCGATGGAAGCCGACCGTGATCCACGGCGATGGCCGCGGCGACGCCCAACCGCAACTCCCGTTCCTCACCCTCATCGACGGACACAACCAATGACGAACGGCCCACTCGACATCGAAGCCACCAACACCACCGAAAGGAGAACCGCAATGACCCGCACCGCAGCACTCAAACTCATCCTCAGCAAACTCATCCTCCGCACCACCGAAGAGCCCGACACCGGCTGCTGGGTCTGGCTCGGAGCGACGACCACCGATGGATACGGCGAGATCCGCGACGAGTCCCGATCGAAGAAGTACGCCCATCGGCTCGCCCTCATCGCCCGCGGCCTCGGCCTCGACGGCCTGGTCGTCCACCACCACTGCCGCAACCGGGCCTGCTGGAGACCGGCCCACCTCACGCAGTTGACGAACTCGGCTCACTCCCTGCATCACGCCGCCGAACGACGCAGGGAGAAGACCGGAGAAACAGGGTGACCCATTACTCGTCCCAGACCGGCCACGTTGCGATCTACCGCTCGCAACACGCCATGCCCGCATCGTCGCTCGACCGAACGAGAAACCGCAACGTACGGGAACGCCTCGAATGAGCGAAGCGACGATTCCAAAGACCGTCAGTACCGCCCGTACCGACAGGAGCAAACAGCAATCAGGTGCCGCGCTGCGCCCAACCGATTGACGATGGAACCCCCAAGCAAACAAAACGCCCCCGCCCCGAAGCAACGGAGCGAGGGCAAATCACCGGAACCGCAGGAGGACCCGATGACCAAGACCCACAATTCTGCCACACGCCGCAAACGATCCGCTCTCCCAGGCGGCGTCCGCCAACTCAAGTCCAAACGATGGCAGGTGCGTGTCCAAGCCCCAGACGGCGGCCGCATCCCCGTCGGCACGTATGCCACCCGCACCGACGCCGAAGTCGCCCTGGCCCGCCACGTCTCCGAGATCGACTCCGGCTCGTGGCGCGACCCGAGAACAACGACGCCGACCATCACCGAACTGGGCGACGCCTGGTTTGCTCGCCGCACTGCTGACGCCCTCGACCCCGACGTGAACTTGCGTGAGGCGACCGTCATCGAGGAACGCGGCATCTGGGACCTCATGGTCGTCCCTCACCTCGGCCACATCGAAGTTGCCAATCTCAGCTACGAAGACGTGCTGGCATGGTTCGACCTGATGCGCTCGACTCGCGACGACAACGCGAAGACCCGCAAGACCCGGTCGATCAACCGGATCAAGAAGCCGCTGTCGATGATTCGCCGCGTCCTGAGAGACGCTCAACGTGCAGGCCAAGTCGAGACGAACGTCGCCGAGTTGGTCGAGTTGCCGAAGTCGGCACCGAAGGAGACGAAGTACTGCATGTCGCTTCCCCAGGTCGCCGCCGTCGCTGCTGTCCTCGACGAGATGGTGCCCGAGTACAACGCTCAACAGGCGAAACTCCCCGGCCGTCAACCCGCGGCCGCTTCGTTCAAACCGGGCCTGTTCGTCTCGATGATGGTTCTTTGTGGGGCGATGCGGTTCGGCGAGGCAGCAGGGTTGCGGGTCGGAGACGTACGCGACGGCCGAATCCGTATCGAGCGGTCGTTTCGCAAAGGCGAGATCACGAAACCGAAGACGTACGCCGGGATTCGGACGGTCGGCGTGTCGGAGCAGATCAGTGTCGCCCTGGCCGTCCACGTCGCTGACCGTGACGCCGACGAACCGTTGTTCACATTGCCGAACGGTTCGCGTCTCGATTCGAACAACTTCCGTGGACGTTGGTGGATTCCAGCAGTGAAGCGTGCGGGCCTCGAACCGTCGATCCGCTTGCACGATTTGCGACATACGGGCGTCAGCCTCGCGCTGGCTGCTGGTGTCCCAGCGACGGACGTGGCGAAGTGGTGCGGCCATGCATCGCCTCTGACAACGATGTCGATCTACGCACACGGGTTACCGGGTCGAGAGAACGCCGTGACGTTGGCCCTTGATGCGATGGGTGAGGGCAACGTTCTGCCGATGCATCGAGTGTTGTGGTCGTCTTAGAAGCCCCTGGTTCGCTGTCTAGGACGAGTACTGCCGCCCCAGGGATTAGCTACCGAGGAGTGCGAGGAAGTCTCGCTCCGCCATGATCTCGATGTCCTCGCCGTCCTCGCTGAGCTTCGCAGCCTTCTTCATTTTCCCAGTTTGCATTCCGTCCGCGAACTGGACGAAGTCGGCGTCACCGATCACCAACATGTCGACTTTCTTCGACACGCCGGTCCTGAACTCTGCTCCGTACTCGACGATCCGCTCGGCTGCTTCCCCGCGGGTCATCGAGAACATCGCCCCGGTGAAGCAAATGCAGCGTCCGTAGAGAGGGTGGTCCGGGTCGGCGTCCTCTGCGCCCGTCATGTTCCGAAGATCGCCACCAGGCGCGGAGACCCCGGTGAACGAGTCCGGTGTGAGCGTCGCCGACCGCAGGTCGAGCCGGTCACACATGTCTTCGAAGCTCGATG
>FLOH01000473.1_pt1 | contig 86387 bp, 81 predicted proteins | sample 756751 | NCBI WGS metagenome assembly FLOH01 (sample SAMEA4026879, study PRJEB14308) | marine metagenome | biome: coastal water; material: water | depth 74 m
ATGCCTAAAACATCATCAAAACTCCCTTTTTAGAAAATCTCAACTGCAAAAGGACGAATCGTATCGGCGCAAGATTGTTTAGAGAAAAAAGTACGCGGGAAAACAAGAATTTTGCAACTGGCTCAAGTTACTGTCGTTTATAGGCTTTGGACGAGTCCAACGTCAAGATGCGGAAGGCTCATTAGCTGTATCTATCGCCGCGTCCGTTTGTCGGCCCTGGGACTCTGGACTGAACGCCCCCTGCGTGTCATTGTGGCGGCGAATTTGTTAAATCATCACACTAGGCCAGGAACGACCACGTGGTTCGCTTTGAAAATGTAGGTCTCAGATACGGTCTTGGCCCGGAAGTGCTTCAGGATGTTTCATTTTCCTTAGGCCCAGGGTCTTTCCATTTCCTCGTTGGCCCCAGCGGTGCCGGAAAATCGTCGCTATTACGCCTAATGTATATGGCGCTGAAACCGTCGCGCGGGCTGATCAACCTTTTTGGCCGCGATATCGCGACGACATCCCGCCATGACTTGCCGGCCTTGCGGCGCCGGGTCGGGGTGGTCTTCCAGGAATTTCGCCTGATGCGGCACCTCTCGGCGTTCGACAATGTCGCCCTGCCGCTTAGGGTAGCGGGCACACGCAAATCGGAAATCCAGCATAACGTCGAAGAATTGCTCAGTTGGGTCGGCCTGCGCGATCACATGAACGCCCGTCCGCCGACCCTATCAGGGGGCCAGCAACAACGCCTGGCCATTGCCCGCGCGGTCATAGCCCGGCCCAAGCTGTTGCTCGCCGATGAGCCGACCGGTAACGTTGACGACCAGATGGCGATGCGGCTCATGCACTTGTTCGAAGAACTCAACAAGCTGGGAACGACAATCGTCATCGCCACCCATAACGAGACCCTGGTCAAGCGCCTCGGGCATCCGGTCCTCAGGCTCGAAGAAGGCCGCCTCAACATACAACCCGGCAAGGCCGCTTAACGTCATGTTTACCCGGCGCACAGACCTTCAACTCGAACGCGATTCACTTGGCCGTTTTCTGCCTTGGCTGATCGCCTTCATGGTTTATCTTTCGGTGCTGGCTTTTGCCGGAATGCTGGCCCTCGATGATATCGCCGGGCGCTGGGACCGGGGCATGAGCGGCGCGCTGACCGTGCAGATGCCCCCCGGCGTTGCCGCAACCGGCGACAAGGAAATGAGCGCCGCCCTGACGGTATTGAGATCGACCCCCGGCATCTCGAGCGCCGAGGCGCTAAGCGACGATAAATTGATGGCGCTGCTTGAACCGTGGCTCGGAACCGATGCCTTCGAAGCCGAACTGCCATTGCCAAGATTGATCGATGTCACCTTGGATAGCGACGCGGATATAAATGTCGCAGCGCTGGAGCTTCGCCTGAGGGCGGTGGTAGCGGGTGCCAGCGTCGACGATCACGGAGTCTGGCTTGAACATCTGATCAATCTGATCCAAACAGTCAAGGCGCTGGCCCTTGCGGTGTTGATGTTTATCGCCCTGGCGACAACCGCGACGGTTATCTTTGCCACCCGCACCGGCCTTGCCATCCACCATGAAGCCATCGAAGTGCTACATCTGATCGGTGCCCAGGATTCCTATATTGCCCGGCAGTTCGCCAGTCGTGCCCTGATGCTGGGTTTGCGCGGTGGAATTTTTGGACTGTTGCTGGCGTTCCCGACAATTTGGGGAATAGGCTCATTGGCCAGCTCCCTGCAATCGGGCTTACTGCCCGAATTCTCTCTTGGTCTCGGCCATTGGGCGATACTGGGCGGCCTGCCCATTGTCGTCGCCATGATCGCCATGATCTCGGCACGGCTAACGGTGATGAAAACTCTGGCCAAGATGTTATAATCTTGTGAACTCAAGGCAGGGGTGGAATACGAAAATGGCTGGATTTCAGTCACAACGGCGCGAACGGCGCTTGATCAGGAAGCTGGCCATGCTGGTTGTCGGGCTGGCCCTGATCTGGCTTGCCGGACTGGTGCGCTTCGCAGATTCCATCCCGCTGAGCATTGCCGAGCCGGATCGCCACAGCGACGCCATCGTCGTGCTGACCGGTGGCAGCGGTCGCCTCGATGAAGGGCTGGACCTGCTTGAGCGGGACATGGCCAAGCGGTTATTCGTCTCTGGCGTTTATCAGGGTGTCGATGTCAAAACCCTGTTCCAGATGTTCCAGCACAATCCGCAGGAACTTGAAGCCCGGATCGGCATCGGCACGGCGATCAATACGGTGGAAAATGCCAGCGAAACCGCAGAGTGGATGGACAGCTATGGATACACCTCCATGCGCCTTGTCACCGCTGCCTATCACATGCCGCGCAGCCTGCTTGAATTTCATGATGCCATGGCGAACATCGACATTATCGCCCACCCGGTTTTTCCTGAACGCGTTAAAGTCGAACGCTGGTGGGTCTGGCCCGGAACCATGGGGCTGATCGCCAGCGAGTATAATAAGTTCATGTTTGCCTGGCTTCGCCATCGCGGGGAAAAACTATTGGCGCGGAAGGCCGCACAGTCATGATTTCTATCAGGTCCTTCATTTTCAACATCCTGTTCTTCGGGATTTCCAGCCTGTTCTGCATCGTCATGGTGCTCAGCCTGCCTCTGCCCAGGACCTTTCTCAGTCACGGTTTTCGCTACTGGATGGTACTGACCATGGCAATCTTAAAAGCCGTGGTCGGGCTGAACATTGAAGTCCGCGGTCGCGAAAACATTCCCACAGGGGCCGCCCTGATCGTTTCCAAGCATCAGTCGGCCTGGGATACGGGGATCTTTTTCATGCTGCTTGACGATCCCTCTTACGTTTTGAAGAAGCAATTGTTGAACATCCCCTTTTACGGCTGGATGTTACGCAAGGGCGAAATGGTCGCCATTGACCGGGACGGTGGCGCTTCGGCCCTCAAACAGATGGTTCGCGACAGTCGCGCGATTATCGACAAAGGCCGCCCGCTGGTGATTTTCCCCGAAGGCACGCGCAGCGCGCCGGGCGACAAATTGCCTTATCATCCCGGTGTCGCCGCCATTTATAAACAAACCGGAGTCCCGGTCGTTCCCGTCGCCCTCAATTCCGGCTTGTTCTGGGGACGCCGTTCATTTGCCAAAAAGCCCGGCACAATCATCATCGAATTCCTCCCTGCCATCAACCAGGGACTGGACCGCAAATCCTTCATGGCGGCGCTTGAAACCCGCATCGAGGGGGCAACCAACCTGCTGCTCGCCGAAGCCGCTAAATCTCAACCTTAAACAACTGTGGACAGTTTCATCCGCCGCTCCCTGTGGATATTGTGCATAACATCACCGATGCCTTGCCCTGGTTATGCTTGGCGATTTTTAAAGCCGGGAAAAGTCTGTGCGAAACAGAACGGGAACAAACCTTGACCCACCTAGCCTTAAGGCTTAGTTTAGGGGGGTAAAATCCAGCCTATAGGGAACGAAAACAAGCATGGTTCAGGTCGCCTCCATCTCGCAACGCATATGGGATATGAAATATCGCTTGAAGACGGCGGACGGTCGTCCAGTCGATAAAACCATTAGCGACACCTGGGCCCGGATCGCCGGTGCCCTGGCCGAACCCGAGGCCGAGCCCGAACTGTGGAGCCAGCGTTTCTTCGAGGCCATGGATGATTTCAAGTTCCTGCCCGCCGGACGCATTGTTTCGGGGGCCGGGGCGAAGCGTAACGTCACCTTGTTCAATTGCTTCGTCATGGGTGCCATCGACGATGACATGGCCGGTATTTTCGACGGCTTGAAAGAAGCCGCCCTGACCATGCAGCAGGGCGGCGGCATCGGTTACGATTTTTCGACCCTGCGGCCCAAGGGAGCACCGGTCAAAGGCGTCGGGGCCGATGCCTCGGGGCCACTGACCTTTATGGATGTCTGGGACGCCATGTGCAGGACCATCATGAGCGCCGGCTCGCGGCGCGGCGCGATGATGGCGGTGATGGCCTGCGATCATCCCGATATCGAAGCCTTTATCGACGCCAAACAGGAAGCCGGTCGGTTGCGCATGTTCAACCTGTCGGTTCTGGTCAGCGATGATTTTATGCGCGCGGTCAAGGAAGACGCGCCGTGGGAACTGACCTTCAAGGGTGTCACCTACAAAAGCCTGCCGGCCCGGGATTTGTGGGACAAGATCATGCGCGCCACCTACGCTTACGCCGAGCCCGGCGTTATTTTCATCGACCGCATCAACCGCCTCAATCCGCTGAATTATTACGAGACCATTCACGCGACAAATCCCTGCGGCGAACAGCCGCTGCCGCCTTACGGTGCCTGCCTGTTGGGTTCGATCAATCTGGCCCGGCTGGTGATCGATCCGTTCACCGAGGCCGCGACCATCAACGGGGAGGCGCTGTCGGCGCTGGTCGAAACAGCGGTCCGGATGATGGACAACGTCATCGATATCTCAAACTTCCCGCTGCCCCAACAAGAGCACGAGGCTAAATCCAAACGCCGCATCGGCTTAGGGATTACCGGCCTGGGCGACGCGCTGATCATGTGCGGCGCCCGTTACGGCGCGACGGAGGCGGTTAAACTGACCCGCGGCTGGATGCGGGCGATCCAGCGCGCCGCCTATCTGGCATCAAGCAAACTGGCCGCCGAAAAAGGCGCGTTCCCGCTCTACGATAAAGAAAAATACCTCGGCTCCGAAGCCATTATGGGGCTCGACGACGATGTTCGCGCCGCCATCGCCGAACACGGGGTGCGCAACGCCCTGCTGACTTCGATCGCCCCGACGGGAACGATTTCCCTGTTCGCCGACAACGTTTCTTCCGGCCTGGAGCCAGTGTTCAGCTTTAAATACAACCGCCATATCCTGATGGAAGACGGCAGCCGCCGCGAGGAAGAGGTCTCCGACTACGCCTACCGTCTGTTCAAGCGCAACTTCGGCAGCGAGACGGCCCTGCCCGTCTCCTTCGTCGACGCCCAAAGCCTTAGTCCCAACGATCATCTGGTGATGCAGGCGGCGGTTCAGGAATATGTCGACAGCTCGATCTCGAAGACCATCAATTGCCCGGAAAGCATCGCCTTCGATGATTTCAAGGACATCTACATGCAGGCCTTCGATCTTGGCTGCAAGGGCTGCACCACCTACCGCCCCAACGACGTCACCGGATCGGTGCTGGAGCTTCGGGCCGAGGACCAGGCCGAACCGGAACTGCCGCTCGAACAACCGGCTAAGAACGCCAAGCCGGTCGATCAGGGCGACGCAGGCCCGGTCACCCATCTTTACCAGCCGCTGGATAGGCCCGAGGAACTTAAAGGAGCGACCTACAAGGTGCGCTGGCCGGAAAGCGACCACGCCATCTACATCACCATGAGCGATATTCTCGACGACAGCGGCCGCACCAGACCGTTCGAGATTTTCATCAATTCGAAAAACATGGAACACTATTCCTGGACGGTGGCCCTGACCAGAATGATCTCGGCAGTGTTCAGGCGCGGCGGCGATGTCTCCTTCGTCGTCGAGGAACTGAAAGCCGTGTTCGACCCGCGCGGCGGCCACTGGATGGGCGGTCGCTACGTGCCGTCACTTCTGGCCGCCATCGGCGAGGTCATCGAAAAACACATGATCTCCATCGGCTTCCTGAAAAGTCCCGGCAACCACAACAATGAACAACCCCAGGCCCAGGTTATGGTCATGGGCGCGGCGTCGGGCGGCGGCAGCAGCAACGATGGCAATCCCTCAGGCAGCGGCTCCGACAAACCAACCCAACGCCTGCGCCAATGCCCAAAATGCGGCCAACCGAGCCTGATAAAACAGGAAGGCTGCGACAACTGTATATCCTGCGATTATTCGAAGTGCGGGTGAGGCTCTAACAAAAACGCCGTCATTCCCGCACAGGCGGGGACCAACTCTGAAAACGCCGTCATTGCGGACTTGATCCGGAATCCAGTTCTTTAGTTAGGTTGGGATTCATTATGAATGATACAAATGACCTAGACGACAAGGCATGGCAAAAAACAACGCGTATCCTCGGCACGCCTGTCTTCGATGAGTTCGCGGCTAACACACTTGCCATCCGTCGAAACCTCGTAATCATTTCCTCTTTTGCCCTTGCTTACAGGCTGAACAACCTATCCATTAGCGCTGATAGTTCTCTATTCGGAATCAAGTTTGATAGCCTCACTGATGCCGTAATCAATCAGACTTTCTTTTGGTTAATTTTATATCATTTAATTCATTTTAGCTGGAACAGCTCTGTTGACCTCCAAGCGTGGCGAGTGCGCGTGACGGGTATGCGTTTGGCTTTTAATACCGGGGCCATGTGGACTTCCGAAGAAGGTGATTACCCTAGTGATCCTCGCCAATCATCTCTTTATACATGGTGGTCCGAAAATGCTGACCGTTTTGGAAGCATCGGAAAGCAAGCACAGAATTTGCAGGGTGCAACTCAAGCTTGGGAACTGACCCTGAAACAATTGCCAGAGTCTATTAATAAAACAAATATTGTGTCCAACACCCTTTCCAATCTCTCAGAGATCAACAAAAAAGCCGCTGAACTTTCCAGAAAAATTGAAGACCTTAACAAAGCAATATCGTCGTCACGTATTCCAGTTTCTCTAGCACGGTTTGACCGCTGGTATCGACTGTTTCAGTGGAATCAAATCGTGAAATGGGCCGTCATTGAATGGGGCGGGCCACTCCTGTTAGGCACTTGGGCGGCATGTAAGACATTTCCCTTCTGAACGTCGCTTCCAGAGTTCCGGATAGTTCCGAGTGGGTTCTGGGAACACATTATTTAATTTTCTTAATTTCCGGATAATAACGGGGACGCGATATTTTTATTAGGTTAGAAATATGTAATGTGTTTCCAGAACTTCCAATTAAGGCATGCCTAGAATTAACCGGAATTTCCACATGCTAACACCACACCCCATTTTAGGTCATCTTCCACCTTTGTTGAACTTCCTCGGATTACCTGAGGATGAGCAATTTCACGCGATTGAGCATATGGCGTATGCGGGAGAATTGTGGTCCGCCGTCAGAACCTTCAATTCTGCTCTTGTTTTATTCAACTTTTGCCGGGATCAAGTGCCCCACCATTTTGCTAATGAGAAGAAAATACTCAGCCAACAAAATGAGTGGAAATTGATAGCCGCTCGTGACGGCATGTGGTCGATCTACAATCTCGGGGAAACGATGAAATACTTCCGAGCAGGTTGCGGGAAGTTACCGATATTCAACAACTTGGTAGATCACCAGAAACTGAGAACGGCCCAGAAAAAGTTTAAATCATGGTTTCCAGATTACGGACATATTCGAAACGCGCTCGGTCATGTGCCTGAATCAACAAAAAACCCACAAGCTCGAGTCAAGAATTACTATACTGGTTCCTTCAAGTCTGATGGCATGATCATCCCAAACGACAACACCCAAGTCATGGTCAAGCACTCCCTTAATGGAAATATCTATCAAACAACATCCGATGGTCGCTTGCTTTCATACGAAATCAGCGAACACACTCTCAATAAACTAGTGACAGTGAAAGATGAATTTTACGCTGGTCTCAAATGTGTCGAGACGGAAACCGGAAAAGTGCCTAGTTGGAAGTCTCGGGGCGAAAATTAATCAGATAATTCGGGGAGAACTTTACTTAATTACCAGATAATACCCCCCCGAAAACCTTGACATTTTCCCATTTACGGACTATATTCCTTCTGCTCTTTATCATCGTGAATAATAATATGCAGTGCAGGCAAGTCGTTTTTCTGACTCTGGAATCTGCGTTTTTGAAGCCGTTTCCCGCATGGTGAAATGGCTTCGTTTCTCAATATTTTTTTATGTTTTTGGCAGGCGGATTTTCTTAAGACATTGAAAGTGCTGGATTCTGGCCGCACGGTGTTTCAGGCCGTTAGGGCACAGCAACTTCTGCCATGCCCGAGATGTTGCTGCTCTTGTCACCGTGAATGCACAGCATGTTCTTGGAAATGATCTCGCCAAACACATTTTCCCGGTTGTTGTTGTGGTTATCCGGGTTGAACAACGGCGTCAGGTGCCAATACATCCGATAGCCCAATGACGCGATAAGGCGGACAAGGTCGTCAGAGTTCGTCGCGCGGTCATTTTCAACGTACAAGATGGGTTTGCATCTGGAGATTGTTTCGCGTGCCCCTTTCAGGACTGCGCCTTCCATGCCTTCGACGTCGAGTTTGATGAAATGGCAGGCCGCCAGGTTCAGGCTGTCGAGGGTTATTCTGACGACCGTTTCACCTTCCTCGTGATGACCCAATTCCAGGCCGCCGAAATTATTCTTGGTTGCCGGGTTTAAAATGGGAACGACGATTGTCCCTGCACTGTCACCGAGCGCTGAGTTCAGGCAATGGACATTGAACAGGCTATTGAGGGCAATGTTGGCGCACAGCATTTGATAGATCAGGCGCTGTGGCTCGAAGGCAATGACTTGCCCTGAATTTTCCATAACCTGGGCCATGAACACGGTGTGACAGCCAATATTTGCGCCAATATCGAGGACCGTGTGACCGGGCTTTATAAGCTGCCGGAATATCTCCACTTCGCCTTCGGAGAATTCACCGTAGAGGTCCAGCGAACGCCCGACATAGGAATCGTTTGGGTTGTAGAGCATCTGTCCATAGCGGGCATTGGTCTGTTTATAGATGCCAAGAGCACGGAAAGTCATCGTTATTCAAATCCCTCAACGCCGATCAAGCCCTTCATCACTGGGCGGTAGGTGAAACCCGCCCGGCGCTTGAGGGGCTTGCACCTTAAATGCGAAGGCTGCCCTAGCGGATGGCCTTCGTGCGCGCACAGATCTCGTGCAGCGGTCCTTCGACCATTCCCAATTCGTCCAGGTGGTCGAGGGTACTTTGCAGGTATTCCAGCGCCGTGCCCATGGGGCCTACGCCTTGGCGAACCAGCTTGACGGTCTGCTCGATGCTCAGTTTGCCGGTATACTGCTGATGATCGCGCCTGACGATGAAGTTATAGGCGCTGACCCGGCGGTCGTCACCGAGGCGGACATTGATGAACTTCGGCTGATAACAGTTGGTGTCCATTTCCCGATCATACAGGTAGTCCATGACCTGCGGGACGTCGTTTGCGGCGAGCAGGAAGGCCCGCCCCTTGCACGAACCGCCCCGGTCCAGGCCCATCACCAGCCCCGGGGTTTCCGGGGTCCCGCGGTAACGCGTCGAATAGACGCACAGCGCGCGGTGGTAGCCGCGCAGCAGCGCCGGTTGAGCCTCGACGAAGGGGAAGCCCGGTTTCCACATCAACGAGGCATATCCGAATATCCAGATGCCTTCCTGGGCTTTAAATACGGGTCGGGTCATAGCGGCAATCATTGTGAGTTTGTCCTGGTGCTCTTATAAATACCGCCATGGCCGATTTTGACAACCCTGCAATATTCAAACGCCGCCCCTGGTGGATCGCCGCCGCCGTGCTGGCCCTGCTGGCCCTGGCCTACAGCGCGTTCTGGTTCACGCTGGCCCTGAACAGTCGCGACAAGGTGCTCCAGTGGATCGACGCGCAGCGCGCGCAAGGATTTACCGCCCGTTACGATTCGCTGGAGGCTACGGGTTTTCCGCTTGCCATCAGGCTGGAATTTAGCAATCCCGGTTTTGGCGCAGCGAACATACGCCACCCGTGGGGCTGGGAGGGCGCGCACTTAAGCCTGTTTCTCAAGCCATGGGATATGAACACCATCATGGCGGAGACTTCCGGGCCGCAGATGCTGGCCATTCCCATCAACGGCAAAACCGAAACCTTTAACGGTGAAGCCTTACGCGCGGAGGCGACGCTCAACCTTTCGGGCGGCCAGCCGAAAGGCTTTGATTTACTGCTCGAGCAAACCGAGCTTCAGGCCGAAACGGCGGGGCTAACGACGATCAGGATCGCCCAGGCCAGTATCCAGGTCGAACGGCTGGTCGCGGGCAAGGCCGACCACCAAACGGCGAGCGCCCGTCTTGAGGTTACCCTGCAAGGAGCCGAAGGCCCCTGGCTTACAGCCTCGCCGCTGGGGGGTACCGTGCAACAGCTAGGCCTCGACGCCCGCCAGATGGGCAGCTTTGATCAGGGGCCGCTCATCGAATCCCTGGAGAACTGGCGCGATAGTGGCGGCACCATCGAAATCGCCAAGGTCAGCCTTCAACACGGGCCTTTGAAAATCAGCGCCGATGGCACCCTGGCCCTGGACGAGCGGCTGCAACCGATTGGTGCGCTGACCGCCCGCGTAGAAGGATTTTTCGAGGCCATCGACGCCCTGCATCGCCTCGGCGCGGTCACCCCGCGCGATGCCATCACCGCCAAGATGGTGCTCGGTGTGCTGTCGCGAAAGTCCAATAGTGGCGGCCCGGCGCACCTAAATCTGGCGCTCAGCGCACAAGGCAACACACTCTACGCCGGTCCCATCGGACTGATGAAAATAGCGGAAATAGACTGGCGGCCGCATAGAAAATAATGCGCCCTAGCCCTCGTCGTCTTTCTTGACGTCGATGAAGTCCTGTTTGGCTTCGATGACGGCACGGCGGATTTCTCGGGTGCGGGTGAAGCTGTCTTCCAGGACATCGCCCTGGCCACGACGGATGGCCCGCTGCAGCGCCGTCAGGTCCTCGGTAAAGCGGCCCAGCACATCGAGTACGGCTTCCTTGTTCTTCAGGCAGACGTCGCGCCACATCACCGGGTCGGAGGCGGCGATGCGGGTGAAATCACGCAGGCCACCGGCCGAAAATTTGGTGACTTCCTTTTTCAGGTCGTCCTGCAAGTCGGTGACCGTGCCGACGATAGTATAGGATATCAATTGCGGCAGATGCGAGGTGATCGCCAGAACATGGTCGTGATGGTCGGCGTCCAGCTTCTCGATCATCATACCGCAGCGTTGCCACAGTGCCGCGACTCTGGCGATAGCCTCGGGCTCGCAGCCCTGCTGCGGCGTCAGGATGCACCAATGGCCCTCGAACAGCGTGGCATAACCGGATTGCGGACCGGACTCGGCGGTGCCGGCGACGGGATGGGCGGGCACCAGATGGACGCCGCTGGGTAAATGCGGGCCAACGTCGGCAAACACCGATTGCTTGGTCGATCCGACGTCGCTGACGATGCAACCGGATTTCAGCCCAGGTGCCATGGCTTTGGCGACGCCCTCGTAAGCGCCCATGGGAACGCAGATAACGACGAGGTCGGCGTCGGCCACTACTGCGGCAGGGTCTGTCGTGTAGCTGTCGCCCAGCTTCAACTCTTCGGCCTTGACCAGAGTCGCCGGGCTGCGCGTGTAAATGGCCACATGCCCGGCCAGTCCATGCTTCTTAATAGCGCGCGCCAAAGACGAGCCGATCAGGCCGATTCCGAGCAGGGCGATCTTGTCGAACAAGGGTTTGCTGTCACTCATGATCCCATAAACTCACCAAGGGCTTCGACAAGCGGACGCATTTCATCTTCCCGACCAATAGTGATCCGCAAGCTATCAGGCAGCCCGTAAGCGACCATGCGGCGGACGATGATGCCCCGGCTTTTAAGGAAATTGTCGGCAGCTTCGGCGCTGTGTCCGTTACCCGTGGGGAAACGAACCAACACGAAATTGCCGACCTGCGAGGGAACGTCCAGGCCAAGGGCTTCTAATTTCGTCTTGGTCCAGTCGAACCAGGTCGCGGTATGGGCGCGCACGTTGTCGGTAAAAGCGACATCGCCCAGGGCGGCAAGCCCTGCGGCCAGGGCCGCACTGGAAACATTGAAGGGGCCGCGCAGACGGTTCAGCACGTCGGCGACAGCGGCGGGACAATATGCCCAGCCCAGGCGCAAACCGCCGAGTGCGAAAATCTTCGAGAACGTCCGGGTCATCACGACATTGTCGCAGGCATCGACCAACTGGCTACCGGCGGAATAATCGTTGCGGGTGACGTATTCGGCATAGGCTGCATCGATGACCAGTAAAACGTGACCCGGCAGGCCTTCGCGCAGACGCTTGATCTCGCCGTCGGGCAGATAGGTGCCCGTCGGGTTGTTGGGATTGGCCAGGTAAATAATTTTGGTCTTGGGCCCGGCCCTTTCCAACAGCGCATCGACATCGGCGTGCAAATTCTTCTCGGCCACCTTAACGGGGGTCGCGCCGACGCCTTTGGCGGCGATCGGATACATTAAAAAGCCGTGTTCGGTATAGATGATTTCATCGCCCGGTCCGGCGTAAGCGCGGGCCAGAAGATCGAGCAGTTCGTCGGAACCCGAACCGCAGACGATACGCTCCGCGTCCAACCCGTAAGCCGCCGCCAAGGCCTCGCGCAAGGCACTGGCCGAGCCATCGGGATAGCGGTGCAGGGTTTCGGCTTGCGCTGTGTAAGCCGCCATCGCTTTCGGGCTGGGGCCAAGCGCCCCTTCGTTGGAGGCAAGCTTGATGACCCGCGAGACACCGGGGATGCCGGATTCACCTGCGACATAGGGCGAAATATCAAGAATTCCAGCTTTTGGTATTGGCACACTCATAAATCTTCAGTCCCGGTTTCAAGTTCTTCAGGGGTCAACGGCAAGCCGTAACTTCCGATTGACATGATTGATGAGGCGACGCCATCCAGGTTTTCTGAAAGGCGCATGATTTTACTGTCCTCATCGCTGATAAAGCCATCCACTTCGGCCAGATACAGACTTCGCAAAGGGGTGTCCGGATCACGCCAGACGGCCATGAAAAAAGGTTCCATCCGTGACTTCTTGAGTGACGCCCCCAGTCGTTCAAGGCTGATTTGCTCGCCTGTTTCGACAACCAGATACGTACGGTCGCGGCCCGTCGGCTCAGGTGCCACAGGACAAATCACCAGGGCTTGGTCATTGGGTCCCCTGTCTTCGGGCGAGCCGATAAAAGGCAAGCGGGTGATGATCCGCGGCGTATCGGGCCGCTTCGAGGCAAGATGTGGCCACCATGGATTGACGTCGCCCAATTCGGGGACAGACATCACCCCGATGGTGGTTTCCAGCTTGCGCACCGCATCGACAAGCCTGCGGGCACTTGAAAATCCGGTCATTGGGGTAAATGATCCATACTGATCGCGCGCCATATTCCAGCGGCCACTGCGCCTGTCATGGCGGGGCTCATCGGGGCCGGCGGCATCGGGCATGTGTACGGCAATGGAAAACGGCCCCTCGAAGGATAAGGTGGCGACGATCAGCTCACGCCAGATGCGGGCCAGCTCGCGCTTGGGAAATGGTCCCTTGTGGCGACCAACCAGACGGTACAGGATCGAGCATTCACGGGCCGGGCGGATTTTCACCGCTTGCCCACGCTTCGCCTCCCGAACCTGTTTGACCACCTCGGTACGGGCCATGATCAGGTCATGGATATTGTCGTCTATGGCGTCAATTTCCTGACGCAGGGCGTCGAGTGACTTGTCCGCGCTCATCGCTTGGGTTCCATAGGTTAAAATGATTACACCAGAAGGGAAGTAGTGATAATCATATGACATGCTAAAATCAAAGAAAACATTGACACCAGAGGGTGTGATTCTTAGCAATGAGACGCAGTTAAGGAAGATCAACGCAGAAAATGACGACAACGCTCAACGAACAAACGTCCGATAAGGACGCGGAAATTCCAGGCCTGAAGGTGCTATTGGCCCAGGACGCGCCCGTGCGCCTGGATTGCGGCATCGACCTTAAGGACATTACCGTCGCCTATCAAACCTATGGTCAGTTGAACGCCGAGAAATCCAACGCCGTGCTGATTTGTCATGCCCTGACCGGCGATCAATTCGTCGCCGAGACTCACCCCGTGACCGGCAAGCCCGGCTGGTGGAGCGCACTGGTCGGTGCCGGCAAGACCATCGACACCGACCGGTTTTTTGTCATTTGCAGCAATATTCTCAGCGGCTGCATGGGGACCACCGGACCCAAGGACATCAACCCGAAAACAGGCAAAGCGTGGGGCCTTGATTTCCCGGTTACGACCATTGCCGATATGGTGCGCGTGCAAGCGCGCTTGATCGATCATTTGGAAATAGACCAGCTTTTCGCCGTTTTTGGCGGTTCCATGGGTGGCATGCAGGTTCTCGAATGGGCGGCGAAATATTCAGACCGTGTTTTTGCCGCCATTCCCATCGCCACGGCGGCCCGCCACTCGGCGCAGAATATTGCCTTCCACGAAGTTGGCCGTCAGGCAATTATGGCCGATCCCGACTGGTGCGGTGGCGATTACCTGAGCCAAGGCAAACGACCACACAGGGGACTGGCAGTCGCCCGAATGGCGGCGCATATTACCTACCTGTCGCAACCGGCGTTGCACCGCAAGTTCGGTCGAAGGTTGCAGGAACGCGACGCCATCAGCTACGGCTTCGAGGCGGATTTCCAGGTCGAAAGTTATCTGCGTCATCAGGGCATCACCTTCGTCGATCGCTTTGACGCTAATTCGTATCTGTACACCACCCGGGCCATGGATTATTTCGACCTGAGCGATGATTATGACGGCATCCTGGCCAATGCTTTTAAGGACACGCAAACCCGCTTTTGCGTTTTTTCGTTCACCAGCGACTGGCTATTCCCGACCGAGGGCAACCGCGAAATCGTCCACGCCCTGAACGCGGTGGCCGCCAACGTCAGTTTTGCCGAGATTGTCTCGGACAAAGGTCACGACGCCTTCCTGCTCAACGAGCCGGAATTTTTCAGGGTGCTCGGTGGATTCTTAGAGGGTGCCGCCGAATTGCGAGGCTTGCCCCGATGATGACCGAAAACCAACGTAAGAGCATCCGCGTCGATTTGCAGATTATCGCCGATATGGTCGAACCGGGATCGCGGGTTCTCGATGTCGGTTGCGGCAGCGGCATGTTGCTCGACTATCTGACCCATTTCAAACAGGTCGATGGACGCGGCATCGAGCTTAGCACCGAAGGCGTCAACGCCTGTGTCAGTAACGGCCTGTCGGTGATCCAGGGTGATGCCAATGTCGACCTTAAAGATTATCCGGATCATGCCTTCGATTACGTGATCCTTAGCCAGACCCTGCAAGCCATGTACGCGCCCCGGACGGTGCTCGAACAATTACTCCGGATCGGTCGCCATGCCATTGTCTCGTTCCCCAACTTCGCCCATTGGCGGGTCCGCACCCATCTGGTTTTCAAAGGCCGCATGCCGGTCAGCGATACCCTGCCCTATCAGTGGTACGAAACCCCGAACATTCATTTCTGCACGATCAAGGACTTCACCGTTCTGTGCCGGGAAATGGGCATCACAGTCGAGCGGTCCATATCGCTGGACCACAACGGCTCTGCGTTCCGCCGGGTCGAGATGACGCCGTTTCTGTCGAACCTGTTTGGCGAACAGGCGGTCTTTCTACTGAAAATTTAACCTCCAGCCATCACGGCGTCTTGCCCTGTTGCTCGAACGGCATTGAGGATTTCAATCGGGACATCGCTTGCCGGGTCAAATTTGACCTGAAGCATTTTACCCCGCGCAGGATCGAAACTTATAACCGCCGTTTTTGTCACTTTGTTGATGGCCGCACAAATTTTTCTGGCGTCCTGTTTGTTAACAGATTCTTTGAACAGGATCAGGATATCGGAAGTCATTTTCGTCCTCGTATAAAGTCGGTATTCTTCATTGTGGCACGGTGCCAAAGTTACCGGTGGTACAGGAGTATTTTTTTGAATTGATATCTTTCTGGATCGTTATCTGTTAGGGTTCCCGCCATTCAGATGCGTTTGTTGAAATTTCGTGAAAAACAAGCCGTGATCCATTCTCCACTACCCCTATTGCGTATTTTCCTGGCCGCATTGCTGTTGTGTCAAGCTTCAGCCAGCGCCTTTGCGGTTCAGGTTGAATTTTGGCAAGATGTTACTGAAGAAGCGGCATTCTTCGAAGATGGAACGGAAACCGGGGACACTTTTGACAGCCCGACGGATCAGATATCGAAGGTTGACGGTGTCATTTCTCCCATCGCCCGCTTGTCCTGGGCAAAATCTTCGCTTAATGACAAAATTGTCGCGCGACAATCTCACTCCCGACCACATGCGACCGGCCCCCCTTTATTGTGCATTTAAATTTTCCTAGAACAACTTGTCCTCAAATCAGGGCACTTTGTTCTCGCGCAACTCCGATCCCCAATGACGCATTGACAAGCCATACGTGGCGCGTCTGACGGGTTGAGAGGATATGGTTTATTCCATGACTGATCTTCGTCCTGCCCTTTTTATGTTGGGCGTCATGCTAGTGGCCCTGTCATTCAGTATGTGTATTCCGGCCATTGTAGACTTCACAATGAGCAACCTTGATTGGCAGGTCTTCCTGTTCTCGGCAGTCCTCGGACTGTTCGCAGGGGGTGCCCTGATATTGACGAACAGGACCAGAGACTTTCACTTGAGCATTCGTGAAGCAGTTGTCATGACTCTGCTTATCTGGACCATTTTGCCACTTTTTGCATCACTGCCCTTCATCTATGGCGATCTGTCCTTAAGCCTGACCGACGCATACTTCGAATCAATGTCGGGCCTGACGACGACAGGGTCGACAGTGATCAGTGGACTGGACACAGCGCCGCCCGGAATTCTCATATGGCGTGCTTTCCTGCAATGGTTCGGGGGGCTTGGCATCATCGTCATGTCGATCAGTATTCTGCCGAAACTGCGCATTGGCGGCTTGCAGATGTTCAAGGTGGAAGCCTTCGACGTCGGTGGCCGGGACAACCCTCGCATGGCCTTAATATCAGCAGGCATCACTCTCATTTTCTTAAGCTTGACGGTGGTTAGCGCCATCGCCCTGTGGCTCGCCGGGATGTCCGGGCTTGAGGCCAGCGTCCATGCCATGACGACAATCGCAACAGGCGGTTATTCAACCTCGGACGCATCAATAAAGCATTTTGACAGCCCACTTATCGAAGCCATCATCACCGTGGGCATGATTTCCGGCGGCATTCCCTTCTTGCTGTATTTCAAATGCTTACAGGGCAATTTTAACCGTCTGCTCGGGGATAGTCAGGTCCGGGTTTATCTAAGTATTCTGCTTTTTTCATCATTGGCATTATCCGCATGGCTGGTGCTTGCCAATGGCTATTCCCTGTTTGACGCCGTGCGTTATGCGCCATTCAATGTGGTTTCGATTATGACGGGCACGGGGTATGCTTCCGCCGATTACACCCTGTGGGGGTCGTTTCCAATTGGCCTCCTGTTTTTTCTGACCTTTGTCGGTGGATGCGCCGGGTCGACAGCCTGCGGCATCAAGGTCTTTCGCTTTCAGATTCTCTATGCCATGGCCACCGTTCAAGTCCGCCGGATCATCTATCCCCATGCCGTTATTGTGCCACGCTATAATGGCAGTCGCATTGAAGATGAGATTATCCTGTCGGTATGGGGATTTTTCTTCCTGTTTTTCATGTGTTTTGCGGCCCTTTCATTGGGCCTGAGCGTAACCGGATTGGACCTGGTGACGTCCCTGTCAAGCGCGGCAACGGCAATGTCCAATGTCGGTCCTGGGTTCGGCCCGATCGTCGGCCCAAGCGGTACTTTTGAGTCTCTATCCAGTGCCGCTAAATGGCTGTTATCGATGGGCATGCTCACAGGCAGGCTGGAAGTATTTACTGTTATTGCCATTTTCAGCCGCACGTTCTGGAATGAAGGGGCAAAGGTCTTCAGCTAACTGCGAGTCGGGGCGCTGGTGTCGCGTTGCGGGATCGCCATGACGGCGGGTTTGCGTTTGGGCTCGGCGTGGCCGGCGTATATCTGTTTCGTCGCCTCTAAAATGGTAACACCGGCGAAGGCAGGAAACCAGCGGCGACCGATTTCCTCTATAGCAAGGGCCGAAGACTGTATCATTCGTGAACGGGTCGGCGGCAGAAACAGTGCCCGTTCCACTTTAAGCGGGGTGAACATATTTTCCCGAAGCACCGTCGAAAGCTGGCCCGATGAATAGGGTCTGCCACGCCCGAAAGGGGTTCTCTCAAAGCGCGCCCAAAGTCCCCGCCGGTTGGGGACGACGACCATCAAGCGACCGCCACTGGCCAACACCCGCCAGGCTTCGCGCATCATCGGACGGACATTTTCAGTACTTTCAAGGGCGTGGACCATCAAGATTCGGTCCATCGAGACGTCGGCAAAAGGCAGTTCCGTCTCATCGACCAAAGTGGTCAAACCATTTTCGTCCGCAGGCCAATGCAAGACGCCCTGTGCCGCGGGCATGGCCGCCAGTGTGCGTACCGCTTCCTCGTGGAAGGCCCTGAGATAAGGTGTGGTGAAGCCAAGGCCGAGCACATCCATGCCTGTCACGTCCGGCCACAAGGCGCGAATGCGCCGCCGGATCATACGCCGGGCAACGCCCCCCAAGGGAGTCTCGTAGAAATCTCGTAAATCAACAGCGTCTGTCCACATGGCTACAGTGTAGTGCATCTTGCGGCGCTGGATGATAGTCTTGTTGATAGTTTTTTTCAGCAGTTGCTCAGGAGTTACCATGTCCGCCCTCGTCATTGAACAAATTCCCGTGCTCGGGGACAACTTCATCTACCTGGTTCACGATTCCGCAAGCGGAGAGACCGCCGCCGTCGATCCAGCCGTGGCTGGGCCGGTTTTCGAGGTGCTGGCAGCACGCGGCTGGACGCTTAGTCATATTCTCAACACCCATCATCATGGTGACCATACCGGCGGCAATCTGGAACTTAAAGAAGCCACCGGCTGCACCATCGTCGGGGCCGGTGTCGATGCCGCAAGAATTCCCGGCATCGATGTTCACGTTACCGAGGGTGATGGCGTTACCATCGGCAACCATCAGGGCAAGGTTTTCGACGTTCCCGGCCACACCAGCGGCCATATCGCCTATTGGTTCGAGGAGGACCAGGCTCTGTTTTCAGGCGACGCCCTGTTTTCAATGGGCTGCGGGCGGTTGTTCGAGGGTTCCGCCGAACAGATGTGGACGTCGCTTAAAAAACTGCGCGCTTTGCCTGACGAAACCATGGTTTATTGTGCCCACGAATACACTAATTCAAACGCTGATTTTGCCCTTAGCATCGAACCCGCCAATGCCGACCTGAAGGCCCGGGCCGCCGAAGTGCAGGGCCTTCGCCAGCAAGGCAAACCGACGGTGCCGTCTAACCTTGGTGAAGAGAAGCGGGTCAACCCGTTCCTGCGTGCCGACAATGACGACCTGCTTTTGGCCGCCGGGCTGACGGGTCAGGACCCGGTATCGGCCTTCGCCGAAATCCGCCGCCGCAAAGATAATTTCTAAAATTTATTTCTTGGCTAACAAGTCTTTCGACGCCAGCACCGCGCCGCCGACGATCAAGGCGCAGGCAACCGCGATCTGAACACTTGCCTCACCTTGTCCAAAAGCGACCAGAAGCAAGGTCGAAAGAAAAGGGGCTACGTAGGCGATTGCCCCCAGGGCCTGAATATGGCCGTGCTTGACGCCGATATCCCAGGCGAAAAATGCCGCCCCGACCGGGCCGATGCCAAGCCCCAGGACCGCCAGCCACTGCCCGCCCTGCGGCCACAGCGTGGTCTCGAAGGTCACGTGGGCGAGCGTCGCCAAAACGGCAGTGACACCGCAAAATCCGCCGATAGCGTCGCTCGGCACATGGGCAAAGCGGCGGCTTAGTATGGAATAGGCCGTCCACGTCAAAGCACAGGCGCCAGCCATCAGGTAGCCGAACCAGTATTCGGACTTGAAGCCACCGAAGCTGCTGGCCTGGCCATTGTCGGCAACCAGGACGACCGTCCCGGCCAATCCGGCCAGTCCCCCCATAATATGCCACCAGCGTAATCTTTCACCGGGCAGCAGGGCCGAACAAACGACGATCAGAAGAGGCCACATATAGGCGATCAACCCGGCCTCAATGGGCGGTGCGTTTCGCAGCGCCATAAAATAAAGAAAGTGGTAGCCGAACAAACCACCGACCCCGAGGCTCCAAACCGGCAGAGCCAGCTTCAGGTGGCGCACGATGCCCTCCCCGGTGAGCAGCCATTTGATAAGGCTTAAGCAGAAGGCCACGGAAAACGCCATGGCGACAAGCTGAAACGGCGGCACCGCACCGCTTAAAGTCGTCAGCAAGGCAAGTGTCGACCACATCAGCACCGCACTGGCCCCGATCAGGGTCGCCCTGCCACTCATTGCATTTACGGCGATGGCACTGGATGGGGAGTGAATTTTTTGTTCGGGCAGACTTCCCTGAACCGGTCACCAAATTCCGCCAGTAACGCGGGTGCCGATATGCGGTCATTATACCAGCCGGGAAAGCGCGCTTTGATCAACCGCACCGTTTTGACATAACGCCGCACCGCCGGCTCGTTGAGGTTGGGATAACTACCGCGCACAGATTCCAGGAACCATTTGGCAAACAGGTTGGCTTCGTATTCGACGAGGCCGCTGCTGGCCCCCTTGTGGTTGATCTGACGGACAACGCCGCTGACCTCGCTACTGTCCTTACCGCACCAATCATACATCGCCCAAACCCGGCCGTCGGCTTCCTGGCGGCCATGGCCGACAAGTTCATGGACCAGCGTCGCGGCCAGTGAATAGACGGTGTTCTCGAAAACAGGGTCCTCGTTGATGTTGGTCGCCGAAATGTTGACCACGTAGTCGCTATTCCAGGAAGCGAAGGATGCCGGACCGATTTCGCCGGTATAATAAATCACCCGCCGACCCTTCGGATTGATCGCTTGCATCAAGGCATAAATGTCGGAAGCGTCGGCTTCAATCAGGTCAATTGCTTCCTTGATCTTGGCATAGAAAGTAGCGTTGCTGGCGACGCCTTTGCTGGTGTTTCCGGTGCCAATCAGGGTGATCCCCTTGTACAGCTGTTTTGGCAGGCTTTTTCCATAGAAAGCCGGTTTTGAATAGCGATTGGTGGATTTTCTCGCTTTCCTGACACTGTCCTTCGGACCGGGAACATTAGTGTAAAAGGCGATTTTCTTAACGTTATCGGTTTTCGAGGCAGCCTCTGCCGGTGCCGAAGCGACCACCGCCAAGCCCATAAACATGCTCAAGGCCAGACAAGTCAGGGCATTGGGGTTGCGCGGCCAGAGAGGTAACAGGGGCATTGCCAAACTCACGAATCATCAACTGGTAATAACTAATACATTAATCGACGATTCTAATGATTTTGTCTTAAGAGTTCCTTACACCAATCAGGTCATGTACTGGCCGCCATTGGCCGTCAGGGTCGACCCCGTGATAAAGCCCGCCTCATCGGCGGCCAGGAAGACGACGCAGCGGGCGATTTCTTCCGGTTCACCCAGGCGACCAACGGGAATCTGTGGGATAATCTTGGTGTCGAGAACCTCCTGCGGCACGGCCCGGACCATTTCTGTGCCGATATAGCCCGGCGCGATGGCGTTAACGGTGATGCCTTTGAAGGCGTTTTCCTGGGCGACGGCCTTGGTAAAGCCTAAATCACCGGCCTTGGCGGCACTGTAATTGGCCTGCCCCATCTGGCCTTTCTGACCATTGATCGAGCTGATGTTGATAATCCGCCCGAACTTGCGTTCCCGCATTCCCTCGATGACGTTGCGGGTGGTGTTGAACAAGCCGTTCAGGTTGGTGTTAATAACCTCGCTCCACTGCTCCAGTGACATCTTGTGCAGCATCCCATCGCGGGTGATCCCGGCATTGTTGACCAGTACATCGACAGGTCCCAGATCATTTTCAATGGCGGCGATGGCGGCGGCGCAGGCCTCGAAGTCGCCGACGTCGAACTTATAAACGGGGATCCCGGTCTCACTGTTGAAGGCGTTCGCCGCTTCATCATTACCGGCATAACTGGCGGCAACGCTGTACCCGGCTTCTTTTAGAGCGATAGAAACGGCCCTGCCGATCCCGCGTGTACCGCCGGTAACCAATGCTATTCGAGACATATTCATCCTCCCTGTAGATTAGTTTACCCTATAGTTTAGCGTTCCACGCACATATTTTAATTAGTGCTCCACGCACATATTCTAGTTAGCGTTCCACGCACATGGCAATGCCCATGCCGCCGCCAATGCAAAGGGTGGCGAGACCTTTTTTGGCATCGCGCTTTTGCATTTCATGGAGCAAGGTGACCAGAACACGGGCACCCGACGCGCCAATCGGGTGGCCCAGAGCAATGGCCCCACCGTTGACGTTCACCTTTTCCGTATCCCATCCCATATCTTTATTGACGGCGCAGGCCTGGGCGGCGAATGCTTCGTTGGCCTCAATCAGGTCGAGATCGCCAATTTCCCATCCGGCTTTCTTGAGCGCCAAACGACTGGCCGGGATCGGGCCGGTTCCCATGATCGATGGATCGACACCGGCGGTAGCCCACGAAACGATACGGGCAAGCGGCTCTAAGCCGCGCTTTTTAGCTTCATCAGCATTCATCAGGACGAGTGCAGCGGCACCATCGTTAATACCCGATGCGTTGCCCGCAGTGACCGTGCCGTCCTTGGAAAAGGCCGGACGCAATCCGGCGAGACCTTCGGCGGTAACGCCGGCTTTAGGATATTCATCGGTATCGACGACCGTCTCGCCTTTGCGGGACTTGATCGTCACGGGGACGATTTCATCCTTGAAGCGACCGCTGTTCATGGCCGCCTCGGCCTTGTTTTGCGAACTGGCGGCAAAGACGTCCTGTTGTTCACGGGTAAGCTGGAATTTTTCGGCGACGTTTTCCGCCGTAGTGCCCATGTGGTAGCCGTTGAAGGCGTCCCACAGGCCATCCTTGATCATAATGTCGATTAATTCACCATTGCCCATTTTGGTGCCATTGCGAAGGTGTATGCAATGGGGCGACTGGCTCATACTTTCCTGACCACCGGCAACGACGATGGTGCTGTCGCCGGTCTGAATCGCCTGACTGGCAAGAGCGACCGAACGCAGGCCGGAGCCGCAAAGCTGGTTGATGCCGTAAGCCGTGCTTTCGACGGGGATACCAGCGGCCACGGCGGCTTGGCGGGCCGGGTTCTGACCGGCACCGGCAGCGAGGATTTGGCCCATGATGACTTCCGATACATCTTTTGCATCGACTTTCGCCCGGCTCAACGCCTCGCTGATAGCGATGGCACCAAGCTCGTGAGCGGAAAGTGTGCTTAAGGACCCATTGAATGAACCCACTGGGGTGCGCGCGGCACCGACGATGACGACCTCGACCATGGAAATATCCTCCTTTGATTTATAACCTTATGACAGGCACTACCTATTCTTTATAGAAGTCGGCCATTTGACTGGCAAGGTCAAAATGCTGCACTGCACCATGCTCAGCGAAGGGTACCACTCAGCCATTTAGCAAGCGGCGCATATAACGAGCCACGGGCCCGTGAACCCGCGACCATACCGATATGTCCGGCCTTGATTTTAAGGAGGCGACAATTTGCTAATTTATCGACCAGCGGTATGGCCGTCTGCGGCGGCACGATACGGTCATCCATGGGCACAATAACCAGGGAAGGGATTTTGATCTTCTCAGGCTCGATAAGCTGCCCTGAGATTTTCCAGAGCCCCCTGCCCGGCGTATTTTTTACGTACCAACTGTGCAGGCACTCCTTCGCCGCCGGTCCGGCCAGGGGCACACCGTCGTTGAGCCAGTCCTCAAGAGCAACGAAGAGCCTGGCCCGTGCGCCGCGTTTGTTGATCTGCGCGAAGCCCCTGAATTTGTTGGCGCTCTGTTGCGTATCAAGGCTTGTGAACATTGCTTGCAGGACATCGACAGGCAGAGTACGGGAAACCGCCAGCAGAGCGTCGATGGCCGGGATCATCGCCTCCAGCATCCGCGTCTTGGCGGTGTCCATGGCGTGGAAATCCCACGGCGTCGCCATCAGAACCAGCGCCGAAACCTGTTCGGGGCAGACCCGTGCGAGGGCCAATGCCAGCAATCCGCCCATACAATATCCGGCGAGCGCGACCCGCTGACCCGACACCTCATGGGCAACCTGCAAAGCCTGGGTGAGCCTGCCGCCAATATAGTCATCAAGAGAAAATTCGGCCTCCAGGTTTCCCGGTGCCCCCCAGTCGATAAGCAATGGCCGCAAGCCCCGCGCACGCAAGTCGCGCAGCAGACTGTGGCGCTCTGCAAGGTCGAGAATATAACCCCGGTTGACCAGGGACGGCACGAACAAGACCGGCTGGCCATCGCCGCCTTCCCCGTAATCGAGCAGCCGGGTCGTGCCCTCGGACCAAATCACTGGCGGTTCACATGGGCGCGGGGCGCGCGCAAACGTCCGGTAGTCTTTTACACCACTGGCAAAATCGGCAAGACGAACGCGGGTTTGCTGCTCGACGGCGCGGCGGAAATCGTCAGGGTTTATTCCCTGGAGGTCTTTTTTTAGCGCGTTTGCCGCCGCCACCTGAGCCGGGCTCCAGTTCAGCGATCCGTCGTTCAAGCTGTTCAATGCGGTCAGCGAGCTTAGCCAGGTCATCGTTTGAATGCCCAGATGCAGCGCCAGCGGGCGCGGTCCCTGATGGCTCTCCGCCATGATTGTTTTCTCCTGGCTGGTGGCTACTTTGTTGCGCCATTTTAGCGAATGCTGCGGCCGAACCGTTCATCAATTCAATGGTTTTGGCCAGCGTCTCGGCGAGCCTGTCATCGCCGCCCAGATCGCCCAAATGTTGCTGCCAAAGATCGAGATAGCGGCGCGCCAATTCGTCAAGATCAGGTGTTTGCGCCATATTTTTGGTCCCGTTAAGTGCCATCCACTATAACCCGGCAGTGCGCCATGAGAAACCCCGCTTACCAATATGCCGAGGTGCAGCATTTTTTTATTGCAATGCAGCATTTTTACTGAAAATGTTTTATGATACCAAGCGATAGTTATATCGCACCCCTATCACGCGTTTGCGAATGACGGGGTAAACTTTAGGAAAAAGAAGTCCGACCATGGCGAACAAGACAGCTGACGAAGAAAAGCCGATCACAATCAAGAAGTACGCCAACCGGCGACTCTACAATACGGCGACCAGCAGTTATGTGACGCTCGATCACCTGTCGCAAATGGTCAAAGACGGAACCCATTTTGTCGTCTTCGACGCCAAATCCGGTGAAGACATCACCCGCCAGGTGCTGACCCACATCATCGTCGAGGAAGAATCCAAGGGTGGACAAAACCTGTTGCCGATAAACTTCCTGCGCCATTTGATCAGTTTCTACGGCGACAGCTTGCAGTCGCTGGTGCCGCAATACCTGGATCACTCGATGGGTTCCTTCGCCCGCAATCAGGAACAGATGCGCCACTACATGAGTGACGCCCTTGACGGACTGATGCCGTTTCAACAGTTCGAGGAAATGGGCAAACAGAATATGGCCCTGTTTGAAGGCGCGATGAAAATGTTCACACCGTTCCTTGGCCAGGCGGGCGGAGAAGCCAGCAAGGAGACGAAACCAGCAGCCAAGAAGGAAGCCAAAAAGGAAGACGAGCCGGAACAAAATCTGGAACAGCTACTGGGACAGCTGGAAGCCATGCAAAACCAGCTCAATGAATTAAAGGGTGGCGGCAAAACCAAGAAATAATGGTCTGGCGTCAGGGCAACTCACGCAACACCCGCATGCCGATGCCGTAGCTCTTAACGCGGGCATCGTTTCTAAAACGCCAGGCCGAGCGGATATTCTTGGAAAAATAATACCACGAGCCCGAACGCATGGTGCGATACCTGCAATTTTCCTCCAGGCGAATGGAGCCGTCTGCCGGAGCGCCCTCGTGGGACGGGAACCAGCAATCGGCCATCCATTCCCATTCATTGCCATGAACGTCATAGAGGCCGAACGGATTGGCCGCGAAGGAGCCGACGGGAGCGGAACCTTTTTTGCTCCACTGGCTTTGACAATCTCGACAGTTGCCGAGGTTTTTGCCGACCTCGTCACCCCACCAGAATTCCGTCGTGGTCCCACCGCGGGCGGCATATTCCCATTCCGCTTCCGTCGGCAACCGATAGGTATGGCCGGTCTTTTTGCTCAGCCACTCCATAAAGGGCTGGGTTTCAAACCAGGTAATATTCATCACCGGGCGCCGCCCCATACCCCATTTGTGGTCATCGGGAACACGCGCACAGCCGCCCTCATCAAAGCATGCCTGCCATTCATCGAAGGTGACTTCATATACACCCATGGCGAAAGGTTTCGCGATGGTCACCTGATGGGCCGGGCGTTCGTATTTGTGCCGCCCGTCGTTGCCCATAACGTATGAACCGGCGGCAACAACCACCACTTCAGGGCACTTTTCGCAATCCCTGAACACGGTCCCGGCGGGTCTTTCCGGTTCTGCTGCGGGGTCGCAGGCGGTCCCGAAAAAAGCAAAAGTGGTCAGCAGGGCAACGCTGATAAGACGTAAATACATAAAGCTCTCTCTTGACGATAATTTGTTGGCATGACGTGACCACAGGTCACCCCACCACGTCAAGCCAACGCCTTTTGATCATCATCAAGGTGACTTCGAGCGTGCTTGCCTATGGTGAGCCCAATCAGACGACTAAAGGGCGCAAACAGATGAACCATATAACTCCCATAAATGACCCCGACCGACCCGAAACGGCCAATACCAGCGCCTTGCTGAGCGCCGGTTTCAGGCCATTTTTCCTGTTCGCCGGGATCTCGGGAGTGGTGCCGATTGTGGCCTGGCTTTTGGCCTTTCTAGGTGATGGCAGTACGCCAGGAGAATTCGCCCCGGCCCATTGGCATGGCCATGAAATGATCTTCGGTTTTGTCACTGCGGCAGCCGCAGGTTTCCTGTTAACCGCAGTTCCCAACTGGACTCGAAGCGCCCCGTTCAGTGGTTGGCCATTGGCGGTGTTGGTGTCGATCTGGCTTGGCGGCCGTCTTGCCATGTGGTTTGGTGGGCCCGTCGGTCCACTGCCCGTCGCCATTATCGACCTTGCCATGATCCCGGTTCTGGCGTTTTACATTGGCAGAAGGATTATCGCCCACAAGATGCGCCGCAACTATATCGTCTTGGCCGTGCTTCTCGCTCTATTTGTCGCCAACCTGTTGATGCATCTTGAAGCGTTGCAGATTCTTGAAGATTCCGCATGGTTTGGGCTTAATCTTGGGATTTACGTGGTCATTCTTCTGGTCACCCTGATCAGCGGTCGCGTCATTCCCGGATTTACCGCAAACGCCTTGCGTCGCCAGGGCATAGAGGTCGACACGCAAACCCCCAACTACATGACCCTGACGGTCATTGGCAGCGTGATTTTAGCCGCCCTGTTCGATCTTTTCGCCATTGAAGGTGCTGGATTCCTGGCCGCATTTGCGGCGGCGGCGTTGCTCTTGCGCATGTGGCGCTGGAAATCTTTTATGGTACTGAACGATCCGCTGGTCTGGGTTCTGCACACCGGCCACTTATGGCTGGTCATCGGCTTTGCCTTACTGGCGGTCGCCGGTTTCAGTAACGGCCTGGAACGCGACGCCGGGCTGCATGCGCTCACTGCCGGGGCAATGGGAACCATGGTCCTGGGCATGATGACCCGTGTCGCGCTCGGTCATTCGGGGCGGGATATGAAAGTCCGGGCACCGATTGTGGTGGCTTACTTAATGGTCATTATCGGCGCCCTGTTGCGGGTCATAGCAGTCATTGCCCCGATGGGAAGCAGTTTCGCTTATTTGATCGGCGCGGCTGGATTGTTGTGGGCTGGGGGCTACGTCATCTTTACGATCGTCTATTGGCCGATTCTGACGCGACCGAGACTATAAAATTATTATTCGCTGGAAACGCAGAAAGCCCTGAGCCTGGCGATGTCGCCGAGCACGACTTTATGGCCGTTGGTGGTGACATCGTAAGAACGCAGCTTGGCCAGTGCCCTTGACAGACTTTCCGGCTTCATGCCCAAACGCGCCGCGACCAATGATTTGTCATAGGGAAGATCGATGGTGACGGAGCCTTCTTTTTCACTGCACAGGCCTAACAGGAATTCGCCTAGGCGCTGCGGCGTCGAACGGGCCTGAATTTGCTCAATGTGCAGGATCATCCCGCGCAAGCGTTGCGACAGGGTGCCGAGCATACGGATTCCCAGTTCACCATCTTCCTTGATCAGGTTCAAAAAAGCGTCCGACGGAATTTCCAGCAACCTGGCTTCACTGACCACTTCGGCGCTGGCCGGATAGTCCTTGCCCAGGAAGATAGCAGCCTCGGCAACGGTTTCACCGGGCTTCAGGATGCCGATGACGGTCTGCTCGCCGTCGGGAGTGTCCCGGAATATCTTTACCCAGCCATCAAGCAGTAAATAGATTTTATCGGCGGCATCGCCACGCAGGAAAAGCAGTTTGTTTTGCGGATAATCGACAACATGGGATTGCTCCAGCAAGAGGTCGAGGACCCCATCGGGCAAATTCATCAGTAGCGGCGTGCGCTTGATGATCTGTAGTTCGTGTGCTGCAAGTGTCGCCATAGTTTATTTTCTTCCCTTAATTTTAAGACTAAAGAGTTTTTTTAAGTTTGGACAGTGCCCATCGCGCCGCATCCGCAACAATGGGGGCGGCATCGTCAATTCTAGCCGCAGCGGCAGGCCTAAGACTTTCATCGCCACTGTTGGCGATGGCGATCAAAACGTTGCGGACAAACCGCTCCCGACCGGTGCGTTTAATAGGAGAGCCTGAAAAAAATTCACGGAAACCTGCATCATCCAGTTTCGACAAATCCGATAAACGCGGTGCGGTCAGCTCAATTCTGGGCAAGAAGGCGGCCTCGCGGTGGGGTGAGGAGAATTTGTTCCAGGGGCAGGCGTCCAGGCAATCATCACAGCCGTAGATGCGATTGCCCATGGCCGCGGCCAGGCCTTCGTCTATGCTCTCTTTGTGCTCGATACTCAGGTAGGAAATGCAGGCCCGGGGATCAATCTGATAAGGCACACGTAGGGCATCGGTCGGGCAAGCATCAAGACAGCGGGTACAACTGCCACACTGATCAGGCATAGGCGCGTCGGGTTCAAGTTCCAGCGTAGTGTAGATTTCACCAAGGAAAAACCACGAGCCAAGGTCGGGCGATACCAGATTGGTATGCTTGCCCTGCCAGCCGATCCCGGCCTTTTGGCCCAAGGGTTTTTCCATCACCGGCGCAGTATCGACGAACACCTTGATCTCGCAACCATGGTTTTCAACCAACCAGCGGCCAAGTTGCTTCAAGCGTTTTTTGACCAGATCGTGATAATCCTTGCCCCGTGCGTAGACGCTGATATTGCCACGGTCGGCGCGGGCAAGGGCCAGCGCCGGGGCCTCGGCCGGGGCGTAGTTTAGACCCAAAACGATAACCGAACGGGCCGCCGACCATAGTCCTTTTGGCGCGGTACGCCGATCCGTATTTTCCGCCATCCAGGCCATATTGCCGTGGTGGCCCTGATCCAGATACTGCGCGAGATCGCTCATCAGGCGTGGATTTGTTTCTGTGTCGGCAAACCCTACGACGTCGAAACCGATCTCCAACGCCTTGTCACGAATAGCTTTTTTCAAATCCACCAATAGACACTCGCCAAAACAGTTCTTTATATGATATCTAGCCGCCCCAACGTAACACGTCACATGGAAAACCATATAGATGCGCTTTAAATTTACCGCCCTCTACATCGCCCTGATCGTCGCCGTGAACTACGCCTTTAGCGTCGTCCCCCTGGTTGAACTGCCCGACGGCACCATGTGGCCGCCGGTGGCTTTGGCCGTCGGCTTTGTTTTTGTCGTCCGTGATTTCGCCCAGCGCGAAGTCGGCCACAAGGTTCTGCTGGCGATGCTGGTTGGTGTGGCTATCAGTTACTTTATGGCAAGTCCCTTTGTCGCCACCGCCAGTGCCGCAGCATTCCTGTTGAGTGAACTGGTCGACTGGGCCGTCTACACATATACCAAGCGGCCCTTGTCGCAACGGATTCTCTATTCCAGCCTGCTCGGCGCACCCGTCGATAGCGCCGTGTTCCTGGGCCTGCTCGGTCTGTTAAGCCCGGCTGGTGTCGTCGCCATGACGGCCTCCAAGCTGCTTGGGGCATTTTTTGTCTGGTGGATCATCCGTCGCCGCGAACAGACCCTGGCCTAGTCAATTTCGTCTTCCGGCACGGTCCACGGCTCAATCCGGCCCGCGTCCGACCATGCGATCATGTCGGGCAGGCCCTGTACAGCGTCCCGGTACGCCGCCGAAACATCGTCCAGCTCGACTGCGAAAGAAGTCAGGCGACTGACCACGGGGGCGAACATGGCGTCGGCAATGCAGAACTTGCCGAACAGGAAGGGACCGCCGTCGCCAAAACGGGCACGACAATCGTTCCAGATTTCCTGAACGCGGGCGATGTCTTCGGCGACCCCTTCGCCCATGCCCTTGCCGGGATGTAATTTGCGGATATTCATCGGCATGTGGGTGCGTAAGGCGGTGAAACCGGCATGCATTTCATTGGCAACCGCGCGCGCCATGGCCCGCGCCTTCACATCATTGGGCCACAGACCCTTGTCGGGATGACGTTCGGCCAAATATTCCAGAATCGCCATGGTCTCCCAGATTGTCAGGTCGCCATCGGTAAGCACCGGCACCCGGGCCGATGGCGACACCTTGGCTATGTTGGCCTTCCAGTCGTCATCGAACAGCAGGATCAGTTTTTCCTCGAAAGGGATTCCGGCAACCTTCATGGCCAGCCACGGACGCAAGGACCAGGAAGAATAATTCTTGTTGCCGATGTATAAGGTGTAGTCGCTCATAAAATTACCCTCTTCCGCGGTAGCTGGGGACGCCCTGATCGGGGACCCACAGGCCTTCTGGTTTTTTACCGGTTTGATAGAATACATCGATGGGGATGCCGCCGCGTGGGTACCAGTAACCGCCGATACGCAGCCATGTCGGCTTTGTCGCGTCGGCTACTTTCTTGGCAATGGCGACGGTGCAGTCTTCATGAAAGGCCCCGTGATTGCGAAAGGCGCTGAGGTAAAGTTTCAGGGATTTGCTCTCGACCAGAAGACCTTCCGGTGCGTAGTCGATGACCAGATGGGCAAAATCAGGCTGGCCGGTGACCGGGCATATGGAGGTGAATTCCGGGCAGGTGAAGCGGACCAGATAGTCCTCCCCCGCCTGTGGGTTGGCCACGGTTTCAAGGGTCGCTTCCTCAGGCGAGGCCGGGGCCTCGTCGCTGCCACCCAATTGGGTCAGATTGTCATATATATTTTCGGCCATGATCCGGTCCTACAGTTGTTCAATATCGCCAGCGGCTTGGCTCTCGGCAAAGGTTATGGCGAAAGTTTCCAGTTCGCCCGCGCCGATGGCCGCGCGCAATCCGGCCATCAGTTGTTGATAATAGTGCAGATTGTGCCAAGTCAAAAGCATGGCCCCGAGAATTTCGCCAGTTCTAACCAGGTGATGCAGGTAGGCGCGGCTGTAATCCTTACACGCCGGACAAGCGCACTGCTCATCGAGCGGTCGCGCATCGTCGCCGTGGCGGGCGTTGCGCATGTTGACGGCACCTCGGCGGGTAAAAGCCTGCGAGGTGCGACCGGAGCGGGTCGGCAGGACGCAATCGAACATATCGACACCGCGCAACACCGCGCCGACCAGATCGCCCGGCTTGCCGACGCCCATCAGGTAGCGTGGTTTGTCCTCCGGCAGGAATCCCGGCGCATAGTCGAGAACCTTAAACATCGCCTCCTGACCTTCACCGACGGCAAGACCGCCGATGGCGTAACCGTCGAAACCGATGCCCTTCAAGGCGGCCGACGACTGTTCGCGAAGGTCTTTGTAGACGCCGCCCTGGACGATCCCGAACAGCCCGTATCCGGGGCGCTCGGAAAAGGCCTCTTTCGAGCGGGCGGCCCAGCGCATGGAAAGCTGCATGGACTCTTCAGCCTGTTCCAGAGTCGCCGGAAACGGTGTGCATTCATCGAAAGCCATGGTGATATCGGCATCGAGCATGCGCTGGATATCCATGGAGCGTTCCGGGCTCAGCTCGTGTTTGGAGCCATCGACATGCGAGCGGAAGGTCACGCCCTTTTCGGTCATTTTGCGCAGATCGCTTAGAGACATCACCTGAAAACCACCGGAATCGGTGAGAATCGGCCCCTGCCAGTTCATAAATTCATGCAGGCCGCCAAGCCGCTCGATACGTTCCGCACCGGGCCTGAGCATCAAATGATAGGTGTTGGCGAGAATAATCTGGGCACCGGTTTCGGCCACAGATTGCGGCAGCATGGCCTTCACCGTCGCCGCCGTGCCGACCGGCATGAAGGCCGGGGTATCGAAGCCGCCGTGCGCGGTCTCGATCCGGCCCAGTCGGGCCTTGCCATCCTTCTGCAAAATCTTGAATTGCGTACCGCTCACCCTTGATCGTCCTTTTGCAATAGGCAGCCATCTCCATAAGAATAGAAACGGTAGCCCCGGCTTATCGCCGTCTCGTATATATTTCTCATTCTGTACAGACCGGCGAAGGCCGAAACCAGCATAAACAGCGTCGAGCGGGGCAGATGGAAATTGGTCAACAGCACATCGACAATGCGAAACCGATAGCCCGGCGTGATGAAAATATCGGTCTCATCTTCAAAGGAGTGCAGCGTGCCGTCCTCATGGGTTGCCGACTCCAGCAGCCTGAGCGATGTTGTGCCGACGGCGACGACCTTCCCGCCACGGGCTTTGGCGGCGTTAATGGCGGCGACGGCGTGGCCCCCGACCTCGCCCCATTCCGCGTGCATGACGTGGTCGTCCGTATCATCGACCTTGACCGGCAGGAAGGTTCCGGCACCCACATGCAATGTCACTTTAGTGTGGGCGACGCCCTTGTCGGCGAGGGCCTTCATCAGTTCAGGGGTGAAATGCAAGCCCGCCGTCGGCGCGGCAACGGCACCTTTTTTGTCGGCGAACAGAGTCTGATAGTCTGACTTGTCACGCTCATCGGCCAGGCCTTGCCGCTTGATATAGGGCGGCAGCGGCATGCCGCCGTGGGCTTCCAGGGCCGCCATCAAATCACCGCCGGAAAGATTGAAGCGCAGCGTCACCTCGCCGCCCAGGCCCTTTTGCGTGACCTCGGCGGTGAACCCATCGGCGAAGGCAATGACGTTGCCGGGTTGCAGTTTTTTTGCCGGTTTGGCGAAGACCTTCCAGGTGTCGGCGCTTACCCGCATGTGCAGGGTGACCTCGACACCGGCCTCGTCGCGCTTGCCCTTCAAGCGGGCCGGGATGACACGGGTGTCGTTAAAGACCAGAATGTCACCTGCGGCAAGGCAACCGGGCAGATCGGCCATGACCTTGTCGACCAAACCATCACCAAGCAGAAGCCGCGCCCGGTCTCGCGGAGAGGCCGGTCTTTGGGCGATCAGATCTTGCGGCAGGTCGAAATCGAAGTCATCCACTTTCATGAGGCCGGAACCTATAGAAAAGCCGCGCGAAGAACAAATACTCTTGAGCCATAAAAGGCGCTAAATTTGCAAATGGATTACATCCGCACACATTGGCGAGGTAATCAATCTCTGGTCTGGTCATTCTGGGTCAATTTGGTGGCCTTAAGGATCGCCATTCTTTTTTGTGAACGCTTCACCCATCCACCCTTTAGCGATAAATCAACGACGGCACTGTTTCTCACAGTTGCCTACTTCATCGTCTTCCAATTGATCGTTTATCCATGGCAAATACTGGGGTTGATTCGGGCCTGTGACCGCTACTTGGTGGAGCAGCGTTCCTACGTGTTCGTCTTGCTGACCCAGTTCGCCATGGTGCTGAGCCTGCTTGTGACCCTTATTTACGTGCTCGGCGCTTTCCAGTCGTTGTTTGCCAACCCTGCGGCGATGATTATCAATCAGCGGCAACCAAGCCCGCCCATGCTCGCCCCCTACACCCTGACCCTGAACGATGAAGGAACCCGCATTGTCCTTAAAGGAGATTTCAGAATCGGGATAACAAAGGAAACGGCCTCCTTACTCGAGCAAAACCCGGGTATTCAGGGCATTGTTCTGAGTAGTGACGGCGGCCGTATTACCGAGGGCCGGGGCGTCGCCCGGCTGATTATGGAGCACGGCCTGGACACCTATGTCTTTGACGTCTGCAAATCCGCCTGCACGACCGCCTTTATCGCCGGGGCGTCGCGCATTCTCGGACCTGAAGGTAAGCTTGGATTTCATCAAATTTTCCTGGATAGCAAATTTAAAATCCCCTACCTCGACCCAGAAGCCGAGCAATTGATCGATCTGGCTTTCTACAGGCGGCAAAAGATCGCCGAGGAGTTCCTGCAAAATGTTTTTAAAACCCCCCATACGGATATCTGGTTCCCCAGCACCAAGGAGATTCTCGCCGCCGGTGTGGTTCATAAGGTTCTTGCGGCGCGTTGAGAGCATTGCGGCACCGTCACGTTCATGATATCGACGGATGCTTAAATCACCCCTTTGTCTTAGGACCGATAATTTATGAGCGGCATTTTATTTCTTGGTTTCCTGCTCGGTATGCGCCATGCGCTGGAAGCCGATCATGTCGCCGCCGTCGCCGTCCTGGCGAGCCGTGCAAAAACCTTGCGTCAGGCGGTTCCGTTGGGGGTCATGTGGGGACTTGGCCACACATTGACCCTGCTCGCTTTCGGGGCCGTCATCGTCGTCCTCAACAGCAGCATTTCACAGCAATTAGGACAATTTCTCGAAGCCCTGGTCGGGGTCATGTTGATCGGTCTGGGCGGCGATGTGCTCTACCGGCTAATCAAGAAGCGCATTCACTTTCATGCCCACAAGCACGAAGGCGGTAACCGCCACATCCACGCCCATTCCCATCAGGATGAGAAAACCCACGACCCCGCGCGTCATAGCCACCCACACTTAAAAGGCATGCCGCTTCGTGCCCTGGCCGTCGGCATGATGCACGGGCTGGCCGGATCGGCGGCGCTGGTGTTGTTAACCACGCAGACCATTGAGCCAATTTCGACAAAAGTTGTCTATATCGTCCTGTTCGGGCTGGGCTCCATGGTCGGTATGGCAGTGCTCAGCGCCGCCATTGCCGTTCCCATGCGCTACGCTGCAGGCTCAATGACCTGGGCTTATAATGGCTTAAGCGCCATGTTGGGGATTTTCACAACCGGTCTTGGCCTGTTGACCATCAGCCATTCTGGGTTGCTCTAGACTATTCTTTGCCCGCCAGCGGTGCGATGTACTGGGGTTCCGTATCCCAGGGGAAATAAATCCAGACGTCCTGGCCGACCTGCGAAACAAAGGTATCGACTGTCGGCAGACCCTGGGGCTTGGCGTAGACCGTAGCGAAATGGCATTTCGGCAGAATCTCGCGGGCTTTCCTCGCCGTCGTTCCGGTATCGACCAGATCATCGACCAGCAACCAGCCCTTGCCCTCGACGGCAACCGCCCGTTCGGGGACTTTAAGGACGTTGATCGTGCCTTTGACTTGTTCGTCGTAGGTCGAAATGCACAGCGTATCGACGATCCTGATATCCATTTCACGCGCCAGAATTGAAGCCGGCACCAGGCCGCCGCGGGTCAAGGCGACGATTCCCTCCCACGGGCCTTTGCCCATCAGCGCCCGGACCAGGTGTTTTGCGTCACGGTGAACTTCTGTCCATGAGACATGATGGGGGATGATGTCGTTGCGAAGCGCCATTGGGCAGAGCCTCTCTCAATTAAATTTCCTTGGACCCGCGATTAAACAGAAAAGTATGGGGCGCGGCAATGGCTGCTTTTATAGAGCGTCGCGTTATTGCCCCCCTCTAAGACCATTGCAAGGCGCGTCTTGTTTAGACGTCAATATGGGTGCTACATCACAGTCTGGAAAATTCCTTGGGAAGGATCGACAAGTGCCTGAAAAAATATTTATTACGGCTCAGCAATTGCTTGAGGACTCTTTTACTCTGGGCCACAAGATTATCGAGTCGGGCTTTCGTCCGAACTATATCGTCGGAGTTTGGCGTGGCGGCACGCCAGTCGGCATCGCCGTTCAGGAACTTCTCCATTACAATGGCTTTCCCTCAGACCACATCTCCATTCGCACATCATCTTATGAAGGCATAGACAATCAACGCGATGACGTGCGCGTTCACGGCCTGCATTACATCATCGAAAACGTTAATGCCGAGGACTCATTGTTGATCGTCGACGATGTTTTCGATTCCGGCAGAAGCATTCAGGCGATCATTGATAGAATTGCCAGTGTATCGAGACGCAACATGCCAAAAACGATCCGTGTTGCCACTGTCTATTACAAACCCGCCAAGCGGCTCGTCGAATGTACACCGGACTACTATATTCATGAAGTCGATGATTGGCTTGTTTTCCCGCACGAGCTAAACGGCCTAACCCATGAAGAAGTCGCCCGCGCAAAACCGTCCGCTTTAAGTAAAAGCTAGTTTACGGGCGGAATATTTTTCCGGCCCAAGCGAAGACGGATTTGTCTTTTTCCTTAGGCGCTCTGACGTCATCGGGTTGTTCGTGAAGCGTTTCGGACTTGCCAATGACTGGCGGCGGTATCGGCCTGTCTTCAGGGCGCGGCACGGTCGGGGCCGGGATTGGATGGGCGTGAGGGTCTGGCTCAGGCTTTTCGCTGGCGTGTTCCAGGACCGCTTCCATGACCGCCGCCATGGCCGGTTCCAAGGCCATCGGCACGAATGCTTTGGACTCGGGTTGCGGTTCTGGCTCTGGCTCTGGTTCGGGCTCCGGTTCCGGCTCTGGTTGGCGGGCGGTTTCCTGTGGTCCCAACAGCCCGGTGGCGACGACCGAAACCCGCAACTTGCCATCGAGTGAGGGGTCGAAGGCGCTACCAAAAATAATCAGGCCGTCACCGCCGACCTCGGAGCGCACCCGGTTCGCCGCCTCGTCAATCTCGAACAGGGTCATATCGGCACCGCCGGTGACGTTGATCAGCAGGCCTTGCGCGCCCTTGATCGAAACAATATCGAGCAACGGATTGGCGATGGCGGCTTCGGCTGCGTGGATGGCGCGGGCCTCGCCCGTGGCCTCGCCGGTTCCCATCATGGCGCGGCCGGTCCGGGTAATGACGGAGCGGACATCGGCGAAATCCAGATTAATCAGGCCGGGCAGAACAATCAGGTCGGTAATGCCGCGAATGGCGTCGTGCAGAACCTCGTCGGCCATGACGAAGGCATTGGCGAAAGTGGTCGCGGCATTGGCCACGGCAAACAGGTTCTGGTTGGGAATAACGATCAGGGTATCGACCAGTTGTTCGAGTTCCTGCATGCCTTCGATGGCTGTGCGCATGCGTTGCCGGCCTTCAAATTCAAACGGCAACGTGACGACACCAACACTGAGAGCCTGCTGCTCGCGGGCGATCCTGGCAATCACCGGGGCGGCCCCGGTTCCCGTTCCGCCGCCCATTCCCGCGGCGATGAACAACAGGTCGCACTGGGAAACCCATTTTTCTATTTCTTCGACTGATTCTTCGGCCGCGGCACGACCGATGTCGACTTGCGCGCCCGAACCCAGTCCACTGGTCAGCCCGGCCCCTAATTGCAGGGAGTGAGTGGCCAGGGTTGCCATCAATGCCTGGGCGTCCGTATTGGCGGCGAGATAATTGACCCCTGCCAGATTGGCCCGGATCATGTTGTTGACGGCGTTGCCGCCAGCACCGCCGACACCGATGATGCCGATGCGCGGCGTCGGATCGACGCTATTCTTGTCGCTGTCTTCAGGAGTCGGTGCCATGGCTTAGAGTGTTACCACTTGGATTACCTGGGGCAAGGATAAAAAAGACGGCACTCAGGATTTGACCTTTTTCGGCGCTTTGAAGCTGAGATGCAGTTCCTTGTAGCGGGCATCATCGATGAGCGAGGGTGCACCAAGCAAGGGGTCTTGCGCCTGCTGGTTAAGCGGGAACATGATGACCTCACGGATATTGGCTTCATCGAGAAGCAACATGACAATACGGTCCAGGCCAAGGGCGATGCCGCCATGGGGCGGAGCGCCAAAATGGAAGGCCCTGAGCAGGCCGCCGAATTTAGTCTCCACGTCGGCACGAGAATAACCGACCAGCTCGAACGCCTTGAACATGGTTTCGGGCTCGTGGTTACGGACCGCGCCGCTGCCGAGTTCGACGCCGTTGCAGACAAGATCGTACTGGTAGCCGAGGATTTCGAGTTTGTCCTCGTTATCCAGTGCTGGCAAACCGCCTTGTGGCATGGAGAACGGATTGTGCGAGAAATCGAGCCTGTCTTCCGTCTCGTCCCATTCGTACATCGGGTAATCGATGATCCAGACCAGCTCGAAGCGGCTGGTATCGACCATATCCAGTTGCTGACCGATGTGGACGCGGGCCTTACCGGCCAGGGCGGCGGCTTCGTTTGCGGGACCGCTGGCGAAGAAGACGCCGTCGCCATCTTTAAGGCCGGCCAGTTCTTTCAATTTTGCCAAACGTTCTTGGCCAAGGCGTTTGGCAATCGGGCCTTTGGCTTCGCCGTCATCGGTGAAGGAAATCCAGCCCATACCGGGGGCACCTTCGTCTTGGGCCCAGCCGTTCATCTTATCGAAGAAGCTGCGCGGTTGAGACGCCGCACCGGGGGCCGGAATGGCGCGCACGACGCCGCCGCCCTCAACAACCGAAGAGAACACCTGGAAGTCGGAACCGGCAAAAACTTCGCCGACTTCGGCAATTTCGATGGCGATTCGCAGGTCAGGCTTGTCGGTGCCATATTTCAGCATGGACTGCGCAAATGTCAGGCGCGGGAACGGCATCGGCGTCACCGCCTTGTCCGAATTATTGGCGAACAGATCGTGGCTGACCGGTTCGATGGCGTTCAGGATATCTTCCTGCTCGACAAACGACATTTCCACATCGAGCTGGTAGAACTCGCCCGGAGAGCGGTCAGCGCGCGGGTCTTCATCGCGGAAGCAGGGTGCTATCTGGAAATAACGATCGAATCCGGCGACCATAATCATTTGCTTGAAAATTTGCGGGGCCTGGGGAAGCGCGTAGAAATGGCCGGGGTTGAGGCGGCTTGGCACCAGGAAGTCGCGCGCGCCTTCCGGCGAGGACGACGTCAGAATTGGCGTCTGGTGCTCGAAAAAGCCCAGTTTCTCCATACTTTTGCGCACCGACGACATGACCTTGGAACGCAGCATCATGTTGTTGTGCAGGGTCGTGCGGCGCAGGTCGAGGAAGCGATAGCGCAGGCGGGTGTCCTCGGGATATTCCTGCTCGCCGAAGACCGGCATGGGCAGTTCGTCGGCGGCCGAGAGGACCTTGAAAGCACTGATATAGACTTCGACTTCGCCGGTCGGCAGCCCCGGATTAATCGTCTCAGGCGTCCTGCCGGTGACCTTGCCGGTAACCGACACGACACTTTCCTGGGAAACTTTATCGACCAGGGGAAAGACGCTGCCATCGGATTCCAGCACACATTGGGTGATGCCATAATGATCGCGCAGATCAAGGAACAACAGGTTGCCGTGGTCGCGTTTGCGATGGACCCAGCCCGACACGGTGACCTCGTCGCCGATGTTGTCTTTACGCAGTTGTTCGCAGGTATGTGTACGGTAAGCGTTCATGGTGATTCTAGTCTGCCCTTTGTCAAATCCAGTTTACGCGCGCACACCACTTCTTTTGGCTCTATTTGTCAAGTTCAATGGGGCCTTGCCGTTAATCGTCATGGGCCGGGGAAAGGCCCACTTTTGTGGTTTCGTCGTCGTCCGGCGTTCCCACTGACGAGGCGGCAAGACACTATTTTCTCGATCGTCGTTGTCCCATTTCCCACTTTCGTCAGTGCCGCGTAGAGGGGAATTGATATTTTTCAATGGGTTACAAAAAATAACCGAGGCACCCCCCTAAAAAAATATTGAGAAACGAAGCCATTCCACGATGCGGGAAAGAAATGAAATCCTGCGTTCAAACGCCAATTCAGCCCGTGCGACCAAAGCGGCGCTGGAGGTATAGTCACAATGAAAAAGATCATGAGGAATATATTCCGAATTAGGCAAAAAGTCAAGTTATAAATGGTATCAGGATTAAGGGGTGGGGGGATATCGGAACGGCGGACGGAAAACAATAAACAAGAGCCGACCCTTTTGCTTCTGGTGTGCCCCCTATGCTTTTGGTGCTGATTGCAGGAAGCAACTATGGTGGTGAGATAGGCAGCCAAAAGGTCGCGGATATTGTCGGCACCGATTTCTGATAAATGAGCCATATAGAGTTGGGGGGGGGGGTGATCCCGGTTACCCCTTCGTAGCGCCAGACAAGCCGATCTCTCCCTTCCATTTCGTTTAATAAATGGGCCAATGGAGCTAGGTCCTGGCGGGAAGAGTTGGCACCATCTGCCAGGTCGACCCAACTTTCATAGCGTTGATGGATTTCTGTATATCCATCACATGTCAGAAACAAAGCCTTGCAAACAGTACGGTTGTGAAACGACAAGGTGCAGCAACCGTTATACCTTGGCAGATAAGAAGCATAAGCATGCCCATCCGAGAGGGCTGTAGAGGATATTTCAAAGTGAGCAAGGTCAGCAGAGAGGCACTCTTCAAGCGCGAATTTCACGTTGGTCGTTGGTCATTGAAAACATCCTCCCTCTCCAATCAGGAGATTAAAGAAGATGTCTCGCAGGTACGTACATATCTACAGTCACTAGGGCGAACTATAAAGGAAGTATCGTCTTGATTTTATCCATCATATGCTGCGGTGAAAATGGTTTGGCGATGAACCCGCTCGCACCGGATAACTTTGCCTCGATCGCGGAATCCATCAATCCTCTTCCGGTAACCATCAGGAAGGGCGTATTGTAACCCTCCTCCCTTATTTGATCCAGTAATTCCATCCCCGTCGCGAAAGGCATATCCCAATCCGCGATCACCAAATCGAAGGGCTTGTTGGTTTTTTCAAATTCCTGCCAGGCGGACAGGCCGTCCGCTACGGAAACGATATCTTCAAACTTCATTTTCTGCAGGATCATCTCCAAAAGCTTTAAACCCTGGGGATCATCTTCTGCCACAAGAATGCGAAAGGCATTTTGTTTGATTTTTTTCTTTTTTGTCACCCCAAGCATGGATACCGCTCCCTCCATATACAGGGTTATTGACTTGGAAGCCCCTCAAACTGATAATATTATATATCAGTAATAGGGGAAAAAACAAAACTTCATTTTCTTGCGTGTCAATATGATTTTCAGCTTTTCATAATGAGCAATTGACCATTGAACGACGATACACACATACCTTCAAAACACCGGAGCCGTATTCTCTTAAGAGCAGCCATTGTTTTGACTTTCATCATGTTGATAGGTGGAAGCGCCTCGACCCTTGCGGTCATCGCTGAATTGCAAGATTTGCAATCCATTGCCGACCATCACGCCGGCAACACCGAACAAAAAGTCCTATTCCTTGGTCGAATCAGGGGCCATTTTGGCTATGGGGGATTTATCCATCAGTTCAAGAATTACGTTCTTCGACAGGATAATCGTCTGATCGAAAAGATCGAAGGATCGCTCTCCAGTTTGAACCTGAATATCCAGGACTACAAAAACCTGGACATAAATCCAGAAGAGCACGATGCCCTTGCGTCACTTCAATCCACCATTTTTGAATACATGGAAAAATTGCCGATAGCCGTGCAATCGGCGGCCATTGGGCGCGGCCCTCAGGAAACCGACGCGTTGGTCGAGGTGGACGACACGGGAGCGCTGGAGGCCATCGCCGTCCTGGAAAGAATTGTCCAAGACAATCGTCAATATTACATTGAATACGAACAGCAAGCTCTCGAAACGGGGCAGGCGAAAATCAGATGGGTTCTTTTTCTTCTCCCTGTGTTTGCCGTGGCCGCATTTGCGATCCTTATCCTATTGCGCAAATTGACGGTCGAAAGTGAAAGTAGCCGCATCCGTCTCGACTCCATATTGAACAATGTGTTCTTTGGTGTCATCACCATTGATGAACGGGGCATCGTTCAATCTTTCAATCGCACGGCCGAAAACTTATTCGGATATTCAGCGCATGAAGTCATCGGCAGCAACGTTAGCCTGTTGATGCCCGAACCTTATAAAAGCCAACATGACTCCCATATCCAGCAATTTCAGAAGGGTGCGGAATCTAAAGTCATGGGGATAGGCAGGGAGTTGTTCGGTCGGCGTAAGGACGGCGGAATTTTTCCCATAGAAGTAGAAATCGAGGGAATCAAGGTATCGGGTAAAAGGAATTTTATCGGGATTGTCCACAACATCGAACGGCGCAAAGAAACCGAGGCAACCCTTTCCAAAACCATGTCAAACCTGAAAGCCGCCCAGCGCATTGCCGGGCTTGGCAGTTGGGACTGGGATATATTAACCGGTGAACGATGGTGGTCTGATGAACTGTACCGTCTTTTCGGGCGTGAGGCTCAAGAAGATGTTGTTTCCTTTGATGTCTACCTGGAAACCATCCACCCCGAAGACCGCGAAAAAGTGCTGGAAGCTGCAAGCAATGGCATCGTCGATAACGCCCCCTACATTATCGAGTACCGGATCGTGAGACCTGACGGAACGGAGAAAACTGTTCGCGAGATAGGGGAGTCGGTCCTCAATGATGAAGGCCCGCCGGTCAGAATGACCGGAACGATTCACGACATCACCAAGGCCAAACAAGATGAGCAAACTTTACGGAATAGCGAGCAACGGTTCAGGGAATTTGCGGAATCCTCATCCGACTGGTTCTGGGAAATGGGACCCGATCTGCGCTTTAAATATATGTCTGAAAAGCACAACAATATGTCCGGACTTTCGCCCGAGGAAGTGATCGCAAAAACCCGCGAAGAACTCGGCGGTGGAGACCCGGACGACCAAAACTGGAAACACCACCTCGCGGACCTGAAGGCGCATCGGCCATTCCGTGATTTCAGATACAGCAAGCATACCGATGACGGGCGGGTCTTCCATTATTCCACGAGCGGGGCTCCTGTGTTCGATAAGAGGGGAAATTTCGAGGGCTATCGGGGGACGGGATCAAATTTAACGGCCGAAGTCGAGGCCGAACAAATGGCACGGGATGCGCAGAGAAAACTTTATGAGGCGATCGAAGCAATTCCGGAGGGCTTTGTTGTTTTTGACGCCAACGACCGCATGGTTCTGTGCAATTCGCGATACCGTGAATTTTACATTGGTCACGCCGACCTATTCAAGATTGGCGAGAAATTTGAGGATATTCTTCGAGTTGGAGTGACACGGGGAGATTTTGCCATACCGGCGGACCATGAGGAGGAGTGGATCCGCAACCGCGTAGCTCAACACAACAACCCAGGTGAAGACTTCCTTCAGGAGCTAGGCGATGGCCGAATCTTGATGATATCAGAGAGACGGACCCAGAACGGAGGAATCGTCGGTCTCCGTACTGACGTCACAGAGAGAGTGCTTCTTGAGGAACATATTCGACTGAGTGAGGAACGATACACACTCGTTGTCGACGGTGTTCAAGACGCCATATGGGACTGGAACATTGACGATAACTCGCTCTATACGTCCCCCCGGATGTTCCATTTTTTAGGCTATGAGGAGGGATCGTTGACGTTTACTCCCCAGTCATGGCTGCGCCGTATCCATCCACAGGATAGAGAAAAATATCAGACCCGGCTTAAAAAATACCTAAATGGCACGGATGAGAATTACACATGTGAATATCGGGTACGCAACAATAAGGATAACTACATCTGGGTGCTCGACAGGGGGGTAGCGCTTCGGAGGGATGACGGTCTGGCCTATCGTATGTCCGGTTCAGTCAGCGACATTACGCAACGCAGACTGGCCGAGGACGCCCTCAGGCATTCCCAGAAAATTGATGCCATTGGCCAGTTGGCCGGTGGCATCGCCCATGAGTTTAATAACGTCATCTCGGGCATTGGTGGTTTTGCCGAGTTGGCCTTAATGGATATTGAGGATCCCGATGGGGTACGGTCGGCCCTCGAGGAAATCAGTAAGGCAACGAGTCGGGCATCAAAACTGACCGGCGACCTACTTGCCTTTAGCCGCAACCAGGAGGTCAACCCGACACTTATTGATTTTGATGTTTCAGATATAGTTGAAGAAATGGAAACTTTTCTGAGGCCGGTGCTGAATAAAAACATCATTCTGACAATAGAAAAATCCGATCAACCCGCCATCACGGAAGGGGATCCTGGCCATTTGTCCCAAGTCGTCCTCAATCTTGCCCTCAATGCCCGCGATGTCATGCCAGACGGCGGCGTGTTAACCATTGGATCAAGAGTGGTGAATCTGGATGAGACTCAAACTGGAGATCACACAGGGGTACAACCGGGGGCTTATGCGCAGATTTATGTGAAGGACACCGGAACCGGCATGGACAGTGAAACCATGAAGCGGATTTTTGAACCGTTTTTCACGACCAAGGAAGTCGGTAAAGGTACCGGACTGGGGTTATCAGTTGCCTATGGAATCGTCGAAAAGGTGGGTGGATTTATTCACGTTGAAAGTATGCTTGGAAAGGGCACGACATTTAATATCAATCTGCGGCTCGTTAAACAGAGTCCCTGACATAACAGGCACCAAACAAATTACACTATTGCGAAATGCCTGCCTTCTTTAAATTCAATATGAAGGGATCGTCATTTTCAGGATAGTCCGCCTGTCCTTGCGAGAACCATTCTCGCACCTTGATCATTATAAAGGCGGCAAGAGCCTCAAAGGCCTGCTGGAATACTAAAATTTCGTATTCTTCGCTGTATTCTCCAAACCGGGGACATTTCAGGAGAGCCCGTCAATCGCGACTTCAGTCGGCAACGGCGATCACGGCGAGGCAGTCGCCCATAGCGATCAGGCCGGGGAAGTGGCGACCGGCGAGAATGCCAGAGATCGCGGCCCGATACTGTACGGGTTCGCTGCCGGAGTACTTGACATCGTGGACCAGGGCGATGGTGTCTCCTTTTTCAACAGGGTCTCCCAGATCAACCGGCATTTCCAGAAGGCCAGCGCTTTGCGATGTCACGAAGCAACCCTCGGGCTCGGTGTCGAGGGCGATGGTCGGCAAGGTCTCCGGTGTGCCCTCCAGAATGCCCGCGTGTTTGAGAAGGTTTGCGACGCCGCGTTTGGCAATCATTGCCGAAGCCGCCGTGACGCTTCCGCCGCCGCCAAGTTCGGTCGAAACGAAGACCTTGCCCATGTCCTCGGCAGCACTGTCGTACATGCCGACACTGTCGATTTCTGTGAGCATCATTGAGTAGGGTGCGTTGAATGCCTGCATGGCGGCGACGCATTTTGCTTGCTGGCTTTTGTCGTCCAGGACATGGGCGGCGGCGAAGGGGACGAAGTCGAGGGTCTTGCCGCCAGCGTGTATGTCGAGGACGATATCGGCCATTGGCAGCAGGGTGCGCTGGAAATAATCGGCGATCTTTTGCGTCGCCGTGCCGTCTGGGCGGCCCGGAAACGCCCGATTCATGTTGCCCTTGTCAATCGGCGAAGTCCTTGTCGCGGCCAGGAAGGCCGGATAGTTCATCATCGGCACGATGATGATACGCCCGGTGACTTGTTCGGGCGTTAAGGTGCGGGCCAGATCCAGAAGCGCGACCGGTCCTTCGTATTCGTCGCCATGGTTGGCCCCGCTCAGCAGGGCCGTCTGGCCGCTGCCGCCGACGATCACGGTGATCGGGATCATCACCGCGCCCCAGGCCGAGCCATCGTGCGAATGGGGAAGTTTGAGATGACCATGGCGCACGCCGGGCTCTTCAAGATTGATGGTGGCGGTGATGGGGCTAGGGCGCATGGTTTCACTCATCAGTTTTTGACCAGTAGTTTACGAGGGTAATCGGCGAGCAGGTGGATCCCGGTCATCCTGCCACAGACCCGTTATGAAATGGAATGTCTATTCTTCTTCAATTCCATCGGATCACCGGGGCGCAGGCAGAGAGCATCTTTTAGATATACTGCCCGCCGTCGATGCGCAGGACTTCGCCGGTGATCAGTCCGGCACCTTGGGAAAGCAGGAACAGGACGCCGTAAGCGATATCTTCGGGTGTCGTCAGCTTTCCCAAAACGGCTTCCTCGCGGGCCTTGGCGAGAATCTCTGGGGCCAAATTTTCGACCATTTCGGTCATCACCATGCCCGGTGCGACGGCGTTGACAGTGACGCCTTTGCGGCCGAATTCCCGCGCTGCGGTTTTCGTCAGGCCGATCAACCCGGCCTTGGCGGCACTGTAATTTGCCTGGCCGAATTTACCGCGCAGGGCGTTGATCGATGTGATGTTGACGATGCGGCCATAGCCGCTGGCAGCCATCAGCGGAGCCACGACTTTAAGAACGTTGAAAGCGCCGGTCAGGTTGACGGCAATCACCTGGGACCACTCTTCGGCGCTCATTTTGGCGATCGAGCGGTCGCGGGTGATGCCGGCATTGTTGACCAGCATGGACGGCGGGGCGGCCAAAGTAGCCAGGCTGGCAATGACTTGGGTTACTGCTTCAAGATCAGAAATATCGACCCGGTGGATGGGGAAAGGCGCTTGGCCAATGACCTGCGGGTCATCTTCCCAGTCCAGGCCCTGTACGTCGGCACCGCAACGCTGCAGGGCCTCACCAATAGCCCGTCCGATCCCCCTGGCGGCACCGGTGACGATGGCGCACTGACCTTCGAAGTCGAAAGGATATTTATTGAATTCATCCATAATCTTAAAAAACACCAAAAACAGCGCGGGGTAAACGGCGAAGTGTTGACGGCCACTTAAATCGGTATTACAGTACGTAATTACTTAATTAATCTATTTTGCCATATCAGTCCTGTCAAGTTCGCTAACAATATAGTTGGAAAAGGGCCACTTGAAATGACCATTGCCGCCCATCGCTGGATGATGACCGCAGTCGGGGCCCCCATGATCAGGGAAGAATTCACGGCCATGCCCCCCGGCCCTGATGAAGCCCTGATCGAAATCGCCGGCTGCGGCGTCTGTCATACAGACCTGGGTTATCTCTACGACGGGGTTCGTCTTAACCACGAATTGCCGCTGGCCCTTGGCCACGAGATCAGCGGCCGGGTCGTTGCCGCGGGCGATGGTGCTGAGCACTGGATTGGCAAGGCGGTGATTATCGCGGCGGTCATCCCTTGTGGGGTGTGCGACTTGTGCAAACGCGGCAAGGGGACGATCTGTCGTTCCCAGCAAATGCCCGGCAACGATATTCAAGGGGGATTTGCCTCTCACATTACGGTTCCGGCGCGCGGGCTTTGCCTAGTCGATGAAGTCCGCATGGCAGAACAGGGCTTGGCCCTGGCCGACCTTTCGGTTGTCGCCGACGCCCTGACCACACCTTATCAGGCGGCCATCCAGTCGGGTATCGGACCTAACGATCTGGCCATTGTCATCGGCGTTGGCGGGGTTGGCGGTTACGCGGTTCAGGTCGCTGCGGCCCTGGGCGCGACGGTAATTGCCGTCGATGTCGATGATGGCAAGCTTATGGCAATATCGGAATATGGTGCGACCAAGACGTTTAATGTCAAAGAGATTTCCGGTCGCGACCTGAAAAAGGCGATCTTCGCTTTCGCCAAGGATAACGGCCTGCGGGCGACGGAATGGTTTATTTTCGAATGTTCAGGCTCCGCCGCCGGACAGCAAGCGGCATACGGCTTGCTGGTCCACGGCGCGACGTTGAGCGTCGTTGGCTTCACCATGGATAAGAGCGAACTCAGGTTATCCAACCTGATGGCTTTCCATGCCCGGGCACTGGGCAACTGGGGCTGTACACCGGATCTTTACGCGGGGGCCATCGATCTGGTGCTCGACGGCAAAATCAAGGTGTTGCCGTTTGTCGAGCGCCATCCACTGGCGGACATTAACAGCGTCTTCCAGGCCGTCCACAACCACGAAATGAAACGTCGCGCCATTTTGGTGCCTTAGGGAGAGAATTCATCAGATGTCCGATACAGACACAATCATCGCAAAAACCAGACCCGAAATCCTCAACGACCACAACCTGGTGGCCGAAGCAGACACGGCGGTTGCCGGAATTCTCTACGACAAACACCCGGCCAAACGACTCGATGGCAGTGTCGTAGACGGCCTTTATAACGTCTGGATTACGCTTGATAACCCAAAGCAATTCAATTCCTACACCACCGATATGGTCAAGGGCGCGATCCTCGCCTTTCGCCGCGCCTCGGTCGATCGTTCGGTCAATGCCGTGGTCTTCACCGGCACCGGTGATCGGGCATTTTGCACCGGCGGCAACACCAAGGAATACGCCGAATATTACGCCGGAAATCCCCAGGAATACCGCCAGTACATGCGCCTGTTCAACGATATGGTCTCGGCCATTCTGGGTTGCGACAAGCCGGTCATCTGCCGGGTCAACGGCATGCGTATCGGCGGCGGTCAGGAAATCGGCATGGCCTGCGATTTCTCAATCGCCCAGGACCTTGCCAACTTCGGTCAGGCCGGGCCGAAGCACGGCTCGGCGGCCATCGGCGGGGCGACGGATTTCCTGCCAGTCATGATCGGCTGCGAGCAGGCAATGGTTTCGGGTACGTTGTGCGAAGCGTTCTCGGCCCACAAGGCCTATCGCTTAGGGGTCATCATGCAAGTGGTTCCGGCCTTGAAAGTCAATGGCGACTTCATCGCCAATCCGATGGTCGTTACCGAGCAGATGATTGACCAGTACGGGCGCATCGTGCTCGGTGAATTTAAGCAAGGCGAGGCCTTCAAGGCAGGCAAGGATGCGCTCAAAGCGGGGACCGTAGACTTGAGCCTACTCGACGCCGAGGTCGAGGCCCTATGCGCAAAGTTGCTGGAAACATTCCCCGAATGCATGACCAAGAGCCTCGAAGAATTGCGCAAGCCGAAACTGGGCGCGTGGAACGCCAACAAGGAAAATTCCCGCGCCTGGCTGGCCCTGAACATGATGAACGAGGCCCGCGCCGGATTCCGCGCCTTCAACGAAGGCAACAAAGAGACGGGCCGCGAAATCGATTTCGTCAAGCTGCGTCAGGGTCTGGCCCAGGGTGTTCCGTGGACGCCTGAGCTGATTGACAGCCTGATGCCGGGAGGCGGTTCGGATGACTGAGAGCCCGCTTAAGGTTTGGCGCGAAAAAGACGACAGGCTCCTGCGCCTGCGCCTGAACAGGGCCAAGGCCAACATCATCGACGCCGAAATGATTGCCGCACTGGACGCCGCGTTCAGCGATGTCGCCGATGTTCATGCCGTGCTGCTCGATCATGACGGCCCGCACTTCAGTTTCGGGGCCAGCGTCGAAGAACACTTACCCGACCAATGCGCCGCCATGCTGAAAGCCCTGCATGACCTGATCAACAAGATGCTGCTCTGCCCGGTCCCGATTCTGGTTGCCGTCAATGGTCAGTGCCTCGGCGGCGGGCTTGAAGTGGCGCTCGCCTGTAACCTGATGTTTGTCGCCCCCGGTGCCAGCCTTGGCCAGCCGGAAATAAAGCTTGGCGTTTTCGCCCCGGCGGCCAGTTGCTTGCTGCCGCGTCTGGCCGGGCAACAGGCCGGCGAAGACATGCTGCTATCGGGTCGCAGTATTTCCGGTGAAGAAGCCGTTCGCCTGCGGATCGCCCTTAGGGCCGACACCGACCCCGAGGCCGCGGCGCTGGATTATTTCGAGGAACACCTGGCCGGACTATCGGCCAGCAGCCTTGGGTTTGCCATGAGCGCCGCACGCCAGCGCTTTGCCAGCGAAGTCAGCGCCGATCTTGCCCGCGTTGAGGCGCTTTATCTAGACGGCCTGATGAACGGCGACGATGCCCCTGAAGGGCTCAACGCATTCCTTGAGAAACGGAAGCCACAGTGGAGGCATAGCTGAATCATGAAAAGCACCGGCGAGATCATCGAATACTGCCAGGAACTCTATGAAGACATCGACTTCACCGCCACTCGCAAGTGGAAAGACGCCGACCCTTCGCGCAAGGTCGTCGGCTACATGCCAGTATACGTGCCGCGTGAACTGATGCATGCCGGTGGCATTCTGTCGCTCGGCATCCTTGGTGGCGGCGACAATATGGAAGTCATCCACGGCGACGCCTATTACCAGAGTTACATTTGCCGAATCCCGCGCTCGACCATTGAGCTTGCGGTGACCAAGCGCCTCGACTTCGTCGATGGCATGCTGTTCCCTTCGATCTGCGACGTCATCCGCAACCTCTCGGGGATGTGGAAACTGATGATGCCTGATATCTACGTGCGCTACTTCGACACGCCGCAGAACTTCGAAAGCGGCATCGGCGGTGCCTATTACGTCAATGAATTACGCGAACTCAAGGAAGGTCTGGAAGGCATCATCGGTCGGGAAATCAGCGACGAGCAAATTAAAAACTCCATCGCCGTTTACAATGAAAACCGCCGCTTGGTGAATGCTGTTTACGATTTCCGCACCAAGGCGCCGTGGAAGGCACCGTCGTGGGAGGTCTACTTGCTGATGCGCGCCGGTATGGTTTTGCCGGTCGAGGAGCACAGCCAACTGATGACCGATTACCTGGCCGCCGCCGCCGCTGAGGACAAGCCGATGCGCGACAACTGCCGGATTATCCTGCAGGGTTCGTTCTGCGAGCAACCGCCGCTGAACCTGATCAAGTCCATAGAGCTTTCGGGCTGCTATATTGTCGATGACGACTACATGCTGGTCACCCGCTGGCTGCTTGAGGACGTGCCGACGGGTGGCGATCCGCTGGTTAACCTGTCGGAAGCCTTTATCAAGCATTCGGGAGAAACCGCCGCCAAGTACGTGCCCGATGGCTCCAAGAAAGGCCAGTCCCTGATCGATGCGGTTCGCGACAAGGCGGCCGAAGGCGTCATCTTCGCCGCCCCCAGTTTCTGCGATCCGGCCCTGCTCGACCGGCCGATGATGGCGGCAGCCTTGGGCCGTGCCGAGATCCCCTACATTTCGTTCAAATACGCCGAAAACTCCGGTCAGATGCAGCCGATCCGCGAACAGGCCGGAACCTTTGCCGACACCATTAAACTATGGAGTGAAGCCTCATGAATAATGAACCTGAACGCCAAGAGGTGATCAAGGAATCATCGATGCTGATGCAGAAGGAGATGATCGCCGCCAATTACGAAAAACTGACCAGCGCCCCCGAAACCGGCCAAAAAGTGGCGGCGACCTATGTTCCGGGCAACCTCAATGAACTGATCATGTGCTTCGACATGCTCAACAATTTGCCGGAAATCAACGCCATTCAAAACGGCATGCGCAAGAAATCGGGGGCGATGATTCAGGATGCCGAAAAGATGGGTCATTCCGAAGATGTCTGCACCTACGTCAAGGCCGATATCGGCAACATGGCCAAGGGGGCGATTGCGCCCAACGGCAAACCGATGCCGGTTCCCGACCTGCTGTTGTTGTCCTATACGGGCTGCTTTACCTTCCTGAAATGGTTCGAACTGCTGCGCGACCAGTACGGTTGCCGCACCGCCATGCTGCACGTTCCTTATGAAGGCGACGGCGTCATCACCAAAAATGCGCGTGACTACGTTGTCAAACAACTGAAGGAAGAAATTATCCCGACGTTTGAAGAAGTCAGCGGCGTCAAATTCGATATCGATCGCTTGCGTGAAAACCTGAAAAATTCTGCCAAGGCCGAAGATGACTTCGTTTGGGTTTTGGAAAGCGCCAAGAACAAACCTTCGCCCATCGATGCCTATTTCGGCGGCGTCTATTATGTCGGGCCGATTTTCACCGCCTTCCGGGGTACGCAGGACGCTGTCGATTACTATAAAATCCTGCGCGGTGAAATTGAAGCGCGCATCGCAAACGGCCAGGGACCGATCACCCCCGAAGGGGAAATGAAGGAAGAGAAATACCGCCTTGTCGTTGAAGGACCGCCCAACTGGACCAGCTTCCGCGACTTCTGGAAGATGTTCTACGACGAGGGCGCGGTCGTCGTCTCAAGCACCTATACCAAGGTCGGCGGCGTTTATGATTATGATAACTTCCGCCATGATCCACAAAATCCCCTGGAAAGCCTGGCCGACTATTGCCTTGGTTGCTACACCAACCGCAACCTGCCAATGCGCGTCGATATGATTGAGCAGGCCATGGAAGACTATCAGGCCGACGGCTTGCTGATTAATTCGATCAAGAGCTGCAACAGCTTTTCCGCCGGTCAGTTGATGATGATGCGGGAAATCGAATCCCGCACCGGCAAGCCAGCCGCCTTCATTGAGACGGACCTTGTCGACCCCAGGTATTTCTCACCGGCCAACGTCAAGAACCGGCTGGAGAGCTATTTCCAGATGATCGACCAGAAACGCGGCGGCAGTTCGCCGTCTCGTGCGGCTTAAGGCTAAAGGAACAAAAGCATGAAGTGTTATATCGGTATCGATCTCGGCTCGACCACCACCAAGGCGGTGTTGATGGACGAGGCGGCCGACATCCTAGGCCGCGGCATCACCAACTCCCGCTCCAACTACGAAACGGCAGCCTCGGTCGCCAAGCAGGAAGCCCGACTTGGCGCCCGCTTGACCTTGTTTCGACGCGGTCTTACGGAACTGACGGAAATGGCAGGCATCGAAATTTTGATGATTGACCTGGAACTGTCAATCCGTCTCGAACAGTTCCTGGAGCAGTTGCAGGATCTTCACACCACCTGCGCTTCCCACATTCCAGAGGGCGATACGAAAATCAGCGAAGCCCTGGATGAAGTCTTCGTGAAGATACGCGAAGAAAGCCCGGCCTTGTTCACCCGTCAGTCCAAGCGCAAGTCGGACTTCTTCCGCGATATCGCAGGTTCCCGTGTCATGAAGTTGGCAGAACAAATTGCCAAGATCAAAGGCGTCAGTTTCGACGCCCTGCTGAACCTCTATGATAAATCCATTATTGAAGTTGAAAACCGCCCCCCCGAAGGTGGTATGTCGGAGAAATTCCACGCTGGCTTGCACAGGCTTCTGGAGGGATCGCCGGAATTCGAAATTGACGAACAACTGGCCCAGATCGCCTTGTCGAAGGCGCTGGACGTGGAGCTGGAAGAGACTTACGTCGTTGGCACCGGATATGGCCGTGTGACGTTGCCCTTCCCGAAAGAACATATCCGCTCTGAAATTCTCTGCCATGGGCTGGGTGCCCATCTGATGTATCCGAAAACCCGGACGGTGCTCGACATCGGCGGTCAGGACACCAAGGCAATTCAGATTGATAGCGATGGCATCGTTGAGAATTTCCAGATGAACGACCGCTGCGCCGCCGGCTGTGGCCGCTATCTGGGGTACATCGCCGATGAAATGAACGTGGGTTTGCACGAACTTGGACCGATGGCCATGAAATCGACCAAGAATGTCCGCATCAATTCGACCTGTACCGTGTTCGCCGGTGCTGAACTGCGCGATCGTTTGGCGCTTGGCGAAAAACGCGAAGACATTCTGGCCGGTTTGCATCGCGCCATTATCCTGCGCGCGATGTCGATCATCTCGCGCTCCGGCGGCATCACTGATGGTGAGTTCACCTTCACCGGCGGCGTCGCCAACAACGAGTCGGCGGTCAATGAGTTGAAAAAGCTGATCGAGGAGAATTACGGCGAGGTCCAGATCAATATCGATCCCACCTCTATTTACACAGGCGCGCTTGGTGCCGCAGAATTCGCCCGTCGCTCGGTCGTAAACTAAATTATCAGGAGACTATACGATGACCATTTCCGCAGGTATTGACGTTGGCACCGGGGCCATCAAAGCCGTCGTTTTTGACGTACAGGATGGTGGCGCAGGTGAGATTAAATGGCTCGCCCGCCAGACCGAGAAAATCCGTCAGCGCGATCCTCTTCGTCTGGCCCGTGAGGCCTTCGAAAATGCGCTCGAAGAAGCAGGCGTGAAAGAAGAAGATGTCGCTTATGTCGCGACGACCGGCGAAGGTGAAAGCCTCACATTCACCACCGGACACTTCTATTCCATGACCACCCATGCGCGCGGCGGCATTTATCTTGAACCCAGGGCGGGAGCAATCATCGATTGTGGTGCCTTGCATGGTCGCGCGATTATCATCGACGAGCGGGGCAAGGTTCTCAATTACCGGATGACGTCCCAGTGCGCATCGGGTTCAGGTCAATTCCTGGAAAATATCGCCCGCTATCTGGGTATTACCCAGGAAGAAATCGGCGGGCTTTCCCAACAGGCCGACGCGCCGGAAAAAGTCTCGTCGATCTGCGCTGTGCTGTCGGAAACCGACGTCATCAACATGGTTTCGCGGCAAATCTCGACGCCGAATATTTTAAAAGGCATTCACCAGTCCATGGCCGGTCGACTGGTCAAACTGCTGCGCGCCATCAAAATGAAAGAAGGCACGGTTTTGATGTCAGGCGGACTGGCCCTTGATACAGGCTTGCTGGCGGCCCTGAATGAAGAAATGGTCAACCAGAAAGTTTCCATTGAAGTGTTGAACCATCCAGATTCGATTTACGCCGGTGCTATCGGTGCGGCTATCTGGGGGGCCTTTCGGCATGAAAAACTGGCCAAGATTGGAGCCCTGCCACTGGCTAGTTGATACCTAAGGGGGCAGTCATTCGTTAGATCAATCTTGACAGACTCCTGATAAAAGGATTTCTACTTGAGCGATGTCGCAGATGATCCCCCCACCGCGCGGTTTTCCGACCGCTGAATTTGCCGCCCGTCTGGACCGTGCCCAAGCCATGATGGCGACCGGTGGTTTCGATGCCTTGCTTCTGAGCAGCGAGGCGGAAGTTCGCTATTTCACCGGTTTCCTGACCCAGTTCTGGCAAAGCCCGACCCGGCCGTGGTTCGTCATTGTTCCCAAGGCGGCGGCACCGATAGCCGTTATCCCGGAAATTGGCGCGGCCTGCATGGGCCGCACCTGGGTCGATGATATCCGCACCTGGTCCTCGCCGGATCTTGAGGACGACGGTGTCTCGCTATTGGCCGAAACCTTGCTAGAGGTTGCCGGCCATGGCGGCAGAATCGGCCTGCCGATGGGCCACGAAACCCATTTACGGATGCCGCTTGCCGACTACGACCGCCTTCGCCGAATCCTTGTGAATATGACATTCAGCGACGCGACGGCCATCGTTCGCGGCCTTCGCATGGTCAAGTCGGAAGCGGAAATCACCAAAATCCGCCATGCCTGCCAAGTGGTCTCAAACGCCTTCGATCAGGCCCCCAGTTTGTTTCACCTCGGTCAAAGCGAGACCGAGGTTTTTCGCGCTTTCAAGATCGAATGCCTGAACCAGGGTGTCGACGATGTTTCATATCTGGTCGGTGGTGCCGGTCCCGGCGGTTACGGCGACATCATTTCGCCGCCTGGCCTGCGGCCCCTTGAACGGGGCGATCTCCTGATCCTCGATACCGGCTGTACATTCGACGGTTATTTTTGTGATTTCGACAGGAACTTCGGCTTTGGCACGGCCAGCGACGCGGCAAAACGAGCCTATGAAGCGGTCTATCAAGCGACCGAAGCGGGCCTGCAAGCGGCCCGTCCCGGTGTCACTTGCGCCGATGCTTTCCAGGCCATGCAACAGGTGATGAACGCGGCAGGGGCGCTTGGCAATTCTGTCGGCAGAGTCGGCCACGGCCTCGGCATGCAGCTTACCGAATGGCCGTCCCTTAGCGTTCAGGACAAAACGGTTCTTGAACCCGGCATGGTCATAACCCTGGAACCCGGCATGACTTTCGCCGAAGGTAAGGTCATGGTGCATGAAGAAAACATTGTCATTCGCACAGACGGGGCCGAACTATTGAGCCGCCGCGCCGCCCCCCAGTTGCCGGTGATCGACTGATGGCGCTGGCCTTTGAAACCGATGACGGCCTTGGTGCACGGGCGACGCTGGGGTTGATCGTGCTTCAGACCGATGAAACCATCGAGCCCGAATTCAAATCGATGATTAACCTGGATGATGTTTGCCTGTACCACAGCCGGGTCCCCAGTGGTGCCGAAGTTACCCCCGAAACCCTTGCCCGCATGGAGGCCGAAATTCCCCGCGCGGTGAGCCTGCTTCCATCGAATGCTCCCCTTGGTGTGGTCGGTTACGCCTGCACGTCGGGGGCGACGATCATTGGCGAAGACAAGATCGCGGCGGCGATTAACAGCGTCCGTCCCGGCGTCCAGACTAGCAATCCGATCAGCGCCGCCAAGGCTGCTTTTCACGCCCTTGGTCTCAAACGTCTGGCCTTCGTCACCCCTTACGTCGCCGCCGTTTCATTGGCGATGCGCGACAATCTTGAGCGTGCCGGCTATGAAATTTCCGCCTTCTCATCGTTCGAGCAAGGCGAGGAGAAAATTGTCACACGCATTAGCCCAGGCTCTGTGTTGGCGGCGGTGTGTGACATTAGCTCGGGGCCTGACTGTGACGGGGTTTTTGTTTCCTGCACCAATTTACGGACCAGTGGAATTATCGAGGAAGCCGAAAAACGTCTTGGAAAACCCGTGATTTCCAGCAATCTGGCTCTGGCCTGGCATATGCTGCGCCTGGCCGGGATTGACGATTGCATCACCGGCAAAGGACGGCTGTTGCAGACTGGCTTGTAAGCCCCGGTTGCTCACGATTCGCCAATGGTTTATAAGGGATCTGCAGATTCGAGAGCAACTAAATTGGCGTCGATCAAATGACCTGTCATCAAGGGATGGCCGTTTGATCTTATTTTAAGTCGATCAAATGACCTGTCATCAAGGGATGGCCGTTTGATCTTATGATTGGGTGGGGTTATCGATCTTTTGAATATTTTCCTCGGTTGGCGGTTTGTTGCCAGGACGGTGCCTGTCTTTGCGTTGGCGATGTTTTTTGCCCTCGCCGTGAGTTCTGGCCGTGGCCATGCCGATGATCTGATTGACACGACCATTCCAGAACCCTTAAGCGCCGCCGATGTCGAGCGCTACCAGCATATTTTCGAGCTTCAGGAAGATGGTCTTTGGAAAAAGGCCGACGGGTTGATCAAGAAACTCGAAGACCCGATCCTGATCGGTCACGTCCTGGCCCAGCGCTATCTGCACCCGACCAAATACCGGACAAAATATCAGGAACTTAAGGATTGGATGGCGGCATATGCCGACCATCCCGATGCCCAACAGATCTACAAGTTGGCGCTGCGCCGTAAGCCTGCCAATTGGCGAGCACCCAAGCGCCCGGTACCGGGGTATCTGGGCGGTGGGGCGCAGGCCGTCAAAAGTGAACAACCGGCGAAGAAGAAATTGTCGCGCGCCGAACGCAAGAAAGTCAGCGCCTATAAACGTCAAATTCGGGGCAATTTGCGTCAGGGCTGGACCAAGGCAGTCAAGCAACTGATTGCCAGCAAAGAAGTCAAACGGCTGTTCTCCGATTACGACATTGATGAGGCCAAGGCCCGTCTCGCCGCCGGGTACTTTGCCGCCGGACGCGACGAATGGGCAGTTAGATGGGCCGGAGAAGCCGCCCGACGTTCCGGGCGTTTCCTGCCGGAAGCCAACTGGACAGCCGGTTTGGCGTCATGGCGTCTGGGCCAGCGCGATCAGGCGGCAGGATTTTTTGAAGCCGCGGCCATGGCTAAGGATAGCTCCCCCTGGATGACTTCCGCTGCGGCCTTCTGGGCAGCGCGGGCATATCTTGTCGGCGATAATCCGCAGCGGGTCAATGCTTTGCTCGGGCGGGCGGCGGCGTATCCACGCACATTCTATGGTTTCTTAAGCCGCAAAATGCTTGGGCTTCAAAGCTCGTTTAGTTGGCAGACGCCGGGCATTGAACAGCCTGCCCTTGATAGCTTTGCGGCGGTTCCTGCCGGGCGTCGCGCTTTGGCGCTCTTGCAAGTAGGCGAGGACCGGCGCGCCGAGCGCGATCTTAGGGGCCTGGCCGGGCGTTCTTCGCCGGAAGTCGCCATGGGAATCCTGGCGCTGGCAGCGCGGGCCAATATGCCATCATTGGCGGTCCGCCTTAACAACACGCTGTATCCCGGCGGTGGCGGTTTCGATGGGGCCGCCTATCCGTTGCCGACCTGGCAGCCCGAAGGTGGTTTCAGTGTAGACAAGGCGTTGATCTTCGCCCTGATCCGCCAGGAATCGAGATTTAATCCGAAAGCCAAAAGTGGAGCCGGCGCACGCGGGCTAATGCAGCTAATGCCACGCACCGCAAGTTTCGTTGCCGGCGATCACCGCTTCCATCGCACCGAATCGACAAGACGCCAGTTGTTTAAACCCGAAGTCAATCTGAAGCTGGGCCAGAAATATATCGAGATGCTGCTTGGCGACAAAAAAATTAATGGCGACCTGTTCCTGCTAACGACGGCCTGGAACGGTGGCCCGGGCAATCTCAATAAATGGCGGCGCATGACCAACCACATGGATGACCCGCTGTTCTTTATCGAGAGTATCCCGTCGCGCGAAACCCGTATTTTTATCGAGCGCGTGCTGACCAATCTGTGGATCTATCGCGACCGTCTGGGGCAGCCGTCGCCGTCGCTGGACGCCATTGCCGCTGGTGACTGGCCGGTTTATAAAGCCCTTGATAACCAACCAACCATGCTGGCAGGAAACTAATTAATGTCGAAGATTACAGGTGAGCGGGAATTTCTCCCCGTTAATATAGCGGTTCTGACCGTATCGGACTCACGGACCTTGCAAGACGATAAATCCGGCCTGACGCTGGTTGAACGCATTGAAGCCGCAGGCCACAACGTTTCTGTGCGCGACATTGTCAAAGATGAAGTCGATCTGATTGTCGCCAAGCTGAAAGACTGGATTGCCGACGAGACCGTCGATGTGGTCATCGCCACCGGCGGCACCGGGGTAACCGGTCGCGACATCACGCCGGAAGCCTTCGCCAAGGTTTACGAGAAAGAAATTCCGGGATTCGGTGAGCTTTTCCGGATGCTGAGCTACCAGAAAATTGCGACCTCGACGATCCAGTCCCGCGCCACCGCCGGGGTTGCCGGCGGCACCTACCTTTTTGCCCTGCCGGGATCGCCGGGGGCCTGCAAGGACGCCTGGGACGACATCCTCGTCCATCAACTGGACGCCCGCTACAAACCGTGCAATTTCGTCGAGCTGATGCCGCGACTAAAAGAACACCTGTAGTTTTTTAGTGGGGGCGGGCTAGCGCGCGCCGGTGTCAGGATAAGCTTAAGGTAGCGTCCAAGCGCTATTAATTGCTTGCCTGGGCTGCGGCTGCGGGGGCCTTCTTTTTGGTTTTGGCGGCGAGTTTTTCCAACGCGGCTTTGTCGGCTATTTTCTTGTCAGCGGCTTCTTTGGCGAGGCGTAGTCCGCGGAGCTTGGAGACATGGTCGGCACCTTCCTGGCGCACTTTCTCTTTTTCCTCAAGCGCCTGCTTGCCCTTCTTTTGGGTTGCGGCGAACTGTTGTTCGGCATTTAGTTTTACAGATTTGAACATGTAGATAATCCTAATATTTTTGTTAGTGGCGTCTCGGGGGTGTCCGCGCCCGGCGCATGGGGGCAGTTGTTAACTATCGGGAGAATTTTGGGTCGCCATATCGCTATCCAATTGCTCGGACGGCGCGGCTTTTGCTTCCCGGGCTTCCTTTTTTGCCGCGGCACGCTTGGCTTTTTTCTCTGCCTGGAGCCTGTCGCGTTCTCTTCGCTCAAAATCGTAGTTGGGCTTTTTTGCCATTTTAACTCTTTCGGATATGCTGCGAGATATTGATTGATCACCTCACAAGATTTGAGGTGGGCGCCGCCAATGACTCGAAAAGACGTTGGAAATCGGCATTTAAAGCCGTTCCCAGCGCACGGTGGCCCGTTGAAGCAAGGCCATGGAAATAGTAGAAAATGATTATACACGAAACAGGCTGAATAACTAAATTCTAAATTATTTTAATTAATTGGCTCATATTTACAGGGACACATAAGAAGAGGGTGCGCACACGCCCGAAATTTTGTGTTAGATTGACAGGATGGCATAAGCCGTCGCGTATTATTGGAAAGGCAAAGGAAGATTATGACCAAAGCTAAGGCCCGCCAGCGCGCAAAAGCCAAGTCGGGTCAGAAAATCAAGAAACGAGAAGACAGCACCGATGCGGCCGGCCAGAAAGCCCGCCCGGGCAAGTTCGATCCTGGCGCCCTCTCGATTAAAGGGCCAAACATCAACGCCAACGCCGGTAACTTTGGCGGCGCGAAACGCGGTTCGGCGCGGTCAAATTAGAGCGCCGCAGTGAGCTTTGTTTCCTGGCCCTGGATATGGCCGAAAAACGATGTAATCGCTCGGCATCAACAATCCGTTCAACAGCGGGCCATTGGCTCTGCATAATGATCAAGTCATGTTGAAGTTGATCCTTAATCGGCGATTGTCACATCAATTGAGCAGGCTCGCCATGATCAGGGTCAAGGCTATATCTGTGATTTGGGGCTAGGCTGAAAGCATAATCAACAGGGTAAGGAGGTTAAAAAGCTGGAACCGCCTAACAATCGATTAAATATATTAAGCAACACAACAAATGCCCGGTCATTATCACCGGGCGGCGTCAAGAACGCCAACAAATGAAAGCCCCGCCAGATAGCTGCGGGGCTTTTTCGTGATATGAGGGGTGGCTTTAACAATCTGTTCGATTAAAGGTGCCCTAACTTGTCATAGAGCGAACATGTGTGACGAGAATAAATTCGAAGGCTCGATTTTGACGACACTATAATTTTCCCAGCAGATAAGCTGGACACTGCCCCACGCCTTGCTATAGAAAACAGCAACTCGTGACCACGGGTGGCTATTTCAGCGGACAATTTTGAACGGCGTTCGAAATAATCCTGAAATATCAATTGCGGAGAGGTGCCAGAGTGGTCGAATGGGGCGGTCTCGAAAACCGTTGTGCTGGTGACAGTACCCAGGGTTCGAATCCCTGCCTCTCCGCCAGTTTTTTTCTAATAATTTAATCCTAATATCCTATATAACTTATTGTTTATAATACGTTTATAGCTTTATCTTGACCTGAGCGAATCTCCCGTATAGAGTTATTTTGGGATACAAAATGGGTTACATTTAGGGTTACGGTTCGATGCAGTATGTGCAACTTCGCAACGGAAAATTCCACTACTATCGACGGGTTCCGACCGAAGTGGCGCATCTGGACCGGCGGCCTTTTGTAAAAGTTTCTTTAAAAACAGATTCTGAAGCAATAGCGAGGAAGCGCGTGGTTCTGGTCAATCAGGCTACCGAAGAGTACTGGCAAAATCTGGCCCATCACGATCAGGGCAATTTGCGGGAACGCTATGATTCGGCTGTCCGTCTGGCCCGTTCCTTCGGTTTTCCCTATCAACCAGTCAATAATCTCGCCACAGGCGATCTGGAGGATTTGGTTTCCCGAGTTGAGGCCGTGGGCATAAAGGGGCCTGAGAAAACACCGGTTGTGGAAGCTGTGCTTGGCGGGGCGACGGTACCCGAGTTGACGATTGAAACGGCTTTGGAAGAGTACTGGTCTTTAAGCGCCGATCTTAACCTCGACAAGAATGACGACCAGACACAACGGTGGCGTAATCCACGTATAAAGGCCGTCAGGAATTTCATCACGGTGACCGGCGGCGACAAGCGACTTAATACACTGACCCGCGAAGACGCCCTTGCTTTCCGTGATTGGTGGCTGGAACGCATTCGCGAAGAAGGGCTCACTCCCAATTCTGCCAATAAGGATATAGGACATTTGAGCCAGATGGTCAAAACGGTCTCGGATGGCCTTCGGCTTAGGCTGGATAATCCTTTCGCGGGGCTTCGCATTGCCGATTCACGATCCGGCGAACGCCAGGCCTTTGAACCAGAGTATGTTCAAAAGGTGCTTCTTGACCCCAACCGCCTTGGAGGCCTCAATGAAGAGGCCCGTTGCGTCCTGTGGGCGATGTCCGATACAGGGGCTGGCATCAACGAACTCTGCGGACTCTCCCCTGAAGACATTCGCCTTGATGCCGATGTTCCCCATATCCTCATCCGCACCAACACCCACCGTAGCCTTAAGACCAAGTATCGTGAGAGGGTCATCCCCTTGGTTGGGGCATCCCTACACGCTTTCCAAGAGTGTCCAAATGGCTTTCCACGCTACCAGGGGCGCAATGTCCAGCTGAGCTCAACAATCAATAAATTTCTACGCCAGAAAGGCCTGTTGCCCTCGAAGCATCATACAGCCTATTCCCTGCGACACACCTTCCAGGATCGACTTAATACTGCCGAGGTTCCTGAAAGAATTAACGCCGACCTTATGGGACATAAGTTTCATAGGCCGCGCTACGGCCAGGGCCCGAGCCTGGAGCATAAGAGGGAGTGGTTGGAACGGATTGCGTATGGGGTTCCGCCTTCGTTTCGATAATCCTGAATCCTAAATATGCACGGTGGTTCAAAGAAGAAATATTTCAATAATTAATATCTGGAGTTGCCGCAAGACTGTTCTTCACCTGTTTATCAGATGTCAAATTTCTTAGCAAATGCACGGGAGTCATCAACCTCAATACCAAGGTAAGTGCATGTGAACTTATGCCCTATCCCTGTCATGGGTCGGGGAAATGCATCTCGAAAGTGTCGCGAAGACTATCGTAAAACCCCCACCCCATGTCAGCTGTTGAATGAACGACTGCCTTAAAGCGGGGTAAAAGTCTATCGATGACATCCTGTTCGCATTGCTCGAGCATCTTCAATCCATCAGAGAAGACACGTACAACACTGCAATAGAAGACCTCATCGATATCCCCAAACTCTAAGGTGAAACTAATTCCGCATTCGGCATAATACAGCATCAACTCGCTAAGCCCTTCAGGATCCCCGACAGCTTTCCTGTAATCGCTGATGGCTTTGCGGGCTAGCGATAGCTTAACAGGGTTCTTCCATGGCTCTGCTGGTGAGATGTAATGCTCTATGGCTTCCTTGTACGGAATCAAGGTGCTGGCGTCTTTCAGAAAGCGAGCATGTAGAAAGTCTTGGTTTTCCTTTCTTAGTGCATATAGGTCACCAACAAGGCTCAGCAGGTATTTGATATCTGCCGTGTTTAGGACGGCCCGTATATCTTTCCACAAACGAACAGGCTCTTTTTTTCTAGCCATAGAGTTTTCTTAACCGATCATTCTCAGGGAGACGACTTCGAATGGATACAGGCAGCTATCAGCGGCTGTTCCAGCCACCCTTCATAAAGGTCAGCTTACAGGGGCTAGTCCGGACATTAAAAGGGCAAAATCCGGATCGCTAATTTCGACTTCCGGTTTAAGGGGGTCAAGCTGTCGTGAAAATTGGCTGTCTCTGACCGTCCCTTTTGACCCGAAGCAGACAAACTCAGGGTATCAGCACTTAATCAAAGAAGCCTACTTAGGTATTTTACTGTTTTTTACGAAGTGATGATGCTTCCAATAACTAAGTAATTCCTATTCTAACAGTGACAATTCGTCACCCAAATACGCCACGGCAGCCCGCACGCCGCTCGGAACATCCTTAGCGCAATGAGCAATCCCGGTGGCACACAACCCGATTTCAATCGCGCCTAGCGTCCCCATCATCATTGGCGCGTTGACGTGCCCCATGTGCGCAATGCGAAACGCCGTGCTGCCGATTTCACCGATACCAATACCTAACACCGTCCCTAATTGTTCTTTGCAAAATTTCAGAAGTAGCGCCGGATCGATACCATTATTCATACGGACCGTGGTAACAGTGACGGAGCGCTGCGCCGCCTCGGTAATGTTGAAATCCAGCGCACCACCCTGACGCCACTCAGATACAGCCGCCCAAGTCGCGCCAGCCAACAAGCGATGACGCTCGAAGACATGCTCCAAGCCTTCATCTAAAAGCATGTCGAACGCCTTGCGGATACCAAACAGCATTTGCACCGGCGGCGTACCGCAGAATTTCATATAATGCTCTTCGCCCTCGCGTTTTGTCCAATCCCAGTATGGCGAACGCAAGCCAGCATTGGCGTGACGGGCCTTGGCCTTTTGATTGGCGGCAACGAAAGCCAACCCCGGTGGCGTCATCAGACCTTTTTGCGAACCGGCAACGGCGACATCAACGCCCCAGGCATCCATTTCGAACGGCATGCAGGCCAAAGAGGCGATGGTATCAACCATCAACAGGGCCTCGTGTCCAGCCGCATCAATGGCCTGTCGAATCGCCGGGATGTCGTTGACGACGCCCGAAGCAGTATCGATCTGAACACAAAGCACGGCCTTGATGTCACCGTCCTTGTCAGCGCGCAAACGAGTTTCCAAATCGTTCGGATCAACGGAACATCGCCAATCACCGGGTAGGATTTCCGCATCAAGTCCCAGGAATGCGCCGACTTCTCCCCAACCCACTGCAAAACGACCACTTTCGCAAACCAAAATCTTGTCGCCGCGGCTTAAAACATTTGTCAACGCTGCTTCCCAACCACCATGGCCGTTGGAAATATAGATATAGGTATCGCCCGTCGTCTTAAAGATGGTCTTCAAATCCTGAAGTATGCTCTGGGTGATCGCCACCAATTCGCCGCTGTATATTTCGATGGCAGGGCGGTGCATGGCACCCAGCACTTCGTCGGGGACCGTCGTCGGCCCAGGAATACTGAGAAACTCGCGTCCGTTGTGTAGTGTCATATTCGCCAGCTTTCAAAAATCAGAAAATTTAATCACACCGATCTTTCCTCACTCAGGGCAGGCCAATTATTCAGTTGCACTTGCCATCCATGTCACCACCGAGCTAGTAATTTTTACATTAGATATTCAAGGTGCAATCGAAACTTATTACAAGAGCCTTTGCGTATCGCACTAACATTATTATTGAGTAACGGTCGGTTCGCCGACCATTCAAGGATGCTAGCATCCATGAAACCAGCCCTAAAGCCATGCTGTGAGAGGAATATAGTGCCAACCTGACTTCGCCGATTGCTCCGACAATAATCGATGAATTTAGCTTACGGGGTGATATGGTTAATTCTTTATCAGTTAGCCTATGGGCATGGTTCACGCGATAGAGAGGGCATCTTTTTGCAACTCCTTTCAGGCATCTCCGTAATCAATCGTTTAGGGCCTTCCCTTATTTTTGGGGTTTTGGCCCTTTTCCTGATCGAACCCGTCAAAGCAGCGGAAAATGACGGTCGTGTTTTGAAAATTCAGGGGAAAGCCGAAATATCAAGAGGTTTGAAAAAGGCGCATGAAGTAACTCCCGGAACCAGCGTTGGTCAAGGAGATATTATAAGAACCAGCATCGATTCACGTCTCAGGTTTGAACTCAAGGACGGCACCCTGGTAACACTCAGTGAAAGTTCGATTTTTGTTATCGACAATTTCGATTACAGCGGCACCGATGGTAAAACTGACAAAGCAGCATTACGACTGGTTAAAGGGGCCTTCCGGCTTATTTCGGGTAAACTGGCAAAAAATAATATCGAAAAATTCACTATCACTACGCCGGTCGCGACCATCGGCATCCGGGGGACCGACTTCTGGGTCGGACCGAGCCAAGAAGGAATTGGAGTGTTATTGTTCAGTGGCCTGGGTATTTTTGTCGAAAATAATTCCGGTCGGGTGGAGATAACCGAACCGGGTCAGGGCACCGTCGTCAACCCGGGCGTCGCTCCCAGGTCCCCCACTGAGTTGATGTCACTGGGGCCAAAAATGAAACCCGTCGGAGAAGTGCCGCAAAAACCATTTCGCTGGCCGGAGGAACTTAAGGCCCAGGCGATTGCATCCGTGGAGTTCGACCAATAACGCTTTACCCTTCAGATCCGACAGTTATCACCGCGCTCTGGTCGCGCCCGTAATAACGCCGGGCATAGTAGGTCAACGTTTCTTTTAGATACTTTTCAAGTTCCGCATAATCTACGCGACCATTACCATCGCCATAAGGCTTAGCGTCGGCCTCGCCGGACATACCCATCAGAAAATACTTAGTGAACAAACCGTGAGACGAGTCTTCCTCCCACGATGCAAGTTGGTTGGGAGTTCCCGCCGCGATGACCGTGATGTTCGCCGGAACCGGCGGTGTCTTTGCTTTGATGTTGATCGGAGAAGCCTTGCTGACAACAGAACCGGCCTGAGAAGCACCCGAGAAACAGGCCTCCAGAACTACGGTGATGGATTGGGCCGGGACCTTACTTAAGTTAGCGTAGAGGGTGGCAAGCGGATAGCCACTGAGTTCAATACGGGCGGCGTTGGCATCCGAAGGGACCAACAGGGCGCTGCCGTCGACTCCGGCAGGTGCGCCATGGCCCGCGTAGTAGACGAAGACCCGGCTGCTGCCCGGCTTCGCCCAGTCGAAAAGTTGCCCCCGGTAGTCCTTGTCGCTGCCGAAGACCTCGACCATCTTGGAACCGGTGGCGTCGCGAAGATCGATGACGTTGCCCTCGCGCACGCCGAGCGCCTGGGTCACGTAGCGCTTGATACTTTCGGCATCGGCATAGGCAGGGACCACGTCTGGGATGTCCATAGCTAGCTTGGCGTAGTCGGCGTTGCCGATAATTACTGCAATGTCGTCGGGGCGACTTTTCCCCTTGGGATAAGTGACGGAAACAGGGCTTTGAGGAAACATCGATTGGATAGTCGCCTTGACGGCGGGGCGCGACGCTACTGGCGGCGGGGTTGGCGTTGCCACGGACAGCACCGGTTTGGGGGCGGCGGCCATCGTTTGCGGGCTGCTGTGGCGGCGGCGGGCTTCTTCTTGGAACTGGGCGAGGCGGTTGTCCACTTGGGCCTTGGAATTGGCCTCAATCCAGGAGAAAAGAGTGCCGTCAGACAAGGCCCCCTGACCATGCCATACGGAATCGGCTTCTTGCCATTTGGTGTCCACGTCGATGGGGAAACTGGCTTTCCGGTTATCGTCGCATTCGAAGGAATTGCTCCAATCGCCACCGAACTGGCTTCCCCCGCCGCGGCAGCCAATGCCGCTGGGCTCAAGGACGAATGAGAAGCTACTAGTGACCCCGTCGCTGCTTCCCTGGCCGACGAACACCTGGCTATAGTCTGAGGTATGGCCGGTTAACCAGTAAGGGTGCGATGCACACCCGCCAATAAGGAACGCCAGAACAACCGCCATAAATGGAAAATGTATCTTACCCATAACATCCATCCTTTTCCACGCCATCGGCACTAAATTATGCCATGAAAATAGATGAAAAAACACTGCTGATCGTGAAGTGCAGAATGTTTGCTTCTGGCTGAACGGACATGAAGACAGAAAGATTCAACGCCCTATTCATCCCTACCGACGACGATCTGAGCTGTCTGGTCGCGACCGTAATGGCGGCGCGCATAATAAGTCAGCGTATCTTTTAGGTAAACGTCTAGTTCCCTATATTCGACCGTTCCATCTCCGTTTCCGTATGGCTTGGCGTCGGCCTCGCCGGACATGCCTGTCAGGAAGTACTTGGTGAACAGACCATGGCTTTTGTCCTTTTCCCACGACGCCATCTGGTTCGGTGCGCCGGCGGCGATAACGGTGACGTTGGCCGGGATCTGGATCGCCTTTGGTTTCATGAACACCGGCGAGGCGTTGGAAATCACGGCGCCACTCTCAGATGCGCCGGAAAAACAAGCCTCCAACACCACCGTGATCGATTTCGCTGGAATCCGTCCGAGGTTACCGTAAAGGGTGGAAAGCCGGTAACCGTTTAGCTCGATGCGAGCGCCGTCGGCGTCCGAAGGAATGATGTAGGCACTGCCATCCTCACCGCCCGGCGCGCCGTGGCCGGCATAGTAAACAATGACATTGGAGCGCCCCTTTTTGACCCAATCGTAGAGTTGCCCTTTGTAATTATCCTTGCTGCCAAAGACGCGGGTCATCTGGCTTCCGGTGGCGTCGAGAAGGTAGATGATGTTGCCTTCCCGGATGCCCAGTCCTTCGATTGCGTAGCGCTTGAAACTGGCGGCGTCGGCGTAGGCCGGATTGATATCGGGGATATCCTTTCCCTGCTTGCTATAGTCGGCGTTACCGATGATGACGGCGATGTCATCGCGCGCCGGCGGGACCTTAGAAAAAGTGACGGGGATCGGTTCCGAGGGGAAGCGGAGCGTCTCGGACTCTGCTTTTCCTTCCCGTGGCCCGGCGGTGCGGGCGACCCTGGGTCCGGAAGCCTTGACGCGGACCGCCATCTCGGCGCGGGGGAAGTCTCTTAGGAACTGGCTAACGACCTCCTGGATGATGATCTCGAACCCCTTGTAAGCGGCCTTGATGTTCTCCGACGGGTCGAGCGAGCCCATGGTAACAATAAGTTCCGAATGGGTGTCGATGGTGCGCAACTTTTCGCCCGACGGAAGGTGGATCGAGAACGGGGCGTCTACCTGTATCTTGTACTCAAAGGTCCCGCCACCGCTGCCGAAATTGGAGCCGGGCCGTTCGATCGAGACCACCAGATCAAGGTCGTCTGCGCTGCCAGAAGGGTCGGGAAACTGGCCAAGGGGACGCGCCGCATTGAAGGTCTGGGGGAATATCTCGCTGGCGGTGGCCTCCAAATCCTGACCAACGTTGAAGCGCGCCCAACCCTCATCGACGCTGTAACGGCGGACCGCCGGGCTGACGTACAGGCCGACCTTCAGGGGAATCACCTCGATGGTCGCCTGGGGCTGATCGGACAGGCTGGTGACCGCCTGCCCCCTGACGGTCGCCTGACAGGCGGAGAGGACAAGAACGACGAGTAGGAGCAAGCGTTTCATTTATCCGTCCCAACCACGATTTGAGCATTCTGGTCTCGGCCGTAATAACGTCGGGCGTAATAGGTCAATGTCCGTTTGAAGTAGCGATCCAACTCGTCGTATCCAACTGCCCCGTCGCCATTACCAAAGGGTTTGGAGTCAGCTTCTCCGGACATGCCCTTGAGAAAATACGTGGTAAACAAGCTATGGCTTTCATCTTCCTCCCAAGAAGCCAATTGATTTGATTCACCGGCGGCAATCAGAGTTATATTGGGTGGGACCTGGGGAACCTTCGGCCTGAGTTGAATCGGAGAAGCCTTGCTAAGCACTGTGCCCCCTTGGGAAGCGCCTGAGAAACAAGCCTCCAGAACCACCGTTATCGACTTGGCCGGCAGCTTGCCCAAGTTTCGGTAAAGCCGAGAAAGCGGATAGCCATTAAGTTGGATGCGTGCCGCATCGGCATCGCTCGGCACCAGATAGGCCATGCCGTCAATGCCTGCCGGAGCCCCATGACCAGCGTAGTAAACGAAGACCCGCGACACCCCCGCCAAAACCCAATCGAAAAGCTGTCCCCGATGATCATTCTCGCTGCCGAAGACTTTGAGCATGGTGGCGTTGGTAGCGTCCCTGATGTCGATGATGTTTCCCTCACGGACTCCCAGGGCCTGACTCACATAGGCCTTGATGCCTGCCGCATCGGCATATGCCGGGGTTACATCTGGGATGTCCTTGCCCTGCAAAGAGTAGTTGGCGTTGCCGATGATGACGGCAACGTCATCGGGGCGGGAATGGGCAGTTGGATAATGCAAGCCGACCGGTTTGGTTGGAAAATTGGCTAATGCTTCGGCTTTCTGTAGTGCCTTGGGAGCAGGACTGGAATTAGAAGCAAATGACCGATCGTCAAACCTCGAGAGCCTGCGCTCACTGATTCGTGTTTCCCCTTGTATGCTATCCTCGACCCGAAAAAAGTGAACCTGTGATGATCCGAAATCCCGGGCAAGATAGATTTTTTCGCCGCCACGTGCATCAAACGAGAATTCAGCAGCATATCTGGTCAAGGAACCTGATCTGCGTGTCAATTGATAGTTACCGGGATCGAGAAGCAGGGCGATAAATACGCTTTGATCAATATCGGCAATGTATTTTCCATTTATGTGAATACGGTCGACATCCCCGATTGGAAGGCTCGTAACTTTGTAAATAAAAACCAGGGCCTTATCGGCAGGCACTTCATATTTTTTGACCATCATTTCTTGACGGGGACTGCTGGTTGGTGCGGGCCCTGCACATGCGGTTATAAAGACTGCAATGAATAATGTGAATACGATGCCTACCGTGGTTTTAAACAATGCCAGAAGGCCAGACAAGAAGTTGGATCTCATAGGACGTATCCCTAATTACACTCCCATTTAGCATACACCATTCCTGCCCTGTTCTTAAGTGCCCTATCCGCAATGGGGGAAAATAAGTGAGCAAACATTTAGGTCTGATAATGATGCCGTGGACGGCTCCCACCCAACGGCATCACGATGTGCCAAAATGAGGCAAACAACGTCCACTGGATGTCAAATATTAGTTTTCTCTTAACGGCAGCTGTTGGCTATAACCGTCGGTCACAGCCACCTCCATTTAACGCCTGTGTTGCATCGACCAGTTGAGGTCACCGGGCTAAGCGGACTCAAAAATTGGCGACCTCTGACCCAACTTATGACGCAGATGAGACTTCAAGGGGCTATAAGCGTTGAGGATCGCTCCTTTCAGGAGTAATGTTCGGCAGATCATACATTCCATTGCCAATCCTGAGGTGAGCCATGCCTACCTTTCATCGGATACGGTTTCTGTTCATCAGTGTAATGATAGTCACTTTCTTTACTGCGAGTTGTATTAAGCCGCCCAAATATTCTTCTTCCGTAATCGAGATCGGAACAACTGCCCCGACGGAATATGCCAATATCACCCTTGGCCTAATATCTACGGCGAATACGGAACAATCAAAAAAGTATCTACTGGACCTGCAGCGGGAAGTCGAAAGTGGTATTCGCTAGGCCGTACCGCCCGCAACTTTTACCAATGCAATGAACAATGCCTTGAATTCCCGGTTCGCAAAGGTCGTCCAGGTCAATACTGCGATTGACGCCCGCGCCCGGGGAGCATCGCTGTTGTTGGTGTTCGATGCGAAGGTCACGGTCGGTCAAACTACCGGCGAGGTTACCAGCGTTGAAATCTTGGGAATTTTCAAGAACCTAGACGGAGAAGAAATTGATAGGGTCTCCGTCAACGCTTCGGATACGGTCCCATACCCGAATTTCGACAACCGCTATGCCTCGGTCATGAGTGGTGCCGCTTCTGAACTGGCGCAGGCAATAGACAATGCGCCGAAACTTGCAAGCTATATTACGGCAACGTCCACAGTCGCCCAAACACCCCCTACTCCAACCCCACCACAGACGAGTTCACGCCCTACACCTAACTACGTTTTCCCCAAAGGCAAGAGTATCAACAGTGATGGCATAGCAGTGATTATCGGCAATCGATTATATCGCCACAAGGACGTGCCAGAAGTAGTGTTCGCTCATAACGATGCTGCTGCCATCAGCCAGTTTCTCGAAAGAACCATGGGATTTTCACCGCGCAATATCGTTGAACTGAATAATGCCTCTCAAAGCGATCTGCGTGCTTATTTTGGAAGCGAAGGCGATCATCAGGGGCGTCTTTATGACTTGGTACGACCCAATCGGTCAGACGTGTTCGTATTCTATTCCGGACACGGTGTGCCTGGCAGAGGTGGCGCGGGCTATCTGCTTCCGGTTGATGCCGATCCAGGCAAACCTGAATTAACGGGGTTTTCCATAGACGTCTTGGTCAAGAATCTCGGCTTGTCTCGGGCAAGGAGCGTGACCCTGGCGATGGATACATGTTTTTCTGGCGTATCCGATGCCGGCCCACTTCTTCGAGATGCATCCCCCGTCTTCCTAGAAGCCCGTAACCCGGAAGCTATCGCAAATGGCGTGGTGATAAGTGCGGCAAACGGCAAACAAGTCGCATCATGGGATCGCGAGGTTCAACTCGGACTATTTACACGCTACTTACTGACAGGATTGATGGGGGAAGCCGATCAGATGATGGGGGATAAAGATGGGCAGGTATCGGTAAGCGAGTTAGATTCTTATTTGAAGAGTGAAGTTTCGTATCAGGCGCGGCGAAGTTACGGCAGAGATCAAACGCCACAGGTGGTTGGCAAGGATGATCGTGTTCTAATTGTAGTTCCTTCGGAACCATTTTCTGGATTTTAAGATTTCTGAAACTCGCAACTTTCAAGTCACTTTGTAGCCATTGGTTTACTACCGCTCTTGATGCCGAGGATGGCTTCCATCCGAGGCATTTAGGTGCCAAAATGCAGTAATTAGACCCAAGACAATGCCACATATTAGACTTCTCTAATTGGCGGTTGTTGGCTACACCCGGACTCTATCAGCACCCATCCATAATGTCAGCAATGAGGGGGCTAAGAAGACGTTTCCAGCGTAATTTCCATAATCAGAAATTCGATGTCCGGTTATAGGGGCCACAGCGGAAGTGATTTTCCAAGGTCCAGCACAGGGGGCTCTTGACCCTGAGCTGATATCACAGTCTTTTGTATATAACACCACCTGAGTGCCGGCAGGGCTTCACGATGCCCCACCGGCGTCTCAGGGGAGAGCCTTAATACCCTCCGCGTTTGGCGGGCTGTACGATGACCTTGGTTACAATGAAGTAGACAAGGCCGCCAACAACTGCTGTTGGCAAGGAAGCCGTTAGGAATTCATACGGCGAATGGCTCGCATAGCTCAGCGGGTTCAGAAGGTAGATATAGGTAAAGAACCCCGCAACCATGGCCAAGACTGCGGCCGGGTTGAACCCACCCCAATAGGTATAATCGGAACTTACCGAATTGTCGTACATAGAGCGGATGCTGAGAACCTGTTTGCGCAAGATGAAGTAATCAACGATCTGGATCGCCACAAGCGGTGCGAAAAAGACTCCAATGAAAGCGAGGAATGTTCCGAAATTGTTAAAGAACAAGTCCGGAATGAAAATACCGATGAGCGCCACCGGCACAATCCCCAGAAGAACCGTCGTATTCCACTTCATTTTACCGACTGCGGGAATGTGCTTGAGTCCAATGGCCGAAGCATAGACGCCAATAACAGCCGTTCCCAGATTAGCGGCGATCACGAACAAAAGCGCGATGGTTCCATATACCGGGCCGCCGAGTTGCACCAGCCAGGCCGATGGATCCGAGGTTTCCAATGCCAGTATGGCAGCAAGGCCAATAACGCTGAGGATCGGAACCGGAAGGCCCATTCCCAGCATCGAGGGCAGTGTTGCAGTATGCGCATTGGGTGCAACTCGCACCATGGCACCAATATAAGGCCACCAGGACAACAGGCTAACGATACCGATCTCGATGCCCGTGGTGTAATCCCACATCAGGCTACCCGACGCATAAGCCGGTTTGGCCACGGCGATAGCATCGCTTTGGTGCGTCATCAACATATAAATCATCCATACGCCGACGCCGATAATGAACAGGAACAGAATTTTTGAAACCCGTTCGATCCCGGAAGCACCTTTCATCAGGACCCCATAAACAATGGCGCAAGCGATCGCTGTCGATACCGGGATGACCCAAGCCGCACCACTCTCTCCGACAACTCCCAAAACCGTTAAAAGCTGAGTTACAGACTTGCCGAAGAAGATCAGTAGTAGTGAATTCCAGCCGATGATCGATACATACTGAAGGAAGACGTTAATCACCCAGCCTCGGTTACCGAATTGTGGTTTCGACGAAGAAATTGAATCGATACCATATTTCGTGGCGCTGGGAACCACGGCTATAGTGACAAGAAACATGCCAATCATCGCCCCCGCGGTCATGGAGGCAAAACCCATTTTAAAGTTCAGGTAGTAACCGGCATATTCGCCGATGATATAACACCATGTCGCCGACGCGGCGACGAGCAGTACGACCCCGAGTTCGAATTGACCCCAGGTTCTTTCGGACTTTAATAGCGGCCAAGCACTTTCATCGACCGTATCGTGTGATTGATTATTTTCAGTCATTAGCTCCACCCCCACATCAGCAATAATACAGGCCCGATAACGCCGAGCACCATCAGCCATACCCAGTCCATTCCAGTGAAACCTTCCCCCTGGTTCTCGGGGTTTTCCAATTCTAATATTCGCCGTTCAAGTTCCGGCGGTAATGTATTCGAAGTCATCGCGTTCTCCTCCCTCACTGTTGATACAATTCATCTGCTAATCGTTGTTTCCCGAAAAAGCCTCTTTGTTCTGGTACGGGAACCACCAGAAATCCTGTGGGTTACATGCCGGATCGACCATCGCCAGCTTGGTATGCCTGAAGGAATCGAGACCTTCCGCACCCAACTGACGACCGATTCCCGACAGTTTGCGTCCGCCGAACGGACCGGCGTCATTGTCAAGCAACGGAGCATTGACCCAGACCATGCCGGTGACAAGCTCGCGAACGGCGCGAGTGCTTTCATTCAGGTTGGTCGTATATACTGTCGCGCCAAGTCCAAATGACGAGGCGTTGGCTAATTCGATTGCCTCGTCAAAACTGGCAACCTTGCAGATGGGAGCGGTCGGGCCAAAACTTTCCCCATTCATGATATCCATGTCAGGCGTCACATCGGTCAATACAGACGGTTCCAAATACCAGCCTTTGCTGAATTCAGACGGGCGCTTCCCGCCACAGGCAATTTTGGCTCCCTGTTCCACAGCCCGGGCGAGTACTCCTTCGAAACGGCTGCGCTCTTTTTCGCTGACCATGGGGCCTATATCGACCTTGTCTAATCCATTGCCGATGCGCAGTTTCCGGGTTTCCTCGATCAGCTTCTCGACAAAAGCATCGTGAATGTCCTGATGAACGAAGAACCTTTCCGCCGACGTGCAGACCTGCCCACAGTTCAGGTTGGCCGCAAACAGGGCACCGCGAACAGCGACATCAAGCGGTGCAGAGGGCATAACGATAAAGGGGTCATTACCCGAGGCTTCGATGAGGTAGGGCTTGAAGGTATCGGCGCAGGCCCTGGCGACTATACGTCCGGTTTCCACACCACCGGTAAATGCCACCATGTGCGTGTCGGGACTTTCCACAAGATGTTTGCCGACCGCCCCGGTGCCGCTGACGCATTGCACGACCCCTTCGGGCAGGGCTTCGAACGCCTCCATAAATTTCAATGTCGTCAAGGTTGTCAATTCTGATGGCTTGATGATGACTGAGTTGCCCGCCGCAATAGCGGCGGCGGCTTCCCAGCAGAAAAGGACAAGCGGAAAATTGAACGGCAGGATGGTCACAACGACACCCATCGGTTCCTTAATCGTATAGTGGAATTGATCATCTACTGGCGAGCCCAAAACACGCCCACAATCGTGCCGACCAACTTCGGCATAATAATCGATTGCGCTTGCCGACCAGGCGATCTCATCGGCGGCTTCCTTGTATGGCTTACCCATCTCACAGGTCATCATTTTAGCCAGAACAGGCGTCATTTTGCGCATCTTAGCGGCAACATCGTGCATCAGTTCCGCGCGCGTAAGGCCATTCGTCGCCGCCCATTTTTTCTGGGCCGTGTTGGCGAGCGCGATCACCTCGGCGACTTCGTTTTCGGTACAGTCGGCAATCTGCCCTATAACCTTCTCAGTCGCAGGGTTTACAACATCATATGAAGTGCCGCTGTCGCTTTTTTTGTAGTGTCCATTGATGAAATAGGACCCGCTTAACCGTGAAAACTCCTTAAGAGCCGCCATTCTATTCTCCATTTATTTTCTGTTTGTTTTCAGAGTTCCTAAAGTTTGATACGTTCGTTCGCCGGATCGAAAAAGGAGCGGATGCTGGCCTTGGCGGCGAATAGTTCCCCGGAAAGTTCTATGTCGTATTCGGCATTCTCGAACCATGCCTTGTCGACACCCTCGGGCATGTTGACGTACCCCATTCCCACCGACCGCCCGAGCGAGTAGCCAAAGGAGCCCGAGGTCGTCATACCAACCAATTCCCCGTCCCTGAAAATCGGCTCATCGTGGAGCAAAATAGGTTCAGGGTGATCCATCAAGAAATGCATGAGGCGCCGTTTCAGGCCGTCTTCTTTTTGCCGTTCGAGGGCTTTACGTCCGATGAAGTCACTGTCCTTCTTAAAGGAAACGGCAAACCCCAATCCTGCCTCGAGCGGTGTATCGGCGGGCGAAATATCATGTCCCCAGTGGCGATAGCCTTTCTCGCTGCGTAGAGAATCAAGGGCGTGGTACCCGGCGAGGCTAAGCTCCAGGTCGGCACCCTCGGCTAACAAAAGATCGAAGACCGGTCCGGTAAATTCTGTCGGCAGATAAAGTTCCCACCCAAGTTCTCCGACATAGGTGATGCGCAGGGCGTAGGCCTTGGCATAGCCGATCTCAATCTCCTGGTATGTGCCGAAGGGAAAGGCTTCGTTCGAAAAGTCGGCATTAGACAGGCGCGATAACAACAGCCGCGCGTTCGGCCCCATTACCGAGAGCACCCCGTATGCAGAGGTAACATCTTCCATGGTGACGAAGGCATTACCGTCAAGATGACGACGGATCCAGTTGAAGTCTCTGGCCTGCGATGCGGCTGCCGTGACGGCAATATATTTGTCTTCAGCCAGACGTGTCACGGTCAAGTCCGCCTCTATACCACCTCGCTGGTTCAGCAGTTGGGTATAGACAACCTTGCCAACGGGCACCGCTATGTCGGCTGCACAAATACGTTGCAATTGGGCTTCCGCATCGCGCCCCTGAATGATCGTTTTGCCGAAGGATGAAAGATCGAACATTCCAACCTTCTCTCGGACGGCCTGATGTTCATCTCCGACATAATTGAACCAGTTTTGGCGCTGATAGGAATATTCATATTTCGGCTCGATGCCTTTGGGTGCATACCAATTAGCTCGTTCCCAACCGGCGGCCTCTCCGAAACAGGCGTTATGGTTGGCTAGGCGATTGTGGAGAGGTGTCTCTCGTACAGGACGAGCGGTTTGGAACTGCCGATGCGGCCAATGCATTGCATAGAGAAGGCCCAAACTTTCGCGGGTGCGATCATGTAGGTAGCGACGATTGATCTGAAAGCGGCTGAAGCGCGCGATATCGATTTCCGACAGATCCATCATCGCCTGTCCTTCGACGATCCATTCGGCAAGCGCCTTACCGACGCCGGCAGCACTGAGAATGCCCTGCGAGTTAAAGCCGGCAGCGACAAAAAAGTTCTTTAGTTCCGGTGCTTCCCCAACGATGAAGCGGTTATCCGGGGTGAAACTTTCAGGACCGTTCATGAAATGTCGGATGCCGACATTTTCGAGCATCGGAATCATTTCAATGGCACGGGTCATCGGAAGTTCAAACTGATCCCAGTCCTCTTGAAGTTCACCAAATTCGAACTTTTTGGGCAACGAACTCAAGGGCAATGGTTTGGCGTTCGGTTCGAAAGCGCCGACAAGCAATTTACCAGCGTCTTCCTTGACATAGACATATCCGTCGGTATCTCGAAGGACCGGTAAATCGGCCGGCACAGCGATATCGGATTCAGTCGTCACATACATGTGTTCGGCGGCGTAAAGCGGCACATTGACGCCCGCCATGTGCCCGACCTGACGGGCCCATATGCCGGCGCAGTTGACGGCAATTTCGCATTTTATGGTTCCGCGGTCCGTGATGACGGCGGTGACGCTTCCGTTTTTGGTTTTGAAGCCGGTGACGCTAACATTCTCGATAATCCGGACACCGGCTTGACGTGCGCCCTTTGCGATAGCCATGGTGGTATCGACAGGATTGGTTTGCCCATCCCCCGGAATAAATGCACCACCGACCACCTTGCTTTGGTCCAGCAGTGGATAGTGAGACTTGACTTCGGCCGGGCTTAGCATATGGGCCTCGACGCCGAAAACTTTGCCAAGGGAAACAATGCGGGCGATTTCGGTCAGACGCTCATGAGTGCGCGCGATAGGCAGAGAACCATTCTGTTTGAACCCGGTGTCCTGTCCCGTTTCGTCCTTAATTGACTCGAAAAGACGCACACCGTACCGGCAGATTTCGGTCATCGTATGGGTCGCACGAAGCTGCATGACAAGTCCCGCTGCATGCCATGTCGTGCCACAAGTTAGTGATCCACGCTCAAGAACAACGATATCTTTTTTACCTAATTTGGCGAGATGGTAAGCAATGGAACAGCCTATAATGCCGCCGCCGACAATAACGATCTGGGACTGTGTAGGAAAAGTTTCGGCCACGAAAAATACGCTCCTTAATACGTTGGCGGCGTGATCGCCCAAATTACGGTGGCCTCGCCTTCGCCAGGGTTTTGATATCGGTGCGGCGTTGAGCTGGTGAAATTGAAGCTATCCCCCTTTTCAAGGTGGAATTTCTCGTTATCGATCCATAAATCGAGTTCGCCTGAAATGACGATCCCAGCTTCTTCGCCTCTGTGAGAATAAGGTTCCTCGCCACTCGACGCGCCGGGTTCAAAGGTGCTGTAGAGAAGTTCGAGATCCCCGCTCAATGATGGACATAGAAGCTGATCAGTGATGCCAAGGCCGAAATTGAGCGTCCGTCGGCGGTCTGCGCGAACGATATACCGCCGCTCACCTTCCGTGCCGCTATCTGATTCCGGGAAGAACCAACTGATGTTGACGCCCAGCACCTGGGCGATGTCGTGAAGAGCCTTGATTGAAGGCGTGGCCAGATTGCGTTCAATCTGACTCAGGTAGCCGGCTGAAAGCCCGGACGCTTCAGCAAAATCCTGCAGGGTTACATCTCGAGCCTTGCGAAGTTCTCTAATTCGTGAACCGAGAAAGTTTCCAGATCCCGAATGATCCAGAGGTAAGCCATCTAGCTGCTGCACCTGGTTTGCCGGCCTTAGGGTCCGAGCAAATTTATTCAATGAATCCGCCCCCACTAAATAATTAGTGAGAAATTATTACCACAGTAAAAATTTTGGTGCAATTTTTTACTGCCGTCCCATCCTCTGATTGCCTAGGACATCGGGTCACCCAGCGGACTGATGGTCAATAGATACGGAATAAGCATGGCATAACCAGAAGATCTGAATATCTGCAATTGGTGCCCCGGACGGCTCCCACCCGTCAGCATCTAGGTGCCAAAGTGCGGTAATAGGTCCCTAGAAGTGGCATACATTAGATTCTTCTAAACAGCCGGAATTGGCTAATAAGCGAAGTTCCAGCCACCCATCAATAACGTCAGCTTACAGGGGGTAATCCAGACATTAAAAGGGCAAAATCCAAATTCCCAATTTTCACTTCCGGTTTTAGGGGGTAGAGCGGACTCGATTCAATGCGCGTCAAAACTTCCCCTCGTGACCCAAAGGAGACTCCAAGAGTTGAGTTTGTTCAGGCGTCCTTATATTTATTTACTTCTTGTCCAAATGGCCACCGCGTGGACAAGAACCTTTTCGCGATACAGCCCTATGGGGCATTGGCTTTCTGGTAAATATGAACTCGATCAGTAGAGATATCCACTTCGTCAGAGCTCGTCGTTGGGCGGAAGGCCCAACACAACGCGCAATACGAAATCGATAGCCATTTCGGGATTATCGCAGGGCCGGACTCCTGGGATGTCTGGCCCGCCGAGAAGGGTGAATACCGGTTTTTCAAACTGTAGACTCAAGGCCACCTCGGAGATGGTTCCGTACCCACCGCCCACGGCGACTAAGCACAACGCCGAGCGCGCAATAATGGCATTGCGCGCGATTCCGATTCCGGTGGCGATGGGAATGGTTACATAAGGATTTGCAGCGGACGGCGAGTCATCAGGAAGAATGCCGACACTGATGCCGCCGGCCAGTTCGACTCCTCGACAGGCAGCTTCCATAACCCCCTGACGACCACCACAAATAACCGTCAGTTGCAGCCCGGCAAGCCCTGCACCGACAGTCGCGGCAGCCTCCAATTGGTCATCCCGGGCCTCGCGGGGGCCGATTATGGCAATGGGAACCCGCGACGGTGATCCGCTTTCTCCTTGCAGCCACGCGACCGCACGGGGAAGACTCACAGGATCGCCTGTCCGCCCCTCCGCTCCGCGTCGCCATGTTCGCGAAGCGGGATTGAAAACCTGACCATCTGATGTCTGAAGAACCCTGGCCTTGGTATCAAGAAGCAGAGTCATGACGTTCCTTTCGTGATGCATATATCTCGCCAAAGCCGAGAACCAAAGTGCAGAGGGCTAGAAGAACAACTGACAGCGCTGCCGCCGACGGAAAGTCCACACCGGTATCCGAAATGCGGCTGTAGAGAATCAGCGGAAGAATATTGACCTGTGTTCCGACCAAGGCCAAGGCCGTTCCGTAGGCGCCGATGGCGACCGCTGCGACAAGGCAATAGGCGGCGACGGCGCTTGGCAGTATCTGTGGTATCAGGATATCAACAACGGCGCGAATAGGCCCTGCGCCCAAAGATTCTGCGGCGGTAATTTGTGCGCGGTCGAAATTCACAAGAACGGGAAGCAGAAACAGCACGACCCGGGGAATGAGATAATAGGAATACGCAAACGCCAATCCAGCCGGACTGTAAATGAACCCGGAAAAGCCCGCCGGATCGACCCCGAGAGGTTCCAGCGACAAGGTGATAAAACCGGCTCGCCCAAATGCCAGGATAAAACCGTAGGCAACAATCAACCCGGAGAAAGTCAACGGCAAGGAAATCCAGAAAAGAAGCCCCGCCCGCACCTTTTCGGGTATTGCCGACAAGTGCCAGGCGACACCGAATCCGACGGCCAGGGAGACCACTGGAGCCACCGTGCCGAGAACCAGCGTGCCACCCAACCCTCGCCAGAAAATCGAATCGTGAAAAACGCGCCCAAACGCGGCTCCTCCATCTTCAAATGCCTCCGCCACGACCACGACGAGCGGCACGATGAAGAAGAAGAAAACAACGATGGAGCCGGGAGCTGCCATCAAGGTTAGCAACCCCCGGCGTCCCGTGGTGTGTTTATTGACCAAGGACAGTTTGCGCCCATCCAGCGTCAATTTCTGATTTTCGTGCCGCCGCCTTGGTGAGGTCGAGCGGACGAAGTTGCGGTGCCGCCGGGAAACGCTCGGCGATGTCATCCGGCAGTTTCACACCCGGAACCGATGGCCGAACGAAGCCTTCGGCGAACGTCGTCTGGCCTGTTTCAGTCATGATGAAGTTCAACCAGAGTTTCCCCGCATTCGGGTTGGGGCCGTTCTTGACCAGGCTGATGGCATAGGGTGCGGCGACGGTCGCTTCCTTCGGCAGAACCACCGTGATGTTGTCGCCCATGCCGTCTTGGTATTTGGCTTTCAGGCCATCATTTTCATAGCCGATCCATACCGGAATCTCACCCTTGAGAAACTTGGCGTAGGGTGTGGTTCCTTCAACACGCATGACGTTACCGGCCTTATGAAGCTTGCCCAGATATTCGATACCGGGCTTAACATTATCCAGGTCTCCCCCCGCCGCGAAGTTCGCCGCGAAGGTCAAGACCTGCCCCTGACCTGTAGAACGTGGGTCAAGATAGACAATGCTATTTTTGTATTCGGCCTTTAGCAGATCGGCCCATGATTGTGGCACGTTATCTACCAGCTTGGTGTTTACGAGAAAGGCAATGGTCAACTGATGGATAATGAACCACTCACCGTCCTTGTGCCGGTAGACGTCTGGAAGTTTATCGAAATTGACCGGTTTGAACCCGGCAGTAAGGCCTTTTTCCGAAGCCGTGATCGCCGAACCGCCGAAGTAGTAGGCGGTGTCCGCCTGAGGCCGGTTACGGGCCTTGTCAAGGGCCACGACCGTAGCGCCAGAGCCGAGATCATTGTAAGCCATTTCAACTTCCGGGTAGCGTGCCTTGAACCGCTTGAACATATTTTTCCAGTTGGCCCAGGTCGGACCAGTATCGAATGAAACGACCATACCTTCCTTGGCCGCAGCCTCATAAAGCGCTTTTTCGCCGGAATAGAGCTCCGGACCATCGAAAGCCATGGCTAGCGTCGGCATAACAATAAGCGTTAGGCCGGCAATTAATGATTTGAAATTCATTTTTTCCTCCTGTGCTATAGATGCCACTAACGTTAATCCGGCAAAAGCTGAACGTGCTCCGGCCGAATGCTCACCGCTTCAATCGTGCCCCGATGCCCTGTCTGTCCAAGAATAGTGGCATCGGCAACGGCAAGATCGTAGCGTCGTACCGCGCCGAGAAATCGGTCGCGGGTAATTTCTCCTTTGAATGTATTTACTTCGGAATCGCTCCCGCCCACGGAGATGAACTCGGGACGCACCAGAACCGTTACTTTTCGTCCCGGTTCCAAACCATGCGGACGCGTCCGCAAAACCCCGAAGCCAACCCGCACGACATCAGGGGTCTCGACCCGTCCGTCCCAAAGGTTTGCCTCGCCGACAAAGTCCGCGATGCTACGGGTGGCAGGGCAGTCATAAAGTTCCAGCGGGGTCGCGATCTGAACCAACCGTCCGGCTTCCATGACGGCGATACGGTCGGCCATTGAAAGCGCTTCTTCCTGGTCGTGTGTGACGTGAATCGTCGCGATGTTGAACTCGCGTTGCAGCCGCCGGATTTCGTCGCGCATTTCAACGCGCAGGCCAGCGTCCAGGGCCGACAGTGGTTCGTCCAGCAGCAGCGCCTTGGGTTGAAACACCAGTGCGCGGGCCAGGGCAATCCGTTGCTGCTGCCCGCCCGACAGGGTTTGCGGCCGCCTTTCCTCGAATCCCTCCAGTCCGACCCTCCCCAGGGCCTCCATGGCCAGACGCCGGCGCTCCCCAATCTGCATGCCGCGAACTTTGAGGGGATAGGCGACGTTCTGCCATGCCAGCATGTGCGGAAACAGGGCATAGGATTGAAAAACGATTCCCAACTGGCGATCGCGAACCGGGAGATCAGTTACATCCTCTCCGCCGAGCACGATGGTTCCCTGACTGGGTATCTCGAATCCGGCGATCAGTTTCAAGAGGGTCGTTTTGCCCGAACCGCTGGGACCGATCACCGCCACAAGTTCTCCGTCGTCTATCGCGAGGTCAATGTCGAAGACCCCGACTTTGGTTCCCGGATAGGCGAAACTGACCTTGTTCAGGGCGATGCTCATGCGGAAGCCTGCCGGTATATACTTGCCGAACGTGAAGCCACGGCACCGCCGGCAGCTGTAAGCAAGGCGAGTGACAAAAGGACCACCGTTGCCGCACAGGCGAAACCGGTGGCCCCGTAAAAAGCCTGCAACAGCATCACCGGGTAGGGTCGATAGAGGAAGCCAGCAATCAGGTTGGAAAGCTGAAATTCCCCGATCGACAGCGCCGCGACCATGATCAGGCCGGTCGCCAGGCTATGACGTAGCAGAGGAAGAACAATGTCAAAAAACCGTTCGCGGAAGGTTGCGCCAAGCGACTCGGCGGCTTGTTCCAGCGCATCAAGATGAAGATGACGCATGTCCGCCACAAGCGTTTGCAACAGATAGGGAAGCGTCAAAACGATATGCCCGGCGATAAGTAGCCAGATGCTGCCCAACCACGGCAAGGTATCGGTGGAAAACACCAGGATAAACCCGAACGCCAAAACCAGCGGCGGGGCCGCGATGGGAAGCAGGAAGACAATCCGCGCAGCCACTTGAACGCCACGCGACGCGCTATTGAAAAGGGCATAGGCCAAGGGAACAGCGAGGAGCGTGCAGAGGGCGCAGGTTGCGGCAACGACCTCAAGGCTAACGATGAACGCACGCCGAAAACTGCTATCCTGCCAAAGTTCGATATACCAATCCAGGGTCACGCCAGACGGCAGCAGACTGTTTGTCCATGATTCCCCGAACGAACCGACAAACAGAAGCAGAATCGGTATAAAAAGATAGACAAGGTAGGCACCTGTTATAACGACCATGGAACGCCGCCTATTGGTTTGCTCACTTCAATTGGCCGTCTGGTCCCGCCTATATTCAACACCAGAAGAAGTGCGGAGCCGGATAGCACCGACTTTCCCCCTCTGTGACTATAAGCAACTGGCGCTAGAAGGGAAATGATGTGGATCAATGATAGAGAAAAGGGAAAGGCGTATCAGCGTACTAAAAAGCCTACAGATTAAAATGACCGCTTATGATGCCGTGAACGGTTCCACCCGTCGGCATCGTGATGTGCCATAATACGGTCATCATATCGAGAGAGTTACCGCACATTAGATTTCTCTAAATGACCGGTCTTGGCTAAGAAGTGAAGTTCCAGCCACCCTTCGAAAATGTCAGCTTTCCTACGCTTAACGGACCTTCATTGTAGAAACGTCCGTTTAGAGGCAGAGCGGACCTTATTTAGGGCTGTCGAAATGGCCGAAGTTGACCCAAACCGGAACTGACCCATTAGAGGAAGTCATGGTTTTGTGGAGGAAAACACATGGTTATGGATCGGGGGAAGAAGTCCAAGAATAGCTGTTTACATTGAATTCTTGATGGACTCGAATTAAGGTTTTATTGGGGAACTCTCAGCTAACTTACAAGAGGCTTTTCTCCTCGGGGCTTTCAAATGGCAAAAGCAAAAAGCGAGCTTCGCAGCCTATCGGGCCAACAAAAGGCAGCAATCTTCATGCTGGCCCTTGGGCAGGAGCATTCCTCGGCCCTGTTTGAGCGTATGGATGATGAAGAAATCCGTGATATGTCGCAGGTTATGGCTACCCTCGGGAACATCAGTTCCACGGTCATTGAGCAGCTTTTCGTCGAGTTCGCCGAATCCCTTTCGGGTGGTGGTGGCGGCTCCGTCGTCGGTACTTATGACACCGCCGAGCGGCTGCTCTTTGCCGCCTTGCCGGAAGATCGCGTCACCCAGATCATGGAAGAAATCCGCGGCCCCGCAGGCCGCACCATGTGGGACAAGCTGGGTAACGTCAACGAGGCGGTGCTGGCCAACTACCTGAAAAACGAATATCCGCAGACCGTCGCCGTCGTGCTTTCCAAGATTAGCTCCGATCATGCCTCGCGCGTTCTGGCTGTGTTGCCAGAGAATTTCTCCATGGAAGTGATCATGCGTATGCTGCGTATGGAATCTGTTCAGAAGGAAGTTCTCGACCATATCGAAAAAACGTTACGCACGGAGTTTATGACCAACCTGGCGCGCACCGCGCGGCGCGACAGTCATGAGATGATGGCTGATATTTTTAATAGCCTGGATCGCAACACCGAAGCCCGTTTTATGACCGGGCTTGAGGAACGCAACCGGGAATCGGCGGAAAAGATCAAGGCCTTGATGTTCACCTTCGATGACCTTTCAAGGCTCGATAACGCCGGTGTCCAGACGCTGCTGCGTCAGGTCGAGAAAGATCAGCTGGCGATGGCTCTTAAGGGCGGTTCCGACGAGGTCAAAACACTGTTCTTCCAGAACATGTCCGAACGCGCAGGCAAGATGATGAAGGAAGATATGGAAGCGATGGGTGCGGTCCGCCTGAAAGATGTTGATGAGGCGCAGGCGGTCGTCGTGCAAAGCGCCAAGGCACTCGCCGACGCGGGTGAGATCGTTCTCTCCAGTGGCGGCGAAGAAGACGAACTGGTGTATTAAAAAATGTCTATCAACCGGGAAATCTATCAGTGTGCCAGGTTGCTCATTGACAAGTATGGTGAAGACGGCGCGATTGACCACTGTGATCGACGTATCGTGCACCACGTTGATGAGCAGGACACGGATGGCGTGGACGTGTGGAAAGGTACACCCGGACTCTATTTGCACCCATCCATAATGTCAGCAATGAGGGGGCTAAGAAGACGTTTCCAGCGCAATTTCCATAATCAGAAATTCGATGTCCGGTTATACGGGCCACAGCAGAAGTGATTTTCGAAGGTACAGCACGGGGGCTTTTGACCCTGAATGGACATTACCAGTTAACCGAAAAATAATATTGCGTCTGAATATGGGAGTCTGTCTACTCAGTAGAGTAGGTAATAGCCCATAATTAATATACTGGATATACTTATGGATCGATCACGGATCATTCTGTTGTTGATTGCAGCAACAGCGGCTATCGGGATTTGGTTATGGCTCACCCCACCACGTTTGTTGCTCAATTACATGAAGCCGGTAGACCTCGAAGATCCGGTTGCCGCTGGCAAGGTCGTGATCGCCAAATACGGATGTCGAAAATGCCACATGATCGGCGAAGAGGGGAACCCATTAAAGGCTCCTAATCTAAACAATGTTACGGCCCGTCACGATCCGATCGTATTACGGTTATGGCTACAGAATCCTCGCTCCATAAAATGGAAAACTCTCATGCCGGATTTTCGCCTTTCCGATCCTGAGATTGAAGCGATTATATCATATTTGAGTACGTTGAATCATCCGAGCGATTAGTTTTAAACGATCCTTAAATACCACTAGTTATGTGGCCCTTCCAACGATGGTCGCGATAGATTGCAGCCATGAGACCGCCGGAGCAATAATCCACCACTGAAGCGGCCAGGTAGTCTGGTTGTTGGCCGGAGTAAAAATCCGCCAGTGGTAAGCTTTCTGCTTTTGCAGAGGGCGGGGATGAAGCAAGTGGAACTCTACGGGCGTGTACGGTATGCGGTAATTATTCAAGGTATGAGCCGCCGCAAAGCGGCACGGGTCTTCGGGATTGATCGGCGTACGGTCGACAAGATGTTGGCATTTTCAGTGCCCCCCGGGTATCGCCGTAAGAAGACACCGAGCCGTCCCAAGCTCGATCCCTTTGTCGGTCTTATCGACCAGATCCTTGAGGACGATACCAAACGCCTGAAGAAGCAACGGCATACCTCGAAGCGGATCTTTGAGCGCCTTCGCGATGAGTACGGTTTTACTGGCGGCGTCACGATCGTGAAGGATTATGTTTTTGCGGCACGCCAGCGCCAGCGCGAGATGTTCGTACCGCTGACCCATCCTGCGGGTCACGCCCAGGCGGATTTTGGCGAGGCGGATGTGGTCATCGCCGGTGTTGAATATCGGGCTCATTATTTTGTCATGACCCTTCCTCATAGCGACGCCTGCTTCGTTTGTGCCTATCCCGCGGCGACAACGGAGGCCTGGCTGGACGGCCACAACAGGGCCTTCAACTTCTTTGGCGGCGTCCCGCAATCAATCCTGTACGACAACGACAAGTGCCTTGTCGCTCGCATTCTGAGAGATGGGTCGCGGCAACGAACGCGGGCGTTCAGTGGGCTTCAGTCCC
>FLOH01000474.1_pt1 | contig 86192 bp, 80 predicted proteins | sample 756751 | NCBI WGS metagenome assembly FLOH01 (sample SAMEA4026879, study PRJEB14308) | marine metagenome | biome: coastal water; material: water | depth 74 m
AGATGGATACAGAGCCTGGGAAAGGGCTTGCCGATGCTCTGGTGACGCCCTCCCGTGTTGACGAGCTGTTTCTCAAGCGCGCCCTGACCCCCTATACGGAAAACCTGCATCTGTTGGCGTCAGAGGCGGATCCCGGCACTATGATTGATGTCAGCGCCAACGCCATCGACGTGTTATTTGAACACATGAGAGACGGGTATGACTCATGTGTCCTCGACCTTCCCAGGGATGTTCTGATCCGCCAGCCGGTTTTCCTCAATATTCTCGATGAAATCATTCTGGTGGCGGAGCCGTCACTTGTCGGCCTCAGGGACGCTACGCGAATTGCCCGGATGATCCGCGAACGGCAACCGGAGACGCCCGTATGGGTGGTGCTGAACCGGATTGGCCTTTCACCTGATGCCGATCTCGCGACCGAAGTATTCACCAAGAATTCAGGGCTAGAGGTCATTGGTGAAGTGCCCTTTGATGCCAAGGCTTCCGCTCTGGCGGCAGCAAAAGGTCAGGTCATGATCGAGGCCGACAAACGCTCAAAGATCGCCATTGCCCTGAATGCCTTCACCGAAAAACTGTTGCCGGGCGATGCCGAAGAGTCTTCACCCAAGCCCTTCTGGGCGCGATTGATGCAGCGGGGGTGAGGGGCATGTTCGGGAAACGCCAGTCAGTCAATGTAGTGCCTTTCGAGCCGACTCGTGATGCTGCGATCACTCCGGCTGAGAGCCCATTGAACGAGGCCCCCGATACGCAACCCGACACACAATCCGATACAGATGTGATGGTCGAGCACTCCGAGGATGAGACTCTGATTCCCGGGCCTGAGTTAATTCAGCGCGTCGTCAACATCATACAACTGAATTTCCAGGCAAGTGATATCCGCGGGATGAACCGGCGCGAGCTTGCGACCAAAGCCGCTGAAGCCGTGGATGGGATGGTTGAACTAGAGTCCGTTGATCGCAGGAATACCATAACCGATGTCGTGAATATCCTGCTTCCTGTCGATGCCGGTGAGATCGATGACGATAGGGACGCCAAAAAAACCGGCCATATACTTGATGGAGCGCCCGGGCGCGCACCTACTACGTCGCCTAGTCGTGACAGCGTCGAAGCAGCGAAAGCAACGGTTCAACCGATCCTCCTGCAGCGAATTGATGCGGGAAAGGCGATGGATATTCCCCGCGCAAAATTGGCCGGCGAGATCAGCGAGGTCGTTGCAGAAATTCTCGGTGAGGAAAAAATCCAACTCAACCTGCTGGAACAACGGGATCTGGTAACAACCCTGATGCATGACATGCTGGGGCTGGGACCGTTGGAGGTGTTGTTGGCCGATGAAAAGGTGACCGACATTATGGTCAACGGCCCAAAGCAGGTTTATGTGGAGCGCGGCGGTAAGCTGGAACTTACGGATGTAGAATTTCGCGATAATGCACACGTTATGCAGATCGCCCAGCGTATTGTTAGTGCGGTTGGCCGGCGTGTCGATGAATCATCGCCGCTGGTTGATGCACGTCTGGCCGATGGGTCGCGTGTTAACATTATTGCTCCGCCTCTGGCCATTGATGGTGCGTCCATCTCAATTCGTAAATTCTCAAAGAAAAAAATCACCCTCGACACCATGGAGCAACAGGGCAACATCTCGCCCGAGATGGCAACCGTTCTGAAGATCGCGGCCCGTTCGCAGTTGAATATTCTGGTTTCGGGCGGTACCGGTTCAGGTAAAACAACCCTGTTGAATGCCCTGTCACGGATGATTGATGAGAATGAGCGTATTGTCACAATCGAGGATGCGGCGGAATTGCAACTGCAACAACCTCATGTGGTGCGTCTTGAGACCCGTCCGCCCAACCTGGAAGGCGATGGCGAGATCACGCAACGGGAGCTGGTCAAGAACGCCCTTCGAATGCGCCCTGACCGAATTATCCTTGGCGAAATTCGCGCCGGTGAAGCCCTCGACATGCTTCAGGCCATGAACACAGGGCATGATGGTTCGCTCGGCACCATCCATGCGAACCGTCCGCGCGAAGCACTGACCCGTCTCGAAAACATGGTCGCCATGTCCGGGGTGAAATTACCTAATGAGGCCGTCCGCTCCCAGATCGCTGGTGCGGTCAACCTGATCGTTCAGATTTCCCGCATGCGGGATGGCAAGCGCCGCATAACCCATATAACCGAGGTGGTTGGTATGGAAGGCGAGGTCGTTACAACACAGGACCTGTTCACTTTCTCATTCGAAGGTGAGGACGTAGACGGCAACTTGATTGGTAAATTTGTATCGTCAGGCCTGCGACCTCATTTCACGTCCCGTGCCCAGTATTTCGGTCTCGACCGGGCATTGCTGGCGGCGATGGGCTGATCGGGAAGGGAGGACAATCATGGATCCAGTCATTTTTATATCCGGCGGCGTCATGATCAGTATCCTTGTTGTCGGGGCGTTTATTCATTCCCTCGCTTCGGGAAACCGCCAAAGTCTTGAAAAACGGGCGAGTGCTATTGTTCGCCCGGAACGGGCTGGTTCAACGCCGACACGCTCCGAAGGAATCAAGCGCGGATCGATCTCGCGCATGCCGGGACTTGATCGACTGTTGAACCGAATTATGCCGAAACGAGTCGAATTGGCCCGGCGTTTGTCGGCAACAGGTCGTCCGATCACGATCACGGGTTATGTCTTGGGCAGTGTTGCTACCTTGATTATGTCGATTACGCTGATGCACCTGATCGGTGGGATGCCGCTGATCAGCAGCGCTCTGTTTGGTCTCACGCTTTGCGCGGGAGGGCCGCACTTCCTGGTTAACCGGATGATCAAGCGACGGGTGGAAGGTTTCGAAGCCAAGTTTCCTGATTCCATTGACCTTATGGTACGTGGCCTGCGCTCCGGTCTGCCGGTCAGTGAAACAATCGCCGCCGTCGGACAGGAGATGCAGGGTCCAGTGGGCGAGGAATTTCGCAAAATTGCCGAAAATGTAAAAATGGGAACAACGCTGGAAAAGGCGTTATGGGAAGCCGTAGAGAGGCTCAATACGGCGGAATTCAAGTTCTTTGTTATCAGCCTCTCCGTCCAGCAACAGACCGGTGGTAACCTGTCGGAAACCCTCGCTAATTTGAGCCAGATACTACGGCAACGTCGCCAGATGCGCCTCAAAATCAAAGCCATGTCGTCGGAAGCGCGCGCAAGTGCCATGATTCTGGGCAGCCTGCCGTTTGTCATGTTTATCGTGATTTACCTGATGAACCCGGATTATGAAGCCATGTTGTTCACGGACGAGCGAGGCAAGATCATGCTGGGTTCGGCGTGTGGGATCATGGGCATGGGGATTTTGGTAATGCGAAAAATGATCCGGTTCGAAATCTAGGGAGGCGGTGGAAAAATGGACAGTCTGTCTTTTATCATGCAGGAATTTGCTACCGGGGAAACCATGATAGCGTTTGGTGCCGGCCTTTCAGCATTCATGATGATGGTGATCGTGTGGTCCGCTCTGGTTTCCCGCAATCCTATGTCGCGTCGAATCAAGGCGATCATGGCCGTGCGAAACAATCTCCAGGCCGACAACCTGAAACCCAAGGGCAATGATGCCCGGAGACTGGATGCGGGCGCTTTATCGCTTATGAGTCGGGTGGTTCAGAAATTGCACTTGCTGAAAACGACCCAAACGGAAAAAGTTTCCATCCAGTTATCCCGTGCCGGATGGCGGTCCCGAAACAGATTGGTTGTTTTTCTGTTCATGAAGGCCGTCTTGCCAATTTTTCTGGCGCTGGGAAGCCTGGCGTTTGTTACCATGACACCGATATTCCCACTGTCGATTTTCGGCAAGATGGGGGTTGGTATTGTCGCGGCGTTGGTAGGGTTTTATGCGCCGGATATTATCACGAAAAATTCCATTACCCGGCGGGAACAGGAAATTCAGAAAACATTACCTGATGCCCTGGATCTGTTGGTGATCTGTGCCGAGGCTGGACTGTCACTGGACGCCGCCCTTACCCGCACGGCGGACGAGATCGGTCGATCAGGACCAGAGTTGTCAGACGAATTGGGCCTGACGGCGGTAGAGCTGGGCTTCCTGCCTAGCCGCCGCGATGCTCTTGAGAACTTTATGAGCCGGTGTCAGTTGCAGGACGTTCGCGCCGTCGTGGCGACCCTTTCGCAAACTGAAAAATATGGCACGCCGCTGGCGAACTCCCTGCGCGTTCTGTCTACCGAGTTTCGGAGCAATCGCATGATGCGGGCCGAAGAAAAAGCGGCAAAACTGCCTGCAACACTGACGATACCACTGGTTATGTTTATTCTACCCAGTTTGTTCGTGGTTCTGCTGGGCCCCGCTATCCTGCGGGCCATCGACGGGTTCAGCAAAATGTAGAATGCGGCCTTGAGTCGGGTGGGTATTACTGACCGGGAGGCCATGCCATTCCGAACACGGCAGCGGCTCTTTCTTCATCGGACATCTGGCGGAGCTGCGCATAGTAGTAGAGATTGTTGCTGACCTCATCGGGGTTCAAATCAATCAGGCCAGTTTTTGCAGCATTGTCCGCATCACCTGACAGGCCATAGACTAACGCCAATGTCTGCCGAGTCTGGATATTGCCCTTGCCAGCCTGCAATACATCGCTCAACCATGTCACGGCCTCGGCATATTCACCCGTAAGGGCCATGGATAATCCCCTGTTGTTGTAGAGGGAAATCCGGTCAGGGGCCGCTTCAATGCCGTTGGCATAATAGCTTTGCGCTTCGTCATAGCGCCCCATCAACGACAACGCTACAGCAGCCCCGTTGTAGCCGCGCCCCTCCGCCGGGTCGGCGGTGATGGCGTTTTCAAAAACATCAAGAGCTTTCGGGTAACTGCCCATGAGCAGGAACGTGCGCCCCAATCCCAGATGAGCCGGGACATTGCCACCGTCCAGCGATATCGCTGTCCGGAAAGCCAGTTCAGCATCGCCCAGAACATTAAGCTGTAAGGCTACGTTACCAAGACGGAGAAATGGCTCTGGCCAGTCAGGTTGGGTATCAATGGCGCGTCGGTAAAGAGTTGCGGCTGATTCCAGATCTCCGGCATCCCGAGTGGAATCACCCAAGCGGAGAAACTGTGCCGCCTGGGACTGGCTGTTATCCGTCAGCTCCTTGGGAAGTGAGCCGCATGCCGATAGCGTCAACATGATTGCTAAGGCTGCACAAGGATGAATAAACTTGAAAAGAGGCATAAAAAATATTTACCGGTTTGTGACGTACGACATATGACAGATGTCATATTCATGTATGATAACAGTGAATTACTTACCGAAGTATCAGAGATTGAGGAATTTAAGCGTGGCAGGCAAAGGTTATCTCGAACTGTTTCATTTGATTGAACGCCTTCACCGGTTGTTTCTGGACGTGTTGCGCGTCGAAATCAAGAAAATGGGTGTCCGCGACCTGAATGGTGTTCAGGCAATGTTGTTGGCAAATATAGGTGATCAGGATGTCGTGGTCCGCGATTTGGTGGACCGGGGCTATTATCAGGGCTCCAACGTTTCCTATAACGTCAAGAAATTGACGGATATGGGATATCTCGTACAGCAACCCGTGGAATACGATAAACGCTCTGTATCCTTGCGCCTGACGGAAAAGGCACGGGGTGTGGTGGAGCGCGTGCAAGCGCTTGATAGTGAAGCCTTGGGCAGCATGAGTAATGGCGAGATAGAGTCGGGCAGCATTGATGCGGCGTGTGAAACCCTGCGCCGCCTCGAGCAGGTATGGGCCGAATACGTCCGTTCTGGCGGATAAATCCTTGCATAATCTGCGTTCGAGCGTATCGATGGGAAAAACCAGTGAAACAATGAGAATTAAATGAGCCTCTACGGAACAAAAGCCAGATCGAAGCCAGCGGGGCCAAAACCGGTCTGGCCGTGGTATTTTTTGTCTGTATCGGCCCTTGTCGTGGCGCTTGCGGCCAGCATGGTTTTCTGGCCACGAACTATTCCATCGCGGGATGACCTCGTCCAGACTGGCGGCAAAATGCGGACCCTGATGATCCGCGACGACCTGTCAAATACAGGTGCCGGTGCCATGCTGCCGATTTTAACGTCGGTCTATATGCGTTTTAAGGATGTGGATGGTGAGTTCCGTTATCCGTGGACGTTTCCAAGTTATGGCAAGGTCCGGAACAATACCGCCGTTTTTGTCGACATATGGGTTGCGAAGGATGCTCTCGGTGGCGATGAGGCACCCTTGATCTGGGGGCTTGTTGAAAGCAACCCCTTCAAAGAAGCCGATAGACAGACCATCATTTTGTACGAGGAACTGGTGGAAGGGCAGAAAAGGAACGGGGAAATCCTGATCAAGCTCAGTCTTTACTTAAGTGCAGCAGCTGTCGTTTTCTGGTTCATGGGTGTTGGTGTCGGGCGGTGGAACCGGAAAAAATATCCGGGATACTATTCCTGATAACACTATTATCTGTCATCAGTCGTTTTCTATTATCAAACCGGGTTTAATTCCCCTTCGGTGAGGTTGGAACCGGCAGGGTGAAGAAAAATGTCGAACCGATTTCTATGTCACTTTCTGCCCAGATTTTCCCGCCGTTCTTTACCACCATGTCGCGGCAAAGGATAAGGCCCAGCCCGCTTCCCTTTTCACCTTTGGTGCCCGTGGTGGTGGATCCTTTATCCAGCTCGAACAAGGTTTCCAACCGACTGGCTGGCACACCCACACCTGTGTCCTTGATACTGATGGTCACCATATCCTCATCTGATTCAGCCGATATGGTGACGGTGCCTCCTTCCGGGGTAAACTTGACCGCATTATTGGCAAGGTTCCGGATAATCGTATCCACCATGTTCGGATCGCCGTATCCCTGAATCTGCATTGGCATGTCGTTTTGCATCGATACGGATTTCTGTACCCCCACTGGAGACAGCAGCTCCACTGTTCGTTCCACCAGTTCATGCAGATCCAGTGTGCAGGGATCAAAGGCGACCTGATCCATCTGAATGCGCGCCCATTCCAGCAAGTTTTCCAATAGGGAGTGAACGGTTTTGACATTGCTGCTCATGCCCGTGATGTAATCAAGCAGATCTTCCTGTGACATGGTATCGCCCATCAGGTCGATCATTTCCCCGAGGGTCAGCAGAGAGGAGAGCGGGCTTCTGAGATCATGAGCGATGATGGAAAACAATTTGTTCTTTTCATCGTTGAGGACTTCAAGCTCTTCCTTAGTTTTGACGACCTGTGACAGAGCACCTTCCAGCTCGCTACGTACAAGATCGAGTTGTTCCGCCAGATGGGCGTTTTCGCCCGCCTGCTCCTCGAGCGTTTGATAGGAGTGCTCAAGTTCGAAAATGCGTTGAATGAGATCATCGGCATTATTTCGAATAGCACCTTGCGTCACATTCTCAGATATGACGCAGCGAATGGTGCGGTCCAGAAACCGCGGCGTTAGTTCGGCCCATGTAATATAGTCTATAGCGCCAAGATTTCGCGCTTCTTTCGCGCGTATACGCGATAATGTGTCCGCAATCATCATTGCCGGCGGCGCCATCAGGTCTGATGACAGGCCCCAGATCAACTCAATGCCGTGCGTGTCACCAATGTCTTCGGCAACAATGATGATGTCGATCTTCTCAAGAGATAAAATATTATGAGCCTGAGAGAAACTCCTGGCCCAGGACATGTCTGGATATCCGGCTTCCTGAAGCAGAAATTGCATCTGTTCGAATTTCTTGGCTGATGCCTCTACCAGCAACACACGAAGCGATACCGCCTCCACTGAAGCACTGTCCCGTGCCACCGTTTCACCTGTGGTAGACCGATCGTTCATATTAATAAGATTCTACCCGAGCATTGAAAGCACTGCCAGATTTTCATCATTTGTTACATATATGGCGTGTATGGGTGATGGCAACCCGTTGCGCAGTTTGGTTACGCCGCCGAATTTGGGGGCTTGATACAACGGAAAGTTGGGACCTGTGATTATAATCACATTACCTGGTGGTCTACCATGGTATGATGACCATCATTCTGCCGATATCCGTTCCAAAGGGCGGTATGCAGATTAAGTTATTATGGGAATGATTGTCAGTTCCTTCTTGGTTTCTGAGAACAGGAGAAAACTTTTGAGTACGATGTCAGAATTCACAGATCGGCGTGAATATGAGCGTTTTCCCCTGATGTTGGACGCATCGGTAGCCTTTTCCGGTGAGCATTACGATGTTACCCTGATCGATATATCGGCAGGCGGAGCCAAGTTTCAGTTCAAGATAATACCACCATCCTTGCCGGGCCCTGATGCGGAAGTTTCGATTGAGGTTCCACCTCATGGGGGTTTCTACGGAAATATAGCATGGTTCGATCAAGATTATGCTGGTATTAAATTTGATGAAAACCACAAGGTTGCGGCAAGCCTGATCCATGAAATGGCGGCTCTAATAGAGTCCTGAACGATCAATCGCCTGTCCTCCTCCGTTTTTCCAGAACGAGTGTTGACCAACCTTTGATTACGGTGTGGTTCAGCAAATGAAATCCAACCAACCGATGCACCCTGATCATCCAGGCGGCATCCCGTTCCACAACACCTGACAGGATGGCGATGCCCCCGGGCGCGATGACGCGTCCCAGATCGCGGGCCAGCTTTGCCAGGGGGCGGGCCAGAATATTCGCCGTTACCAGATCAAAAGGGCCGCCGCGGGAAATGTTGCGATGCTTGTACCCATTACTTTCGACGGCCTGAATCAGGTGCGCTACGTTGTTCTGCTTTGCATTGGCGCGGGTCACAGCAACGGATTCGGGATCAATATCGGATGCCAGAACCGGCGCACCCCAGGTTTTTGCTGCAGCAATAGCCAGAATGCCTGAACCACATCCCACATCTAGGGGACGCGCAAACCGGAATTCTTTTGCCAGCCGATCCAGAACCAACAGGCATCCGGCTGTCGTGGGATGTTCACCGGAACCGAAGGCTGTCCCAGCATCGAGCTGCAACGGGGTGACCCCGCCGGGCAGGGGGTCGTTGAAGTGGGTGCCATGAATAAAATACCGGCCATGGCGAACCGGTGGAAAGGAAGCCAGGTTTTCGGCCAGCCAATTGACGGGGGGACGCAGATCATAGACAAACGTGGGCACATCAAGCCCGATATCACGCGCCAGTGCCCTGGCCCCACGCTCGATGATTTCCCGGTCCGGCTCGACGTCGGTTAATCCTTCAATCCGCCACAGCGTATCCTTGACGCCAGCCGTAGCCGATACTGCACCACAATAACGCCGCAGGTATTCTTCAAACGGCTCTACGGCGGAGGCCGACACTTTGCAGACGATCTGCCACAGGAAACCGGTCCCGTACGGTGCGCTAATTTTCTGGGCGGCCGGTATCATGGTCAGGCTTCCTCGACGAAGCTATCCATGACCTTCTTGGTCCCGGCTTTTTCAAAGGCGATCTCAAGCTTGTTGCCATCGATAACCAAAATTCGACCATAACCGAATTTCTGATGAAAAATGCGCTCGCCGGCACTAAAGGATCGTGACGTCCCGCTCGGTTCGCTGCTCTGCCATGGCGCGGCATCCGACAGCTTCTCCCGGTAAGCCCCCCGCTTGCGGTGATACCTGTGTTCGCCAAAATTATGGTCTTCGTCCGGGTCGAAACTGGAAACACCACCACCGCGATGACCGCCATATAAACCTTGTTGGGATTCGACAGTGACATTTTCCGGCGGCAGTTCATCGATAAACCGCGACGGGATGGCGCTTTGCCACTGGTTGTAAACCCGGCGATTGGCGGCAAAGCTGATTACCGCCCGCTCACGGGCGCGGGTCAGGCCGACATAAGCGAGGCGGCGTTCTTCCTCCAGCCCTGCTGTGCCGCTTTCTTCCATGGCCCGTTGGTGGGGGAACAAGCCTTCCTCCCAGCCGGGCAGGAAGACAGTTTTGTATTCCAGTCCTTTCGCACCGTGCAGTGTCATCAAGGTGACCTTGTCTTCATCGCTCTTGTCATCGTTCTCCATCACCAGGCTTACGTGTTCCAGAAATACGGTGAGGTTTTCAAAATCCTCAAGCGCGGCGACGAGTTCTTTCAGGTTATCGAGACGCCCCGCAGCATCCGGCGAGCGATCGCCGCGGGCCTTGTCTCGCCACATGGCCGTGTAGCCAGACTCATCAAGCACCAAAGCCGCCATCTCAGGATGATGCATGTCATTCAACAGGGCGCGCCAGCGATCAAAATCCGCAATCACAGCGCCCAGGGTTGTCCGCGCCTTGGGTTTCAGTTCATCCGTCTCGATCAGTCTCTTGATGGCGACGGTTAGCGATATGTTCTCCGACCGGGCGTACAGGTGGACCGTGCGCATGGTGGCTTGGCCGATGCCTCGCTTGGGCAGGTTGACGATCCGCTCAAAAGCCAGATCGTCATCGGGTTGCGCAATCACGCGCAAATAGGCAACAGCATCGCGGATTTCCTGTCGCTCGTAAAAACGTAACCCGCCGATGACACGATAGGGCAGGGCCCGGGTAATCAGCCGGTCTTCGAATTCCCGGGTCTGAAAGCCGGCACGGACCAGAACAGCGATGTCATTCAACGCATGCCCCTTGCCATGCATGGACTCGATTTCACCAACAACAAACCGTGCTTCTTCCTCGCCATCCCAGACCCCACGGATGCGAATTTTCTCACCCTCGTTGATATCGGTCCACAAGGTCTTGCCGAGACGGCCCTCGTTATATCGAATCAGGCCTGACGCTGCGGCCAGAATGTGGGGGGTAGATCGGTAATTCCGCTCCAGCCGGACAACCTCTGCGCCGGGAAAGTCACTCTCGAAACGAAGGATGTTTCCAACTTCTGCACCACGCCATGAATAGATCGACTGGTCATCATCGCCAACACAGCAGATATTCTTATGGCTTTGGGCTAACAGCCGTAACCACAGATACTGTGACACGTTGGTGTCCTGGTATTCATCGACCATGATGTAGCGGAATTTTTCCTGGTATTTGGCCAGAATTTCCGGATTCTCCTGAAAGATCGTCAGGTTGTGCAAAAGCAGATCACCGAAATCAGCAGCATTCAGCGTGCGCAGGCGGGCCTGGTATTCCCGGTAGAGGTCTACCACCTTGCCTTCTGCGGCATCGCTGCCTTCGGCGTCTGATACCTTGTCCGGCGTCAGACCCCGGTCTTTCCACCGCTGCAGGATGTTTGACACCGTTCTGGCAGGCCAGCGCTTATCATCGATTTCATGGACATCGAGCAGTTGCTTCACAAGCCGGATCTGGTCATCTGTATCGATAATGGAGAACGTGGATTTAAGGCCGACGGCTTCTGCATGGGCGCGCAAAATTCGGGCACCCAGGGCATGAAAGGTACCGACCCACCAGCCCTCGATTTCATGGCCCATTAATCTGCCAACCCGTTCGCGCATTTCCCGGGCGGCCTTGTTGGTGAACGTGACGGCGAGCACCTCCCAAGGGCGGGCTTTGCCAAGCAGTAGCAGATGCGCCAGGCGCGTGGTCAGCACACGGGTCTTGCCGGTGCCGGCGCCAGCCAACACCAGAACCGGGCCGTCCATTTTCTCCACAGCCGCCCGCTGGGATTCGTTCAAGGTCTCCAGATACTGTGCAGAATCAGCCTCCGCCGTGGCAGGTGGGCTTTCGGTTGGCGCTGGCGGCGAAAAGCCAGTTTCGGGGAACAGAGAATCGGACATGGTTCGATTTATAACACGCCATTCCCGACATGTCCGTGCAACAGAATCACAAATTGTGCTCTTCATGTCTGGATTGGGCGAGGGCACGGTTGTAGGCGCTCATCACGTCTCGGTGGTGAACACAACCGATGAAGCACATGGACTCGAAATCCGTGACCACAGCAATGTGGTCTTCTCCGGTTTCCTGCATCAGCTCAAGCGCTGCGCCAAGATTATCGGTGCCGCACAGCATTGGCGCGTGGCGGCGGCTGACATCGCTGGCCATCTTGTCTTCGTCTCTGCTGCCGTCAAAGGCCATATCATGCAGGTCGGCAAGTGTAATGGTTCCGTGCAATGTCTTGTCGTCATCAACGACAAACAGCTCTCCGGCCGTAGAGGCCTGTAACAATTTCCGGACCTGTTCCAGCGGCGTGTCGACAGGAACGGGTTGGGTGCGGGACTCCATGATCTGCTGGATCGAGTTGGCTTTCAGGGCTTCTGTTTCAAACTCGCCTTTCAGATCGATGCCACGAGCATTGAGCTGGTTGGCAAAGAATGAATGGCCATAGAAAACCTGGGTAATCTCGCTAGAGATTACCACGGCAACCATCACGCCCAGTGTCAGGGCGTAGTCACCGGTCAGTTCGAAAATGATCAACGTTGTGGAGATCGGTGCGCCAAGCACCGCTGCTGCGACGGCACCCATACCAACCAGCGCATAGGCTTCAGGACCTGATGACAGGTCGGGAAATATAATTGTGGCGATAATGCCATAAGATGTCCCTAACATGGCGCCAATCACCAGGGCCGGGCTGAACACACCGCCGGCAAAGCCAAATCCGATGCACAGCGCCGTGGCGATGATTTTTGCCGAGCCAATACCGGCCAGCATCCAAAATCCGTACTGCATGGTCATGGCGGCTTCTGTCGCGCCATACCCAACCCCCAGAATTTGCGGAAAAGCCAGCGCTATGGCACCAACGGCAAATCCGGCGATGGCGGGCCGATACCACGTTGGCCCCGGTAGAAAATCCGCTATCCGGCGCGCAAGATCAATCCCGTGCATCATCATCAAGGCGGCAATAGCGGAAACCAGGCCAAGCAGAACGAAGGCCGGAAACTCCCAGAAGGATGCAAACAGTGTATCGGACACAAAAAATGCCGGGAAGTCACCGTACCACGTTCTTGTCAGGACGGTGCCGGCAACACTGGCGATCACGATGGGTGCAAATGACCGTAGCGCGTAGTGGCCGACAATCACTTCACTGGCGAATAATGCCCCGGCAATGGGGGCGTTGAAGGAGGCCGCGACAGCAGCAGAAACACCACACCCCAGAACGGTCCGTGACAGGGCACGGGACAGGTGCAACCTGCGCGTCAGCCACCCTGCAAGGGAAGCCCCCAGATGAACGGCAGGACCTTCACGCCCGACCGAGGCGCCAAAGCCGATGGAGGCGGCACTGGAAACGGCGGCGGCGATACCGGTTCTGAAGGACATATATCCGCTGCGCCGGGCATAGGCCTCGATCACGTCCGCAATACCATGAGGGCGTCGATCTGGAAGTGTCCAGTGAATGAACAGGCCAATCAACAAGCCCCCCGCCGTGGGCACCAGCAACATTAACCACCAGGAAAGGTCCTGTGCCTGATAATACAGTCGCGGTGAATCCGTGCCATAAGACAGCCACTGAATCCACCCAATCCCTTCGCGGAATACGATAACGGCACCGCCGGCGGTGAGGCCGATCAACAGCGCAAGAACCGCTAGTACCAGATGATCATGGCGAATGGCGGCTTTTACCTTTTGGCGAATGTCCTGGAATGTCGGCAATGTTTCCCCTCGACGCTTGGTATTCCGTTACCACCTGCACCAAGGGATGTAACGTGCTGGCGCTAAAAGATCAAATGGGAACACGGCCACCCCGCTGATGACATGGGGCTGAACACGTATTATCCTGAAGATGGAACCGTGTTAGCAGGAGGGGGAAGATGGCTGATTTTAAAAAACCCGATGAGCAACGTCGCATCAAGATCGCCGACCATGAGGTCGTAACCTATAGTTGGGGCGAGGGAGATGAGGTTGTCTTTCTTCTGAGTGGCGGTCCGGGCTTGCCGTGCCGATATCTGGTGGAGCCTCACCTAAGGCTTGTTGATGAAGGCTATCGGGTGGTCAGTTATGACCAAATGGGGACAGGTCAGTCAGATCGGCCCAAAGACGAGTCTCTCTGGCACGTCGAGCGATTTGCCGATGAGGTGGAAACAGTCAGAATAGCGCTCGATTTGGATCAGTTTCACCTGATCGGGCACAGCTGGGGCGGTTGGTTGGGAATGGAGTACGCTGTGAAGTATCCGGGCGTACTGGCGAGTTTTGTGATCGCCAATTCAGCAGCAGACATTCAGCATCTTGAGAGCGAGCTAAACCGGCTCCGGGGCGGGCTTGGTGCTGAGACCGTTCGCATGATGCAGCGTAGGGAAGCCGAATGGTCCATCGATCATGACGAGTACAAGGCAGCGATCACCTTGCTGAATTATCGTCACGTGTGTCGATTGGATGTGTGGCCGGAACCCTTGGCAGAATCCGCTGCAGACTGGAATATGGATCCTTATATGGCGGTACAGGGGCCTAATGAGTTCCTCTATATTGGCAACCTGAAAGACTGGAACCGGTTGGAAGATATGCGGGCATTCGATCGACCGTGCCTGATTTCCAGCGGTGCCCATGACGAGATGACACCAAATTGTGCGATGCGGATGCACAACACCATCCCGGGCTCGGAAATTGTAATCTTCCCGAACAGCTCACATACGCCGTTTTATGAAGAACCCGAGGCGTACTATGCGAGAATCCTTAAATTCCTGCGGGACCACCCGGCTGGGTCTATTCAAAAATAGTCGTACAGACCCAGAAGATAGCACCCGACAGAACCGCCGCACAGGGCACTGTGACGACCCAGGCTGCGGCAATGGTCCACAGGTGTTGGCGTCGCACCAGTTTCCGTTTCTCCTGTCGCTCACCTTTGGGCATCCGTTCCCACTTGGATGGTTTTTTGCCAACGTATTTTCCGTGGTTGATGTGAGTTTTGCGTGACGTCACGAATTCTCGCAGGAAGCCGACACCGAAAATCGCGCCCACCGCGATATGGGTGGAACTGACCGGCAGGCCCAACGCAGAGGCGGCAATCACGGTGATGGCGGCAGACAACGCGACACAATAGGCGCGGATGGGGTTCAGGCGGGTGATCTGGTCACCAACGGTACGGATCAGCTTAGGTCCGAACAGGAACAATCCCATGGAAATACCGGCGGCGCCAACGAACATGACCCATCCCGGGACACCGACCTTGGTGGAGATTACGCCCGACTGGGCACTGTCGACGATGGCGGCCAGCGGTCCGACCGCGTTGGCGACATCATTGGCACCGTGGGCGAACGACAACAGGGCCGCGGCAAAAATCAGCGGCACATGAAACAGCTCACGGACCGATTTATTGCGGTTTTCCATTTTATCGGCCCGGCTTTTAATAACAGGCCGCATGACGGCATAGGTGATGGCAAAGACGGCCGCGCCGATGGCAGAAGGAACCCAGGGCTCAGGCTTCCAGATGTGCTTCAGGCCCTTCATCATGAAGTAGGTGGTGAAGGCACCGGCCATAATGGCGATGAGAACGGGAATCCACCGTTTGGCCCCGGCGATCTTGTCTGGCTGGTAAATGATGGTCGTTTTGATGAAGTACAGAAAAGCCGCCGCGATGACCCCGCCGAGGACGGGGGAGATCACCCAACTGGCGGCAATCTTGCTCATCACAAACCAATCGACGACGCCGAACCCTGCCGCAGCAATGGCGCCACCGGCAACACCGCCGACAATGGAATGCGTGGTGGAAACCGGCGCGCCGATATAGGTCGCCAGATTGATCCACATGGCGGCCGCCAGCAAGGCCGACATCATGGCCCAGATGAAGATGCGGACATCGGACATCTGGTCGGCATCGACGATACCTTTTGAGATCGTCTTGACCACATCACCGCCGGCGAAATAGGCCCCGGCGGTTTCACAGATGGCGGCAATGATGAGGGCGCCGCCAAGGGTCAGGGACTTGGCACCGACCGCAGGGCCGACATTGTTGGCAACATCATTGGCGCCAATGTTGAGCGCCATATATCCGCCGATAACCCCGGCTGCGATAATAAACGTCTGGTTATCCAGGCCTTGTGACAGGCCGTTGGCGGCAACCCAGACGATCGCCAGGAAGATGGCAGCGACACCGATGCTGAGGTTTTTGCGGGCCAGATAATGTGTGAAGGTTTCGACCTGTTCGAGTTTGAACAGATCTTTGCCGAGGGTCTCTTTGTACACGGATTATGGCTCCCTGATGGCTATTGGAACAAGGCTAAGGAATGGATGCATCAAGAATCCATCGCCTTGCTCTCCGGGGCGAGAGTCACTTTTAATTATTATCCGTCGATGATGGAAGCCAAAACTTTAGATAAACAATCAAACTGTATCGGCGTCGAGGGCATAGCCGGCCGAACGGACGGTGCGAATGATGTCGGGATGCCCACCCTCGTTCAGCGCCTTGCGTAGGCGGCGAATGTGGACATCGACGGTTCGGGGTTCAACATGGATGTTGGCGTCCCAGGCCCGGTCCAGCAGATTGTCGCGGGAATACACCCGCCCCGGTTTTTCCAGGAATACACGCAGCAACCGGTATTCTGTGGGGCCTAAGTGTACAGGCTCACCATCCCGGGTGACGCGGTGTGCGATGGTGTCCATGACAATGCCTGCATATTCCAGCCGTTTCTGACCGGTTTCCGGGCGGCTGCGGCGCAAAATAGCATGAATGCGGGCGATCAGCTCCTTGGGCGAAAAGGGTTTCACCATGTAATCATCGGCACCAACTTCTAGCCCCAGAATTTTGTCGGTTTCTTCACTGCGCGCCGTCAGCATGATGATGGGAACATCATGGTTCTCCGGCATGGCGCGTACCCGGCGACAGACATCGATACCGGAAAGGTTGGGGATCATCCAGTCAAGGACGACAATGTCCGGGGTGCGGTTTTCGATGGCGGCAATAGCGCCTTCACCATCGGTTTCCACCTGGGTATCAAATCCGGCGCTTTGCAGGTTGTAGCTCAGCAGTTCTACAAGCGACGGGTCATCTTCAACAATCAACACCAGGGTATTGGTGGTCATCTTTTTTCCTCGCCATCACTGCCATGAGGAACGGTCGACACCACATCGTTTTCATCCGTTACGGTGTAATGGGCCGCATCTTTCTTGGGCCGGGCATCTTCGGGCATGGCACCATGGATCAGGAATAACAGATTTTCCGCGATGCTGGTGGCATGGTCGCCAACGCGCTCGAGGTTTTTCGCGATAAACAGCAGATGCGTACAGGCCGTAATGTTCCGCGGGTCTTCCATCATGTAAGTCAGCAATTCTCGAAACAGGCTGGTGTGCATGGAATCGATTTCCTGATCCCGATTACGCACGTCCCGCGCCAGTTCTACATCCCGGTTCAGATAGGCATCCAGCACCATCTTGATTTGTGATTGGGCGAGCTCCGCCATGCGTTGCACGCTGCGCACCGAGCCAATGGCGGGCATCTGCGACAGGGCAATGGTCCGTTTTGCGATGTTTTTTGCGTAATCGCCGATGCGTTCCAGAATGCTGGATGTCTTGAGCGCCGCAATCACGATCCGCAGGTCACTGGCCATGGGTTGGCGGCGGATCATGATATCGATGCCCAGTTCATCGATTTTGCGTTCCAATTCGTCCAGGCGAGCATCGGCAGCAGCGATCACCTGTGCCCGCTCCGCATCACGATTGACGAGCGCATCCACGGCGTCAGCCAACTGACTCTCGGCCAGGCCGCCCAGTTCGGCGATCAGGTTGTCGAGCTTTTGCAACTCGATGTCGAATTCGTGGACAATATGATGATGTTCCATGTTCTATTCCTCGTGGCGCAGACGTTAACCGAAGCGGCCTGTAATATAGTCCTGAGTACGCTGTTCTCTTGGGTTTGAGAAAATATCACTGGTAGATCCTACCTCCACCAGTTCACCGAGATGAAAAAACGCCGTTCGTTGTGATACCCGCGCCGCCTGTTGCATGGAGTGCGTGACAATCACAATGGTAAATTGCTCACGCAACTCGCCCATCAGATCCTCGATCCGTGCCGTGGCAATGGGGTCAAGCGCAGAGCAGGGCTCGTCCATCAGAATAACCACGGGCTGTACGGCAATGGCGCGTGCAATGCACAGGCGCTGTTGCTGGCCGCCGGAAAGTCCTGTGCCGGGCTGATCCAGTCGATCGGCAACTTCTTTCCACAGTCCGGCCCTTTCAAGGCTGTGCTTTACCAAATCATCCAGCTCTGATTTGGAAGATGCAATGCCATGGATGCGGGGTCCGTAGGCAACATTATCATAAATGGATTTGGGAAACGGGTTCGGCTTCTGGAAAACCATACCGACACGGGCGCGCAGGTGGACCACATCAACCTGGCTGTCATAGATATCTTCGCCATCGAGCAGGATTTGCCCGGAAACCTGGCATCCGTCAATGGTGTCATTCATCCGGTTCATGCACCGCAGGAATGTAGACTTGCCGCAGCCGGAAGGGCCGATCAGGGCGGTGACTCCACTGGCATGCACATCAAGGTCGATGCCGAACAGGGCCTGTTTATCACCATAAAAAACGTCTACGCCTCTGGCGATGAACGTTGGCTGTGGTTTTTCCTGCATTGTTTTCTGAACCGTTGGGGATGTCGCTGTCATATCATATCCGGATTGTGTTTCATGAGTCTGTTTATCAGGTGTTTGTGGCATGATTCTGCACTTCCTACCAACGTCGCTCGAACCGTTTCCTTAGGATAACGGCAAGCCCGTTCATCACGATAAGGAAACACAGCAGAACAAGCGTTGTGGCCGAGGATCTTTCGATGAAGGCCCTCTCCGGCGCATCTGCCCACAAATAGATTTGCACCGGCAGGACGGTTGACGGGTCTGTGAATGTGCTTGGGAAATCCACGATGAAGGCGACCATGCCGATCATCAACAGTGGCGCGGTTTCACCCAAGGCTCGTGCCATACCGATAATGGCTCCAGTCAACATGCCGGGTAATGCCAGCGGTACGACGTGATGGGCGACGGCCTGCGCTTTCGACGCGCCAAGCCCCAGTGCTGCCTCGCGAATGGAGGGCGGTACGGATTTCAGGGACGCCCGTGACGCGATGATGATTGTCGGCAGGGTCATCAATGCCAGAACCATGCCGCCGACCAGAGGCGCGGACCGTGGCAAGCCAAAGAAATTGAGGAACAACGCCAACCCCAACAGCCCGAACACGATGGAGGGAACGGCGGCCAGATTATTAATATTGACCTCGATAATGTCAGACAGCCGGTTTTTAGGCGCAAACTCTTCCAGATAAACCGCACTGGCTACGCCAATGGGGAATGACAGGCAGAGGGTGATGATCATGACAAAGACTGAGCCCACAATAGCGCCCCAGATGCCGGCGAGTTCCGGCTCGCGACTATCGCCGGATGTGAAAAAAGTCCAGTTGAATCCGTGGGTGACCATCCCCTTGTCCGTCAGCGCCTTGAGCCATTTAATCTGCTTATCTGAAATACGACGATCAGATTCCGGGGTGTCTTCTGTTATCTGCCCTTTTGTGAACTGGTCCACATCGTCTGACATGATCGCCCGGAGAGTGACGTGCCCACCAACCAGTGATGGGTCCGACATTGCGACCTCACGCAGCATGAACGCCGCGCCGGGGCTGACCAGTCCGGCAAGCTGTTTCTTGTCTTTGCGGCTTTTGACTTCGGGAAATAGCTCGTACAGGGTCTGTTTTACATATTTGGGGAAGTTAGCGGTCCCGATGATTTCAGCATTCCCCGTGCTATCGGGGTCGATCTGGTCGGCGGGCAATGAGATTTCCAGATTAATCGTGGTTTCCGTAAATGCCGGAAGCGCGCTTGAAATAATGGTCCAGAACAGGATCGCCAGCAGAGTCATTGCAATGCCGATGGATAAAACCCCAAAGGCCCGGAAGCGTCGTTCGGCGCGGTTCCGTTTGACCAGACTGTTCTGTACGGCAGCCATGGCTGCGCGGTTGTCAATGATCCGGCCTGTGTTGTTTTGGCCCGGGGTGTTTTGGCCCAGGGTGTTCTGATCGTTCATGGGGTTCACTCGTATTGCTCCCTGTAACGGTTGACGATCATCAGGGCGAAGATATTCAAGGCCAGCGTGATGCAGAACAGCAGGAGTCCCAGTGCGAACGCCGCAAGGGTCTTGGCGCTGTCGAACTCCTGATCACCGACCAGCAGCGTGACGATTTGAACCGTCACTGTGGTCACGGCCTGTAAGGGGTTTGCTGTCAGGTTGGCGGCAAGCCCTGCGGCCATCACCACAATCATGGTTTCGCCAATGGCGCGGGATACGGCGAGCAGCATGGATCCGACTATACCGGGCAGCGCGGCAGGCAGGACAACACGCAGGATGGTTTCCGACTGCGTTGCACCGAGACCGTAGGAGCCATCCCGCATGGACTGGGGAACCGCATTGATCACGTCGTCCGAAAGCGACGAGACAAAGGGAATGATCATAATACCCATCACGGCGCCGGCCGCGAGGGCGCTTTCCGATGAAACGCTCAAACCCAGATCAGCACCCAGATCACGAATGAACGGCGCAGCGGTCAGGGCGGCAAAAAAGCCGTAAACCACGGTGGGAATACCAGCCAGGATTTCCAATAGGGGTTTGACTACAGCACGCACCTTTCGGGGCGCGTACTCAACCAGATAGATTGCGGATAACAACCCGACCGGTGCCGCGACGCACATGGCGATAAGGGAAATCAGCATGGTGCCCGCCAGTAACGGCAAGGCGCCGAACGCACCGGAGGAACCGACCTGATCGGCGCGGAGCGCGGTTTGCGGACTCCACTCCAGCCCGAACAAAAATTCGACCGGTGATACTTTTTCGAAAAAACGGATTGATTCGAATAAAAGCGACATCACGATTCCGATCGTGATCATGATCGCCAGCAACGAGCAGACCAGGAGGGCGCGGTTGATGATGCGCTCCACCCTGATCCGGGCGCGGAGGTCCGGATGGATAAGCCTGCTCCCCGCCACAATGCCGCCGATGGCGACAGCGAGCACCATGGCCACAAGGGACAGTATGGCGGTTTGCTTCAAATCGGCGTAATGGGCCGCAGCGCCTGCCAAAGCGGCACTGATATCACGGCTTGTTGCGGCCCCTGTGGACAGGTTGCGGATATCGTTCAACAGTAAAGACAACCCCGATGGATCGAGGCCAGTGGTCAAGCTGTCCGGCAGGCCTGAAAGCAACAGGCCATCGATGATGCGGCCCTCAAGACCGATCCAGATGAACAGTGTCAGGAAAGCCGGTATGCCGCACCAGATCGCCACCAGATAGCCGTAGTAATTGGGGCGCGAGTGCAGGGATCGAACGAGGCCGTTCACTTGGGTCACGGCCCGTTTGCGGCCCATGAAGAACCCGACGAAAATCAACGCTATAAGGGTAAAAAACAGGGCGCTATACGACATTGCTGAGAGGGCTTTCATAAGGCGGTGTATCGGAAGAAAACAGACTTACCAAAAGAAATATCCTTAAAACAGGAATATACCGGGGGACGATGGTGTCGCCATCATCCCCCGGTGGGTCATGTGTTCCTTACATGCTGACGTTGTCGGTCAGGCTGGTTGCTTCGGAGCGATACTGTTCTCTTTCTTCTTCCGGCATGGGGATCAGCCCCTTGTCGGAAAGATACCCATCTTCACCCCAGGCTTTCTCGCTGGTGAATTCAGCAACAAATTCCTGAATGCCGGGGATCGTGTTGGCATGCGCATTCTTCACGTAGAAAAACAGCGGGCGGGAAATCGGGTAGCTGCTATCAGCGATGTTCTCGAACGAGGGTTCCTTGCCTTCAATCAGGCTGCCCTGTATCCGGTCGGCGTTCTGGTCGAGGAAGCTGAAGCCGAAGATGCCGAAGGCATTGGCGTTTTCTTCCAGCTTGCGAACAATCAGCACGTCATTCTCGCCGGCTTCCACATAGCCGCCGTCTTCCCGGATGCCGTGGCAGACGCCTTTATATTGTTTTTTGTCGGTCTTCTTCAGGGCCTTGACCCAATCGAATGTTTTGCAGCCACCTTCAAGCGCCAGTTCGGCAAAGGCATCGCGTGTGCCGGAGGTTGGCGGCGGGCCGAGCACTTCGATTTTGACATCAGGCAGGGAGGAATCGATATCGCTCCACTTCTTGTACGGGTTCGGCTTGAATTCGCCTTTACCGGCGGGAATGTCCTTGGCCAGAGCCAGAAACAGCTGCTTGCGGGTGATTTCCATCTGCGCTGCGTTCCTTGAATTCGCCAGCACGATGCCGTCATAACCGATTTTCACCTCGGTGATGTCGGTGACGCCGTTCTTGTGGCATTTTTCAATCTCGGACGTCTTGATGGCGCGTGAGGCGTTGGTGATGTCCGGGTGTTCGACGCCAATCCCGGCGCAGAACAGCTTCAGACCGCCGCCCGACCCGGTGCTTTCAACGACCGGTGTCTTGAACGATGTGGTCTTGCCAAACTGTTCGGCAACGGTGGTGGAGAACGGGTAGACCGTGGAAGAGCCCACGATCCGGATCTGGTCGCGGGCTTCTGCTGTTCCCGTCATGACGCCTGTTACGGCAACGACGGCAAGCGCCGCGATTGTGATCAAGTTTTTCATTATCATAGCTCCTTGCTGACCCCTATTGGCCAGCCATCCAATTGACTGCGGGTACAAAATTAGATGAAAGAAAATCCCGCAGCATTCAGGCAGGAACCTACCGGGTATTGGATTCCTATTTATGACGGATGTATGACAGTTTTGTTACAATGTCGTCCGGCTGTCCGATGGAGAAACCGGCAGATAGACCGTGAACGTGCTGCCTTTCCCTATGGTGCTATCGATTTCCAGCAAACCCCGGTGTCGGCTGATAATATGTTTGCAGATGGCAAGCCCCAATCCCGTCGAGTCAAGGGTTCTGGAACGCGCCTTGTCGACCCGGTAGAAGCGCTCGGTCAATCGGGGGATAGCATCTTGTGAAATGCCTTCCCCCTCGTTTGTGACAGAAATTGCCGCGCCCTCAATGCGTCGGCCCGGCAATCGTTCAATGGATGTTGCGTGAATGGTAACAGGGGATTTTTCGGCACCATACTTGATGGCGTTATCCACCAGATTGTGGAACACCTGTTCAAGTTGCTCTGCATCACCTTGCAGAGTCTGAACGTCATCGGCGATGATCAGTTTCAATTCCATCCCCCGTTCGCTGGCCTTTCCGTTCAGGGTTTCCATGACCCGTGCCAATACAGGCTGGATCGTGATGGCGCCGGTCGGTTGAACATGCTCATTAATTTCCACGCGTGAGAGCGACAGCAGGTCATCAATCAGCCGGTTCATACGGCGAGATTCACGCAGCATGATGTCGATGAACCGGCTATGGGCTTCGGCATCGTCTTTTGCCGGTCCGCCCAGCGTTTCCAGAAATCCGATAATGGCGGAAAGCGGCGAGCGCAATTCATGTGAAGCATTGGCGACAAAATCAGCCCGCATGTGCTCCATGCGCTTGATCGCGGTCAGATCAGTGATGGAGAGAACCACGGCAATGCCATCGAGCTCAGCTGTATCGCCGACATGCTCGGCGTGGGCGGCAATAACGCGGGGCGGCGTATCAGGGATGGATGTTTCTATTTCTCTGGAGCCGCCTTCGGCCAAAACACTGTCTACGGCGCGCAGGATATCGGGATTCCTCAGGGAGATGGCAATATCCTGCCCGGTGCGTCGGATGTCGAAACTTTCCCGTGCCGCCCGATTGATATCGACGATCTCCCGGCTTGCCCCGATCAGGATGATGGGGTTAGGCAGATGGTCAAATACAGCCTTGGGGAAACGATCCATGAGAACCTGTTCGATTGGTTGATGTGTTCAACAATAACACATGATCGTGGGTCGGGCGGTCAGAAACCGATGGACCGCCCTGCGTTCGGGGGACGCGGCAGCGACGCATGCACAGCGGCGATTTCCTGAAGGCGAGCCAGTATATGATCGTGGAAGGGTGTTGATCGCCGCTTTTTCATATCCACATGGACAAACATGATCTCGTTGGTGGCGACAAGTTCCCCTGTTTTGGCATGGAACATTTCGTGAAACAGGTGCAGCCGCTTGGCATCGACGGCCAACACGGTTGTGTGCACCAAGAACGGCTCACCTTCCATGATTTCAAGCAGGTAATTGACGTGAAGCTCCAGCGTGAAGGTCGAGCAGTTGCTCTTTTCCCTGTGTTGGTCATCAATACCAAAGAAATTAAAGGCATCGTCGGTCGCCAGATCAAACGCCACCACGTAGTAAGCGATATTCATGTGACCGTTGAAATCAATCCATTCCGGCAGAACAGTTCTGACCTCTGATACAAAGGGGGCGGGTATCGGGGAATCTTGCGTGACCATATGCGGTATCCTCCTGCACAGTACCCGCTTCGTATTCGTTCATGGATCAGAAGGCAAGACACCACTACACTGTCTAAACGAGATGCAACGCATGAGGATAAGGACGTGCTGACACTCAGCGGATTAAACGGCCCGGGCTACGGCCCTGTCGACGCCAGTGTAGCAGCCGGGCGGTGCCTTGCCGTGATGGGAGCGTCAGGATCAGGAAAGACACGTCTGCTTCGCGCCATTGCCGATCTCGATCCGGCAGCGGGGGATTGCACGCTGAACGATGTATCACGCCACCTGATACCGGCAATGGAGTGGCGCCGCCGGGTTGCCTACGTTCCGGCGGAACCCGGGTGGTGGGCGGCAACGGCGGCGGATCATTTCATAGACAGGGTATCGTGTCGTGACGGGGCCAGCCGGCTGGGCGTAGAGGAAATCACCTTGGACCGTCCTGTTGAACAACTCTCGACCGGTGAGCGCCAACGTTTCGCACTGGTTCGAGCGTTACAATTCAATCCGGAAGTATTGCTGCTTGATGAGCCGACGGGGCCGCTTGATGCCCGCACGACGGAACGGGTGGAAGAAGAAATTCTGAACCAGATGAAAGCCGGAGTAGGTGTCATTCTGGTAACCCATGACCGGGCTCAGGCCGACAGGCTGGGCGCTGACGTTTGTGCCATCGTTGCGGGCAGACTGACGCTGCCGCCATCCGGGGGAGGGGTGATATGAGCACCTACATCACCCTTGGGTATGACGATATTGCCCTTGCCGCCTTGCTGCTCTGTATCAATGCGGCGCTGTCGGCAGCCCTGCAACTGGGGCTTGGAAAACGTATCATCATTTCATCCATGCGCATGGTGGCGCAACTCACCATCGTCGGGTTGGTGTTGAAGGCCTTGTTCGTTGTCAGCTCACCATGGCTGACCCTGCTGGTGGTTGCCGTGATGATCGGTTTTGCCGGATACGAAGCCTATGCGCGCCAGGATCGCCATTTTACCGGGTTCTGGTCATGGGGGCTTGGCGTCCTCAGCATGGCGGTGGCGGCATTGCTGGTGACGATGCTGGCGCTGGGGACGGCGGTCCGGCCCGATCCCTGGTACAATCCGCAGTACGCAATCCCCCTGTTGGGAATGGTTTTGGGCAATACCCTGACCGGAGTCAGTCTGGGGCTGGAGCGCCTGATGGCCACAACAGCGCAGAAACGGTCTGCTATTGAGGCCCGCCTGCTGACCGGCGCATCCATGCAGGTTGCCCTGAAAGGGTGTGTGCGCGAAGCCATGCGGGCGGGCATGATCCCGACCATCAACGCCATGGCGGCAACGGGGGTTGTCTCTCTACCCGGCATGATGACAGGCCAGATTTTGGCCGGTGTTGAGCCCGTCGATGCTGTGAAGTACCAGTTGCTGATCATGTTCCTGATTGCCGGGGGTACGGGAATCGGGCTGACCGTTGCGGTTCTGGGGGGTGCGCGACTGTTAAGTGATGACCGACACCGCCTGCGCTTGGACCGCCTGACGCCGTCGCGTGACGGATAATTCCGGACAAGGCGTTTGCGACCATGGGGGGGCCATGCGATAAACCCGGAAGAACAATTAAACCCTTTAGATACAGATCATTGCCGTGCCAACAGATTCAATAACACCCTATCTCTCTGTCGTTGTTCCGGTGAAGAACGAAGCAGAGAACATCGCACCGTTGATCGGGGAAATCCGCGCGGTGCTGGATGGTGCCGAAGCCTACGAAATTATCTATGTGGATGACGGCAGTACCGATGCGACGCCTGAGCGATTACAGGCCATGGTACAGACCGGTACGCCACTGCGTGTTTTCCGCCACGCCAAGAGCTGTGGCCAGAGCGCGGCCATCTGGACCGGCGTCCAGAACGCCCGGGGCGATATCATCGCGACACTCGATGGTGACGGTCAGAATGACCCCGCCGACATTCCTGCCTTGTTGTCACAATACCGGAGCGCACCAGCGCCCGGCAGAACCCTGGTTGCCGGATGGCGAACCAAGCGGCGGGATGTCTGGATCAAACGGATATCGTCGCGTTTTGCCAATGGTCTGCGCAAAAGGCTTTTGGGCGACGATACGCCGGATACAGGATGCGGGATCAAGGTGTTCCCCCGGCAGGCGTTTCTGGTCTTTCCCCGTTTTGATCACATGCACCGGTTCCTGCCGGCCCTGATGATCCGGGGTGGCGGCGCCGTTGTGTCGGTCGCGGTCAATCACCGCCACCGGGAACGGGGTGTGTCCAACTATGGCACCCTGGATCGGGCGTGGGCGAGCATCTGGGACCTGATGGGCATGATCTGGCTGTTGCAGCGGGGTAGTCGGCCCGAGATCGAGGAAACGACGGTGTCTGGCCCGGCAGGCTCGACAGGTACAGAGAACGGGGAAAAGGCCGAGTGACGGCAAAAGCAATCATCAAAGGGGTTCTCCTGATTTTGGCGTTTGCGGCCGCCGGGTTGCTCCTGAAACAATCCGATATTGGTGCCATGCTCGATGAGCAATGGCTTGATGCCCATATCCGGGGCGAGGGCATGGTGGGCCGCGCCCTGTTTGTGTTGCTGGCGGGACTATTGGCCGGTATCGGGCTTCCCCGTCAGGCCGTATCCTTCGCCGGTGGATATGCCTTCGGGTTGGTTGAGGGCACGGGGCTGGCGTTGTGCGGCACGATTCTCGGGTGTGTCGGATCATTCAGCTTCGCCCGGTTTTTTGGCCGCGACTACATTGCCGGCAAGCTGTCCGAGAGGGTCCGCAGGGTGGATGGTTTCCTCAGCGATCACCCGTTTAGCATGGCCTTACTGATCCGGTTGCTGCCAGCGGGGAGCAACCTGCTGACAAGCCTTGCTGCGGGCGTCTCAAGTGCTCCGGCTCTTCCGTTTTTTGCGGGCTCAGCCCTTGGCTTTATTCCGCAGACCTTTATTTTCGCCCTCGCCGGTACAGGCACCAGCATTGATCCCGCCATGCGGATCGGGTTGAGCGTCGTGCTGTTTCTTGTTTCCGCCCTGTTGGGGGTCTATCTCTATCGGCGATACCGCCGGGGGCGTTCCGCCGGTGAGGAGATTGATCGTGCACTTGAACAATAAGGGCAGAGCATGAACCAGCGCATGGTCTTTTTTGTCGGATTTCCTCTGCTATGGGTCGTGTTGTGGGGGCTGGTGGCGGTGGTTTCTGTCGGCCTGCGGCCGCCGCTACCGGGAACGGAGCTGCACACTCTGGCGATGGCCTGGGACATGTGGCAGCGGGATGCTTTTCTGGTTCCCGGGCTGGCAGGTAATCAGCCGGACACCGTTTATCCCCTATATCTGTGGTTGATCCACGGCACCTGGGCTCTGTTCGGCATCAGCGATACCTGGCCCCGGCTGTTACCACCGGTGTTGGGGTTGGGGTGTACGGTTATGATCGCCGCCCTGTGCCGGGCGATCTGGCCGGGCTGGGCAGGCCTTGGCGCCCTTGCCGGCACCATGGCCATGGGGATGGCCGGTTGGTTGGTGTTCGCCACGATCTCTGGCGCAGACCTGTTATTCACCCTGTGTATCCTTGTCGCGTTGTGGGGTCTGATCATCGGATGGCGGCGCGGTACATGGGACGGCTTCGTGCTGTTGGGATTTGGTATCGGGCTTGGGTTTCTGGTGAATGGCCTGTCGATCCTGGTCCATGTCCTGCCAGTGGCGCTGCTGACACCGGTATGGGCACCAGCGCTGGGCTGGGCCACTACGGGGGCGGCGAAACAAGGCACAGAATACGCGGGTTCTTCCGGTTGGCGGCAATGGTACGTGCGCCTTGGTATTTCCCTGTTGATCGGGATCATCATGATTGCGGCCTGGATTGTTCCGGCGGTCATGGCTTCAGGAAGTGGCGAGGAGATGGCGGCCATCGCATTGCTCGTGTCCGGTTTTATGTTTGGGTCGACCGTCTTCATGACATCTGGCGTGGGGGCGGGGGGACAGCAATGGTGGCTCTATCTTCTGGCGCTGGGCTTTTTCCTGCTGCCATGGATTGTCTGGCCGGCGGCATGGCGCGCCATTGGCGGGCTGTGGCCTCTCCTGAAAGACGGTGGCGGCCGGTTTTGTCTGATCTGGCTGCTGCCGAGTGTTATCGTGTATGCCCTGTTGCCGGGCGCACGGCCATTCGACGTGGCGCTGCATGTGCCGCCGCTTGCCATGATTGCCGCCTATTTGCTGTATCTGCGTGTGGATGCGGAAATGGCCCGGCAGGAAGCCGAGCGACGTTTCGGCAATGGCGAGGCGGTTCTCGGGATGCTTATCGCCCTGATCGGGATGGCCCTGATTGTCGTGCCCCTGTCCGGTGGACTTATGGTTCTGCCCTGGTGGATCGAGGGGATTTCCGGCGCCTGGGGACTGGTGCTGGTCGGGGTGGCGGCGATTGCGGCCTATGGTGCGCCCCGCATGGTTTTTTTTCGCGCCACGTTGGTCACGATCCAGATGGCGCTGGTTGTTTTGATCGGCATGCTGGCAGCCTCACCCCTGTTGATGGCACAGGCCAATATTGGCCCGGCCGCAGACCATCTGCGTCACGCCCTCGATCAGGATACCGCCGTGGCCTTTGTCGGAACGTCGCCGTCCTATGGTCATGCCATGGACTTCCCCGCCCGGCTGGAACAGCCGTTGGCAATACTTGATCCGGAAGACTCCATCGGTGTCGTTGCCTGGGCCGCCGGACATGAAGGGGGCCAGATTGCCGTCGTCATGGATCAATTGTTGATGGGCGGAAAGCCCGTCGCGATATTTCCCTACATGGGTCAATATCTGGTATTTTGGGCCACGGAAATCATTGCCGAACACCCAGGTATAGTGGTTGGCCCCATGCCGTAAGGGGGCCGTAAGCGGGCAATTTCGGCCAGAAAATCGACCGGAATCAAAAAAAATACGGCATATTCCTTGACAGTTTACCCCCATCCGACTAAATCCGTGGCACTCACATCATGTGAGTGCTAACAACTTGAATTAACCTGTTGAAAACAACTCTTTTTGGAGGTCTGCCATGAATTTCAAGCCGCTGCATGATCGCGTGCTTGTGCGCCGCGTCGAATCAGACGTGAAGACCGCGGGCGGGATTATCATCCCTGACACCGCGCAAGAAAAGCCCATGGAGGGCGAAATCATTTCCGTCGGTTCCGGTATTCGGGCTGAAGACGGTACGGTTACAGCCCTGGACGTGAAAGCGGGCGACCGCGTTCTGTTCGGTAAATGGTCTGGTACCGAAATCAAACTCGATGGCGAGGATCTGATCATCATGAAAGAGTCAGATATTCTCGGCATCATCGAAGCTGGAAAAAAGAAGAAGAAGAAGTAATTCTTCTTCCCCAATGAAAGGTTAGAGAAACATGGCTGCTAAAGAAGTCAAATTTTCGACCGATGCCCGCAACCGGATGCTCGCGGGCGTCGATATTCTGGCAAACGCCGTTAAAGTAACGCTCGGCCCCAAAGGCCGCAACGTTGTGCTGGACAAATCCTTCGGCGCGCCCCGGATCACCAAAGACGGTGTGACGGTTGCCAAGGAAATTGAACTTGCTGACAAGTTCGAAAACATGGGTGCACAGATGGTCCGTGAAGTCGCTTCACGCACCAATGACGAAGCCGGTGACGGCACCACCACCGCGACGGTTCTGGCTCAGGCCATCGTTCGCGAAGGTGTTAAAGCTGTCGCTGCTGGCATGAACCCGATGGACCTGAAGCGCGGCATCGATCTGGCCGTTGAGTCCGTTATCGAAGATGTCAAAAAGTCCTCCAAGAAGGTTTCCACCAGCGCTGAAATCGCTCAAGTGGGCACCATTTCCGCCAATGGCGATGTTGAAGTCGGTAAAATGATCGCTTCCGCCATGAACAAAGTCGGCAACGAAGGCGTTATCACGGTTGAAGAGGCCAAAGGCCTGCACACCGAGCTCGACGTCGTCGAAGGCATGCAGTTTGACCGGGGTTACACCTCGCCTTACTTCGTGACCAACGCTGACAAGATGATCTCGGAAATGGAAAACCCCTTCATCCTGATCCACGAAAAGAAGCTTTCCAGCTTGCAGCCCTTGCTGCCAGTTCTCGAAGCCATCGTGCAGTCCAGCCGTCCGCTGGTGATCATCGCTGAAGACATCGAAGGCGAAGCCCTGGCAACCCTGGTTGTCAACAAGCTGCGTGGCGGCCTCAAGGTTGCTGCGGTTAAGGCTCCGGGCTTCGGTGATCGTCGTAAAGCCATGCTGGAAGATATCGCGATCCTGACCAAAGGTACGGTCATCAGCGAAGACATCGGCATCAAACTGGAAAACGTCACACTCGATATGCTGGGCACCGCCAAGAAAGTGGTCATCACCAAAGAAGAGACCACTATCGTTGAAGGCGCTGGCAAGAAGGCCGACATTCAGGGCCGTTGCAGCCAGATCCGTAAGCAGATCGACGATACGACCTCCGACTATGACAAAGAGAAGCTCCAAGAGCGTCTCGCCAAGCTCGCCGGTGGTGTTGCTGTCATTAACGTTGGTGGCGCTTCCGAAATCGAAGTGAAAGAAAAGAAAGATCGCGTCGACGATGCGCTGCACGCAACCCGTGCTGCTGTTGAAGAAGGCGTTGTCCCGGGCGGTGGTGTTGCTTTGCTGATCGCCAGCAAGAACCTCGGCAAGATCAAGGTTGCCAACCACGACCAGCAGGTCGGTGTGGACATCATCAAGAAGGCACTTCAGTCTCCGATTCGTCAGATCGCTGAAAATGCCGGCATTGATGGCTCCGTTGTTGTCGGCAAGCTTCTCGAGCAGAAGAACCCCAGCTTCGGCCACAACGCCCAGACGGGTGAATATGTGGACATGTTCAAAGCCGGTATCATCGACCCGACCAAGGTCGTTCGTACTGCGCTGCAGGACGCCGCATCTGTCGCTTCCCTGCTGATCACGACCGAAGCCATGGTCGCAGAGGCACCGAAGAGCGACTCGCCGATGCCCATGGGTGATCCCTCGGGCGGCATGGGCGGCATGGGTGGTATGGGCGGTATGGGCTTCTAAGGAAGTTCAGCCCTACACCCGGACATCTGTCCGACCAAATACGGGAAAGGTCGCATCTTCGGATGCGGCCTTTTTCTTTTTGGCGTTATGCCCAGTCCGGATCAATCGCCTTGATCAGCGCCGAATGGTCCAGATCACCATGCCCCGCCTTGATCAGGTCGTCATAGAGATCACGGCCCAACGTGGTGGCGGGTAGCGAGATGCCCAGCGCATTCCCTAGATCGATGGCCTGTTGCATATCCTTGCGTTGGGTCGTGCCTTTACCGCCCGGTGCAAAGGAATGATCCACCATGCGCTGGCCGTGAACCTCAAGAATCCGTGAGTCGGCAAAGCCGCCTTGCAGGGCTTCGCGCACCCGGGCCGGATCGACACCGGCTTTCCGGGCCAGCGCCAGGGCTTCGGCCACGGCGCCGATGGTGAGGCCGACAATCATCTGGTTGGCGGCCTTGGCGACCTGTCCGGCACCCACGTCACCCACATGGGTGGTCTGCTTGCCCAGCACGTTGAAGATATCACCGGCCCGTGCCATATCCACGGCGGCGCCCCCTGCCATGATGACCAGTTCGCCGCTTTCCGCTCCGATGGTGCCGCCGGACACTGGTGCGTCGATGTAGCGACCGCCTTTGGCCTCCACCCGCCGGGCCAAGTCCTTGGTGGTCATAGCCGCCGTCGTGCCCATGTCGATAATCAGTGTGCCAGGACGCAACGTCGAGAGGATGCCCCGGTCGTCGCCGACCACCATTTCCACGGCAGGCGTATCCGATAACATGAGAATAACGATGTCCGCTGCATCGGCGACGGCGGCAGGGCTGAGGGCGGCAGACATTCCTGCTGCGGCCAGTTCATCAACCGGACTTTGGGACCGGCTGTGAATGATCATGCGAGCCCCCGCCCGGTGCAGGTTCCGCGCCATAGGCTTTCCCATCAGGCCAAGCCCGATGAAGCCGATGGTCAGTCTGTGAATGGATTGTTGCAGGGAGGGTGGTTTTTCAGCAGTCATTGAAGTGTCCTCTGGATTCTATGGCTGTCAGTGGTGTATCAGGGAGCAGGCGAGGCGTCAAAAACCAGCGTATGGTTACGTCAGATGCAATCAACGGGTACAATTAACGTACAGGATCGGGGGAGCGGGGCACGAGATGTTGAAGCAATTGGGCAAAGGATTGATTCTGGCTGGCTTTGCCAGCTTCGCCGCCTCGGTCGCGTGGTGGTATCTGTTTTTTGCACAACTGCTGAAAGAAGACGTCAAACAGGCCAGCGCGTGTTTTTACCAGACCACAACTGACTGTGCCATTGGCAACATGGTGATCTCCACATTTGGTGACATCCCTGCCTATTCGCCCGACTTATTATGGCTCGCCGCCGGTCTGGTGGGGCTTGGTATCATGCTGCTTGGCGCCAAGCCTGGCACAAGCGGAAAATAACGATGACAGCGATCAATCAGCTGCCTCATGATGATAGTGCCAATGGCTGGTCCCGAATACTGTCCGACCGCACACCAAAGCCGCAACTTGATAAGGACGTTACTGCCGACTGGGTGGTTGTCGGTGGTGGCTGTGCCGGCTTGGCAGCGGCACGCAGGCTTGCCGAGAACAGGCCCACCGATAGCATTGTGCTGGTAGATGCCAGCGCGGCGGGGGAGAACGCATCGGGGCGCAACAGCGGCTTCGCTATTGATTTGCCCCATAATGTGGGCAGCTCGCTTGAAGAACTGGAAGGCTCCCATCGCTTCATGGAGCTGGCCCGAGCCGCTATCGATTACAACGATGCCATCGTCGAGCGCCACGCCATCCCATGTGACTGGGGGCGGCAGGGAAAATACCATGCCGCTGTGACGCCGCGCGGCACGCATGAAGTTCTGGTGCCCTTCATGGCGGAACTGGATGCTCTGGGTGAGCCTTACCGCCTGATCGAAGGCGACGATCTGGCCGCCGAGATCGGTTCGCCCTATTACACAGCGGCGGTCTATACGCCGGGAAACGTGCTAATGAACCCGGCGGCATTGTGTCGGGGACTGGCCGATACCCTGCCGGGTAACGTGACGCACTATGAGAAGACGCCGGTAACCGGTGTCGAGTACGGCAGCGGCGTAACACTGACAACGGCACACGGCACTATCAGGGCGCCAAAGATGATCGTGACCGTGAACGGCTTTGCCAGCCAGTTTGGTTTCTATAAAGGGCGCCTGCTCAATTTCGCCGCCTACGCCAGTCTGACCCGGCCGTTAACGGGGGCTGAGCGCCTGGCCCTGGGTGGTAATGACGACTGGGGTTTGACCCCGGCCAATGCCTTTGCCGGTATCACCATGCGATTGACCCGCGACCATCGATTGTTGATCCGCCAGAATATTCACTTCAATCCCGGCATGGATGTCACCGATGCCAAACGAGCCCGTGTCCGGCGCGAGCACCAGCGGCTTTTTCATCACCGCTTTCCCATGCTGCCCGATGTCACCATGGAACACACCTGGACCGGCTACATCTGCCTGTCACAAAACAGTGCTCCCGGGTTTGGTCAGGTCGCGCCGGGGATCTACGCCGCCGTCTGCCAGAACGCTGTCGGGGTGACCAAAGGCACTATTGCAGGTATCCTTGCCGCCGACATGGCGTGCGGCGAGGACAATCCGCTGATCGCCCATATGGAAAGTATGGGCACGCCCAACAGACTGCCGCCCAGGCCGTTTCTCGATCTGGGTGTTCGAACGCGGTTTGCATGGGAATTATTATCCAACCGCCACGAAGCCTGAACCAGAAAGAGAAAACATGACCACGGATCGACGCGATGCTGAACGAGAAACCCCTGAACGGCGAAGCCCTGAGCGGAAAAACCTGGGTGATCCTGAAAATTATTTCGAGGAACTGGGTGGCCGGGAGTGCCTCGAGCGGGTTCATACAATCTTCTACGACAAATTGTTCGCCCATCCGTGGTTGGGCAAGTTTTTTGAAGGCAAGAAACGCTGGCTGCTGGAGGAACAACAGACTGAGTTCCTGATGGGTGTTTTTGGCGGCCCAAGAATATATGGCGGGCGGGGGCCAATGGAGGCCCACAAACACATGTTTGTTACGGAAGAAATTTTTGCCATTCGACACGAGATATTAAAAGAATCCCTGGATCAGGCGAAGGTGCCGGAGCACCTGCAGGAACGCTGGCTCAAGGCCGATAACAGTATGCGCCGTGCCGTGGTCAAAGAAACAACAGACCAGTGCCGGGGGCGCTATAACAACGAAGCCATCTTGGTGATTCCCAAACCCTGAATTCTCAGGAATCTGCCAGGCATCCTAACCCCCGGGTCGAGGTGCTCCATGGCTTTTCGGGGCGAATTTTCTTGACTTTTTGCTTAAAATATGATTATATTCCTTATCGTATTTTTTGCTCTTTGCCATGGTGAATATGACGGCATCCGCCGGAACCTTTTGTCGGCAGGGGTCATGGCTTCCTCGATAAGGTGTTTTTACCACCGAGGCACAGAGACATAAAAGTAAGCCCTGTTACAAAAGTCTACAAAAGTAGACAAAAAATGTAGACTAAATGTAGACTTTTGTAGACCTTCTATTTTTAAGAAAGCGGTCTAACTATCTGGTAAATAAGGAATTTCTTGTATTTTCCATAATAAATCAGGAAAAAAGTGAACAAAAGTAGTCAAAAGTCTACATTTTGAATTAAATCAAAGGCTTACACGGCCAAGCCAGATCTAGTCTTCACCGTCTGTTTCTTCCCCCAGAAACGAGCCGACAACGGCCACGGCCTCGGCCAGCCCACACCGGGTGATTTCAACCCCTTTGGGAAAAGCGTCCAGCAGGCGACTCGGTACCGCCTTGTCCAACATGACAAACACGCCCCTGTCATCATGTTTGCGGATCAGGCGGCCGTAAGCTTGTTTCAGCCTGAGACGGGTCAGCATCTCGTCATAGGCGCGCTTGCCGAAGCGGTCGCGTCTGGCCCGGTGCAGGATATCGGGTCTGGGCCACGGTACCCGGTCGAACACGATCAGGCGCAATGACCGCCCCGGCACATCGACACCGTCTCTGACCGCATCGGTGCCCAGCAGACAGGCGTCCTCTTCGGCGCGGAAAATATCCACCAGTGTGCCGGTATCGAGCGGGTCGACATGCTGCGCCAATAACGGAATACCGGCTTTATCGAGATCAGCCACGATGCGCTGGTGCACACCGCGCAGGCGATTGACGGCGGTAAACAACCCCAGTCCGCCGCCACCGGCAGCCATGAACAGCGAACGATAGGCGGCGGCGATTTGATCGGGCGCGGTGCGGCTGACGTCGCCAACGATAAGTACCCGGGTCGCCTGCCCGTAATCAAAGGGTGAGGGGAAATGTTCCAGCAGGGCCGGGGTCGCCAGATAACCAACCCCGGTACGGTCCCGGGCCGAAGCCCATGTGTCTGTGGTGGGCGCTTCATCGTCCATCGGCGGCGGGCCGTTTTCTTCCGGCGGTTCATCCTCTTCTTCCCGGTCGCGCAAGGTCGCCGATGTCATCAGCACGCCGTGGGCCGGCTCCATGACCACCTGTGCAAAGGGTTCCATGGGGTCGATCCAGTGGCGGTGCAGGCCGACATCCTGATCGTTGCCGCCCCATCGTTCGACACTGAACCAGTCGACGTAGACTTCCGGGGTTTCTTCGTGGAGCGACCGCAACATGGCGATCCATGCCCTGCCCGGCGTTCGATGCTGCGGGCGACGGCGTCGATACGGTTGCGGGTGCCGGAATCAAGGCTGTCCGCATCCCGGTCCAGAATGGCGAACAGGCCCTGTATCAGGGCGGTCATGGGGCGCATCAGGCGGCCCATATCCTGCTCCAGTTTCCCCGCTGCCTCGGCGAGCCCCTCAATGGCCGGGGTGGTTTCCGTCTCCAGGGAATAGGGGCTGTCGGAGTCCCGGTCGCGGGCGTAGACCTGCTGGCGAACGAGGGCGAGAAAGGCTTCCGTGGTGCCCTGGGTGCCGCCTCCGGCGATCCGTTGCAGCCACCCTGTTGCGGGCAGGATGCGCGCCGCGCGCAGGATCTCGTCCAGTGCCTTTTCCGCCTCGTCATCGCCTGCGATCAGGTCGCCGACACGGGCTTTCAGGCCCCGCGACCGCGACCGGGTGCCGGCCTCTGCGCCGATCAGCCAACGGCGCAGCTCGCCGGTTTCCACGCCTGTCAGGTCGGCGGCAAAGGCGCTGTCGGCGGCATCAAACAGGTGATGGCCCTCATCGAAGACATAACGGGTCGGCAGGCCGCCATCCGCACCGTTCTCGCCGCCGCCCCCATTACCACCGAGCGCGGCTTGAATCATCACAAGGGCATGATTGGCAACAACAATATCCGCCCGCCGCGCCCGGCGCTGGCTGTGCTCAATGAAACAGCGCTTGTAATGAGGGCACGCCGAATAGGTGCACTCACCCCGTGTGTCGGTCAGATCAATGGTTTGCCCCCGGCCCAACAGATCGGTTAGCCATGACGGGAAATCACCGCCGATCATGTCACCGTCCCGGCTGGCCAGCAGCCACCGCGCCATGAGCCCCAGCGGTACGGCGGTGGGGCCGCCCTTTGCAGGGATTCGGGTGACGGCTTCTTCGAAATTCAGCAGGCAGAGATAGTTCTCGCGGCCCTTGCGGACCACGACGCGGGCGGCTTTTTCCTCGGCGAACGGGTACAGGCGGTCCAGTTCCGTATCGAGCTGGCGTTGCAGGTTCCGGGTGTAGGTGCTGATCCATACTGTGCCGCGATTTTTTTCGGCCCATACACTGGCCGGGGCGACGTAGCCCAGGGTCTTGCCAATCCCGGTGCCCGCTTCGGCCACGACCACATGGGGTTCCCCCGATTTTTCCCGGGGCAGGAAGGCGGCGGAAACGGTGGAGGCATAGGCGGTCTGCCCGGTGCGGTTCTCGGCATCTGTGCCCAGCAACTGGACCAGTCTGGCCCTGGCCTCGACCGGCTCCACGGGTCGGTTTTCCGCCGGTGGTTCCGGGGCACCTTCTTCCCACTCATCAAGCAGAGCCCAGATTTTCAGGCAGCTGTTAAGGTTCGGGGGGGTGGGCAGGCCGCTGGTTCCGAAAATCCGCCCCATGGCGGCGAGAACAGTCTGCCCCCAGGTCCATCCGCCCTGGCTCATGGCCCATGCGGTGGCGATCATTGGATCATTGGTTCCGCCTGCTTCCCGTACGCGAACGGTCAATTCTTCCAGCAGGCTCGCCGCCGCCCGGGGCAGCATTATAGCTTCGTCTTCATGATTGACGGGAATTGGCAGATCGAGCGCCTGCGCCAGTCCGCGCGGCGTCGGCAGACAGAATTGAGCCGGTCGCACAAAGGCAAACAGTTCCAGCACATCGAGCGCATCAAACGGCCGGATGCCCAACCGCCGCGCCAGCCCACGCCCATGACAGACATAAGGGTGAATATTCGGCAGTAGACGTGCGGTAACGGCGTCAGCGCTCAAGACCTCAATCTCCCCGTCCTCACTCAACCAGACGCCGCCTTGGGCGGTCGCCACAAGGCAGGGCGCAACCGGCAATTGGAGCGCTGGCAGGGCTATGGGTGATCTATCTGAGTCGGTGTGGCTGGTATGGGACATGGTCGTCCTATTCCTACCGTGTTGCATGGGCATCGTCACGCCCGAGTGTGGGGTTCGGTGATCGGAGTTTACAAAAATACATGAGAAGTATTCCAATTAAATCGCATTGACTGCATGCAGCCGACAGACGATGATATGGTTCGAGTTAAGACTGGATCAAAAGTCGGGAATAAGCGGCATATACGCGTTGAAGTGCTTGATCGTCCTGTGATTTACGCGTATCGAACTTGCCTTGGGCATTCCCTCTCACGCTCTTAATACTGTGTGGTGGGGACTGGCTATCAAGATTTAACAAGAAGCAAAAAAAACGAGGACACCGTGTTCCGCAAAACAAAATTAGCCGCACAAATCAAGACCGGCGACCGCTTCGTTAAATCTGATGATTCGACAATCGTGTGGGTTGTTGCAGGTGAAGGCAGCGGTGTAACGCCGATCCCCCATTATCAGGTTGTGCAGGAAGATCGTCAGACCCGGCGCCGCACTCTGTCAGAGCAAACCCTGCTTGATCGTGATTTTTACCGCCGGATCGATTGATCTCCTACCCAAATTTCTGGAAATAAAATATCTGTTAATGCCCCCCCTGTTCACCAATGGTTGAACAGGGGGGTCGGTTTTCTATTTGACCAACGGGTCAAATAGAACAAGAATTGATTACCCGATCAATCGGGAAAGCCAGATCAACTGGTCGTTCAAAATAAGAACTAATGAAAAACAGGGAGAATATGATGAAAACCAAATTGCTTGGGGTTGCTGCGGCATTTGCTGCCGCGGTGGTTGTCGCCGTCTCCGCACCCAGCGGAGCTTTGGCAAAAACATTCGTGTTTTGCTCGGAAGGAAGCCCGGGGGGGTTTAATCCTAGCCTTCATTCAGCGGGTACGGACTTCGACGCTTCTTCGCAAACCATTTACAATCGGTTGGGTGAGTTCGAGCCTGGAACGACCAAGGTTGTTCCCGGACTTGCTGAATCCTGGACAGCATCCGATGATGGACTGTCCTACACCTTTAATCTCCGCAAAGGCGTCAAGTGGCATAGTAATAAGCACTTCACCCCAACGCGCGATTTTAATGCGGACGATATTCTTTTCAGCTTTAACAGGCAGTGGAAGGAAGATCATCCCTATTACCCGGTATCCGGAGGCAAGTATCTATACTTCGGCTGGATGGATATGGGTACGGCGCTTAATTCCATCGAGAAAATTGATGATTACACGGTGAAAATGACTCTTAATTCGCCGGATGCGCCATTTGTTTCCAATCTCGCAATGGATTTCGCATCAATCTTGTCTGCTGAATATGCTGATAAAATGGCTGCCGCAGGTACCATGGAAATGGTTGATACGGACCCGATCGGGACCGGGCCTTTTGAATTTGTGTCATACAAAAAGGATGCCTTCGTTCGGTTTAAGGCTTTCGATCAGTACTGGGAAGGCCGCCCGAAGATCGACAAACTGGTTTTTGCAATCACTGTAGACAAATCCGTTGCTTGGCAGAAAGTCCAGGCAGGCGAATGTCACATGATGCCATATCCGAACCCGGCCGATCTCGAAGCCATGTCGAAGGATCCGAATATCAACCTGTTGAGCCAGGAAGGCCTAAACGTGGGGTATCTGGGGTTCAATGCCGAGCATGCACCTTTCGATGATGTGCGTGTCCGTCAGGCGCTGAGTATGGCCATCAACAAGCAGAACATTTTGAATGTCGTTTTCAAGGGCGCAGGTTCAGCAGCCAAGAATCCGATTCCGCCAACAATGTGGTCCTACAATGATGCTGTGGTCGACTATCCCTATGACCCGGAGGCTGCAAAGGCGCTGCTTTCCGAAGCCGGGGTGAATGGGCTGAAGACAAACATCTGGGCTATGCCGGTTGCTCGTCCGTACAACCCGAATGCACGCCGCATGGCTGAACTTATTCAGGCTGACTGGGCAAAGATCGGTGTTGATGCTGAAATTGTTTCCTATGAGTGGGGCGAATATCGCGAGCGAATCCGTGCCGGCGAACACGACACCGCCTTGTTAGGGTGGACCGGTGATAATGGTGACCCTGACAACTTCATGTTCGTTCTGCTTGGCTGTGAAGCCGCCAAGTCCAACGTGGCGCGATGGTGTAACACACGGTTTGATGGTCTTCTTCGCGCAGCGAAACTGACCTCGGACCAAGCGGAGCGCACCAAACTCTATGAAGAAGCTCAACTTGTCTTCAAGCGCGAGGCACCCTGGTTCACCGTTGCACATTCGGTTCAGTTCCGACCGGTGCGCAAAGAGGTTGTCGGCTTCAAAATCCATCCTCTTGGAAGCCACATCTTCAAGTATGTGGATTTGAAATAAAAGTTTGCCGCAAAAAAACTGTTTGGCGGGAGGGGAACCTCCCGCCAACACTCTTTTACCAGGTGCTTGAACAGTGTTTTCCTTCTTGCTGAACCGCATGGCGATTCTCGCGCCAGTTTTCTTCGGTGTGACGTTATTGTCGTTCGGGTTTATCAGAATTTTGCCGGGCGACCCTATTCTCGCCCTTTCTGGTGAGCGTAGCATAACACCTGAACAACATGCCGCGCTGTTGAGCAAACTGGGTTTGGACAAGCCGCTCTGGGAACAATATTTCAATTACATTATGGATATTCTCCAAGGTGACTTCGGCATATCCGTGCTGACCAACCGGCCAGTACTCGATGAGTTTCTGGAACTCTTCCCCGCGACAATCGAGCTTGCCACGTGTGCCATGATATTCGCCATCGTTATTGGGTTGCCCGCAGGAATTTTTGCCGCCGTCAAACGGCGCACAATCTTTGATCAGGGAATTATGGGTATCAGTCTGGTGGGTTATTCCATGCCTATTTTTTGGTGGGGATTGCTGCTGATTATCTTGTTTTCCAATATTTTGGGCCTAACCCCTGTATCCGGTCGCCTATCCTTCATGTTTGATGTGGAACCCGTCACGGGTTTCCTTTTGATCGATAGTCTCCTAGGGGAGGAAGAGGGTGCATTTGCATCTGCACTCCATCATCTGGTTTTACCAAGCATCGTGTTGGGGACTATTCCGTTGGCCATTATCGCTCGCCAGACCCGCTCCGCCATGCTGGAAGTGCTGAGTGAAGATTATGTCAGAACGGCCCGCGCCAAAGGCCTGGCGCCGATCAGGGTTTATGGATTACATGCGTTACGCAATGCCATGATCACTGTGATTACCGTTATTGGTCTGCAGGTTGGCGTGTTATTGGCTGGAGCCATTCTGACCGAGACAATTTTCAGTTGGCCGGGAATTGGCAAGTGGATCATTTTCTCGGTGTTCAGCCGTGACTATTTCGCCGTTCAGGGTGGGCTTGTCCTGATCGCGCTGTGCATCATGTCGGTAAATCTGATTGTTGACCTCACATACGGTCTAATCAATCCACGCATCATGCATACACGATAGGCCATAGATCACCATCATGAACAACACCATCATTCATGGCGCTGACGGCCACCAAAGTACAGCGCGCCACCCTTTGGCCGAGTTCTGGTTCTATTTTTCTGAAAGCAAGACAGCCGTCGTTGGCCTTGTTTTCCTGATCTGTGTCGTCTTTACGGCAATTTTTGCGGACGTGGTTGCACCTCACAACCCGAGTGAACAGTTCCGAGGATTTCTGGAAGTTCCGCCTGTGTGGGTAGAGGGTGGTTCCAGCCAGTTCCTGTTGGGGACCGATTACGCAGGCCGCGATATGTTATCCCGGATTATCCATGGTTCGCAATTATCGCTGATTGCGGGCGGTATCGTCGTTGTGCTGTGTCTCAGTTTTGGCATTGTGGTTGGATTGGCTGCTGCCCATTTCAGGGGAATTGTAGAAACCCTGATCATGCGGGTCATGGATACCATTCTGTCGGTTCCGGGCCTGCTGATGGCGCTGGTTTTGGTCGCCATTCTCGGCCCCGGCCTGATTAATGCGATGATCGCGATTTCAGTGACTTACATGCCCTATTTTGTTCGTTTGACTCGTGCCTCTGCCATTTCGGAGTCGTCACGTGATTATGTGGTGGCCAGTCGGGTCGCGGGAGCAGGGCGGTTTCGAATTATGTTTATTACTATTTTGCCCAACTGTATGGCGCCGCTGATTGTGCAGGCCACGTTGAGTTTTTCAACCGCCATTCTGGACACGGCAGCACTTGGGTTTCTCGGAATGGGGGCGCAGCCGCCTCAACCGGAATGGGGGACCCTGATTGCGGAAAACCGCGACCTGATGCTCAGCGCACCATGGACTGTGACGTTCCCGGGGATAGCAATATTGTTGGCAGTGTTGGCAATTAACCTGGTGGGTGACGGATTGAGGGACGCTCTGGACCCGAGGTTGAAACGCTCATGAGCCTGATCGATATTCGCAACCTCAGTGTTGATTTCCCCACAGCCGGGGGGATGATGCGCGCCGTTGATGGTCTGAACCTTGAGATAGGTGAAGGCGAGGTCGTCGGTGTCGTTGGCGAGTCGGGTTCTGGCAAGAGCGTTTCGATGTTGGCGCTCATGGGGTTGGTCGGCTATCCCGGCCAGGTAACTGCCGACAAACTGACGTTCTGTGGAACAGACCTGTTGAACCTGCAAAATTCAGAACGCAGGAAGATCACTGGCAAAGACATCGCCATGGTTTTTCAGGAACCCATGACCAGCCTCAATCCATGCTTTACTGTCGGTTTCCAGATCATGGAAACCCTGAACGTTCACGAAGGGGGAAGTCGAAAAGAACGCCGTGAACGCACCATCGAGTTGTTGGATCAGGTGGGCATTCCAGCTCCTGCGACACGGCTGTCGGCGTTTCCGCATCAACTGTCTGGGGGTATGAATCAGCGGGTTATGATCGCCATGGCAATCGCGTGCAAGCCAAAGCTACTGATTGCGGACGAGCCAACAACAGCCCTGGATGTTACCATCCAGAAACAAATACTGGATCTGTTACTGCGCCTGCAGGATGAACGCGGTATGGCGCTGGTGTTGATCACCCACGATATGGCCGTGGTCGCGGAAACTGCGCAACGGGTCGTAGTCATGTATGCGGGGCAGATGGTCGAGGTTCAGAGTGCGGACGCGCTATTCGCCGCACCTCGTCACCCTTATACCGCAGCCTTGTTGGATGCTTTGCCGGAACGTGGTGTTGGCAAACGCCGGCTGCCGACGATCCCGGGCGTGGTGCCGGGCCATTACGACAGGCCAGGTGGTTGCCTGTTCAATCCCCGCTGTGCGCTGGCAACCGGGCACTGCCGGAGCCATGCGCCCGATTATTCCGAACACGATGGGTATGCCGTGCGGTGTCATACACCCATCGAGCCACATCCATTGAATCCGAATTTACGGCATGCGGAGGGTGGAGAATGACGGCTCCCGTTCTGGAAGCAAAAAACCTCACACGACATTACGAGGTTAAAGATGGCTATTTTTCAAAACCTAAAGTTCTGAAAGCCGTCGATGGTGTCTCGTTTTCGTTGGTGCCGGGTAAGACATTGGCCGTCGTTGGGGAATCCGGATGCGGCAAGTCAACCCTGGCCCGCCTCCTAACCTTGATCGAGCCGCCGACAGGTGGGGTGTTCAATCTGGATGGTGTAGAGGCGGCATTTGATGACCGTGATTTGGTCAAGCGCATGCGCCGAATGGTGCAGATGATCTTTCAGGACCCCTATGGCTCTCTGAATCCGCGCAAGAAAATAGGGTCGATACTCGAAGAGCCGTTGGTGATTAATACGGATATGACCAGAAATCAACGGGAAGATGCTGCCCGCGCCATGATGACAAAAGTCGGGCTGCGCCCGGAATACTACAACCGATATCCCCATATGTTTTCTGGCGGTCAACGACAACGTATCGCTATCGCTCGAGCCTTAATGTTACATCCCAAGGTCGTGGTCGCCGATGAGCCGGTTTCCGCGCTTGATGTCTCCATTCAGGCGCAAGTCTTGAATCTACTGATGGATTTGCAGGAAGAATTTGATCTTGCCTACCTGTTTGTATCCCATGATCTCAGCGTTGTCCGCCATTTGGCGAACGATGTGTTGGTCATGTATTTGGGGCGCCCGGTAGAGCAAGGGCCGAATGAGGTGATTTTTGAAACCCCCTTGCACCCCTATACCCGTGCCCTTCTGGCATCCACCCCGCGGGTAAATCCTGCTGAACGGATGGCAAGCATGGCGCTGACGGGCGAATTACCATCACCCCTTGATCCGCCTAGCGGGTGCGCCTTCCATAAACGATGCCCGTTTGCACAGGATCGTTGCGTTGGCGAGCATCCCGTAGCTCGGGACATTCAAGGTCGTGCCGTCGCCTGTCACTTTGCTGGCGAGGTCTAGATCGGATTGTGCATCAGGCCTATGGCAGGCTGTGAACACTCACCCGTTTGATGATGAAGTCGCCGCCCCGCGTCGCTATGCCGAAACCGGTGAAGGGGTCTAGGAAACTGACATCTCGAAGGTCAAAAACGGTCTTGCCGTCCAGACCGACGCGCATGGTGCCATCAACGGTCCGGGTCCACTGAAGGGTATGAACCTTCTTGTCTTCCAACGAAAACGGGCCCGGCTCAATGGCGATAGTCCGGGTGCCGCTACGCGATGTGATCCGTAAGGCCAGCCCTTCTCCGACCATATAGGAAAGCCGGTATCCTGATGATCGATCGCTGCCTTGATAGGGACCGACGGTGAGCTCTCCCTTACCGATCCATGAACTGATGCCCAGCTCAATGGAAAATGCGTTGGAAATAGGGGTGTCTGAAAATATGGACGTGGGCTGGATGGTCGGCGTGCCGGATGCGGATGAGCCGGATGAACCGCCTAGGGCCTGATTGAGGATCTGGCCGAAAATTTGTGCGGCAGCGTCTTTGGATGTCGAGCTGGAACTGGTGGCTTTTACCTCATCAAGAGCGTTTCTGAGCCCCCATCCCTCCTCAATCCAATACCGCCCCTTGCCGATGGTCCATGCCGGGTTTTGGGTAAAGTCCCCATCCGTGAAGTCGTCGAACAAGACTTTCTTTGTCCACGCCCACTCGGTGCCATTAACCAGGTCCCGGAGATCTTTCAGGAACTTTGGATCCGCCGCGCGGTCTTTTTCCGCCTGGTCCACCAGCGCGTTTAATCGATCAACCAGCCCCTTCAATCGTGCATTATTAGCGGTCTGTGTCTCGGTGGATTGTTCCGCCGTACCATCCGGGTTCTGCCATGTATCATAGGTCTGTGCTGTCACGGGAGATGGCGACACCACAACCAAGATGCCCAGAAGGGCGCCAAGGGCAGGGGCTAGAATACGCGTTGCATGGATAGTCATGGGCCGTTAATTCCTGATATTGGAAACCTGTTGAGGGGAGCAAGGTTAGCACAGGTTTTTGATCACACCAGTCCTGTCGTCTTCCCCATGCAATTTTAGCTGCATTAGGGTGTTGGCGCGATGATCTGAATATGGAACAATGCAGTTGCCAAGGGGAAAACTTTTCTGGTGTTTTCCATAAACCAAGGGACGCGGTAAGGGAATAACCATGAGCGATGAACACAGAGGCAGTCCAAGATATAATTTGTCCAGTATTGTGGCGATGCTCGGGGACAAAGAGTGTGAGATAGTTGACGTATCACCGACAGGAATTTTCCTGAAAGGCGGCGATTCAAGTCTTGAGCGGGGTGATGTGGTGAGCGTGGATCTCAGCGTGCCCCTTATGAATCATATCGTTCCTGTCCGGGTTGATGGCTTTGTTATTCGAAGCGACGAAAAGGGGATCGCTATTGATTATGCAAAACCGGCTCAGACTTGGTCTCACGTATTACGAATTCTTGACATCAAGGAACATCAGGACGATCAGTAGGGTGTACCCGATGATGTCTCTACTGAAATCATGGATGCTTCTGTGCCCCCGATGAGTGCCGATGCCGCTGGCAGGCGGGCGTATATCGGGGGTGTGGGACTTATTCTGCTCGGTGGGGTTTGTCTGAGCTCCGGCGGCATTCTCATCCGATATGTAAACGCTGCCGATGCCTGGACGATTCTGTTTTATCGTGCCCTCGGTTTTGTCGGACTGTTATTTTGCGTTAATCTGTATCGACACGGTCGCCAGCTGCCTCGGGCGTTCCGTGCCATCGGGACAAGTGGTATTGTTCTGGCACTCGCACTGGGTGGCGGGTTTACCTGTTACGTCCTTTCCATGCTGATGACCACGGTCGCCAGTGTTTCTTTTATTATCAGTGCGGGGCCTCTGTTTGCCGCTATTTTTGGCTGGATCATCCTCAGGGAACGGGTGTCTCCGGTAACCTGGATGGTTATCGCCGGCGCATCCGTTGGTATGGGACTGATGTTTGCCGATGGTCTGGCAGGCGGGCATGTAGCAGGCGTCCTCGTTGCGATGGGATTGCCAATTTCGTTTGCCATCATGGTTGTGATGATCCGCCGTGCCGGTGATGTGGATATGTTGCCGGCGACCTTCTTGGCGGGCGTTGTATCAATCGTCATCGGGGCGGTTGTGTCCGATACGTTGAGCATAACGCTCCATGACCTTCTGATATGTGTGGTTCTCGGGATTGGCCAGTTGGGGATGGGGTTCATGCTGATTACGCTCGGAACCCGTTATGTTCCGGCGGCGGAATCAGCCCTGATATCACTGTCTGAGTCGGTGCTCGCGCCGATCTGGGCATGGTTGTTCCTGTTCGAGGTGCCCGCACCGTTGGCAATGGCTGGCGGTTTGCTGGTACTGACATGCGTCGGATTACAGGCGCTTGCCGGTGTTCAACGGGAGCGGCTTATCCGGCGTAGAGGCATTGTCGCATGATAACGATTTTAGTAATCGATGATGATCCGGAAACCAAGGTTGCCATCGACAGTTGGCTGGACGGCACCACAATTGCCGCCGCGCATCAGTTCGTGTTTGCCGCTACGGATGAGGATGCCTTAACGACGATTGGCGTGCTTCAACGTATTGATATCGTGTTTATCAATATTGACTCCGAGACGCTTAGTGGGCTGGAGTTGTTTTTCAAGGTTGAAAACCGGGAGACAAGATTTCCCCGTATTGCCCTTACTGGCGGAAATGACCTGCATCGTATCCGGCGCGCCATTGCCGATGGCGCAACGGAGTTCATGCTCAAGCCGCTGGATTGTGAAGATATGATGGATACCATTGGGCGGGTGTTTGCGCAGGTAGAACGCCGCCGTAAGAACTGGAAAGACAGGGCGGAATATATCGCGTTGCGTCGCGAGGTCAGTGCTGCGGCGGAAATGCAGAACCGGTTTTTGCCGAAAACATTTCCTGAGTTTGGCCACCTTGATGTGTTCGCCAGAACAATGCCCGCCAAGGATGTCGGCGGAGATTTTTTCGATGTTATCGGCCTTGATGATGATCGCATCATGGTTCTGGTCGCCGATGTGGCGGGCAAAAGCGTCCCCGCGGCATTCTACATGGCCATATCACGGACTCTGTTGCATACGCTGATCATTCAGGGCGCATCACCGGGTGAGTGCCTTGAGTTGGCGAACGAGGCCCTGTGCAGTTATGAAATTCCTGGCATGTTTGTCTCCTGCATCTGCGTTCTTATCGATACTGCCAACCGGACGATTTGCTATTCGGATGGCGGGCACCTTCCCATGCTCATGAGCCGCAGCGGAAAGGGGGGGGCAATCCAGATCGGTGAAAGTGGCGGGCCGGTTTTGGGCGTTGTTTCTGACGCAAACTATACCGAGGAAACTGTCGATATGGAAGAGGGGGACAGCATCCTTCTATACAGCGATGGCGTCACCGAAGCATTCAACGAAGCCCGGGAACAGTACGGTATTGAGCGGTTAACGGAACGATTCACAAGAAACACTACCCAGTCGGTGAAGGCCGTTGCAACGGCAATATTCAATGATGTTGATGATCATGCAGGTGACGCCGAACAGAGCGACGACATCACAGTACTCTGCCTGAAAATGAGGTGAGCGGATCAGAGGTGTCTGAAAACACCGATTGCCTGGCTGATTAACTTGGCACCAGCATCTGAATCGGTTCGGTTGACGGTTAATGCAATCGTGATATCCAGTTCGGGGAAGTAGGCCGCCTCGGTTCCGAAATACCCACCATGCTGATAATCGGTCAGGCCGTCGATGTCGAAAACGAAGATACCCATGCGGTATTCACCGGGCTTTTGTTCCCTTCCATAGGCTACGGGTCCGCCTTTCTGGGCGACAATGGTGCTCAGCATGGTCTCCACCGTGGATGGATTCTTGAACACGCCGCCGGTAAATACGGCACGATGAAACGCCGCCAGATCAGCCATGGTTGCCACAAGCCCGCCACCGCCATGCAGGTCTTCAGACGCGTCATGATTATAGTTGCTGACGCCATTGAGGTATTGGTGGGCGCGGGGCAGGGTATCGGCGGGATGGGGGTCGAAATCTTCCAGCCATGTCTGGCGCAGCCCCAGACGATCAAATCCGACGAGATCTCGAATTGCCGCGCCGTAGGATGGCTTTCCGGTCAGACGTTCGAGAATTTCACCTAGCTCGATATAACCGGTATCAGTATAGCGATAGACTTCGCCCGGGGCCCCGTAGGGTTTCCCCCAGTCCACGGTGCCTTGCAGTTGTTCCGTGCGCGTCCAGCAATAGGTGCCAGGGGCGACAAGGGACTCAAAGGCTTCACAGTCGCTATAATCGAACAGGCCACTGGTGTGGGTAAGCAGGTGCCGTACCGTAATGGCATCAGGGTCATACCCGCCTGAGCGCATAATCTGGACATGATCGTCGGGAAGATATGTGGATATGGATGCATCAAGATCCAGTTTACCATCTTCCCACAGGCGCAAAATCGCAGCGGAGACATAGGTCTTGGTGTTACTGGCAAGGCGGACCGGATGTTGGCAGCTCAGCGCCGCGCCGCTTTCGAAGTCCACCACACCGGACGCTCCACTGAATTTGAAGTTTATGCGGGGTGCATCAACTTCCATGATGATGCCGGGAATGGTTGCATCACTGAGGACCATTTGGTCGATCATGGATTGTAGCGGTCGGGTAAGATTGGCATGATCCATTGGTGTGCCTCTTTTCATGGTTGGAGTTATACTAAAACACCGGCTTGGTAAGGAATTGACGTTATGTTTGCCCGGAGAATGAATGGTCTGCGCACAAAGCTAAAGGAAGCTGAGTTTGATGTCGCCCTGATCACAGACGATGACAGTGTCTATTATTACACCGGTTATTACGATTATCTCCACATGGAATTTGGGCGGCCGACCATTCTTGTGATTCCAAAGGATGGTGAGAGTCTTCTGATTACGCCCAGCATGGAATTGGACATGGCTGAAGCTGCTGCCGTGGTGGACCGGATAGAGGCCTGGAATGATGGTTTGGGCAATGAGTGGCGCGAGACCTTGCCCGGCGTGCTGGCGGGTGTACAGGCAGGCAAAGGGGGCGGTAGCGGAGCTGGCCGGGTGGCTATTGAACCTGACCAGATGCCCCCCGTCGTACGCCATTATCTGGGAACGCTTATCGATTTGCCCTTGATTGTCGATGTGACGCCGATCGTGGCCGATATGCGGATGATCAAATCGGATGAGGAGTTAAATCTGGCCCGCCACGCCGGCCAGGTAGCCATGGCGATGATGGAAGCCGGTCGAGCTACAATCGATGATGGCGTTCAGGAATACGAGGTCGCGTTGGCAACGACCGAAGCAGGCACTCGCAAGGCGGCGGAATTGCTTGAAGCCCATTATGACGATGACCGCATGTCGCCGAACATGCATTTCCTGCAAATCATGGCATCGGGCAGGGAGATCACTAAGCCCCATCATCGGGCGACAACCCGCGTGATGAAAAGAGGCGAACCGGTGTTCCTTTGTTTTTGCGGAATGACCAACTTTCACCGCTTCAAGCTCGGGTTTGATCGGACCTTCTGGATCGGGGAGGTCGCCGATAAGTCGCAGGAGGCCGTTTATCAGGTTGCGGTGGAAAGCCAGGCAGCAGCGCTTAAAGAATTACGCCCCGGTGTTACAGCAGAAACCATCCATGCCGCCTACGCCGAGGTTATTCAGGGGGCAGGCTTCGATTATCCGTTCCGTTGTGGTCGTGCGACGGGGTTCAGTTTTTTGGAAAAACCGCAATTGGTGTTTGGTGACAAAACTGTTCTCCAGCCCGGTATGGTGTTGGCGATTGACGGCTCCGTCAGTGTGGCAAAAACCTTCCGGGCTCAGGTCGGTGACAGCTTTATCGTTACCGAAGACGGGTACGAGCAAATAACGACGCACCCGACTGCCCTAGAAGACGTAATCTTGTAGCGGTTACGGATCAATCAGGTAGCGGCAACTGATTTCGGACCAGCGTCACCCAATAATCACAGCCGATGGTGAGGATGTCGTCATTCATATCGTAATGTGCATTGTGCAGTGACGAGCCGCAGTGCCCATCGATCCCATTGCCGATCAGGATGTAACAACCGGGTTTCTTCAGCAGCATTTGCGCAAAATCTTCCGAGGCAGAGCATGTTGGGCAATCCGGGTCGACGGTGATCTCGCCGCTGCCGGCCGCTACCTGCTGGGCGGCGGCGATGGCGGCGTCGGTTTCTGCCTGTGAGTTGACCGTGGCGACAAACTCGCGTCGGTATTCAACAATGCCTTCAGCACCATGGGCTGCGCAGATACCCGTTACGAGATCACGCATGCGGGTTTCAATGCGGTCCTGTGTGGCAACCGAGAGCGCGCGGCAGTCGCCCTTAATAATAACCTGTGAAGGAATCACGTTGCGTGCTCCGTCTGTCAGCACTTCGGTGACAGAGACCACGGCCCAGTCCTGTGGGCCGATGGAGCGTGAAACGATGGTCTGCAACGCCACGATGATTTCTGCTCCGATCACCACGGGGTCGATGGCGCGATCCGGCATGGAAGCATGGCCGCCGCGTCCGTTGATGGTGATGATGAAGATATCCTCGGAGGTCATGATGGACCCTTTGCGCACCGCAAAGTACCCGGCGGGAATGCCGGGCATGTTGTGCATACCGTAGACCGCTTCCATGGGGAAACGCTCAAACAAGCCATCGTTGATCATGGACAATGCGCCTCGGCCATCCTCTTCGCTGGGCTGAAAGATAAAATAGGCAGTGCCATCAAAGTCTCCGCTATCTGCCAGCCGTTTGGCAGCACCCAACAGCATGGTTGTGTGGCCATCGTGGCCGCAACCATGGAAGACTTTGTCATGGACGGATCGGTGGGCGAAGTCATTGGCTTCGTGAATAGGCAGGGCATCCATATCGGCGCGCAGGCCAATGGCCCTGTTACTTTTGCCCCGATTCAGGACGCCAACCACGCCTGTTTTGCCGATCCCGGCGTGGACATCCAGTCCGAAATCGGCGAGAAGTTCGGCAATTTTGGCCGACGTGCGGTCTTCACAAAAACCCAGTTCAGGGTGTTTATGGATATCGTGGCGCCAAGCCAGCATCTCGCTCTTTAGATCAGTCATGTCAAATATCATCAATGTCGCTGCCTGAAATTCAATGTTTGATACCAGTCAGGGTGATACAGAACAACGGTTTTGCTTGCATGCGGGGCAATCTTCTTTATGAACGGGGCACAATCCCAAGCCAATAAAAATGGACATGTATTCGTGATCAAGCCCACGCTTGCCGCATTCGTTGAACGTCTCCCGGGTTCGGACTGGAAAGACTCTGCATCGCCCCACCTGACCCCCAGTCGGGTCAAAATCGAGCTGTTATCAGGACTTACCGTGGCGCTGGCGCTCGTTCCGGAAGCCGTTGCCTTCTCGTTTGTCGCCGGGGTTCATCCTCTAGTTGGCCTCTACGCGGCTTTTATTGTCGGCCTGATTACGGCGGTTATTGGCGGGCGGCCAGGCATGGTTTCCGGGGCAACCGGCGCGCTTGCCGTTGTCATGGTGGCGCTGGTGGCCCGCCACGGCGTTGAATACCTGTTCGCCACGGTGGTCCTGATGGGGGTTTTGCAGGTGCTTGCCGGTGTCTTCCGTCTGGGGAAATTTATCCGGCTGGTGCCACATCCGGTCATGCTGGGCTTTGTCAACGGATTGGCTATTGTCATTTTTCTGGCCCAACTCACCCAGTTTCAGGTTTTGGGGCCGGATGGTGCCAAAGTCTGGATGACCGGTTGGCCTCTGGTCATCATGCTGGGGCTTGTCGCCCTGACCATGATTATCATCTGGGGCATGCCTAAAATCACATCCTTTATTCCGGCCCCCCTTGCGGGAATCGCCATTGTTGCCGCTATTGTGATCTTCTTTGGCATCGATGTGCCCCGCGTTGGTGATCTGGCGTCGATCAAGGGTGGCCTGCCCCAGTTCCATATTGCTTCGGTTCCTCTGAACTTTGAGACGGTGGAAATTATTTTCCCCTATGCACTTATTCTTGCTGCCATTGGCTTGATTGAAAGTCTGCTGACTCTCAATCTGGTGGGTGAAATTACAGGCAAAAGCGGCGGCGCCTCACAGGAATGTATTGCCCAGGGGATTGCCAATACGGTGACGGGGTTCTTTGGTGGTATGGGTGGTTGCGCCATGATCGGCCAGTCCATGATCAATGTTAAGTCTGGTGGACGAACCCGGCTTTCCGGTATTTCGGCAGCCTTGTTTCTATTGGCCTTTATTCTTGTTGCCTCCGCCATGATCGAACAGATTCCGCTTGCCGCCCTCGTTGGTGTCATGATGATGGTTGTGATCGGCACATTTGCCTGGCAAAGCCTCAAAATCCTGCGCCTGATTCCCCTGACCGATGCGCTGGTCATGGGGCTGGTAACCGTGGTGACGGTCATGAGTGATCTCGCCCTCGCCGTGGTAGTGGGGGTTGTTGTATCGGCGCTGGCCTATGCATGGAACAACGCAACCCGGATTCATGCTGCCACCCAGAAAACATCGGACGGCGTTAAGGTTTATCAGATCGAAGGCCCGTTATTTTTTGGATCGACAGACGGTTTTGCTGAAATCTTCAATCCGGAAGGCGATCCCGATGCGGTCGTCGTCGATTTCATGAACAGCCGCATTGTCGATCAGTCTGCCTTGCAGGCCATCGAGGCGCTGGCATCAAAATATGAGTCCTTTGGCAAGACGCTCCAGCTTCGCCATCTGTCGCACGACTGCCACCGGTTGCTCAATCGGGCCGGACAGTTGATGGTCGATTCCGATGATGATCCCAGTTACGGCATCGCCGTCGACTACTCCATCAAAACCGGTATTATGGGCGGCGGGCACTAGGCATTCGTCTGGTGTTCGTGATCAGCCTAGGCAGCCCGGTACCGCTGTGCCTGAAATTGCTCGCGAATGTGAAGGGCCAGTTCCTTGCCGATATCGGCTGCGCCGACTTTCGGCAGATACATATTGATATCAAAATGAGGCAAGGCTGGCAGGGAGGCCTCTGGCGGCATGATCATCAGGCTGTCAGGAACCGATGAAACCAGCATCGGCGCAACGGCAAGATCGGCTTCAAGTGCGGCGTAGATGGATAACATCCCGCCACCCTCCGAGACAGACCGCCACTCACGGCCGGTGTCGGCCAGGGCCTTCATCGCCGAGGCGCGAAAGGCGCACTGTTTGTCACCATACGCAATGGGTAACGGATCGATGCTGTGAGCCCTGCCGTTAAGGGCGCCACTCCAGATCAGGCGGTCTACCATTAGCACTTCGCCACCACCACAGCCCTGTTGTTCCGTGGTTAGGGTCAGGTCAACCTCCCCTTCTGCCAGAGAAGCGAGAAGCGGCGGCGTTGCCTTGGCCACGATCACGACGTTAACCCGCGGCCATGCCCGATTGAAGCTTCTCAAAATGGGTGGCATGAACGTTTTAACAATATCATGAGGCACTCCAACGCGAACCTCACCTTCAAAATTCGGTGCCGTCATTGCCCCCCAGACCTGATCGTTGGTTTCCAGTATGCGCTGCGCCAATGGGAGCAAACGTTCACCATCCGATGTCAGCCGGATGGTGCGGTTTTCACGATCGAAAAGCTGGCGCTGGAAAAAGGTTTCCAACCGCTTCACTTGCTGACTGACCGCTGCCTGGGTCAGGTTCAGCAATTGCCCCGCCCGGGTCATGCTGCCGGTTTCGGCAACGGTCACGAAGGCGCGAAGCAATGCGGGGTCAATGTTTTGGGCCATGATGCAATTCCGTCAGGAGCTATAAATAACAATTACTTATCCATTATATAATAAACATTCATTTTTATTATGCAATAATGATGTGTACACCTGTGACCGACAACAACCCAAGCCGTCACAGGTATCTGAAATGCATTTAATTACCAGAACCATTTCATCCCCCGTATTCCGGGCTGTTCAGAGGGTAACGCGTTTGATGTATCTGATTGCCCTTTTGCCTCAAGCGACGGAAACATATCGCCAACGCCGCAGGCTGGTAGAATTGCCGGACCGCCTATTGGCTGACATCGGCATTTCCCGTGAAGAAGCCAGGAGCGAAGCCACTCGGTCCTTCTGGGATCTGGCATAGAAATCAACCTGATTGATCCCGATCAATGACGTGGTCTCTGCTTGGCCGTAGACTTAACATGCGGAAATATTCTGTTGTGTCCGGACAGTCGGCGGCGTGAGGCCGTTCGGTCTTGTTCCGGAAAGGAGGTTTGTCATGGGTGTTGCCATAACCCTTCGTGAATATCTCGAGGATCTCGACGTTGCGTATGATATTGTCGAGCACTCGCTCGACACCACCAGTCTCGGTATTGCGCGTCAGGCTCACGTGCCGTCCAGCTGTCTCGCAAAAGGCGTGCTGCTAAGGGACGAGAATGGCGTGCTGACCCTGGCGGTGATCCCGGCGGATCGTATTGTCGATCTTGAGCGCGTTCGCGGTGTGCTCCTCCATGAAGCGAGAATAGCACCTGAATCAGACGTCATCAGGAAATTTGACGATTGCGATCGAGGCGCCGTTCCCCCAGTCGGGAACGCCTATGCCGTGCGTGTTCTGCTTGATGATCACCTGAAAAACAAGGAAGAGGTTTACCTAGAAGCCGGCGATCATCAGGGTCTTGTGCATGTCAAGGGCGGCGAGTTCCAGCGCTTGATGGGAGGCGCCACGGGTGGCGTGTTCAGCCGGGCGATCTGATCGCGATTGCAGATGCGTTGTGCCGGGATTGTGCCAGGGTTGGACTAGCGTTGGACTAACGTTGGGCCGAGCACTCGTTATCAGTTGGCGCTCGAGCGTTTGCTGTTGCGTTTGACGGCGTTTCCCTGCTCGTACCAGGTCTTGCTGGCGTTGACGATTTTCACGACGGAGAGCATCACCGGCACTTCGACCAGTACGCCTACCACGGTGGCTAGTGCGGCGCCTGATTCAAAACCAAACAGGCTGATGGCTGTGGCGACAGCCAATTCGAAAAAGTTGCTGGCCCCGATCAGGGCAGATGGCGCGGCGACGTTGTGTTGTTCGCCGACCATGCGGTTCAGCAGGTAGGCGAGGCCTGAATTGAAGTAGACTTGGATAAGTATTGGCACCGCCAACAAGGCGATAATCGTTGGCTGGGCGATAATTTGCTCCCCTTGAAAGCCGAACAACATCACCAACGTGATCAGAAGGGCGGTGAGTGAAAGCGGTTGCAGTCGTGCCAACAAGCGGTCAAGTGCCGGTTGCCCGCCGACAGAGAGTGTCTGTTGGCGGAGGACCTGGGCGATGGCGACGGGCACAACGATATACAGCACAACGGAGAGAAGCAGCGTCTGCCACGGCACGATGATGGCCGACAGCCCCAACAACAGCCCCACGATGGGGGCAAAGGCAAAAACCATGATCAGGTCGTTCAGCGCCACCTGACTCAGTGTGAAATGCGGCTCCCCATTGGACAGGTTGCTCCACACGAAAACCATGGCGGTACAGGGTGCCGCCGCCAGCACGATCAGTCCGGCGATATAGAAATCAATCTGGTCAGCCGGTAGATAGTCGTAAAACAGATAGCCGATAAACAACCAGCCCAACGCGGCCATGGAAAACGGCTTCACCGCCCAGTTGATGAACAGCGTTACGCAGATGCCCCGCCAGTGATCCTTGACCTGATGCAGGGCTTTGAAATCAATCCGCACCAGCATCGGGATAATCATCAACCAGATCAGCACGGCGACCGGTAGATTGACCTGGGCGATCTCGATGGCACCGATGAAATGGAATAATCCCGGCAGGGCATGGCCGAGTGCCACACCGGCGACGATGCACAGTGCAACCCAGATGCTCAGGTATCGTTCGAAAACGGACATGGATGCCCCCTTCATCTGATGGTGATTATCGGGTTATCTTATTTCGCAAACAGTCGGATAATGCCAGAGTAAAAGTATGCACCACTTAGCCCAGTGGAAAAGAGGAGGAAGAGAGCTGTGAATAGAGCCTTCATCAAGGCAATCCTTATTCTTCCGGGTACGGCGCTGGTCTACATTCCGAGTCTGATTGTTTTTTTTACGCGAAACACGTCCTATGGTACAGCTTTCCCGGTGGATTCCATCATCGTCTGGATGGCAGGCCTGTTATTTGCGACCTTAGGGCTCTGTCTGATGATCTGGACCATGACGCTGTTCAGAACAAAAGGCGGCGGCGGGTCACCCGCTCCGTGGGACCCCATCAAGAACCTGATAATTGAAGGGCCTTATTGCCATGTCCGCAACCCGATGTTGACGGGGGTTATTCTGGCACTTGTCGCCGAAGCACTGCTGTTACAATCATTGCCCCTCTTTGTATGGGCGGGGTTATTTTTTTTGCTCAACACCATTTATTTCATGAAATGGGAAGAGCCGGAGTTGGAGGGGCGCTACGGCACGGCCTATACATGCTACAAAAAACAAGTGCCGCGATGGCTCCCTCGATGGGCGCCGTATCAGAATCAGGGTGTCGGGGACGATTAAGCCGTTAGTGTAAATGGTAAGCCAGCAGGACATGCGGTTGCCCCTGAAAACGGCCGTCGGACGGCGTGAACTCGGCAATCCGCCGGAAACCGGCCTTCTCGTAAACATGAATGGCGCGTGGATTGTTCGCTTCCGGGTCGATAAATACGACTTGCAACGAAGGGCAAAGGCGTTGTGCGTGGTGCAGGAATGATGTGATCATGGGAACGGCGATGCCACGCCCCCTGTACTCAGGCGGTCCAATCAGGACATCAAGCGTCCACGCATCGCCCGTTTCAGGCAGGTGCGGCAACAGATGTTCCGGCTCGCCCGTGGCGGCATTCGTCGTTATCAGTAGGCAAAACGGGGCCTCTCCATCCTGGCCGATCAAGTAATTGAACAGGTCATTTTCACCTGACAGGGTATTTCGGAAATCAGCCGTATTCGTATCGACATCACCCCAGAATTCCATGACATGGGGCAAGCCAAACCAACGGCTGATGAGTTCTTCATCGTCCGGTCCGGCGGGTCGAAAGGAATACGGTGTGCTCAAAACTCTCCCATCCAAACGAAAATGGCGTTAACTGAGAAAGACCATGGGGTCCCCCACATCGGCGACCCCAATGCCGCGATGGGCCTTGTAGCCCAGCAATTCCTGAATACGAACGGGCATGGTGCGCGCCTGTTCCATGGGGACCGTCAGGAACATGTTTTCCTCGGTCCGGAGCCAGCCGACGACGTAGCCAAGGAACATCCCTCGACGGCTTTCATCGGTAGTCGTGTTGGCCCCTCCACCATGGAGGGCCGATCCCAGATAGAGCAGGGCTGAACCCGCGGCCATTTCTGCCTGGGTAATTTCATCCGGCGTGGCCTCGCGCTCCAGGGGCCAGCGATGGCTGCCCGGCGCCACACGGGTTGCGCCATTGGCAAGGGTAAAATCAGTCAGGGCGAACATGGCTTCGATCTGCAACGGTGGCCGGGGTGCAGGAAGCTCTTTCCAGGCATCTTCGTCCCGGTGCAACATCTGGGCGGTCTCTCCGGGGCCAATCTGGATCAATTGGCCGGTATTCAGCAGGTAATCTTCACAATTAGGCAACAAAAAGTGATTGGCCGTTTCCGTCAGATGTGGCTTCAACATGATGTCACAGAATGTTTCGGACTTGGCGGGCAGACCATCAAATCGCGTTGTCGAATGGCCGTAGAACTCGATCATTTCTTCGTGTGACGGATGCCGCAGCCCTGGCGCAAGGCCTTCGATATGGCGATCAAGCTCCCCGTTCAGGTTACGGAGTTGATCCGTGGAGAGAATATTTTCAACGATAACAGCGCCATCGCGCTCCAGCAGGGTGCAAAATTCTGCAGATTCTGAGGAACTATCCAAACGCTCGAGACGGGGGGGCATTTCACTCTCCAACCACTTCAACATATTCGGGAAGCCAGAATGACCGAAATTCATGCCAGAAGGCAATAGATTACAGAAATACGGTATACTTTCAGAACATTGGGCGTGGCAAACCCGAAGTCGATCGGCGTTGACAAATGGCATCCCGTAACATCCCATGGTCTTTACTTGAAGAGCACCAAAATTCCCGGGTATCCGGGGCGCAGGAGAAAAATATGCAGTTCAAATGGCTCGGCAGGACCGGCGTACAAGTGTCCCAACTGTGCTTCGGCACCATGTCCTTTGGTGGTGATGCCGATGCGGCAGAAGCGGCAAAGCTGTACGCGGCATGCCGGGAAAAAGGGGTTAACTTTTTCGATTGTGCCAATACCTACAATGAGGGAAAGGCCGAGGAAATTCTCGGACGCCTGATTGCCAGTGAGCGCGATGACCTGATCATCACATCGAAATGCTTTTACGAAGCCGGAGAGGGAGCGGACATCAATGCCCGTGGTGCCAACCGTCGTCATATTCTGCAATCCGTAGAGGCCAGCCTGAAGCGGCTGGGAACGGACCGTCTTGATGTCTTGTTCATGCATTGTTGGGACGAGGATACGCCGCTTGAGGAAACACTGCGCGCTCTCGAGACTCTGGTGGCCCAGGGCAAGGTTCTTTATCTCGGTGCCAGTAACTATGCGGCGTGGCAAATCGCCAAAGCGCTTGGTGTGTCCGGGCGTCACGGCTGGCCCCGGTTTGACGTGCTTCAGCCCATGTACAATGTGGTCAAGCGTCAGGCCGAAGTGGAAATCTTGCCCTTGGCAGCGGCCGAAGGACTGGGCGTGATCAGCTACGGCCCCGTCGGGGGCGGACTGTTGAGCGGTAAATATACGCGCAAGAAGCGGCCCGATGACGGTCGTCTTGTTAGCAGTGAAACTTACAAGGCCCGATACGGCGATGAAGAAGTTTTTGTCATAGCAGAAAAATTTACGGCGCTGGCGAAGGCAAGAGGCATCCACCCGGTCAGCCTCGCCGTGGCGTGGGCGGCGGCGCACCCTGCCGTGACCTGCCCGATCATTGGTGCCAGGAATGTGAAGCAGCTCAAAGCATCACTGGATGCCCCGGATGTCGATATGACGCCGGAGCTGCACGCCGAGATTGCCCGGCTGTCGCGCACCCCGCCACCGGCAACGGACCGGCGCGAGGAGCAGGCATAGGCCAAAGAAGAAGAGGATGATCACCATGGCGACAAGGTTTGATCCATTTCAATCACCCAGCGAGGCCATACAGGCCGTTGAAGCGCTTGAAAGCTATGTGCAGGGTTGTGGTCTGGACGTTGGTCTTCTGGAGCTTATCAAGACTCGTGCTTCACAGATTAATGGCTGCGCATTCTGTATTGATATGCACACCCGTGCGGCCCGCCAACACGGTGAAACGGAACAACGCCTCTCTTGTTTGGATGCATGGCAGGAAACTGACATTTTCTCAGGCCGAGAGAAGGCGGCGTTGGCTTGGACCGAAGCGGTTACGCTGGTGAGTCAAAGCCATGTCCCGGATGCCGTGTATGCCGAGGCCAGCAACCATTTTTCTGCCGATGAGCTCGTCAAGCTGACGGTTGCTATCGGCCTGATCAATACATGGAACCGTATCGCGATTGGTTTTCGCGTTGATGTCGCTGCCACGTAGAAACCTGAGAACCCACGTTCACGCTACCGCGTCAGCGGCTTGTACTTGATGCGGCGCGGCTGGCCGGCATCGGTATCATGGTGACCTCCATGCCAATATATTATCCGCATGTGTAAGCAGGGCCGAAATTCATACCCGGAAACAAGAGTGTAGAAATGACGACCGGGGCGATCAAGGTAAACGGAAGGCCGTGGCGGCAATGGTTATATCCATGCCGCCACGGATACGCCGAACGGTCACGGGTGTTGTGGGCGCGTTCGAAGCGGTTGCCGATATCGGATCAGGGTGATCGCCAAAATTGAGCCGATGGCAAGCTCAAACACGGCAGCTCCAATCAGGCCACTGTCCGGCCAGCCGTCGAGGACAAAACTTAGAACCCTCGATAGTCCATAGGACATATAGACAAGCACGGCGATGAGGGTTGCGGTAAATGTCAGCGCCGACACGAAATAACCCGCAATCATCAACACTCCCATGGCAAGCAGCGAGCCGCCGGAAGCACGGGTTTCGCTGAGCGCACTCGGATTGGTATCGATCGTGATCCCGTAGGTTGCGTAGAAAATATCAGGCACGATAAGTATCGTGGTGCCGATTGCGGCCGCGACCCCGCCACTCAACAGCAGGATGGATTTTAATATTTCAAAGGTCTTCATGGTCTTGTTTTCCTTCTGACGATGTTAAGATAGATCGGTTATTTAGGCTGCGAGACGCCAAGCACCGGACGCTGCCTCGGCACGACAGAAATCGGAGAAGTCCCGGGGCTCCCTGCCCAGTGCGCGCTGCACGCCGTCACCGAGGGACTCGTTCCTGCCATCAAGCGTCTCGCGGGCGATCTCCGTGAAAACATCGGCAACCATCTCGCCGCCGATCTCATACAGGGAGGCATGGAATTGATCGAGGGTGATCGATTGATACCGAACATCTTTACCGAGAGCCTCGGATAGCGCCGCGGCGGTTTCGGCAAAACTGAGAAGCCGCGGACCTGTCACCTCATAGAGTTCACCCCCATGACCATCTTCCGTAAGGGCGGCAACCGCGACATCGGCGATGTCATCGACATCGATAATTGGTTCCCGAACGTCGCCAGCCGGAAGGGCAACCATTCCATCGAGAACCGGCTCGCGCAGATAGCCCTCACTGAAATTCTGCGCAAACCAGGATGCGCGGATCAGCGTGAATTCCAGACCGCTGTTGCGGACAATTTCCTCACACTGCCGGGCATGGGTTTCCCCGCGACCGGAGAGCAGGACCAGCCGTTCAAGGCCGGCATGGGCTGCACGTTTCGTGAGGGCTTCAATCTTCTCGGCCGCGCCCGGAAAGGCGAGGTCCGGGAAATATGAAACATAAGCCGAACGAACGCCTGCGAGTGCTGCCGACCAGTTCTCCGGCCTTTCCCAGTCGAAGGGAATTAGGGCTGAACGTGAGCCGTGCCGCACGCAATAGCCTTGCTCTGTGAGTTTCTGGGCGATGCGGGTGCCGGTCTTTCCGGTAGAGCCGATAACCAGTATGGGACGCGTTGTCATGGTCTTGCTCCTTTTGCTGAAATGTTATTCAGGGCTTGCCTGAAAGTTGACATGGTGTAAATTGACATGGTGTCAACTATAAGGAACTTTACACAGTGTCAAGTAAAAATATGAAGACCCGTACCACCATCCTGCAGGCCACATGGGAACTGCTAGAAGCCGCCCGGGGCCAGGAAGTGCGTATGACGGACATCGCCAAGCGGGCCGGGGTCAGCCGTCAGGCGGTCTACCTGCATTTTCCGACACGCACGGATTTGCTGGTTGCCACGACGCTTTACATAGACAAGGCCAAGAATGTCGATGAAAGGCTTGCCGTTAGCCGCGCCGCCGAGAACGGAATCGATCGCCTCAACGCATTCATCGAAGCTTGGGGCGGCTACATCCCGGAAATCCATGGTGTTGCGAAGGCGCTGATGATCATCAGCGACACTGACGAAGCCGCCAAATGCGCCTGGGACGGTCGATTGCAGGCCGTGCGTGAAGGCTGCCGGGCAGCGATTGACTCACTCGATAACGACGGCATGCTTTCACCACGCTATTCGGATGTCGAGGCGACAGATATCCTGTCCGCTTTGTTGTCAGTGCATACTTGGGAACACTTCACCTCAACCTGTGGCTGGTCTCAGGAGTTCTATATCGAGAAGATCAAGGCGTTGGCAAGACAGGTAACGGTTCGTGAGTCCTCAAATGATTGACGCACCTGAAACACGATTACCTGAGCATTACACCAACACAACGGAGGGTATCATGCCGCGGTCCAGTCAATTCTGGGATAGACATGCGGCAGGATATGCAAGACGGCCTGTTGAAGATGAAACGACCTATCAGGAAAAACTGGCGATAACCCAGGGCTACCTGAAGCCGGACATGGAAGTGCTGGAGCTTGGCTGTGGCACCGGGGCCACGTCCATCAATCATGCACCGTTCGTCAGGCATATCAGAGCCATCGACATATCCGCAAACATGCTCGCGATCGCACAGGGCAAGGCGGCGGCTGCCCACGTCACCAACGTAACGTTTGAGCAATCGAACATTGAAGACCTGAAAACGACGGATGCTTCCTATGACGTCGTTATGGGGTACAGCATTCTCCACTTGCTGGAAGACAGGGAAGCTGTCATCGCGAAAGTATACAAGATGCTGAAACCCGGCGGTATTTTTGTCACCTCGACCAGCTGTCTGGGCGGGAGGTTGCCCCTGTTGAAAGTCATTTTACCCATCGGACGGTATTTCGGGCTGCTTCCCCTGGTGAATTTTTTTACTGTTGAAGAACATATGGAAGATCTGACTGGTGCCGGATACCGAATCGATTACCAATGGCAACCGGGTAAGACCAAGGCCGTCTTTATCATAGCGGCCAAGGGATGATTGCATGTTTACGTCCGGGCTACCGTGTCACCACGTCATCTGGTTAGCGGCTTGTACTTGATGCGGTGCGGCTGGTCAGCGTCGGTGCCGAGGCGGCGGTGTTTGTCTTCCTCGTATTCCTGATAGTTGCCCTCGAACCATTCGATGTGGCTGTCGCCCTCGAAGGCCAGGATATGCGTCGCCAGACGATCAAGGAACCAGCGATCATGGCTGATCACCACGGCGCAACCGGCGAAGTCTGCCAGTGCGTCTTCCAGCGCGCGCAGGGTCTCGACGTCGAGATCATTGGTCGGCTCATCGAGCAGCAGCACATTGGCTTCCGATTGCAGCATCTTGGCCAGATGCACCCGGTTGCGTTCACCACCCGATAGCTGGCCGACCTTTTTCTGTTGGTCACCGCCTTTGAAGTTGAACCACGACACATAGGCGCGACTGGCGATTTCGCGCTTGCCGAGGGTCAGGATATCCAGCCCGCCGGAGATTTCCTCCCACACGTTCTTCTTGTCGTCGAGGGTGTCGCGGCTCTGGTCCACGTAACCCAACTTGACCGTGTCGCCAACGCGGAGCACGCCGCCGTCGGGCTTGTCCTGAGCCGTGATCATCTTGAACAGCGTGGTCTTGCCCGCGCCGTTGGGGCCGATCACACCGACGATGCCGCCCGGCGGCAGCTTGAACGACAAATCATCCATCAACAGCTTTTCGCCAAAGGCTTTGTTGACGTCGATGGCCTCGATCACCAGATCGCCCAGACGCGGTCCGGGCGGGATCATGATCTGGGCTTGGCCGATGCGCGTTTCCTGGGCCTTGGCCAGAAGATCGTCATAGGCGGTGATACGCGCCTTGGATTTGGCGTGTCGGCCTTTGGGCGATGTCCTGATCCATTCAAGTTCTTGCTTCAGGGTGCGGTGGCGGGCGTCGTCCTCGCGGGATTCCTGTCCCAGACGTTTTTCTTGCTGTTCCAGCCACGATGAGTAGTTCCCTTCATAAGGAATGCCCTTGCCCCGGTCGATTTCCAGAATCCAGCCGGTGACGTTATCGAGGAAGTAGCGATCATGGGTCACGATCATGACCATGCCGGGATAGTCGTGCAGGTGATGTTCCAGCCAGGCCACGGATTCAGCGTCCAGATGGTTGGTCGGTTCGTCGAGCAGCAGGATTTCAGGCTTCTGCAACAACAGGCGACACAGCGCGATACGGCGGCGTTCGCCGCCTGACAACTGTTCAACAGCGGAATCGGCCGGCGGACAGCGTAGCGCATCCATGGCGATATCAATGGTGCGTTCCAGGTCCCAACCCTCAACGGCATCAATCTGTTCCTGCAACTCACCTTGTTCGGCGAGCAGGGTGTTCATTTCATCGTCGTCCATAGGTTCGGCAAATCTTGCAGAAACCTCGTTAAAGCGATCCAGCAACGCCTTGGTGCCGCCCATGCCCTCGGTGACATTTTCTTCAACGGTCTTGGACGGATCCAGGTGGGGTTCCTGCTCCAGATAACCGACCCGGATTCCTTCGGCCGCCCAGGCCTCGCCATTGTATTCCGTATCAAGCCCCGCCATGATTTTCATCAACGTGGATTTACCCGCACCGTTGTGGCCCAACACGCCGATTTTGGCGTCAGGTAAAAACTGGAGCGTGATGCCTTTCAAAATCTCTTTCCCGCCGGGATAAGTCTTCGAAAGGTTCTTCATCACATAGGCGTACTGGTAACTGGCCATGGTCTGCTGTTCTCTCAATCTGGTCGGTGTAACATCCTGCCGGATCGCAGGGACTGCCGGGGTTTTATCGGAAACGAAGCCCATGTGCAACGGGCGGGAGCATGCTATGGTGTTTTATCTGGGAAAGATCAAAAGGCCGCTAACAAAAGGAGGCTCTGCGTGCGTATCGGGAATATTGATCTGAGAGCCATCGGCCTTCGTCGCCTCATGCTGGCGTGTTTCACCATTGTTGTCGTTTTGGACGCTGCAATCCTGGCCGTCGCCGGCTATTTGCTGGCTCGGGGCGCCAAGGATCAAGGTGCCACGGATGCGGTGATCTTCTGGGGTGCCACCGTCGGTCTGGCCACCCTTGTCATGCTGGTCGCTGTATGGTTTTCCCTGGACCGCATTCTGATCGCGCGCAAAAAATACATGGCCAAGCTGCCCGACAGGCCGGAGTTCTACGATTTTGATTTGCTGAACCAGCCCATGCATCTGGAAGAACTGGGTGGCAAGTCGTTGCCGGATTTGACCTTCGTGGTGTTTGATACGGAAACAACGGGTCTCAGGCCAACAGATGGTGACGAGATCATTTCCATTGCCGGGATTAAAGTGGTGGATGGCAAGGTTCGCGAAGGCGATGTGTTCAGCAGCCTGGTCAACCCCGGGCGCTCGATTCCCAAGGCATCCATCCGGTTTCATGGCATTACCGATGACATGGTGGCCGATGAGGCGGATTGCCGGACCGTTATTCCGGCGTTCCGGGAATGGGCCGGAGATGCCGTGTTGGTCGCCCACAATGCGGCATTCGATATGAAGTTCCTGAAATTGAAAGAGCAGGTCACAGAAACCGTCTGGGACAATATCGTCTTGGATACACTGCTGCTGTCGGTCTTTCTGCACAATGAAACATCCAACCATACCCTCGATGCCATTGCCGAAAGACTAGGCGTCACGGTTGAAGGCCGCCATACGGCCTTGGGCGATTCCATTGTCACGGCGCACGTGTTCCAGCGTATGCTGAATATGTTGGCCGCACGCGGCATCACGACGCTGTATCAGGCGATCAGTGCAGGCAATAAAATGGTCGAAGTTCGTAAGCTTCAGGAGAAGCATTTTTCATGAAGATGCGGACATCAGTCCGCCATAAGTTGGGCCGTCATTAAGCGTTCTAGGCCGGAGGAAATAAAATTGCGCTCGATAAAACCAATGGCAGCGACATCGTCGCGTTTCATGGCATCTATAATGTCTTCAAGTTCGCGACACAGGGAATGTATAACGGTGTCCATATCCGATTGCACCACACCGTACCAATAACTGGCGATCTGAAAATAGTAACGATCCCATATTTCACAGAGCGGTTCGTTACCAATCAAACCGCTAATGATGAAATGGGCTTCGTGGTTGATGCGCCAGTACTCCTCGACGGCATCTTCCGATGTTAATTCGGCGACCTCCCGTGATAACACAAGCAGTGCTGTCATCCGTTCAATATCACATTTCTTGACAGGGCGGGGAGACATTTCACCGATCAGGGTGGCCATCCGTATGCGGAGGGCATAAATCTGTCTGACTTCTTCCAAAGTTCGCACGGTGACGATGGTGCCGACCCCGTTTTTAGCTTCCACGAGGCCCGCCGCCGAGAGTCGTTGTAGCACTTCGCGTATAGGGGTGCGGCTGATGCCGAATTCCTTGGCCAGCCGTCCTTCATGAAGCACTGTTCCAGGGGCATAAATCCGCAAACAGATACGATCACGGATGATCTCAAGAATCTGCTCAGGTTCAATGCGTTTCATCGCAACGGGTGTGCTGGTCATGGTTCAGTGGTCGCGCATCAGTTTTCCATACCCTTCGATGGTATCCTTCACGCCCGCCAGACGCAACGTATCCCAGATCATCGCCTGATTTGAGCAGATCACCGGTTTGCCAAGACGTTGTTCAATCTCGTCAATGACATCAAGCGTACGGAGTGCGCCGCAACTGATAAACAAGGCCTCTGAATCCGGATGATCCACAGCCATCGCGAATTCTACGATATACTCAGGCGGCACCCGAACCATCTCGCTATCTTTTTCGATATTGAGTCCGACAATATTCAGTACATCGAAACCGACATCCTTCAGGTAGACCTCCTCGCGTCGGTTGATTTCATCCAGATAAGGCGTCGCCACACTGATCCGCTTTACCCCCAATGTTCGCAATGCCCTGATGACACCGGTGATCAGGGACGTTGGTTTCGCGTTTGGGGCACCGACCAGAAGCTCCTCAAAGACACGCTCCTCGCCAATGACCAGACTGCCCGACGTGCACGCATAACATGTCACATCAAGGCTACCGTCCGGCAGGATCGTCGAGGCGGCAGCGGCCAGAAGATCAGCCTGCGCCGTCAGGGTTTCGTTCGTAATGCTATCGGGTATCGGAACCCTGGTGAAATGCACACCAACCCCATCGGGGCGGAGTGTGAAAACATCATCCTCGATGGTTTGCTCTGTAGCGAGCAACAGGTAGCCGATCTTGGCGCGATGATGGCGGCCTTCATCCAGTATCAGGGGTGGAGCGGGGCTGTGCTGTGCCGATGTAGGGGTGTCCATGAGGGTGCTTTCACTGTTGCCTTATCGCAGAGATGTATACACTTGCTAATTATTTTACCATTATTTGGCCCTGGTTTCAGAAATATCTTGCAAGCTGTATACAGCTTGATAAAATCGCCGTCAATTCAGGAGGGGTGAGCGGCGATGATGCGCCCAGAACACTCCCGACATTTTTGGCTACACATATAAGGGATGAGATCAATGATCAGATTGGACACAGTTGCTATATCGCTCTTGACGGCGGGGGTCGTTCTAACGGGCACCATAGGGCATTCACCGGCGTTTGCCGAAGATTTGACCGTCGTTTCTTGGGGCGGCAGTTACACAGACAGCCAGAAGAAGGCCTTTTTCGAGCCCTATGAAAAAGAGTCCGGCAAAACGCTGGCCATTGAAGACTATAGCGGCGGCCTTGCGGAAGTTCGTGCCCAGGTCGAAACGGGGGCCATTCAATGGGATGTTGTGGATGTAGAGTTGCAGGACGCGGTACGCGGCTGTGAAGAAGGGCTTTTTGAAACTCTGGAGTCGGACTTTTTACCCGACGGCAACGATGGCTCCAAAGCGGTTGACGATTTTCTGCCGGGCACACTGCATGACTGCGGGATTGGAAACATCGTTTGGTCCAATATTGTTGCCTATGACATCAATGCCTTCAGTGGCGAGAAACCAAAAACCATTGCCGATTTTTTTGACACCAAACAGTTCCCCGGCAAACGTGGCATGAGCAAGAAGCCGCAGGTTAACCTGGAATGGGCGTTGATCGCTGACGGCGTGCCTGCCGATCAGGTGTACAAGGTTCTGGGCACCAAGGAAGGCGCTGACCGCGCTTTTGCCAAACTGAGCACATTGAAAGACCATACCGTATTCTGGGAAGCGGGAGCGCAGCCACCGCAGTTGCTGGCGGATGGTGAGGTAACGATGTCATCAGCCTATAATGGTCGCATCTATACGGCTGTGGTTGATGAAAAGCAGCCGTTTGCCACCATCTGGGATCACCAGATCTGGAATCTGGACCTGTGGGTCGTATTGAAGGGTTCTACCAATCTGGCGCAGGCAAAAGAGTTCATTGCCTCTGCTTCCCGTTCGGATCGGATGGCTGACCAGACCAACTACATTTCCTATGGTCCAGCACGGGCTTCGGCCGCAAAACTCATCAAGGCTGAATTGCAGCCGCATATGCCGACGGCGTCGGCCAACTTCACCAATGCCCTAGCGTTCGATTTCGAGTTCTGGGCTGATCATAACGATGAAATGAACGAACGTTTCGCAAGCTGGCTTGCGAGCAATTAACACCTTCTTCGGTCGTCTATGACAATGAATGCTATCTCTAATTTCAATAGCCCTCCCGTAATCGGGAGGGCTTCCTTTATTCTTATATTGGAGGCCACGTCATGTTGAACGAAGCCCGTGGGCGCTTGCAACAATTCCAAACCGAACTGAAGGCCGCCGGCCACCATGTGGCGATCATGACAGACGAATCATCGATTGCCTATCTTGCCGGTTTTTGGGGCTATCTCTCCATCGAGTTTGGTCGCCCGACCATGTTATTGGTTTATGCCGATAACGCCCCAGTGGTGCTGACGCCATTGATGGAAAGCGAAATGGTCTCAGCCATGACATGGGTAGAAAATATCGAAACATGGGAGGATTCAGGGCCCAATCGATGGGAAGCGGTATTGGCGAGGAGGCTGGGCGACAAGCCGGTCCGGATCGGGATCGAGAAAAATTTAATCCCCGCCGTAGTCAGTAACATGCTGCGCGAAACCTACCCTGACACCCGGTGTGACGATGTATCGTCGATACTGGGCACAATGCGAATGATAAAATCACCCGCAGAGATCGAGATCATGCGACAGGCGGGACAGATCGCGGGGACGATGATGTTGGCGGCAGAAGGGTCGCTCGCTGTCGGTTCGCCCGAGTATGAGTCCGCACTAGCCGTTATCAACGCGGGAACGCGCACGGCAGCGGGGTTCCTGACCGATAAGGGAATCGAGGCCTTTATTTCTCCCCTAATCCATAATCTGCAAATATTGCAGAGTGGAACGGACACTTCCATGGTGCATCGGCGGGCAAGCGTGAAGTTGTATGAAAAGGGTGATCCCGTCTATTTCTGTTTTTGCAACATGGCCCAGTTCAAACAATACAAGCTGGGGTTTGATCGCATGTTCCATGTCGCAGAGATCAGTGACGAGGCCGCCCATGTGCAGGAAGCCGCGATCACAGCCCAACAGGCGGCGCTCGGTGCAATCCGCGAGGGGGTCGTAGCTGAATCCGTGGCCGAGGCCGCAAACGAGGTTTATCGTGAACAAGGCTATGAGACAGGTTATCGTACCGGTCGCTCAATCGGTGTTTCCTATCTGGAAGCGCCAGAGCTCAAGGAAGGTGATACGACTGTTTTGAAAGCGGGTATGACCTTCGCTGTCGATGGCGGTATATCTGTTGATGGCAAGCTCGGTGGGCGAATCGGCGACTCTATCGTTGTTACCAAGGATGGATTTGATTACCTGACGGACTATCCGAGAAAACTTCTAGTTGTCTGAAGAGGGCCAAACACACATGGCTAAATTACGCACCGCGATCTTTCAATACGGCGCGACGCCGGAACTGGCACCGGCATCGGTGCGGCTCGACCGGTTGGAGCAAGCCCTGACAGATCATGGTGGTGCGCTTGATCTGGTGGTGTGCCCGGAACTTTTTCTCTCCGGTTATGATATCGGAGCTCAAGTCCATGATCGGGCTGAGCCTGCGGCGGGGCCCTCGATAGATCGAGTTGCGGCGATCGCCCGGCACGTCGGAACGGCCATCGTTGTTGGCTATCCCGAGCGTGATGGCGACAAACTTTACAACGCCCTTATGGTCTGTGGGACGAAGGGCGAGCGGTTGTTGAATTACCGCAAGCGTGTGATCCCGCCCGGTTTTGAGGGTGACTATTTCACGCCAGGCGATTCACAGGGGATGATCGAGCTGGGTGGATGGAAGCTCGCTTTCCTGATTTGTTACGATGCGGAATTCCCAGAGTATGTGCGCCAAGCGACCCTTGGGGGAGCCGACATGGTGGTCGCACCCACCGCGCTTCGCAGCCGGTGGGGGTTCGTCGCCGATACCATGCTGCCGACCCGTGCATTCGAGAACGGCGTCTATGTTCTCTATGCCAATCATGCGGGGATAGAAGGCAATTGCGAATATCTGGGGCGCAGTGTCATTCTGGGGCCGGACGGGACAGAGCATGCCCGCGCCGGAGATAGCGAAGAATTGATTTCGGCAGTTTTGGACCGTAGTGCCGTGGCCGTGGCGCGTGCAACATTGCCCTATGTGGATGTGATCAGGGGCGGTCTGCCGGGTTGAAATCCTCCCTGTGTCTTCTGTGCTCTGGTGCGCCACGGGTAGAGAGGGCGTAAATTTTTTACCTTAACCACTGGACTACATCTCTTCTGCGTTGTCCTATACCAGACGGGCGGCGGTATTTAGCGACAGTAAGATAGGGTGTTTCATGAAACTTGTCAGATATGGTGATCACGGGTCTGAGCGCCCGGGAATGATTGATTCTTCAGGACAACTGCGGAATTTATCTTCGCACGTTGATGATATTTCAGGCTCACATCTGTCGGTCGCCGCACTGGATAAAATTCGTGCTCTGGATACTGACAGCCTGCCCGTCGTTTCCGGCGCCCCCCGTCTGGGGCCATGCGTCGGCAGCGTCGGCAAGCTGGTCGCTATCGGCCTCAATTATTCGGATCACGCGGCGGAGGCGGGCATGAATGTACCGCCGGAACCGATCGTGTTTATGAAGGCAACATCATCGATCTGTGGCCCTACAGACCCGATCGAGATTCCTAGAACATCAGATAAAACAGATTGGGAAATCGAACTCGGCGTGGTCATTGGCAAGCGCGCGAAAAATATCAGCGAGGCAGAAGCGGCGCAGCACATCGCCGGATATTGCACGGTAAACGACGTATCTGAACGCGCCTTTCAGATTGAGCGAAAAGGGCAATGGACCAAGGGGAAAAGACACGATACCCACGGTCCCATCGGCCCCTGGATGGTCACAGTGGACGAGGTGGTTGATCCGCAGAACCTCCGTTTATGGTGCGAGGTCGATGGCGTCATGCGACAGGACGGGTCCACAAGCACCATGGTTTTTGGCGTTCATTTCCTGGTTGCCTATCTCAGCGAATTCATGACCCTGGAGTCGGGTGATATTATCGCCACGGGGACCCCGCCGGGCGTCGGCCTCGGTATGAAGCCAACCCCTGTCTATCTGAAAGAAGGCCAACGACTCCGCTGCGGTGTCGAGGGACTGGGCGAACAGGACCATGTGATGGTGAAAAACTAATCCCAAAAAAACGCCCGTAGTGCACTCTGCAACTACGGGCGTCCCCAAGGAGAAAAATCAAACCGTCTAGGTCAGTGGTGGCCCACTGGGTAGGGTCAAACGACCCACCAGCGTTCAAGAATGTGTCGACCATCAAATCCACGATCGGATGCAAGCGGCCCGTGAGCGACTTTGTCACTGCGAGCAAGAACTTCATTCCCGAACAGAGGTATAATGTTACCACCTTCGTCGGTAAGAATACGTTGAAGTTCAGAGTACATTCCTCGCCGTTTTGTTGTGTCCAGTTCAGCTTTTGCTGCCTTCATGACTTCCGTGAAGCGCGGATGATCGAAATGGGTTTCATTCCACGCAGCGCCGGGCATATAGCCGGTGGACAGCATCTCGCTCTCGGTCGTATAACCACCCCAATAGTCTGCGTATAAGGGCTTTTTCATCCAGACATCGGACCAATAACCGTCGTTTGGCTCGCGGATAACGTCAAGATTGATACCGGCCCGTGCAGCGCTTTCCTTAAAGAGAACGGCGGTATCCACAGCCCCTGCAAAAGCAGCATCCGCAGCGCTTATCGAGATATCAAGTGAGCTCAATCCTGCCTTTTTTAGATGGAATTTTGCTTTATCGGCATCATACTGCCGCTGCTCGATGGAGGCGTCGTGGTACTGATATGATTGTCCGATGGGATTGTCGTTTCCGACGGAGCCATGCCCACTCAGAATGACCTTGAGCAACTGTTCCCGGTCAATGGCGTACTTTAAGGCCAAACGGACGTCGTTATTATCATAGGGTGCGACATCGACCATCATGGGGAAACAGTAGTGAAGCGGACCTGTTGTTTCCTCTACGTTAATACCCGCCTCACGGCCCAATAAGCCCGCCGTCTTCAGTTCGACCTTGTCAATCACATCGACGACGCCAGACCTGAGGGCGTTGGTGCGTGCTACCTGATCTTGAATGGTCAGGAATTCAACGTCACTGGCCCAGGCGCGGTCATCCCGCCAGTAGTTGGGATTCCGGGTGAGGCCAGCCTTGATGCCGGGCTCGTATTCCTTGAGCACGTATCCCCCGGTGCCAATGTTAGATTGCCAGTCGATACCGCCATCCGCCGTGGCTGGGCAAACCGAGAACCCGGCCGAAGCCATCATATAGGGAAAATCGGCATTTCCTGCGACCAGGTCGAACACCAGTCGGTTTTTGCCGTCTGCTTTCAGGCCTGAGATTTCTTCCGCAATGGGTTTAACGAAAGACTTGCTGTCTTCACCCAGGTGATGGTTGATCGATGCGATCACGTCATCGGTGGTCAGGGATTTTCCATTGTGAAATTCAACGCCCTTACGCAGTTCAAACGTCCATTGCTTTGCGTCAGAAGACGCCTCCCAACTTGTCGCAAGGCATGGGTCAAGACTTCCGCCAACGCCGATTTGTGTCAGTGTATTGCGAAAGGCGTAGTTCAATGCCCACTGATACCCGTTGAACAGGCTAGCAGGGTCAAGCGTATCACCGGATTCACCATGCCCCATGGCGGCTTTCAGTGTTCCACCTTTTCGGGGGCCAGAAGCCGCGAATGCCTTGTCTGCAAGTGATGTTACAAATACAGCCCCGAGTCCCATCGCCGTGGCAGATCCAATAAAATCCCGGCGGGTCATTTTTCCTGCGCTGAGACGGGATGCCATCCAGTCAAGTTTTGCTTCCGAATCATTATTACTCAATTTATCCTCCTGTTTGTTCAACGCATCTCTGCGTATCGGTGATTATCGTTTTTTCGTCAACTGTCGACAGTTTACATAAATCTGAAAAAATGTCGAGTCGATATGCACCATCTGCACATAAGCGCTGTATGACGGACGATTTGAGGGAGCAGGAGGGAATACTAGCGAGCGGTGGGGCGGGGAGATACGTGGCTCGATCGTTAACGACCTATTGGCGGCTCTCGGAGTCGGAAGCCATGTATTGGTGGTAAAATTCCAAAATGCCTTCGTGATTTACCTGTAAAAACACCTTCATCGCTTCACCTACCTGATCGCAACCCTCCTCCTCGAATGCAATGACCAGAGGCAGTAATGTCTCGACGAAATATGCCCCTGCTGTGGATTCGGCCAGATTGACAATGGTCGCAATTTGTCGCCCTTCCCAGATCATGTCTTCATAAAACTCGATGAACCGGGGGTTCTTTGTAAGACTGAAAATAAAACGGTGGAAAGCGTAGTTTGCTTCCAACGGTGCCAACGGATCACCTCGCCCCGTGGCGACAGCACACACAGCAGTATAAAGGTCGCGCAGTGTGCGGATATCGTCTGGTGTTGCCAGTTCCTTGGCTTTTTTAGCGGCGTGCACCGCAAGGCAGGATCTGATTTCGTGCAGGTGTTCGATATCATCGAGGGTGAGCGCGCGCACAAAAAATCCACGTCTCGGCTCGGATCGCAGGAACCCACGTTGCTCCAACAGCCGTGCGGCCTCGCGGACCGGACCGCGGCTCACCCCCATGCGGCGTGCGAGGTCGGCTTCGGAAAGTCGCTCGTCTGGTTGCAGTTCTCCTTTGACAATAGCCCCTAGAATTTTGTCACGAACCTGCTCGACGAGGCTTTGTTGTTCTACAACTCCGAACGCTGACGCCTTTGTGATTTCGTTTACCTGCATATGTCGTCAATCCTCTCTCGCGCGCCCGGTACCGCTCCTGCATGGAACTAAACCGGTGACCGTTTCATAGCCATATAGCAAGATTACGACGGGATGGCCATCAATTGTCTCATACAGAAAACTGTTGACAGTTTGCAATATAGAAGCAAAACATGAAATGAAGCAGCCCTTCCTTATGGCGATTAACAGACATTACTGGTTTTGAGCAATCTGGGGCTGCCCTCTCTCAGAATTCTCGAAATCCATTAATGCCTCATGAAAGAAAAAAATGAACCTTTCAGAATATGCCATGTATGACGCGACAGGGCTGGCCGCGTTGGTACGGGACAAACAGGTCACGCCTAAGGAATTGGCAGACTTGGCTATACGAGGAATTGATTTGGTCGATGCTCGACTGAATGCTGTTCTTGAAGTTTATCCGGACAGGACAGATACGCCCTACCTTGATGGCTTGCCTGACGGGCCGTTGAGGGGAGTCCCGGCCTTAAAAAAAGACCTGGCGTTCGCTGAAGCCGGGCAATTGATTGAAATGGGTAGCCAGTTGACCAAAGGGATGATCGCCGATACGGACAGCACCGCGTTTGCGCGGTTGCGGGGCGCAGGTGCGGTTTTCCTGGGCCGAACGGCCACACCGGAATATGGCCTAGCCGGGACGACTGAATCCAGAATTTCCGGAATTACCCGGAATCCTTGGGATCTAAACCGGACCCCCGGCGGGTCCAGCGGCGGGTCCGCAGCGATGGTAGCGGCCGGTGTTGTGCCCATGGCGACGGCAAGTGATGGCGGCGGGTCGACACGCACACCGGCGGCATATTGTGGCCTTGTGGGTTTGAAGCAATCGCGCGGGAGAATCCCTGCCGGCCCAGGTCGTAGCGAGGGAAACAATGGTCTCAGCGCATCATTCGTTCTGACCCGAAGCGTACGCGATTGCGCCCTTTGCCTTGATATTATGAACGGCCCCGCCGAGGGAGATCCATACGGTATAGCAGCGCCGGTGAGGTCGTACCGAGAAGAACTCGAGCAGCCGCTGCCTAAGATGCGAGTCGCCTATATGGATCAGGCATGGATTGAAAGCCCCATTTCAGAATCGTCGCGCGCGGCACTCCATGCGGCCCTCAAAGCTCTCGAGGCCGAAGGCCATGTCATTGAAGAGGCTACACCAACCATCGACATCGAAGCCTTCATCATGGCGACAACAGTGGTGGCGTGCGCAAATCTCGCACGGGATATCGATGGATTAGCGGATCGTCTCGGTCGCAAGCCGGATGAAACGACCCTGCAGACCAGCACCCAGGTTTGTTACCAGTATGGTAAGACGATCTCGGCGGTAGCCTTGCTTGATGCCCTGGCGGTCTTTAATGGAGTTAATCGATGCGTCGGGCAGTTCTTTGGGCGCTATGATCTGTTGGTCACGCCAAACAATTTAACCCCCGCCCCTTTGATCGAGGAATATTATCGCTGTGATCCGGCAGGCCCCATTACAGCCGAAGACTGGCAAGCTCAGGTCTTCGAAAACGACTCCTATCTAGCCACATTCAATACGACGGGCTCGCCCGCAATTTCCTTACCTGTCTTCGAAACAAACGATGGAATTCCCGTGGGGGTCCAGTTCGCAAGCCGGTTTGGTGATGAAGCAACGCTTATCCGTCTTGCGGCGTTTTTTGAGCGCGCAATGCCGTGGGCAGGGCGCACGCCACCTGTGCATGTCTCCAATTAATCTGTCACGATGATGAGGTGACTTGTCAGAAAATATCTGCCGTGAATTCCGCCCGGATACGCTTTCGCAGGCGATCAATGGCTTCCATGGAGTCTTTCAGCATGTCGGTCTCCCGCATGGAGAGCGTGCGCGGGTGAACGTAGTTGGACACGGTCCGCCCCGCATTGAAATCCGCAATCTGCTGACGTAGCAAAAGGTGGCAGACTGTGTGAAACGCACCACTCAGGTAATCGTATTCATTGGTGCCGAGAATGCCTTGATCACGAAGCATCGCCAGACGGACCAGCGTTGATGTTGCCGTAATTCGTTCGCGCAGGCTCAGGATCCGGATGTTCTCCACCAACGGCAGTGTCCCTGATTGCTTCAGGTTGATTTTACCCCGATGACCCGGCTCCTTCTTTTCAACAATAAATCGCCTAAAAAGGGAGAGCCCGATCCCCTGATCGAGTTTATCTGCAAGAAGCTGTTGCAGGAGAGTCGGGTTCTGGGCTGCCAGTGTCGTTATATAATCCCTTAGATTATCGCCCGCGGCCGGGTCACCCCAAACCGTCTTGAAATCGAAGAAAATATCACAGAGGCGAAGCGTTGTGGTGCTGCGCTTTCGGCCCCACAGACGAACCTGCTCTTTCCACTGCGTCAGAGTCTTTCGCCACAGCGGGTTCGTGGCCATGACAGAACCTTTGCACAAGGGAAGCCCCACGGTATCGAGATCACGGGTCATCCGCTCGGCCAGTTCAATAAACCAGCCATCAATTTCCGTATGTCGATCATCGGGGTAGTCATTCACGATGAAGCCGTTATCCTGATCCGGGTAGATATAGTTCTCACCCCGGCCGCCGGATCCCATGACGATGACGGAGAAACCGACCGGGGGATCACCAAAACCGTCTTGCTTCATGGTGTGGAGGCAAAGGTCCACCACCCGGCGATAAATATCATTATTGATATCCGTCAGGACGGTCTGAATATCGGTTACCGACATGCTTTCTTCTAACAGCGCCTCAGCCAGTTCCACCTGATAGGCTTTTACCTGCATCAGGCCGTCAACGCTGGCATCCCACGTCAGGCTATCAATTTGCGCCATCAGGGATGCTGATGCTTCGGCCATGGCGTCATGCAGGTTCAGCATGCCGATCAGCGAGCCATCGCGTCGCACAACCGGCATGTGCCGCAGGTTTAGCCGCCGCATACGGGCGATGGCGCGAAACAGATGGTCGTCCTCACCGATGGATTCAACAGGGCTTGTCATAACCGAAGCGATGTCCGTTTCGGCGTCCACCCGGAAGGCGACACGGCGCGTAATATCCTGTTCTGTCAGGATACCTGTCGGGATGTCAGCATTATCTATGATGACGACACACGATGTCCGGGACGCGCTCATCCTGCCAATAATCTCGGCAACAGATATGGTCGTCAGCGCCGTCAGGGGCCTCTGTTGCATGATGTCGCGGACCAGCCGGGTAAAAATAGCGGTGCGCGGGCCTGTTGGGTTTCCTGTCATAACTCCATTCTAAGCATGCTTTTGCCGGGGCGAAAGGCCGCGATGTCTTCATGTTTCAGGGTAAAGCAGGTGCGAATCGGTGGGTAAGTCAGGGGATAAATATAGCCGGGAGTGTGTTTCTGATGGAGTTAGCCTTCCAAGTCTGGGGGGAAGTTAAATTAAATGCATTGATGTATTATTGAAAAATAAATTGCTTTTAAGTATCGAATCGTAATAAATATATAATAATAAACACATAATTCTAGTATTTTACTATTACAATACACTTCTTTTATTTCAATAATGATGTATACAGAGGGGAAAAATTGTTTCTTGATGGGAAAAAGGGGATGCGTTCTGTTGTTTGATTGACTCCAAAATGATATTTATAGATTCGCTTTAGAATTCTGGATGAGGGTCCAGCGTTCCATGAGTGAAAAGAAACGGTAAACAGAAAATAAAATAAGCAGACAGGCTTTCAGGTATGAGTGTGCTAAATATCAAAACCAATTGTGCTCTTCTTGTGCCGGTACTCGTTTGATCGCGTAACCGGTTTAGCTTTGTCTGAGCTTGTGTCTATTGTTTCTTGAGGTTGAGTCGTTCGGGTGACGTGTGTCGTCCTGAACAGGGAAATGGGTTGGATGCATGTGTGTCTGATCTGAGGATGTTGGATTTCTGGGTTGCGTCATTGGGTGTCTCTGACAATTGATTGTCTCTGACAGCGGAAATGGCGGGAACAGGAACCATTCAGATAGGGGAGAACTATCTTGTCTGCGAAAGTCGTATGGTTATTCGTCTTTGTCGCACTGTACTGGTCCTACTGTATTTTCTGGGGGTTCAAGAGTGCGCGTATGGCGAAGACTGCCAGTGATTATTTTCTTTCTGGCCGTCAACTTTCGTTGTGGGTGTTCGTTTTGGCGGCAACTGCAACTTCATTCTCCGGTTGGACCTTTATGGGGCATCCGGGGCTTATTTATCGCGATGGCTTCCAATATGCCTACGCTTCATTCTATGCCATTACGATCCCGTTTACGGGCGTGATGTTCCTGAAGCGGCAGTGGATGCTCGGCAAACGCTTTGGTTATGTAACACCGGGCGAAATGCTGTCGGACTACTTCCAGGGTGATGCTATTCGCCTTCTGGTGGTGGCTGTCGCCTTACTGTTTTCGATCCCCTATCTGGGTGTTCAACTCGGGGCATCGGGCTTCCTGTTCAACGTTTTGACCGATGACATGGTGCCGAAAACCACCGGTATGTGGGTTTTGTCAGGTGTTGTGCTGATCTATGTGGCTTCGGGCGGTCTTCGTGCCGTGGCGTACGTTGATACGCTGCAGTGCCTGCTGTTAGCTTTCGGCATCGTCGCTATCGGGTGTATTGCCTACAGCGAGCTCGGTGGCTTTGGTGCTTTCAATGAAGCCATGGCTGATCTGGCCAAAACAGATGTCGGCAAATGGGGCACAACCAAGGGACATGGCGGCGGCGATTACAACGCCTACTTCGCTATTCCGGGTGTGATCCAGTTCACCGCAGGCCTTGGTAAGGAAACCCCCGTCGGTGGTTTGTGGACCGGTGTTATGTGCCTGACCTACATGTTTGCGCTTATGGGCATTCACTCCGCCCCGGCATTCACCATGTGGGCTTTTGGCAACAAGGATCCTCGCCCGTTTGCTCCGCAGCAGGTTTGGGCGTCATCCTTCGGGATCGGCTTCATCCTGTTCTTCTTCACGGCGGCTCAAGGTATGGGTGCTCACCTTCTGGGTGCCACGCCGGGCGCGACAGAAGCAGGCGTTGCTATCTCATCGGTGTTGCCGGATCTTTCTGCCAATGGACAAGGTGGCCTGGTGCCGCATTACATCAACCTGGTTGGTGATAGTGCACCATGGTTCGTCGGCCTGTTGGCCGTGTGTGCCCTGGCTGCCATGCAGTCAACCGGTGCGGCCTATATGTCAACGGCTGGTGGTATGCTGACGCGCGATCTTTACAAGCGCTTCATCAACCCGACAGCTTCGCACGAAACGCAAAAGCTGTTCGGTCGCCTCGGTGTCCTGTTCATCGTGCTGTCAGCCCTGCTGGTGGCAACGTACTCAGAAGACGCTTTGGTGCTCTTGGGTGGTCTGGCGGTTGCCTTTGGCTTCCAGATGTGGCCATCACTGGCGGCTGTAACCTGGTTCCCGTGGATTACCCGTCAGGGTGCGACACTAGGCCTGACGGCTGGTCTGCTTGGGGTTATCTTTACCGAGAGCTTCGGCGCATCAATCGCTGGCGTCGTCGGGATCGAGTTGCCCTGGGGCAGGTGGCCCTGGACTATGCACTCAGCCGGTTGGGGGATGTTCTTCAACTTGGGTGTATGTCTCATTGTTTCGGCGATGACCCAGAACGATAACGATCTTGCCCATCGCATGAAGTATCATAACTTCCTGCGTGAGCATGCAACCCTCAGTGCGGCGAAACAGGGCCTGAAGCCTATTGCCTGGATCATCACCCTCGTGTGGTTGTTCTTCGGCATCGGTCCGGGCGCTGTTATCGGCAACGATATCTTTGGTGCTCCGGATGCGGGCGTTGAAGGATGGACATTCGGTATTCCATCCATCTGGGCTTGGCAAATCCTCTGGTGGGCTCTGGGCGTCTTCATGATGTGGTTCCTGGCCTACAAGATGGAGATGTCGACGATTCCTACCAAGGAAGTCGAAGCTCTTGTCGATGATATTGGTGATACTGTAACGGGAGGAGCCCCTGAACCGGGCGTCTGATCGATACAGATCCAATAAGAAACTTCGGGGGGAGGCCAACGTCTCCCCCATTTTCTTTGCCCAATAAACCCCTGGAATACCGAGTGCGTCTTTACGGCGTCGGGTACGCTCTGGTAGCATCCGTGACATTGGGCTCAGCATCGCAGAAAGGGGTGCGAGAATGGAAAACCTGTTCACACAGGACTATCGCTACCTTTGGACACTTGCCCTGACGATCGCCCTGTTTTTTCCGGTGCGGCGGCTGATCTGGGTGATGACGGTTCGTCGCGCCATACGCAAGGGTGGTGAGGATAAAGTAAATGAGACGGAGCAGGTGCGCCTGAAACGTCGGGCTGGTATTACGTCTGCACTCCTTTGTTTTTTGTTTTCCCTATTTTATGTGAGCACACTGTTTAAATAATGAGCAATTTTTCAAACCCGCGGATTCTTCGCCGATTCATCAAACTGATGCTGATTTTGACGGTCGTTATGTTTGCCGTCTGGACGGGTATTACATGGTATAACAGCAGTGTCCCCGGTGATTTCGAGGTACGGCAGGGCGATATCAAGTTGAGCGACGGGCTGTTCGCTAACGCTATCGAGCGGTTTGATGCTGCCCTTGAAGCTGCTCCTGACCATCGCGGCGCCTTGTTGGGGAAGGCTGCCGCGTTGATGGGCCTTGAGCATTATGACGAAGCCGAGGGCGTGCTCACGCATGCCATTGACTTTCTGCTCGCGACACTGGTTGAAGACGATCCTACGGGGACCGGCGCGTTGAGCGCGGCGTATGCCAATCGGGGCATCCTGAGGGACCGCCAGGGCCGTTACGAGGAAGCGCTGGCCGACTACGTGGAGGCCGTCAAAATTGATTATGATCTGGCCGACGGACCGGGCTGGGTTGACCATCTCCTGTATTACGACAAGAAACCGTCTAGCGTGCTGACACGGGCCAGATATATCTACGAGCAACTCCAGTTGCCGGAAGGTGAACGCCTCATGCGGGTGCCTGAACAAGATGACCTGCAACGCATGTACAAGCCGTAATCGGCTCGACTCACAAGCATTGTTTCTATTCGGCGGCTGTCTCTGCATCATAAGCCAAGAAGCCGCCCGACTGACGAGCCCACAACTCGGCATATAATCCACCCTGTTTCAACAAGCTGTCGTGCGTGCCGTCTTCGACAATCTGCCCGTGGTCCATGATGATCAGGCGATCCATGGCGGCAATGGTTGACAGTCGGTGCGCAATGGCGATCACGGTCTTGCCTTTCATCAGCAGATACAGGCTTTCCTGAATGGCGGCCTCGACCTCGGAATCGAGCGCGCTGGTGGCCTCGTCGAGGACCAGGATGGGCGCGTTCTTCAGCAACACCCGGGCGATGGCAATGCGCTGGCGCTGACCGCCGGACAGTTTGACTCCCCGTTCCCCCACATGGGCGTCATACCCTTTACGCCCGGTCATGTCTTCGAGGTCAAGAATGAATTCATGGGCATGGGCATTTCGGGCAGCCTCGATAACATCTGCATCAGTAGCGCCCGTGCTACCGTAACGGATGTTGTCCATAACGGACCGATGCAACAACGAGGTGTCCTGCGTTACCATGCCGATTTGGGAGCGAAGACTATCTTGTGTAATCGTGGCAATGTTTTGACCATCAATCAGGATTTCCCCGTCGTCGAGATCGTAAAACCGCAACAGCAGGTTAACGAGCGTTGACTTGCCGGCACCGGACCGCCCGACGAGGCCAATTTTCTCTCCCGGCTTGATGGTCAGATTCAGGTTATCAAGAACGCCATGACGTCCATCGTCGCGCTCCTTGCCGTAGTTGAATTGAATGTCGTCGTAGTGAATTTCACCACGCGAGACTGACAGAACGTCTGCGTCAGGGGAATCTCCCACGGATTGCTCTCGTGAGATGGTCTCAATACCGTCCTGTACGACGCCAATGCTCTCGAACAGGACGGAGACTTCCCATAAAATCCATTGGGACATGCCACGCAGGCGCAGGATCAACGCAAGCGCAAAGGCGATGGCGCCAGTGGATACGGCTTCGATAGTCCATAGCCATATCGACACGGCGGCGATCGAGAACAGCAAGGCGCCATTCAGAACATAAAGAATGCTGATCATGTTGGTGCTCAGGCGCATCTGGCGATACACGGTGTCGAGAAAAATGTTCATGCCATCGCGGGCGTAATCATCTTCATCGCCGGCTTGGGCAAACATCTTGACGGTGTTGATATTGGTGTAACTGTCTACGACGCGCCCTGTTACCATGGAACGAGCATCGGCCTGTTCTTTTGAAAGCCGCGTCATCTGCGGAATAAAGTGCCATAGTGTAATCAGGTAGCCGATGAGCCAGAGAAACAACGGCGCGGTCAGGCGGATGTCACTGGTAGAAAACATAATCATGGCACCGGTAAAATAGACGCCGACATAAAGGAAGACCGAGAAAAATCGGTTGACCGTATCACGGACATCCAGTGATGTTTGCATCATCTTGGTAGCGACACGACCGGCGAAATCATCCTGAAAGAAAGCAACGCTCTGGCGCAACAGGTAACGATGAATTTGCCATCGGGTGCGCATGGCGAAATTTCCCATCAACCCTTGGTTCGCAACGACTTCATAGGCAAAGTTCAGGAGGGGATTGAAAATCAGCACGACTGCGCCGACGATCGTCAGGGCCGACCCGTGGACTTCCCAGAAAGTTTCGCGATTTTCTGTGTTCAGCCAATCAACCAGATCACCGACAAAGGAAAACAGGTAGACCTCGACCACGGCGGCCGAGCCGGAGAGGACAGCACTCAATATGATCAGGCTCTTGAACGGTTTTGAGTAATACCACAGGAACGCCCAAAACCGGGTCGGCGGCGTCTCCAGCGTCCCGACCGGATACACCTCACAGGTATTTTCAAACCAGCGAAAGAGTCTCATGAACACAATGTTTACTCCGAACGAAATACGATGATGACCAGTCATCAATAATCAACGACACCTTATAGCGAACATTGATCTGACTGGCACGCGGTTCAATTGCAGATCGTTATACAGGCTTGATCGTGTAACCTTGTATGGGGAAATGAACACATACCTCGCCGACCCGGTCGTCGCTTCGCAAAATGGCCATTGTGGTTGCGTCGGCAAAGTGAAAATCCCCGACGACATCACAATCACCCCCATCACCTTCGGGAGTGATTGCCACTCGTTGGCCAAGCTTCAGTTCAGGGATGCCGCTTGCATCAACGATGGCGGGGGGTGCCGGTTTGGCGCGTAGTGCGATGTCCAGCGCTTCACGGGCATCCATGACAGTCCAGTCCCCGTGTCCAATGGCAGCTATACGCTGCTCCCATGTCAGGAGATGGGGCAAATGAGACAGCAGTTCCGGGCCATCCGACCAGCGCCCGCGTAGAAACCATACCAAGTGGTAGGCGGTTGCATCCTCAGCCGTTGGCATCCGCCCGCCCAGGAAGGGTTGCTTGCCGGTAAGCGCCCTGTCGAGGGCTTCGAAGCGCCCTTCCAGGTCACGGATAATAGTGGGAGCTTGCGCAGTAATATCCGCCATATCCCAATCAGGCCCCAGATAAAGGCGGCCCCGGTCCTCCACAAAACCCGGTGGCATGGCGTCACCGCTGAATATCAGGGCTAGCCTGAAAATCAGATCAAACACGCCGCCGGCATCCCATAAGGCAGGTGCGCCTGTGCAGAGAACAGGCTTCGGGATATGGCGATCAAGCGCATGCACGATACACTCGCTATCACAGAAAATATCGGCGCCGATTTGCATAACGGGGGTGCGCCGGTACCCGCCGGTCAACGGCATCAGGTCCGGCTTCGGGGGCAGGCGTGGAATTTCCACGGAAGACCAGGACGCGTTCTTGATGCCCAGCCCAACCCTGACTTTCTCGGAAACCGGGGATTGTGGATAATGATGCAAGATGAGGGAGTTCATGGCACCACAACATTCACCAGATTTTGACCCGTATTCCATCGTTCCAGATTATCAACGAACATGTGGGCGAAACGCGGCACCCAGTCATGAACATTATCAGCGGCATGTGGCGTGATAATAACATTGGGCATATCCCAGAGTAGGCTATCAGATGGCAACGGTTCTGTCTCGAAGACATCGAGATAGGCGCCACCCAGATGCCCGCGTTGCAGCGCCTCTGTCAGGGCGGCCTCATCAACAACGGGTCCGCGTGATGTATTGATCAGGAAACTCCCCGGTTTCATGGCGGCCAGCATTTCTCCGTTGATCATGCCGCGTGTTTGTTCCGACATGCGGACGTGAAGCGAAACGAAATCAGCCTGACCTATCAAATCACCAAGGGCGTCATCGCCATGCACCTCGTCCACGGATGGATCAGGTGCTGGCGTCCGGCGGGTTGCGAGCACCCGCATACCCAATGCTTTTGCATTTGCGGCTACCCCTGCACCGATCGTGCCCAGGCCCACCACGAGAAGTGTCTGGCCCTGAAGCGGCCTAAAATATATTGGGTTCCATTCATGATCACGTTGCTGTCTGGCGTATGTCAGAAAATTTCCATTCAGCATCAACATGGCGGTTAGTGTGGTTTCCGCCAGGAAGGGAGCCAGGATGCCAAGGCCATTGGTTACGGTAACCCGCCCATGATCCCACGGTACGATATATTCGTATCCTGATCCTGCGACGTGGAACCAGCGGACCGTTGGATAATCAATGGCGACGCGTTGGCGTCTGCCGTGAAAGGTGGAGTGAGAGATGGAAAAAACAGCATCCGGTTTGACTTGTTCAAGTGTCGCGTCCACCTGATCCAGGTCTGACAGGTAATGAACGGTAACATCGTCGGCGCGTGACTCCATAACGGGGCGAACTTCATCCGGGTCAATGTGGATAACCAAAACTGTTTGAATGGGCGTGCGTTTAGGCATCAGTTTAAATCTCTCGTATATAACACTTTATGGGCCGGCAGGGTGAAGCCGGGCGGTGTATGGGTCACTGGATCAATGTACTGCCCGTGCGGTCAGATGCGGCGATGCCGGAGAGGTGCGATATGAAGTGGGAAAATAATTCTGACTGGGACGAAATGCCAAGTTTTGCATAACTGTTCTTGCGGTGGATTTTGACGGTACCTGTGGTGATCATGAGATGGCGGCCGATGGATTCGGATGAATGCCCGCGCAATACCATGCGGACCACACCTTGCTCTCGGCGGGTCAGAATTCCATTACCGAAACTCTCGAACGCACTGGTAACCTGCAAATTGAGAGGCGGTAAGGCGGCTTTTTCCACGATACCGGTATTCTGTAGATGTCCAAGTGTGTGCCAATGCCTTGTGGAAGACGCATACACGATGGGTTCCATGCGACGAAGCTTGCTCATGTCGCGGTCACTGAACGGCGCGCTGGATCCTGCCCGCATCAACGAAATACAAAGCATCATGTCATTCGGCAGTGACACAATAAACCCGATCTCTTCAGACAGTCCTGTGCGACGGTAATAGGATCGGTAGTATTCAGAGTGGTAAAATCGGTCAGGCGCAATGTCGCGCAACCGGTACAATCCGGGGTCAATTCGTTCGGCGCAGGCCTGATAGAGCGGGTCCAGTAAATAAGGACCTTCCTGATAGTCTGTGACAAAGACGACCCGTTGGTCCGGTGTGAAGGTGTCGTAAACGCAAATCGGTCGTTCCTGGCCCCGGTAGGAAAAGATTACGGAATAATCAAAGGGCACGATGTGGCGCAGGGCTTCAACCAAAACAGCAGGGAACAGCGTTGTGTCTTCTGCTGAAATGATCTGCGCGATCTGTTCATGCCAGCCGCGAGAGTCCAGTTTCAGGATCGTGTTTGAATCATTAATCATGGTTGAAGGTAATACCCCTTCTCTGGGCAATTTTCAAATTTATATACCGTGGGGGATATATACAGTCACGCGCCAATGGATGCATTGTTGGGCTAGCTGGCAATAGACTGGCAGATGGTGCATGCTCGAACATGTATAAAAATACCCGGGATGGAATACAAGACGACGATGGCTGATTCCAAAAATTCAGATACGCCGGATATCCGGTTCGATAATGTTACCAAACGGTATGGCGATGTTGTGGCTGTGGATAATGTCAACTTGGCCATTAATCGTGGTGAATTCTTCAGTTTTCTGGGCCCATCGGGATGCGGGAAAACCACGTCGCTTCGCATGATTGCAGGCTTTGAGCAACCAACCGAAGGCGGCGTCTATATTGGCGATGTCTCCGTTGTCGGTGTGCCGCCGCACAAGCGCCCGGTCAATATGGTGTTCCAGAATTACGCCCTGTTCCCGCATATGAATGTTGCTGAAAATATCGGTTACGGGCTCCGCCAGCGTGATCCCAAGCCATCCAAACCTGACATTGAAAAGCAGGTTGATGAAACCCTCGAGATGGTTCAGCTGTCCGGGTATGGCAAGCGCCGATCCTGGGAATTGTCCGGTGGCCAGCAACAGCGCGTGGCCCTTGCCCGGGCCCTGATCAATCGACCGACAGTTTTGCTGTTGGATGAGCCATTGGCGGCGCTTGACCGGAAATTACGCCGGGAAATGCAGATTGAACTGCAAACGCTTCAG